>Ga0206851_1125_pt1 | contig 21394 bp, 15 predicted proteins | sample Alteio_BWOrgCont_13_FD_152904 | JGI IMG/M metagenome (GOLD analysis project Ga0206851, IMG submission 152904) | Enriched cells from forest soil in Barre Woods Harvard Forest LTER site, Petersham, Massachusetts, United States -... | ecosystem: Environmental > Terrestrial > Soil > Temperate forest >... | reverse complement strand
GACATGTTCCCCGAGGTTCCTTACAAAGGCTACGAGATGCCTTGTCAAAGTTGTAAGCTGCCCTCTAATGTTCCTGATACATTCGGTAAGGTTCCATTCCTGTTCCGACAGATTTCCGAACGTTTCGTACCGGAAGGAGGAGTATCAAGCGTTTTTTATCGAGGGTCTATGCTATAAACCGGGATTTTGGAAAAGCCGTGTAACAGGCTAATGCAACGTGCGTTAAGCCTTGTGTGTGTGCATCCCGGTTATCCCGCTGGGTGCATGTGCTGTCAGCCATTTGAGTGGGAAGGCCAATTCCTGATGACTTCAAATGCGGGATAAACCCAACATGGACAGTAGAAACGCAGTGCGCTACTGATGAGTGCGTTTGGATTTTGTGCAGTCCCGGTAGTCATCGGGATGGGTTATCCCGGGGCTTCGTTGTGCTGCCGGCCTTTTGAGCACGAAAGCCTGCTACGAATGCAGCATACGTGATAAAACAGGTTACTCCCCGGAAAATGACGTTGACCCAGGAATATTCATGCTCCTTAGAGGCATTGGCTTCATACGCTATATAAAAAGAGAGCGCCGGTTTGTCTGACAAAGTCCTGTTACGGGTATGTGGCTACCGGTTATTCCTTTAAGATTTCCAGCCACCGTTCAGGTTTAGACAATGGTTTAAATCCAAACTTTTCGTAGAGGGCGTGTGCATCACGCGTGGCCAGTATAAAACGCCGGAGATTCAGGAGCTGAGGGTGCTTCAGTATGCATTCCATCATCCATTTGGCAAGGCCGCGCTCCCGGTGTCCGGGCAGGATATACACATCGGCCAGATAGGCAAAGGTTGTATAATCGGTAATAACCCTTGCAAACCCAACCTGGTCGCGCCCATCATACAAGCCAAAAGGAAGTGAATGGTCGATACTGCGTATTACTCCTTCCAGGCTTCGTCCCTTGGCCCAATAGGAATGGTTGCTCAGATAATCGTGTATGGCAACCGTATCGAGCCTTGTCTTGTCTGTGCTGAGGGTGTATTTGTCGCGTGTATATTCTGACATGGTCGTTTGGCTTTAGTTGGTTCGGGTGAAGAGATAGGGCATGAAATCTATTGCATCGTTGATCGTAATGGTCACCGCGTTTGCTTTATTAGTGGTTACCGAAAATGGGATTTTCTTGACGCCATATTCCGGATCCGAATAAGTACAAAGAAAATCATTGCCTTCGAGGGGTTCCAGATGCCCAATCAAGAGCGGGTGGTGCGAAAAGTAAATATTCAGTTTCCCTTTTTCTTCTTTGACCGTGATACGTCCATACACTGGGTTTGAAAAGGTGCCACAGTACTGGCTGAGATCGAGTTCGGGTTTACGGTTGAGGGAAACAAGCGCGTGCTCGTTTTTCTGTTCGTCAGCTTCGCGCTTCCAGGAATTGCTCAGGAGCTGATAATTATACGCACTCTGGTTCTGGTAAGGCAGGCCCAGATAGGCATCGATAAGCTGCTGCCGGAGAGACGCATAAAGATAGTTCATGTCGGTGTTGGTCAGTACCGTAATTCCCAGGTTAAGCTCGGGGATGATGCAAACCGTTGTTACAAACCCATTCGATCCTCCATCGTGACTGATGATTTTCTTACCCTCATAATCCTCCAGGAACCAGCCCAGCCCGTATGTTTGAAAATGTCTGGAAGGGAAATAAGGGTTGTGTTGGTCCTGAATAATGGTATTGGAGGTGCGGGTGGTTTCAAGCACAGGCTCGGGTACAATAAACCTACCGTTGTAACGTCCGCTGTCGAGCTGCATGAGTAGCCAGTGCGAGAGATCGTGTACGCAGGAGTTTATGGAAGCTGCCGGCCCCAGATTATCGACATTCACGAATGGCACCTGCACCAGTTGTTTGTTTACAACCGTGTATGGTTTGCAGGCATTAGTATCGGTATTGATTGCGCTCCAGGTGGTAGTGGTATGGCTCATCCCGAGAGGGATAAAAAAGTGATACCGCATGAAATCATCCCAGGTGGTATCAGTAACGAGGGGGATGAGTTCTCCGGCAGTCAGAAAGCCCGCATTGCAATACCCGAATTGGGTGCGGAACGGATAGACAGGATCCAACGTGCGTAAATTGGTAATTATTTCCTTCCTGCTGAGGTTACTGCCCCAGTTCAGAAAATCGCTTTGAAAGGTTTCGAAACCCAGGCGGTGAGAAAGCAGGTCACGGATGCGGATATCGTCATTAGCCAGCGGGTCTTTGAGCTTAAAATCCTTCATCCATTTGCTGACTTTATCGTTGAGGTTAAGCCGGCGCTGGTATTCGAGCAATGCAAGCGAAGTAGCAGTAAAAGCTTTAGAATTGGAAGCAATCTGGAAGAGCGTGTTTTCATCCACCTGTTCTTCTGTCTTGCCCGCTTCGCGCGTTCCATAGCCTTTGGAGACAACAACCTTCCCGTCTTTGACAACGGCCAGTGCAAGCCCGGGCACATCCCATCTTTGCATCTCCCGTTTAATATACACATCGAGACTGTCGGTGATGAACCTGTTTTGGGAAAAACAGGACAGGATACCGAATGACAAAAAGAAAAGCAAGGCATGTCTTTTCATAAATGATGTATTTGAACCTGCAAATTAGGAAAAAAGGGAGCACCGCGAAAGCAAGGTAGATGGAGCATGGGGTGTGAGGACTTTATCGGAGGAAGGAAAACGCAGACTGAGCCTTGGGCGGTTCCTAATCTTTAAACAACCAATCCTCTGGGTTGAGTTTATTTTGACCTTTCCAGATCTGGAGGTTCATTTCGGTCTTGCCTTCTTCGGCATCGAACTGGATCTTGCCGATGTTTTGTTTGGCTTTTACTTTATCTCCTGTTTGTACATAGACTTCGTCAAGGTTCGAATAGACGCTCAGGTATTCGCCATGACGCACAATCACCAGTTTGCCTACTCCGGGTATACTGGTTACGCCTGTTACTTCGCCCTGGAAGATACAACGTGCCAAAGACCCTTTACCGGATTGGATATTGACCCCGTTTTGCACATAGATAAAATTACTGATTGTAGGGTGTTCGTGAGGGCCAAAACTTTCGGTAACCAGGCCCTGGATCACGGGCATGGGCAGCTTGCCTTTGTTGCTGGCAAAGCTCTGGTTTACATCCATTTCATCTTTCGAGAGGTGGTATTTGGCCGCGCCTTTGAACACGTCGGTGTTTTTCTTGACAACGTGCGACTCGGTTTTTGTTTCCTTTTCAGCCGCAAGGGCTGCGAGCTTCTGCTGACGATCGATCTCGGCCTGAATCAAGGCCTGGATAGCCAGCTCGGTTTTCTCGGCATCCTTCTTTTTCTTTTCCAGGTCTTTCTTGAGTTGTACTTCTTTCTGCTGGAGGTCGGAAAGGAGTTGCTCCTTCTCTTCTTTTTTAACGGTCAGGTCTTTCTTTTCTGATTCCTGGTTTCCGAGCAGGTCTCTTTTCTCTGTCTTTTTTTGTTCGAGGTCTTCTACCTGGACACCGAGTTCGCGTTGTTTTTGGGAAATGGAAGCGATTTGTTTCTTGCGGGCTTCGTTGTATTCCTGTATATATTTCAGACGTTTGTAGGCCTGGTTGAAATCGGAAGCGGCAAAGACGAACATCATCTTGTCATAGTTGTCCCGGTTTTTATAGGCGAAATAAACCATGCCTGCATATTCTTTTTTGAGTTTGGTAATATCGTTGTGCAGGGATTTGATAGACGTGTTGTTATCATCAATCTGGTGGCTCATCAGTCCGATTTCAGAATTGATCGTAGCGATGTACTCCTCCCGTTTTTCGATGTTTTTGTTGAGGGTGACAAGCGTGTTGAGTGTTTTGTTTTTTCCCTGTTTGGTTTGTTTGAGCAGCTCTTCGGCCAGTTCGATTTCTTTCTTTTGTTTTTTCTTTTTCAGCTCGAGCGCTTTTTTGTCCTGTTTTTGGGCAACAGACGGAATGCTGATGCAGAGCATCGTTGTCAGGAATGCGAAGTAGACCAGTGGTAAGAAGTTAATGCGCACCCGTAGGGTCCTTGGCTGTTGCATTTGATTCCTTGATATAGATTCGTTTGTAGCCTTCGGGAATAGTAAGCGGAAATTCCAGGGGGTGATTGAGGTTGATCTTACGGTAGCTCATCTGAAGCATAAGTTTTTTCTCCGCACGGATCATAAACTTGACCTTTCCGGCAACCATCATTCCGTTGGAAGCCAGGTTAAAATCGCTGTAGGAGGCATCAAAGCTTCGTTTTGCATTAAAATCATTAAACAACAGCCGTGCAATTTTTTGAGTAGCGGGGTCCATCCAGATGGTTTGGGCCGAATCGGTCTTGGTCAGTTCCTTGTTGCGGTTTACCACCCGTTTGAGTTTCCCTTTCCGAATGGTGCTTAACACACATTTCCCGTCTTCGCCATAGGAATGCAGTTTTTCGTCTTCTTCATAAAAGGTGGCGCTGTTGCCCAGGAGGATGCTCTGCACCATATCAAAATCGAAGTCGGATTGCAGCATGTGATTGATGTATGAAAAATCGCCCTTAAAATAACTTCCTTCGAAACCAGGGCCTTTATCCATGTAATTCACCAGGAATACCGAATCCTGGGTGATGAGGATTCTGGCCACATGCAATAACCCGGCTGCTGCGGTTACATTCATCCAGATGGCGCTATCGTGTTTCATCCTCAGGGTAACCTCGAAATTTCCTTTCATGCTGTCGCCTTTGGCATCGCAATCGAGTTTGGAAGAAAGCGTTTCAAAACGGAACTGATGCGATTTCATGCTGTCGAGCAGGCTTTGCGTATTGCGGCAGTCGCCAGGGCCGAATACTTCGCGGATGGTGCTTAGTTTCTTGCCCGACCGGCACGCGGGCACCAGCATGACAAGCAGAGCAAAACAAAAGAGTAGTAGGGAGCGACCCCCTAAAGCCTTATTCATACAGTTTTTTATCAGCAAGCTTTTTAAGAAGCATCTCCGAATTCCCGCCTTTCAGCTTGGCCTTGAGCCAATACGCAAAGGCTTCGTCTTTGCGGTTGAGGCGGAACAGGATATCTCCATAGTGTTCGAGCATTACAGCGCCGGGGTCGGCATTAACGGCAAATACCTTGTCCATCCACTCCAATGCCTGATCATACTTCCCGAGGCGGTACAGCACCCAGGCATAGGTATCCTGGAAGTTGACATTGGCCGGCTCCAGCTCATTGGCGCGTTTGGCCATCTTTTCGGCTTTCTCCAGGTTTTCATTGCGCAGGCTGAGGTAGTAGCTGTAATTGTTGAGCACGTAGGAGTTGTCGGGATCAATCGCAAGGGCTTTGTCGTAGGCATCGTCTGATTTGGTGTATTCCCTGGTTTTGTAAAAGGCATCACCCAGGGTAGAATAGAACTGGCTCTCCAGGGCTTTGTTGTCGACTACATAAATCAGGCCGCTGTTTAGGATATCAATGGCTTCGGTATACGTGTGTTGCTGGATGAGGGCAAGCCCGCTAAAGAAATAGGGGATGGGCATGCTCGGAAAGAGCTCTATGGCCTCTTTGCTGTCGGGGGCCATATCTGTATAATCATTGAGTTCGGAATCGATGATGAGCAGCTGGTTCCAGAGCACATATTTGCTCTTGTCATTCTCTACCGATTTTCGGTATTCGGTACGGGCTTCGGGCAGACGTTTTTCGCGGTATAAAAAATCGGCGAAAACAGCATGGCCTTTTGCTTCAGTGGGGTGCAGGGTGGTAATGATCTGACAGAGGTCTTCGCATTGTTGTTTTACCTTGGAATCCTTCTCGGATGCATAATAATAGCTGAGTGCAACTTTCACCTTGCTGTCGATGTCAAGATCGGGGTTCGAAAGCGCAGCTTTGTGTTCGGCAAAAGCGCTGTCATAGCGGTCACGGCCTACGTAATAATCTGCCAGGGCAAGGTGTGCCACCGGGTTTGCAGAATCGGTTTTCAGGAGAGAGAGATAGACCTGATGCTTTTTTTCGATCGCTTCGTTTTCTTTTGCCTTGTTTCCTTTTGCCTTGTAAGTGTCTGCCCGGTCCTGAAACATCTGGGCGAGTGTGACATAATACTTTGTTTCACCGGGGTTGTCTTTGATCAGTTTGTTGATTTCGGTTTCTGCCTTTTCGGTTTCGCCGATACGTTCATAGACTTTTGCTTTCTGAAGGGAGAGATCTTCTGAGGGCCCTGTCTTCACTTCAATTTCTTCGTAAACGTGTATGGCCTCTTTGTATTTCCCTTCGAATAGCAAGGCATCTGAATAGCCGTAGAAATAGTCGAGTTTTTCGGGCTGTAGTTTGATTAGTTTTTGATATGCTGCGGCAGATTCCGCGGGTTTATGGGTTTCCTGAAGGATCTGTGCATACAGGAGCAGATACCATTCATTGCCGGGATCGGCTTCGGCAGCATATTTGGCATGGTCAAGGGCCAGGTCGTTTCGTTCCTGGGAGTTATAAAGACCTGCCAGTTCGTAGTGGGCTGCAGCCATCGACGGATCGAGGTGGAGACAATCATTGAATCCGTTTACTGCCAGTTCGAGGTTGCCCTTGATCTTTTCTTTGCAGGCATCCACAAAGCGCCGGCTCAGGTCGACCGTGTTTATTTCGGGTTTGGACGAGGGGTGGCCTCCTGTTTTTTGTGTTGGCTTACAACTGACAAACAGACAAGAGAGGATAACAAGGCAGGACGTGGTTCGCAGAAAGCGCATGTGTCTGATGTTCATCCGGTTTACTCCCTCAGCGAAGGATTATTTGTTGTTGATAATGCAGAAATCGCCCATGCTCACATCGGCGTTTACTCCGGTGAGCTCGGCATGGTTTCCAATCATAGAATTAACAATAGTACTCTTATATATCCGGGTGTTTTCCTGAATGATGCTGTTCTTAATAACGGAGTTTTCAACAACACAGTTTTTCCCGATCGAAACATGAGGGCCTATGGTGGTGTTGAGAAGCGTCACATGTTCGCCGATAAAACAGGGCTCGACGATCGTACTGCCCGTGTTTTTCAATGTCGGGGAAATAAGCTCTTCTGTCTGGTTCACAAATTCAAGCACACGTTGGTTGGTGTACACCGTAGCATCTTTGTTGCCGCAATCGAGCCATTCGGTGACTTTTCCCGGGAAAAACCTCACCCCTTTCTTCTTCATATTTTCGAGGGCATTGGTGAGCTGGTATTCGCCCTTTTCGCGGATGTTGTTATCGAGCAGGTATTTGATTTCTTTCCGGAGATTGTCTCCATCTCTAAAATAATAGATGCCGATGATGGCCAGGTCGGACACAAAGTGTTCGGGTTTTTCAACAAAATCGGTAATCACATTGCCGGCATCTACTTTGACCACACCAAAGGCTCTGGGATCGGCAATTTTCTGGACCCAGATAATGCCTTCGCGTTCTGACTCCAGTTTAAAATCGGCCTTGAAAAGCGTATCGGCAAAAGCCACCACCACCTTGCCCGAAAGCGATGCTTCTGCGCAATAGATGGCATGTGCTGTGCCGAGGGCTTCGTGCTGATAAAAGATGCTGCCCTTTGCTCCGAGCTTTTCGGCTACCTTCACCAGACTGGCTTCTGTTTCTTTACCAAAGGATGGACCAATAATAAACGCAATTTCTTCAACAGGTTCCAGACAGACTTTGGCGATGTCTTCCACCAGCCTCTGAACAATTGGTTTGCCTGCAACAGGGATCAGGGGTTTTGGAATGGTGAGCGTATGCGGACGCATCCTTTTTCCCATTCCTGCCATCGGTACAATAATTTTCATAAAGTGGATTAAGACATGAACTATTGCTGCTTGTTGTTTGTTGCTGATTTTCGGGCCCTATTTTGTGCCCGTATGTCCGAAACCTCCGGCGCCACGGCCGGTCTCCCCCAGGCTTTCTACTTCCACCCATTGGGCCTGTTCGTGACGGGCCAGGACCAGTTGTGCAATCCGTTCGCCGCTGGCGATGGTAAAATCCTGGTCTGAGAGATTTACCAAAATCACCTTGATTTCGCCCCGGTAATCGGCATCAATGGTCCCTGGGGTATTGAGTACGGTTATCCCGTGTTTGGCTGCCAGACCGCTTCGGGGCCTGATTTGTGCTTCATATCCTACCGGCAGTTCCATGAAAATACCCGTACCAACAATGGCACGTTTCAAGGGGCCCAGGATCACGGCTTCCTCCAGATTAGCACGCAGATCAACCCCGGCCGATGCGTTTGTTGCATAGGCCGGAAGCGGATGACGTGACTGATTGATGATTTTAATTTTCATGGTTTTACGCACCTTCCAGAGCCGGCTGGATCATTTCATTCCGGTACTTTCTCCGGTATGCCTTCGTTTGGGGTTTGGATTGCCGGATTACAGTTCGTAGTACCCCGTTGAAATTCAATACAACTGTTTTTTTTTATGTTTTTCGTGATGCGATGATCTGTAAATCTCCTTTTTCAAACCTGTAAACGAGGAACAGGAACAGAACCAGGAGTACGTTTTTTAGCGCCAGATTTGTCAGTAAATGACCTGTATGTATGAATCGGCTTAAGGCATACAAAGCTAAGGATATAAATAGGTATCCCAAAATCCGGCTCAAGTCGTAGGCTACATAGTACCGGCGTTGACCGAAGAAATAAGAGATGACCATCATCGACGAATAACAGATAAGCGTTGCCCAGGCAGAACCCATATACCCACCCAAATAACCCGTAGAAGGGATCCACAGGAAGTTGAGGACGAGGGTCACAAGGGCCCCGTAAACGGTGAGATAAGCCCCGAACCGGGTTTCGCCGCTGAGCTTGTACCAGATGCTGAGGTTAAAAAACACGCCCAGGCATAGGTTGGCAATGAGCAGGATTGGCACCACCGGGAGCCCCGAACGGTATTTTTCGCCTACAAATTGCTGAATCCAGGTCATATTGATCATCGTCCCCAGAAAAATAACGGAACAAATGATCACAAAATACTTCATGACATCGGCATAAATTTCCTTTGCATTGTTTTCTTTGGCATGGGCAAAGAAAAAGGGTTCGGCAGCGTATCTGAATGTCTGGATAAAAATGGTCATGATGATCGAAATGCGGTAACAGGCCCCATAAATACCTACCTGGGCTTCGGCCAAATGTTTTGGAAGCAGGTATTTGAGCATGATCCGGTCGCCGGTTTCATTCGTCATTCCGGCCAGACCGGCCAGCAGCAGGGGCAGGGCATAGATCATCATCCGTTTCCAAAGCGCCAGGTCGAACCGGAGTTTTACCCGGAAGATATCCGGGCTGAGCATAATCAATGCTACCAGACTGGCTATCAGGTTGGAGATGAAGATATAACCAATTCCAATTTCGGGGTTGTACAGCCGGAGGGCATACCCGTGAAAGAAAGATGCCGGGTTTTCATAAGCCGGTTTGCAAAGGGCTATGAAAAAGAGGTTAAAACCAATATTCGCCCCGATATTGATCATTTTGATGCTTGCAAATCTTCCGGCTTTGTTTTGTTGCCGCAGCCGGGCAAAAGGGATGGAGGTAAAGGCATCGAGTGCTATGATCAGCGCAATCCAGACAATGTATTCGGGATGAGAAGGGTGGCGGATAATGTCGGAAAGCGATTGTTTGAAGAAAAACACGGGCACGAGGAACACCAGCGTGGAAACAAAGAGCGAAATCAGGGCCGTTGTATAAACCGTGTCTGAATTCTTTTCTTTTACGCTGAAATTAAAAAGGGCGGTTTCCATTCCATAGGTCAGGATAATCACCAAAAAAGAGACATAGGCATAGAACTCGGTGAAAATGCCGAATTCTTCGGGAATGAACATCCGGGTATAAAGGGGGATGAGGAAATAGTTGAGCAGGCGGCCAACAATGGTACTGAGTCCGTAAACAGCAGTCTGACCGGCGAGCTTTTTAAGCGGATTTGCCAAATGTTTGGAAAATTAAGGTACGAATGTACGAATTAGCTGCTTAGCCTCTAGGTTGGATCGAGGGTGCTCAAATTTATACTGTTTGAAGAAGGATCTGTAAGCCGGGAAGCGCAGACCTCTTTTCCAGTCAAATCTCTCCATGTGATTCGCGATGGCCATTCTTTGAGTCCTTGAATCCAAACAGTTCCGCTCCTGAGTTTTTAAGGTTCAATAGGGTACTATATAGGAGGCCGTGTCTCCCATTCCAATATAGATGCTATCCGTCGTGATCGTATTGATTCCGCCTTTTGTTTTGTTTAAAGTGATCTGCCATGTGCCCATTGAATAGCCATACAAATACGTATATCCACCTATTCTGAAAATATTTGCAGGAAGGCTTAGCGTATTAACTACGGAGTTAGGCTCATAATATTGCATTATCTTTTGAACCATGTAAACATTAAAAGTATCCGGAGGGGTAACTGAGACTCCATGAGGAAGTCTAAGAAATAGCTTATCGAAGGTGGCTCCTGCCGTAATATGATGAAAGATACCAAGGTTGCTTTTGTCAATTACTACAGCTCCGGGTGCATCAAATTCATATGTAAATGTTGTGTATGAATCCACCTCTAAGCCATAAGTGTAATCACTGCTGCTGTGAATACTTTGTATGGGAAATGAGAAGTTCCCATCAGCATCCGTAAGCGTTGTTATTACAGAATACCCCCCTTCGTAACCTGTAAAGAATATAACTTTAACATTGGGAAAACCTTTACCCGTACAGTCATTTCTTACATTTCCACGTATTGGAACAGAGCTTATGCTATCCTTTTCCTTCCTACAAGCGACTAATAAAATTACCATCACAAAGAAGAGAAGAGAAATCTGCTTTTCATTTTTCATTTTGTTACGATTATTTTGCATTCTCTGAAAGTAACCCCGCTTAGTATTTCCATGAAATAAAGGCCTGGATCGAGGTTGATTAAATTTATACTGTTTGAAGAAGGATCTGTAAGCCGTGAAGCGCAGACCACTTTTCCAGTCAAATCTCTCAAAAAGATTCGCGATGGCCATTCTTTGAGTCCTTGAATCCAAACATTTCCGCTCGTGGGATTTGGGAAAACGTTTAGTTCTGGCTGAGGCGCTGTTGGGGGCAATTGTTTTGCAGCATCCAAATCTTCTGTTTGTGAGTTTTGGGAAGAAGCAGATTCTCCTTGCCTGCTATTTCCGGGTTTGCTCCTATGATTATAATTATCAGGGCATGTGTAAGGCTGAATATATGCCGAGAGGCTGGAGCCCGGATCTATTGATGTGCCCGGTAACAAAGCAATTTCTTCTCCGGCATGAAGTATAACATTGCTGTTGTTGGTTACCACAAAATCACTGTCTGGTGTTAAATAATTCTTAGAACCCGTAGCAAAATAAATACCGTTACCGGTGGTGATTGTACTCCGGGCTTCGAATTCGGCAGTGTAACCTCCAGTATACAATGGATTCAATGCCGCTGTTTTACCAATGATGCGGTCTGAGAGTAACAACTCGTCAGGTGCTACCTCTATTCTGGTTAAATAATCACCAATAGGTATCTGGGGATCTTCCACATGAAATTGATTATCCGGTTTGGGGCTCCCATCTAAATATTTTCCATTATTTGTACCAATTGCATATACAGCATCAAATGGCGTAATTCTATAATGATCATTGGGGTGTGTCAAAAATGGAAAACCATAACGAAAATTTGGCTCAAGTGCTGCTTGGGCCGTATACATCAACCCAAACGAAAAGGGAGAAGTAAAATCATTGGCCGGAAGCCCTGTAGCGGGGTCATGCAAGTCGAGTGTGCTTACGGTTGGGGCAAAGCAATGCAGAAGGGGGTCGTAATGGGCATAGGAGTTGCCCCCGCTGCCTAACCGGCCATAGAAGGAATAAGCGCTGCTGCAGAATAATTCAATATGTGTGCTTTGGGTGCTTGCCGGTACATTGTCCCAGTTGGGTTCTACCGTTGGCTGCGGTATGTGTGCATTGCCGTAGGTGATATTGACTCCTGCCCAGGTAAAAGGCCCGACACAGTGGCAGAAATGCTCACCAAAGACGGTAAAGCTGATGCAGTACCGATCCATATACGTCCAGTTTTTATTTATCATAACCTGTGCTGAAAATACTTCGGTACTACTTGAATTCCACCACCGGGCCGTGGTTTGTTTCTGGGCCGAGGGCTCATAAAAGGTATAGGTGTTTCCACAGGCATCTGTGTGGATTGAACTGTTTCCCCAGGGATTAAAGGCCAGCTTGCTATCGAACAGCATGCTGGGATTTTGATGTGGAACCGAGACTCCTGATCCAGAACCCATAGAAACACCCACCCTGCGGCAGAATTCGGGGTAGCCATTCGATGTGTTTCCGGGAATGTTTGCAAACTCGGTCGCCAATGCGTTCCTGGCTGGTGTAGGCCCATTGGGGTTTAGCAAAGAGTATTTGGTTAATTGGTATGCGGTGGGGTTGTTGCAAAAACTCCAGGCCAGACCGGCAGCTACTCCATTAATGATATCAACCGTTACTTCTCCCGGATTGAGGTAATACATGCTGGGCATCCTGAAAGAAGCATCGCGCTGATAGTCGAGCAGAAATTGCAGTCCTAATGGCACATTCGATGCCTGGTGCTCGCCTTCTATACTCACCCACATACGGGTATGAGGGTCGGGGCCCAAACCCAGTTTGTAGTTAGATTCCATCTTTGCCAGGGCATAGCGTGTCGAAACCGCTCCTGCGCTATAGCCGCTTACAATGTTTTCGAAATAGGATGGATGGGGGGCGCCCATTTTCTGTTTATTTACCCATTCAATCAATTCAATCAGGAGGGATGCATTGTTTTCGATGTAATCCTGTCCGTTGTCGTACATTAAGATGATGACATCGTATCCTTCATCCCTCAGCCGGTCGAGGTAATTATCCCCATTGCTGGCCCCTTCTCCGCATTGAGCAGCTTCCAGGGGCGAGTAGCGTTTGTTGTAACCCCCGTTATAGGTTTCGTAATAGGTTCCTCTCCAATCTCCACCCCAATCGGCCAGGGGCATGCTTATGGTGCTGAGTCCATAAAGCATATTAACCACAACAGGCAGTCCATCAGAAACAAGCTGCTTACCATTGCCCGGATTAAAACCAGCTGAGATGATGTATGGTTTGCGGAGGTAACCGGTTGTATTGCAGGGCGACATCCAGATTGCGAAGCTCCCGGTTACCTTGGGCCCGAATTGGGTGGAATAAAAATGTATGGGCCCGGCATCGGGAGGAGTAATTGCCGTGTTGCAACCGGAGTAGAGGTTGTTTTGGAGCCTGGAGCGGGATGAATCGACGATCGTAAACGAAGAATAAAAGTAACTGGTATCCGCTCGTATTTTTACCTGAATCTTTTTTAGCCCGTCTTCATCGTACCGAACGGGATAGACAGAGCCTTTGGTGATTGGCAGGTATCCATGCCCGTCTGCGAAATCAACTTCTATGGAGTTGATCTTACCGGGTATATTCGAAAGGATTGTGCTGTCCTCAATCGCAAAGTTGATGGGGGACGTAAAAAGCACCTGATTAAGGGCGGAAGAGGCAAACAGGCGTTTTTTTTGAAACGGGTAAAAACCGCGGATGAGCTTTTCTGTAAACTGGTTATTTTCCCAGTCGAACGAATTGAGCAGAACGGCCGAATCTTTAAAATCGCTGTATTCAATAAATGCTAAACTGATTGGGGTTGTTCTCTTTTCCAAACCTTTTATCAGCTGACGTTGTATGAAATTTGAATTGATCAGGAGGTCATCGTTCTGATAATTCGATACAGCCAGGTCGTTTACAAGCCGCAGGTAGTTTAACGTATTGCACACACTGTCTCTCCCGTTTCCTCTGCCTGAGTAGAAGTCGTATATATTGTAGGGGTCTGAAATCAGCCTGTACTTGAAAAAGGAAAGTTCCGGATGATTATCCTTGAATACATGGGTGATATGGTCAACCACCTCTCTGAAACCATGGAATTGAAGGGCGTCTTGGGCAGAAGAAGTGGTACATGCAGTAAGGAGCGAGAATAGCAGGAAGAAACGGTTTCTTATTAATCGCTTGATTTCAGGTATCTGCTTCATGTTGAATGGTTTTTGAAAACAACAGCAGGAGATCTTTCACGGGCATCACTACCATGGAATTATGTAAGTGGTATCTTCTCCAAAGCGCAGGTAAATACTGTCGTGAATAATTGTGTGAATTCCACTTTTTGTTTTATCCAAAGCAATATTCCACCAACCCATTGGGTAGCCACCAATATTCACGAGTTTGGAAGGCGGCTGAAAGTCCCTTGGAAAAAGTGTAAGCATGTAAGTATTTTTAGGTTCATAAAAATGCAAAACATTTTGAATGAAGGTAAGAGTGAATGTGTCTGGAGCATTTATTGAAATGCCAGGAGGAAGCCGGAGCGGGCAATTATTGAAGGTTGCCAGGGTGCTCAGTTGAAAAAAAGTCGACAGTTGTTCTTTGTTTATGTCTTCCGGCCCAATACCATCAAACTCTGTACTGCCACGAACGTAGGTATCAATAAATAACCCATACGCATAATCGTTACTGCTATGAATGTCTAGACCAGTGAAGGAGAAATTACCTTTCAAATCAGTCGATGTGGTAAGGTAAGAGATTCCAGAATTAGTTTTTCTGGTGTAAAAAGACACTGAAACACCAGAAAAACCAGTACCGGTACAATCGTTTCTTAAATTACCTCTGACGGCAACATTCTTGGTAACAATGTCTTCATTCTTACTACAAGAAGCGTTTGTAGTAATTAGACAAATCGTCATAAGTAGATATAAAACAGTTCGTTTTGAGTTCATTTTTGGAGAAGATGTTTGAAACGTTGTAAATCCGAACCGGTTATAATTTCGATAAGGTAGATGCCACCATCAAGATCCTGAATATTAATCGAGGAGATTTTTGAAGGAGGGACTGTTTCTTTGAATACAACCTGCCCGGTTAAATCAAGGACGCGAACTGTTGACGATAGATCCCCTTCTCCAAACTTTTCCAATGTAATTTGACCATGAGAAGGATTTGGGTAGATCAGAATGTCCATATTGGGGGAAATAACCTCCTTTTCTTCTGATTCCGGGAGCGTGTTTGATGACGAAAGTATTTCCGAACACAGTTTCTGGTATATGCGTTTCGCCTGAATGTGTTTCGTTGCACCAAGCGGATCAGGGCAAGCATAAGGTTGGATGTATACCCCAAGTTCTGAACCGGGATTGATCGAAGTGCCGGGCAGTAATGCAATTTCTTCACCAGCATGAAGAATTACGCTACATTCGGTGTTTACCTCGAAATCACCATCGGGGGTAAGGTTGTTTTTATTTCCCCTAAGGGCGTAAATTCCATTTCCAACCGTTATCGTATTCCGTGCTTCAAATTCTGCAATATAGCCGGGATCCATATTGGGAACTCCAATTGTCCTATCACTTAGAAAAAGATCTTCGGGTGCAACTTCTACTTGTTCCAGATAATCACCGATATATTTCTGTGGATCCTCAACATGAAATTGATTTGGAGGGTAAGGCGTTCCATTCATGTGAAGTCCGTTATTATCACCTACAGCATAAACACCATCGAATGGGGTGATTTTATAGTGATCCTTGGGGTAAGTGATATGCGGAAAGCCATATCTTCTTGAGAGTGATGGGACATTTAATGATCGATACATCAACCCCAAACTCCCCACAGGGCTCCCAAAATTATCCATCAGCTTATATCCATTAGTTGGATCGTGGAGTTCTAATGCGCTTACTGTAGGCACAAAATTACACAGGTTCAGATCATGCCGTGCAAAAGAACCTGGGCCAGCTATCCAGCCGTAATTATAGAGCGGATACAAACTGGTTTCAGCCAAATCGAGATGAAATGATTGGCTACTGGCCGGGCAATCGTCATAATCAACCGGGCTAACAGGCTTAGGTTTTGAAACTTGTGCGGTTGTAAATGAACCCAAATCAACATCAAGGGGCCCCAGACATTGGCAACCGAAAAGTTCCACGCAAAACTTGCCCATTACCGTAAGCCTACCATCAAATACCGTTCGTCCGTCAAAGACCGGGGCGCCCCTGTTCACCGCTCCCCACCACCTGGCCGTAGTTCTTTTGACAATGTTTGGAAAGTACCAGGTGTAAGTTCCGCCGCAGGAACTTGGGAATGACGTTTCCTGTTGAGGCGATAATCCATAGCACAGCTGAGAGTCGAAGAGATAATCACTACTATGGGGACAGACAACCCCGGTACCCGAACCCTGCGATACACCTACCCTACGGCAGAATTCAGGGTATCCGTTCGATGTATTACCCGGTATGGAGCCAAAGAGGTTCAATAATGCCGCTCTCTCTGGATTAACGGGATAGTTTGAGGTGAAATTTGTTAGCTCATGGGCAAGTCGGTTGTTATCTAGTTGCCAGGCAGCTGTGGCTACCAGCTGGTTGGCAATATCCAAATTAATCAGGTTTGAATAACCTGGCAACAGAACAGGTGTTAGCCAGCTGGGCAAAACATGAGTAGGATCTTGTTGATAATCCAGCAAATGCGTCAACCCAATGGGCACGTTTGATCCCTCATGCTCACCATCAATGCTTATCCATAATTTAGTATGCGGGTGAGGGCCCTGGTGGTTACGCCATCGTTCTTCCATCAGGGCTAAAGCCAGACGAGAGGACACAGCCCCTGCGCTGAACCCACTCACCACATTTTCAAAATAAAAACCTGAATCAAACTCCTCGGCATCCACATCCTGAATCAACTGCATTAACAATGCAGCATTATGTACAGTATTGTCGGTTCCATCATCGGGTTGTAAAATAATAATGTCATACCCCTGATCACGTAATCTATCCAGGTATTGATTGCCATTGTTTGCTTCATCACCAAACTGTTTGACTTCCGCGGGCGAAAACCACTCGTTATATACCCCATTATACGTTTCATAATAGGTGCCACGCCATTTACCCCGACTGCTGGATATGGGTATGGTAATGGTTTGACCAGCTATGATGACCGTAAGGTCGATAATAGACGGTTCATTTCCACACCAGAGTTGTTTGCCGCTGCCTGGATTAAAACCCGACATTACAAAATAGGGTTTTCGGATGTGTTTCGGCCGGGTGTGATTGCAGGGAGAATACCAAACTGCGTACTCACCATGAACATTAGCGCTCAGGATGGAAGTTGAGATCGGATCCGGTCCGCGATCGGGTGGGGTGTTTGGAAAATTGCAAGAACTGTTTGGATGGCTGCCTTGCTCATTCTGATCTGATTCTGGTCGGATAGTTATTCTGAAAGCAGAATAAAATATCTTCTTTCCGCAAAAAACCTTCACCTTAAGAAGCTTCTCTCCAACACGCTCATAAATTACGATTGCGATATTTCCCCGTATCAAAGGCCTAAAACCATTTCCCTCACCGTAATCAATAGAAATTGAATCTATGCTACTCCGGATATTACTTAGGATCAAGCTGTCGGATATCAGAAAGGATACCGATGCTGTATTGAGTACATGGTTTAGAGCCGAGCAGGCCATCAACGTATCTTCCCTGAAAGGATAGAACCGGTTTATCATTGTTTCGGTGAATTGGTTGTTTGCAAAACCAATAGCGTTGAGATAAAGAGCCGAATCCTTAAACGAACTATATTTCACGAAGGCAATGCTGATAGGAATTGTGCTCTTGCTGAGGGTATGAAGGAGCAAGGTTTCAAGATGAGCTAGGTTTATCAGGCTGTCGGTATTATAATTGGCAATGTCGAGCTGGTTCACCAAATACAGGTATTTCATCACATCGCAGACAGAATCAGCGGGTTGGCCTTTATAATAATCGAATATGTTTCGGTATCCGCCAAAAGCACGGTATTTGAAAAAGGAAAGCTCAGGATGGTTGTCTTTAAATACATGCGTGATAGAATTCACAAAATCTTTCTGATCTGTGAAGTGAAGCGTATCCTGTGATTGAATGTATAGATTTGTCTCGGTTAAGAAAATCAGAAGGATTCCTCGCAGGAGTATTCTGTCTAACGGTATCATTGTTCCAGAGTTTTTTGAAACAAATTATCTTTTTTGATTTTTAATCCTTCTCTTAAGTAACGTTATCTCCACCTGCTCAGCCTCCACCAACTTTTGAAGTTCTACCACATACCGGGTCAGTTCTTCCACTTTCTGAAGGAGCAAACAATTCATGTCGGCCACCTCAATCCCATTTTCTTGTACCTCTTGTTCGGTCGGGATGTCTTTCAGGTGTTTGTGAGAAAGGTAATATGCTTCCACATCCGGAAGCGGGGTGAGCCTATATCCGGGGTCAAACACCCGGTCGGCCCAATGCTTTGCGGTGACATAACACGACTGTGCCACCATCTTACCCGAAACCGAGAGAATAGCATCCCCGTGAGGCCCGGCAGCAGTCTGTGCCTGTGGCCCCACATGGGTTATGCCCAGGAAAACTTTGCCTGGATTTGTGCCTGGCCCATTGCAGATGTTTACATTGCCTCCATTTTCGCCGGTACAGATATCCACCGGCATCCCGCAATAATAATTGATGAGCAGGCCAGCATTCCCAACCTGGTTTGTACCGGCTACATCGAGTATGCCGTTCGCCCCGTCAACACCCATCTGCATGGAGATATAGGTTTTACTGATCGGATTGCAGGAATAGCTCAGAAGCCCCCCATTAAAGCCATTAATTGTACCCGGATTATTGCAGGGGGTGGAGGTGCCGGGTCCTGAGCGTCTCAGAAAGTCGACTGTGCTGGTGCTATGTTCTCCAAATAAATATACTTCCCGGCCCAAGGAGGATGGGGCCAGATAGGTGATTGTTTTATCGCCCGAAAAATTCAAACTGCCATGAGCCGTTAGATTGCCTTTGACTACCAGATTAGAGTCGTTCCTGAGCGTATCTATACCCGCCACCTGCTGCGAATGAGGCAGAACAGGTATCGTGGTTTGTGCTTTACCCGGGTTTAAATCAACCCCGAGAATCACAAGGAGAAGGGTGGATAACTGTTTCATCCGTTTTTTTATTTTTTCAATCAATTTTAGTGCATTTGCCCGTTCCCGGTAGATATTTTCGGTGGACAGAAGAAAAATGAGGCTGCACCAATGCTTTTTGGATGGGAAGCAATGCGGATTTATCACCAGATATCTGGTTTGAGCGTGAAAGTTCCCAAACGACGGTTCCGCTCTTGATTTTCCTGGAAAAATCATCCCTCTACCGACCCTGCAGAATATTGAAGTACATTTGTCGCACTCAACCCCAAATCAACACCCTTATGAAAAAAATAAAAGGTCTGCTGGCCATGTGTGCCGTTGCAATACTGTTTATGGGATGCCCTTACAGTTCGGAAAACGCGATCGACGAAAAACCAGTGGTGAAAATCATGCCATCCTTGCTTGGCAAATGGGAGCAACGTTCATCGACCGATTATTCATACGTCATCACCAAGACCGATGAATTCAATTACCACATCGAGAAAATACATGTGTCGGATGGAAAGAAAGACCTCTATGATGGTTTTCTTTCGGATGTTGGAGGAGAGAAATTCTTTAATATCTGGGATGAATCGGCTACGCCCAAAGTATATTACCTCTACAAAGTGGATATGAGCGGGGGGGATGCCCTGGTTAAAATGGTATCGGTAACCCAGAATATCGACGAAAAATTTACTTCTTCAGCAGAACTCCGCAAGTTCATCGAAAAGTATAAAGGGCTGACGTTTTTCTATGATAAAGACGAAGACAGCTATATCAAGACGGGTAAATAAGTACGGTTTTTCTTCCCGGTCTAATACCTCGAATTATATGCATTCTTGAACGACCATTTCAGGGCCCCGGTTGAAATATCAACGGCACAGGCCCCTGCAAGATCAAGCGAAAGGATGAATTGTTTGTCTTGCACCTGGGCGGTGGCATTATCTCTGATCTGCCCGGGCCCGGCGAAAAAGCTTTCTTTATGTTGTCTGTTCATTGTTCCAAGAAGCGGGACCTCGGTTTGTGTCAGGGTCCAGAGCGTTTTTCCGAGTTCATCAACACAGCTTAACATGATATTGCCGTCATCTCCAATTTCGGTTGCGTGCATAATCAGTACGTGGCTGCCTTGCTGTGCGAGGATTTTTCCATCGATGTAAATCTTGTTTTCTCCCAGGCGTTGTTTTACAATGCCCGAATCGCATTTTTCGGGTATCGCATCGAGCACATGCCGGTTGAATGTCCAGGAGGCATCCTGTTTCCGGGGATGTATGACCTGGAGCATCTTGCGGTGACTGTTTCCCGACAGCGCTTCCTCAGAAAGGGCGAAATAAGCGCCTTGACGAACCGAGACCCCGGTATATCGTACCGGTTCGGCAAGCAGGCTGTCATTCCTGAACGAATACCTGAAGTTGAGCCCATCCTTTGTTTCAAATGTAATTTCCTGGCTCTCGGCATAATAAGACAGGTTTTTGATGCCTCCCTGGAGCTGGGGATGCTCGTGTATAAAATTTTCGGTTTTTGAAAGCACATGACCGTTCGAAGGATCCAGACGTACGATGGTTGCTTCGGGTACATCTGTCCAGGGTCCGCTTTCGGCGGGTTTGATAAACCAAACCTGGTTGGCATGCAAGACCATCCACTGCCTGCTGTTCGAGAAAAGCGAAGCCGGGAGCAGGATTTCGGGGCTTTCCCTGGATGTCAGGGGATCGATGATATGCAATGAATTCCGTTGCAAACAATACATGGTATGCTGATTTGAATTTTTTACCCGCATATATTGCCGTGTATGGATCCAGATGGAGGGTTTCCCTGTTTTGTCGGTAAGATAAAGGAGGCCGTCAAACCGATAGCTGCGTGCCGACATGTAGAACACGCCACCGATCAGCCCCAGCACAAGGACCAGGATGGTAAGCCCTACGCGGAGCGCTTTTTTACGCGCGGCTTTTGCCTGCTCTTTTACCTGTTCGAGCATTGCTTCCCGTTTCGCTTCCCGGTTAGTTGTTCCCCCATTCTGGAGATTCTTCAATTCGTCGGGAAAGTCTTTTTTTTCCATGCGTTAGTTTTGACCTTGGTGTTTGTATATACGGTTCTCCTCGAAATCAAGAGAGTTGTTACCAGAACTGGTTGGCCTGGGCTTATTAGCTACCGGTAAAAACAGCCTTTCTTTTCTCCAGAAACGCTGTTGTCCCCTCTTTAAAATCGGCTGTTCCAAAACAGTTACCGAATTCATCGATTTCGGTTTTAAACCCATCGGTTCCTTTTTGATGGAATGCATTTACCGAACGGATCACTCCGGCAAGGGCAAGAGGCGATTTGGTTTTTATTTTGGCAAGGATTTCCTCGCATTTGGCAAGCAGGGTTTCTGGGCTACAGACCTGGTTTGCAAGACCGAGTGCGAGCGCTTCCTGGGCCCCGATCAGATCGGCAGTGAGGAGGAGTTCGGTAGCTTTTGATTTTCCGATGTACTGAACCAGGCGTTGTGTGCCCCCATAGCCAGGGATCAGTCCCAGGTTTACTTCGGGCTGCCCGAATTTTGCGTTCTCAGAAACCACACGCATGTGGCAGGCCATAGAA
>Ga0206851_1124_pt1 | contig 21656 bp, 19 predicted proteins | sample Alteio_BWOrgCont_13_FD_152904 | JGI IMG/M metagenome (GOLD analysis project Ga0206851, IMG submission 152904) | Enriched cells from forest soil in Barre Woods Harvard Forest LTER site, Petersham, Massachusetts, United States -... | ecosystem: Environmental > Terrestrial > Soil > Temperate forest >... | reverse complement strand
AATTTATGCTCTCTTCTAGTTCGGAAAACGGAATAACCGATTTATAACCCGGACTGTCGCCTGTCCAAGCTTGAAGGATTTGTGTCACATCCAAGTTGTACTTCTTGATGCCCTCATAAAGACCTTTCTGCCGTTTACTGGCTTCTTTGATAGGCCCGTCACTTTTTATCCATACCAGCTCTTCTTCAAACAGAAGCTTATATTTCGGGAAATAGAAAATAAGAAAATCGTTGGCATGGTTAGACAGCTCTCCGATCTTGTATATACGAACCTCTGTTTCTCCATCTGAGATTGTTTTTTCGTTTTCAAACAATTCCAATTTCACGGGCTTATAATCCTTGTCTAGCTCATCCTTTGTCGGGGCATCTTTATAACTCGAAACTTCCTCGGCATATTTTTCATTTTGAGAAAGACATACTATTGTTGATTTATTGTGTACGAAAGCACGCAATCCACCCATTGAATAGGGGTGATGATGCCCGAACGCAAAGTATCGGATTGGCTTATCAGGCCATATCTGCTTTGCTTTTTGAATTATTAATTCTCCATTTTGGACACTCACCGGAGCTCCGATGACCAGGAGATAATCTTTGAATTCGACAATCGGGATATTGTCATTTAATTCCTTAAAATAAAACAGATGAATGCTCGGATTGAACTTACTATCTTGGACGGAGGATGTAGGTGTAACCTCATCGATAGGCATCTTATAATCTCGTGGTATTTGGATAACTATTTCAGTCGCACTTAATTTCGAAGCTCCTTCATGAACGACCACCTCACTTAGGGGCACATCAAATTCTGTTGCCAGTATTTTTGTTGGATACCTGGCATTTGTTTTTCCATAAGATTTGTAGTCATTATACAGTATCTTTCTGACAACGGCTCCATGCATTTCTTCGTTTGACTTTACAAAAATTGACGTTACTAGCCTCTTAGAACGATCTATTGCAATGGTTACAATTCGATCTTTTGTACTTCGGTAAGTGAGTGTGTCAATTGCCGACATTTTGTAGCTGATAAGGTTACTCTCATCCGTTTTTAAAAAATCATGCAGGTAAAATAGGGGGGTAAATAATGATACATCATTGATGTATGACTGCTGATCTTCCACAGTATATTGACTCGGCTCTTTTTGTCCTTCATTCATCTGAAACAAAATATTTTCATCATAAAAGATTGTCCTTTTCATGTATTGATCTCTTTGAAAAACACTATCTACTCTGATAAATGTCGATTTCACAGTGGAAATGGCAACACGACCGGCTAAATTAAAATCCACGGTTTGAAGTGGTACCTGAAAGTGACCGAAGATCCGCAATTTTTGCTCAAAAGCTAAATGGAAAGTATCGCATTTTCTTATTTCGGAGACCAAGTCACTGACAAGTTTATGAGCTTCATCATAATTCTTTGCGCTCGATTGCCCATATCCTTGAATTGTTCCGAACAACAACATGATCTTAATTAACTGTTTCATGGGTTTTAAATACTGCATAGTTTGAAATTAAGCTTGTTAATAATACGGATGCTCTCAATCTTACGAAACGGCTAATCTTTCAATCCCTCCTCAATTTCATAGTAGTTAATCTGCTCGGGATAATATACATAAGGAAGATTCCCTTCATTCATTGAATATCCTTGTTTTTTCGCGTTTTTTGCAATATTGAGATACTTCTTCTCGAGTACGGAATTATTTTCCTTCTTGTAAATTTGTGCCAGCCAATAATTAGCCTCGGGAAGCATATCATATTCCTTTATGCACCTCAGGAGATCCTCCTTTGCTTTTGCATAATCCCCCATTTTGAAATGTAAGATTCCAATATAGAAGAGCGTATTGTAATGAATTCCTTTTGTCGTATCGCCTCCTGTTTGAATAAATACGTCCTGTCTGAAGTCTTCTGTCGCCTCGGCATAATGACCTGTTTCGAGATTACATAATCCTAGGTAGAAGGGGTAAGTGTGATCCATTACATAACTTTTAGGATCCAGTTCCTCAGCTTTCAGGAAATCAATCTTAGCTCCGTCATAATCTTTTGTGAAGATGCATTTGAGAAAGGCGACATACCCTGTGAATCCATTAGGGTCGAGCTCTACCGCCTTTGCATCGAAGGCAAATGCTTTTTCGTAGTCCCCGTTCTTGAGAAATGGAATAGCCTTCTCTTCGTACATAGAAGCCATATCTGGGCATATCGTCAAGACACTATCACAATACAGTTCCCAAGCTGGATCATTATACAGGTCTTCTAACTTTTTAGCTCCATTATCTATGTATTTTGAAACTAGGCTATCTCGCACATATCTGTTTGAGCAGTCGCATACTTTAATTGACGTGACTTTCTGTCCAAATCCAGTGGATTCAAGCAGTAAGAAATTAAGGAGTAATATTAATGACTTTCCCATTTCGAATTTTAAAAGTGATAAAAGCTGTGTAGTAAAATGATCCTTTATAACTGGAAATCGTCTTCCAATTATCCAGCGTTACAAAATAAAGATATAGCTCATTGACATAAGCTTTGTCGAAATGAAATTTCTTGTACTGTTCATCTGTCTGCAATACTTGAACTTTCTTAACTGGATGACCTTCACAGTCTATGCGCGCACGAAAGGTGATGTACCCGCTTTCAGTACTAACAATCTTACTCCCTTGCATATATTTCTGAACTTCAATGAGGAGCGTGGAGGAACTTTTTGGATACTTACAACCAATCTGATAATAATATAAGTTTGCATCAATGCATTTATCATTCCTGTTATCAGTTGTATCCATAAACTCTCCTTCAGTGGTAACATACTTTTGCCCAAAGGAATAAAAAGGGATGGCAAGCAAGAGAAGGACTGGTAAATATTTCATTTCGGCTGATAATTATTATTTAGCTTAATTGGATTTTCCTTTTTAAATATTTCACTATTGAAATCATACGTTTGTTCTTCAAAATTGAATATTTTTTTCATTTCTACATGCCTTTTTTCCAATTGGTCTGCCCTGTTTATAAAATACTCATACCAAATAAGCCCCTGTTGGCTAAATATATCCAAGCCTTCGAAACAGGCTATTGCAAGTTTGAATTTGTAAATGTGAAATACAAGTCTCCCCTTCGCCTCCCAAATACTCGCTCTTGGCAAATCCTTACTTTCAACGCATAATTCAAGGGCCTTTGTTATCTCCAAATATGTAAAGAGGCCATGAAATCGCAAGTAAAGTGTGCTGTGTTGCTGTGGGTTTCCGCACACATCAGAAAAATTGGTATTGGGTGGTACTTTAAACAAACCGTATTTTGATTCGTAAGTTAGCGTATTGAACGTGATGTGAGCGCCTTCATGGCAGATATGGTCAACGAAGAACATTTCAGTATTCCAATTTCTCACGTTTAGAAAGATCAAATTGTGGGCAGTCATTGCTGCAAAACAATTTGGTTTAGTCGCTTGATACAACATGACCTGCATGTGACCTTTCTTTAGCAAGGTAAAATGCTCATTGTTACACTGATTTACCAGCTCAATTGCTTCGTTGATTTTATCCAAATGGGGCCGGTATACATTTTCAACTTCAATTTCTTTAAATTCGGTTTGTTCAACTGGAAATACCGAGATCAATAAGGGATGCTGATGTTTGATCAGCTGAAAACCATAGTGCAAATATAACAATGGCTCAAAATTGTAGGCAAGTACTTTTTCCTCATAATGCAAGGTGATTCCATGCTTGCCCGTTCGAAGAAGAATCTCCCTATCAGACATCCCCGTCTTGAAGTATCCAATCTGAGGGAGATAAATAACTCCTCTACTGTTAGTAAAGACCAAAATAGCTTCCTTTTTAATGGTTTCATAACCATAAATGATGCAATCTAGCCATTTGTCATCATTCTGACCGATATAAGTATACAATAATGGCTCCAGGTAGATCTCATCCTTGTCAAAGTCCAGCCGCTCAAATATCAGCGGATGCCGATCAAAAAGCAGACGCTTGATTGAATCGGTTACGATTCCAAGACGACATTCGAAATCCTGATAATAATTCATGTTAGTAGTTTTTACTGATAAGAGAATTGAATAGCCGATCAAATAGAGACATGTCCTCTACAATGATTTCCGCCTCTCCAGTAAGCTCACCTTTTGAATCAAGCCGTTTGTGAAGAGTAGTCTCCAATTGTTCCGGAAGTTTAACTTTTACGCTATAGAACCCCTCTCTGGGAGCAGAAGATATAGACATAACAATTCCTTTGAGTAAGCCATATTCAGAATATGCATAATTGTGAACTTTAATTACGCATTTTTGCCCAATTCGCACTTTCCCTGAATTCAAAACGGCTAGTTTAACCAAGGCAAAATAGCTTTGCAAACATTGTGGTGCAATCGTAAAAGCCTTTGTTTCATTTGGCAGAAATTGACTTTCACTGCGAATGTCGTAGAAATTGATTACCCCGTCAATAGGGGCTGCCAGGACATATTTATTTTTCCATTCAGACAACTCAAAAAGAAGTGCATTGTAGTTTTGTAAAACGTTTGTTCGTAGCTTGTAATAAGTGTCCTTTTTCTCAATATCGAGTGTAGTGTTTTCTTTATCCAACATGTCTTTTTGAAGCTGAGTATTTAGTAAATTTTCATTTAGCTCTTCTACTTTGTTTTTCATAGCTAAATAGGCAATTTCCTTTTGCTCAAGTTCGGCTTTAGCCATAAACCCCTCGTTGTGGAATTTAATTGAACGATCATAATCAATTTGGGAGAGTTCAAATTGTTTTTCCTGAGCATTCAATTGATTTCCTAGTTTCTGTGTTAAGGCCACCAGACCTTCTTCCCTCTTGGAATTTATGCACAATTGCCTGTATTGGGAGTTTAGCTCAATAAAGTGTTCCAATTCGCCAATACTTTTAGTGAATTGAAAATATGTGTTTTGAACCTCACCCAATGTCACAGAGCCATTGAAGTGATTTTCCTGGATAGACTTCCAGAAGTTTGCGGTGTCAATGGATGCAAGAAGCTTGATCGTTCTTAAGACATCACTGTAATTTGCACTGTTGCTCAAAATTATAACCCAATCGCCATTTTTAACCAGGCCTTGATCTTTCTTTAGGAGGTGGGCTATCCGACCACTTGATCTGCTATATACTTCAACCGGTGGTCGCTCAGTTGTAATAATCGTATTAGAGGTAATTGTATCGGGATATTTAACTAATTTAAAGCCAAGCCCTAATAAAATTAGGATAAGGAGTATTCCTGTGCTTGCCCATCGAATGATTCCAGGAGGAATCTTTTGCAGAATGTCCTGAAAATACTCACTCCGAGAAGTGATCTGTGCAATTTTATCTTCGCTAATTGGCAAGTTCAAGTTGATTTTTTACGAGTGAGTAATAGTATCCTCTTTTGTCTACTAATTCTTCGTGTTTCCCAATTTCTTTTATTTCACCTTTTTGCAAGACAATAATTTGATCCGCATTTCTTACGGTACTTAATCTGTGCGCAATAATGATAACAGTTCTACCGACAAAGAATTCTTCAAGATTATTCACAATACTGCGCTCGTTGTTTGAATCAAGCGCACTCGTTGCTTCATCAAAGAACAGGATACTAGGGTTCTTGTAAATAGCTCTGGCAATAAGTATTCTTTGTCTTTGTCCTCCGCTCAAGGTTCTCCCGCCTGCACCAGCTGCGCTTATTTGTGTATTAAAACCTGCTGGAAGTGAGTTGATCATTTCTTCAATATTTGCAAGCTTTGCAGCTTTTAAAAGCCTTTCGATATCTACGGAATCTTCACTTGAAGACTCCGTGATATTTTGCGTAATTGTGTCGGAGAAAATATATCCATCCTGCATAACCACTCCGCAGAGGGACCGCCAACTTTCGGATGAGATATGCTTAAGGTTAGTACTTTCAATAAATATATTGCCAGAGGTAGGAAGGTATAATTTTAGCAGTAGCTTAAAGAGTGTTGTCTTCCCGCTACCACTGTCCCCAACAATTGCTGTCACTTTCCCCTTTGGAATATGAAGATTTATATTTTTCAAGACTAACTCATCAACGTCACAGACATATGAAAAACTTAGCTTTTTAAGTGAGATGTCAACAGGTTTCTTCGGGAATTTAATTAGATCGGTATCATTGAGTGTCTTTTGTTCAGGAGTAATAAAGTCGATATCATTAAAGCGCTCCATGCTTAATTTAGCATCCTGGACAGTTCTGAAAAAACCAACGAGAGTTAAAAGAGGGCCGTTGACCTGACCAACAATGTACTGGATTGCCAACATCCCTCCCAGTGTAATTTTTCCATCCATTACCAGTATCGCAGCCGTGAAGGTGATTAAAATGTTCTTTAGCTCGTTAATTATATTTCCTCCTACGGTCTGTAGCTGTGTTAGTTTAAGATTAGCAACGGACGTTTTATAGTATTGAACGCGGACTTTTTCCCAAGCCCGGATATGCCTTCTTTCAGATCCGTTTACTTTGACTTCTTGAATCCCACATACAATCTGAATGAGTTTTGAATTCAGCCCCGAGGAAGAATCGAATCGCTTAAAATCAAGCTCTGCTCTTTTTTTCATGAAAAGCCAGACCCAAACAGTATAAAGACTGATTCCAATTGTAAAAAGAACAAATATGGTTAAACTATAGTATGCCAGGACTGCAAGAAAGATGAGAGAGTTAAAATATGAGAATACTGCGTCAGGTGTAGTGGTAAGAAATGATTCAAGCCGGGAGGATTCATTAATCCGCTGAATGATGTCTCCGGGGGTCTTAGAATCAAAAAAGGAAACCGTTTTGTTTAATAATTTAATCAGGTAGTCAGAGGCAATAAGCATATTTATTCTTGATCCGACATAGAGCAATAACCAGTTTCGTATAACTGAAAGAAAGGAAACACTCAAAAACAGCATAAGCTGTGCCAATAAAAGAACATAAACAAAGCTCAGGTTTCCGAGATTGATCCCTTTGTCAACAAGCTTTTGAGTAATAAATGGCAGAATTAATTGAATAACACTGCCCGCAATAAGTCCAATAAATATTTGAAGAATGTACTTGTGGTAATTTTTGAAGTAAGGTACTATCCCCTTCAATCCTTTTGCAATATCAGTATTTTCCTGATCAAAGAATTTAGTCGATGGCTCCATTAACATAACAAAGCCTTCAGAATTGGAATTGGCCTGTTTGCTGTTTTGCCAGGCTTCAATAAACTCTTGCCTTTTATACTTAATTAAGCCATGTGAAGGGTCTGCCACATAAACCGTGTCTCTTTTTACTTCATAGATAACGAGAAAGTGTCTTCCTCGCCATAGAGCTATGCAGGGTAACGGAACTTTCTGGGCCAAAGTTTCAAAATCAATCAACGAAGGCATTGTCTGAAACCCCAGAGCCTCTGCTCCTCCCGTTAATGCTTTCACGGTTATTCCATTTGGCGTAATATTGCAAAGATCTCTCAGATGTTCTGAATTGAAGGTTCTTCCGTAATACTTGGAAATTATCTTAAGACAAGTCGGGCCACAATCAAATTGGTCAACCTGCTTAAAAAAAGGGAAAGACTTTCTTCTTCTGAAATTCATTCTGCGTGAGTGTTGTGCATTTATTTAGTGCAAGAATAGATTCATACGAGCTCGGGACTCCCCACTTCCTTCCACTTGTTTGTTGCAGGGTCGAACCCACATTTATCTACCTTTTGGAAATCATCATTGATCTTGACAATATCACTGTTGCTCACGCATGAATATCTATATTGACAATCTCGGCATCGCACGATTTGATCATTTGGGATGAACCATTTCTCCTTGAATTCCTTCTTGTTAATGACATCAGCTATTTTATCCTCATTTATATTTCCGAAAGACTGCTCATGATTTATGTAATTTTTCAGTGTCCCATTTTTATCAACACATATCTTTCTATTGAGACCTAAATTATGACGCTGCGCTTCGGAAAACATTTCCATATTCGTAGTGAATCGCTCCTTTTTAACGATTTCCTTTGCATTTAATCGAATGTCTTTCATTCTATAGATAACCACTTGGTTTATGGCATCCTTTTCTCCAAAAATGATTTTCTCCTCAGGGGCCGCATATATCACGATTCTATTAACCCTAGGTTCGATGTGTGTAGCAGCAAATAATGAATCTGCACTAAGTATGTCATCATATGGCAGCAACAAATCGACATGATTAATCCGTGAATTACTAAATGGCTTAATGATTTCACTTATCTCGTTTATTGAAGTCTGGTGCAATAGTCGGATCTGTATTGCCTTGCAGCCAAAATTGTTCAATTGAGAAACGAGGTCTTCGAAGTTGAAGTTGCATTCTTTACCTATTTCAATTATTGAATTCGTGATCGTATTGGGAGATCTCCACATAAAATCAATAGCTGGAAATGAATTTGGACTGTTTGTATAAAATCCAATCTCTTCTTCTACAAGGTGATTAAAGAAGTGGTCAATTGAATCTCCTTGCTCATTTCCATAGATCGCCTTTACGCCACAAACATTATTTGTCTTGGCCATTCTTAAAATATTCAGAAAATCGTTAGGAAGGTCATAAAACGCATCTCTCTCCACATCATAAAGTAGACTCTGTGTCTTTCCTTCCACAACTTGGCATGAAGCGAATAAACTGAACCACTTGTTTGCTGAATTATTCATCAAATAATATTTGAAATGATTTTGTAAAATGAATCAATAAAGTAAATTTCCGTATTATGAAATGAGCTCTTTGCTAATCGAGATTGCGACCTGCTTTTCTCCGTATGATTTATCTTGTTGATTAGAAAATAACTAACCGGTACATTGGGTTTTAGAGCCTCGGAAATAGGTTGTTCTTCCAGTATTTCAATTATATTTTTCATTTTTCCGGTTTAAGGATAAATACTCTGCAATTTCCATATCCAAATGATAATTACAAGAATAGGAGGTCATATCGTATTGTCCAACAGGATTTACTTCCAGAAAAACAAACCGTCCACCCTTGGTTTTGACAATATCAACTGAGCCGGTATTTAATTCAAGTTCTGCCATGATTTCCCGAATCGCGTTTTCAATAGAATCTGGCAATTTAAATGGGACCTTTCTATCATTGGTGTTTTTCCTAGAATCAACCTGTGGTTGCATATTCAACTGCGAAAATATGGCTGTAGAGTAGCATTTGTCATTTAGAAAGAAAGTGCGTATTTCAAGTTCTTTGTCTAGCTTTTCTTGGAAGAGTGAATAGTAAAAGTGTTCCGGAATCTGTTCAAGGACCTCAGCAGTAATCTCCTCAGTATAAGTGATGTAACTTGACGTTTTCGAGTTCTCAACCTTTTTAAAAGTCAAAATCTCTCCTGCCGCTTTAGTGATGATTGAACCGTGCTTATACTTAAATTCCGTCAGTTTTGCTTTTGTGTTAGTAAGAAGACTAGCCGGAATGTCGAGACCATGTTTTTTGACAAGAGCAAGAATTTCAATTTTATTGACCGTGGAATTTCTGAAATTTCCTAATATCTTCTTCCCATCTTCAATACATGCGAATATGCCGTCCTTTCCACTTAAGTATTCTCGGTGCAGGTTTCGTAAAATTTCGTTTTTAAACAATTCATTAGGAGAAAAAGGCAGCCCGGTCTCTGGAAAGTAACTAAATGAAATTCTCCGATACCAAATTGCGTCAACACCTGATATGATAATGGGTTCCAAATCACTCGAAGTAAATTGAAACGTAAGTTCTTCAGAACTTAAGCCAAACTCCAAATCAATTTTATTAAATAAATAATCTTCCGCATTTAAACGATGGAATTTCTGGCCGAAGTAATCCAACCAATCCATCACCTTTGCCGTTGAGGGTTCCACTTGTTCAGAAAGTATTAGAATCATGCGCTTGCCCTCATTTAATTTGCAAATAACTAGCCAGGATACAGTTTAGATTTAACCCGAATTTCGGCAAGAATCGTGGCTGTAAACTAGCTAGTTCTTGTTTATTGGCTTTCTCTAATTTTCCTCAATAGGAGGACATACTAATTACTTGAACCAGTACCAGGATCAATACTGTTGTCTGGATTCATCAAGCCGGTTCTTGGACTGATTGCACATGTATGACAATTGTAGGCTTCTCCACCCATCAATTTGTCAATTTCAGCTTTGCTGTCAAGTTTTGAAACTTTGAAGTCAGCCAATGACATTCTTGTGTTTTTCATTATTTTGAAGTTTAATTTGATTAATCAGTCCCTGTCTCTCACCTTGGGACTGTTGTTCGGTGTCATGCTCTTTTAAGTGTTCCCATGAACTCACTTTTTCAATCTCTACTTGCTGCTGCGCAGTCAGTTTTTGAGATTGTAAATCGACAACTTGTTTATCCACAATTTCAGCGACTCTTCAATTATGTAAAACGAACCAACGAATGTTCTTTACAGCTCGCTTCAAAGAGCATACAACCTCACATTGTTAAGGGGGTAGAGGAGTTATCCGGCATAAGGATCTCCGCGCCGAGAGTGGATTGGCAAAGATGACAGTCATAAGCCTGGCCTCCCATTAATTTGTCAATTTCAGTTTTGCTGTCAAGTTTTGAAACTTTGAAGTCAGCCAATGACATTCTTGTGTTTTTCATTATTCTAAAGGTTAATTAGACTTATCAGCCCCTGTCTTTCACCTTGGGACTATTCTTCGGTGTCATGCATTTTAAGTGCTCCCATGAATTCACTATTCCCATCTTTACTTGCTGCTGCGCAGTCAGGTTTCAAAATTGGAACCATCAAAATGCCATCTACTATATAGACTAGAGGAAGACTTCGCCAAACTCATTTGTATTCAAGTCGAAGTTTACCTACGTCAAACTTTCCACCCAAATATTTTATATGGATTGGGCTTTAGGCAATGTTGATTCGGGTTTTTGCTATTTTTATGTTTTGCGAAAACGCAAGAATGGGCGCAGTTTAGAGCGACTGGATGCTGAGAGGGGGTGAATTTCGAAGAAGAAAAATAAATACTCTAACTTATTGAATCTTCAGTTTTTTGAAGAGAGCTTCCTTGAATGAAGGTCCAATAGGGAACGGCATAGGCTTTTCCCCATCAGAAAGAAATACTTCATTTTTTGCGACTGATTGGATTTTAGAGATCGCAATAATGAATGAGTTATGAATTCGAGAAAAATCACTTTCCGGAAGCTGCGTCTGAATAGCACTCATTGAAGAATAAATAATGTGATTCCCATTTTGTGTAATTAGCTTTACATAATTACCGGCAGCTTCAATGTAAAGAATATCCGCAAAATCAATTTTCACCTTTTTCCCTTCTGACTCGACAAAAAGGAATGTAGACTCCTTCTTTGGCTGAGTAATTACCCCCGAATTGGTTTTGAGACGTTCAATAGCAACGAGAAAACGCTGCAAAGTAATAGGTTTAAGCAAATAGTCAGTAACTCCGTGATCGAAACCCTTCATAGCATGCTCAGCGTGGCTAGTAGCTAGTATTATATGCGGAAACTTTGATCTCGAATTCGACTTTAGTGTTTCTATAAAATCCAAACCAGAAAAACGAGGCATGTCAATATCCAAGAAGATTAGGTCCACTGGACTTGAACTAACACTCTCTAACGCTTCTACTGGGTCCTGGAATGTTGCGATGAGACTCAGATTAGCTACTTTTTGGATGTGTGAACACAAGATATCAATGCAAATCTGTTCATCATCAACAATAATGCACGTTATCATTATTAAGGAAGGGGTTTTAGATGCAACTTTACTGAGTGAAATTCGGTTTCATCATTAATGCGCAAAGTGTGATTTTCAGCATAGAATAATTCCAAATACTTCTTAGCCTTCTGAGTTTCATTTGACAGTTGAATTCGCCGGGCCGCATTTACCTTGTATTTTATTTCGAAATGAATTTCAGCAGGCGTATACATTGCAGAAATGATAATCGGTGCCCATGGATCATTGAGTATCCCAAATTTAAAGGCACTTTCTACAAATGAAAGCAAGATGCGAGGCAATATTTTCAGCCCAATAGTATCTCCTGATTGATTGAATTCAACATGAAGATCCATAAACAAGCACCTCTGAAGCTCGACGAAATTTGAAATATTTTCAAGCTCCGCCTGGAGCGAAACGCCCTCCCCCGATTTACTTCCAAGCGAATAGCGTAACACTCCACTAAACAATCCAATAGCTTCAGATGCTCTTTCTGAGGTTTGAAGCACTTTCCCGTAAACAAAATTTAGGAAATTAAAAGTAAGATGGGAATTAAACTGTCTCTTTAGGAAATCAAGTTCCTGATATAAGATTGCCTTCCCTCTAGTACTCTCACGTCTCAGTTTATCAAGTGCCATCCGATTAAAATAGGCAGAAAAGGCAATAAAGGCAATTAGAGTAAAAAAAAGACCGGATACACTCAAATAACGTTGAAACCTACCAGGTGGTGAGTTTGCGTGCGCAAAGTATATCTGAAAATTGCCAATAGACCATTTGAGGCAAAAATAGAAAATGAATAAAACAGCAAGGCTGAGAGCGGTAAGAATCTTTTTATTTTTCCAAATATTTGGAAGTAAAATACACAAGATAAAATAGTAGAATAATGAAAAATTCAAGACGCTAAAAAGGCAGCCAATAAACTGCATAAATAAATAATTTGTTTTCGGTGCTGTGGTAAAAATATAGCTCAATATAAACAGCCATATCAGAATGTGCTGAATCCTTTCTTTTCTGCTGAGTTTTAGGATAATCATAGATAAACCTACAAGTTCAATTTAGTTTAGTACCAAAGATAATTGAAATTGCTTCTCCTATAAGCTTCCATCAATCAACGAAAGAGATACTGAATAGGTTTTCGGTGTTTCAGATATATTAAAGCGATAATTGCCGGGATAAAATAGGTCAAGCACATCCTTCACATTCTTTTGTCCCAATCCTGAAAAGACCTTTTTCTTAATCAACTCCTTCTTGTTTTCAATTTTAAAATCAATTTCTCCGAGACCAATCTGCAATGTTATTAAAATTGGACTTTCCGGATCATCAGCAACCCCATGCTTGAATGCATTTTCAAGAAAAGAAATTAGAATGCGAGGATAAACTTGCTTTCCTCCAATCTGGCCACTCCAAGCTAAATTTACAAAGGTATTCTTATGAATGCATTTCTGAAGGTCTATATAGTTTGACAGATATACCAACTCTTGCTGAAGTGGTACAGTTTCATCAGATTTTATTTGAAATGTATATTGAATAATTTTCGAAAACAACGCCACTGCCATATCAGCATCCTTGCTCTGAATAGATACTTCACTTCGAATAAAATCGAGGAAACGAGATGTCATTTCAGAATTGAACTGAGTTTCAATTGAACTAAACTCATTCGAGATGAGGTATCTTTCCTTCTCGTCCTGATCTTTGATAAGCATCTTTGCTCTCCAATTGGTGAAGCTGGAAAATGCCACAATTCCAGTTAAGCCAACGATAAGGAGTGAATCAAAGAACATAGCCGGCAGACCCATTGCTCCGGACCGAATTCTGTCAGAGATATTGAGGTATTCTGCTTGAGCAAAAAGGAGGTAAAGAAAAATGAAGCATAATATGAGTAATAGGTTATTTCGTTTCCCAAAGCTCGGGAAAACGATCAAAATAAACGCATAATAAACTAACATACAGGGAACTACAAACGAAGCCACTCCTGAAACAATGGCAACTATATTACCCTGCTTGGGATTAAATAGCTCATCAAATACGCCAAACAAAATCCAGTTTAACAAGTGTTTGAAGGCCTCGCGCCTATCTAACAACCTGAACCTAAGGTATCTATAAGTCTTCTGAAATCTGCTCATTGCATAATATTCCGACATTCCGCCTCAGAAACAAGTGATTATAGCGCGAAAAATAATTTATACCGATTGCAAATATACCTATACAACACAGCCGTTTATCGCTGTGGATAGCGCTTTTAACGATGTAAATATCTTCATTATTTGGGACTTTAACTATTAGAATACATACATTTACATACTTTTACAAATGAGACACTATAAAATAAACCTAAAAATCGGAAAAAATGAAAATGAAAAAACTCAAAAAGCTGACACTTAAGAAAGAAGTGATAGCGAAGCTTAGTCCTCACAAACTAAAGTCCATTTTTGGCGGAAACCCTCCTAATGAATCCTATTTCTGCGGTGGTGAAGAGGTCCCAACCAAATAGTAAAATTGGACACGTTAGCGGCAAGTCTATTGCTGTTAACATTCTCCATTCGTGATGTAATGATGGTTCTTGTTACATCCCTTATCGAAAAGGCTTTACTTGAATTATCAAAGTAAAGTATTGAATATCATCCCAAAGATTAGCATCTTTGGGATGATACATTTTTAGGATCTTCACACTTTTATTACTCACAACGATAAATGCAACCGATCAAGAAATATTTTTATTGCATACTGCCATCTTTCTTTTTGATTTTGAATCACAGCATATGTGCTCAAATTGCTAATATTCCCAACACACCTAAAATACCCGAAACAATAAACTACTGCGCAGATACGACTATCGTTGACAATTACCGCTGGCTTGAAAAGTTGCAGGATACAAGTGTCAAACAGTGGTTCAAACAACAAGGGCAAAGCTTCGATACTTTGGTTAGCAGAATTCCTGAAAGAGACACTCTCTTGAATGAGCTATTTCGTTTGGATCGATTGAAAAGCGAAGGCATTTCAAACATTAAACACCGAGGTAACTGCTATTTCTTCATAAAGACCTTACCCGGTGAAGACGAAGGGAAACTTTACATACGTATAGGTAAAAATGGGAAAGATCAGATTTTGTTCGATCCCAACTCTCACCTTAATAGCCATAAGCTTAGTATATCTTTCTATTCTCCCTCTTTAAATGCTCTTAAGCTGGCCGTTGGTGTAACGGAAGGGGGAGGAGAAGTGTCAAGAATCCTAATTATGGATGTCAAAACAAAAGAACTATATAAGGAAAGCATTTATCCGTGCAGATACGGCGTATATGATTGGTCAGACGACAATTCTGCCTTTTATTATACTGCACATCCCAACAAGGATAGTAAAACAAAGGAGTTTGGAATAGATACAAAACTCATGCTTCATCGAATCGGCACTGATCCGGTCAACGACCATGAAGTGTTTTCTAAGGTTCACAATCCTGAATTTGGGATTTTAGCGGCTGAATTGATTATTGGCAATTTTAGTGATGACCGGAAATACTTTGTAATCACCTTGTCGAGTGTTGGGCGAGATCGAGATGCTTATTATACTCCAACAGCCTCCCTCAATGAAAAAAACATTCCATGGAAACATCTGATTTCTAAAAGCGACCACATTAGTTACTTCGTCTTTGCCGAGGACAGCCTGTACCTTCTCACCTTTAAAGATGCTTCTAATTCCAAGATAATTGTTACGTCAGCAAAAAAACCTGATTTTTCGAAAGCAAGAACTTTATTACCCGAAAGTGATCAACTCATCAAAGAAATTTCAGGGACTAAAGGAGCACTCGTCATTGTGAAATTTACGGGAACCAAGCAGTATGTGTTGCAATACGATTATTCCACTGGCGTTATTATGAAGATACCTGTTCCTGGCAACGGCAGTGCTGATCTGCTATCATTTGGTTCCGATACTGACGAGTGTCTTATCACTGTAGAATCTTGTACCAGACCAAACATTCTTTATGACTTTGATACAAAAACGAAGGCGATTAGCAAGAGTGTTTTTGATCGCTCTATTGATTACCCGTTTATTGAAAACATGGAGGAAGACGATATTGAAGTTCCGGCAAAAGATGGCGTGATGATTCCAGTTACAATTATTTACCCGAAGGGTATGAAATTAGATAGTTCTTCCTATTGTATCTTAGAGGTATATGGTGCTTATGGGCGTCCTGTAGTGCCCTATTTCAGTCTGCCCCGCTTGATGCTCATTCATCATGGTGTATTTTATGCGTTCGCACATATTCGTGGTGGTGGTGAAAAAGGTGAAGCATGGCACAAGGCTGCGATGAAACAAACCAAGAAGACAGGCTGGAATGATGCAATCAGCTGTGCTGAATATCTAATTCAACATAAATACACTTCTTCTAGAAAACTAGCCTTAATGGGTGCAAGTGCAGGTGGGATTGTTGCTGGACGAGCAATCACAGAGCGGCCAGATTTGTTTGCAGTACTTATTACATATTCAGCTAATATGAATCCCTTACTAAGTGAATTTCAAGCTAATGGTCCTGCTAATATACCCGAGTTTGGAAGTGTAAAGATCCCGGATGAATGCAGGGCACTTATTGCGATGGATCCGCTCTATCACGTAAAGGATGGTGTAAGATATCCGGCAATAATAAGTATGGTAGGGATGAACGATCCACGAGTTGTGCCATGGGCACAGGCTAAATTTATTGGTGCTGTTCAAAATGCCAGCACATCCGGACGGCCTGTTATGCTTCGTGTATCATACAATACAGGGCACTCTACCGACAACAACAACTTGTATTTTAAGGACGTTGCTGACAGATTTGCTTTTACGCTTTGGGCTATGGGGCATCCGGATTTTCATCTGAAAAAATAGGGTTTATTATAATTATAGTAGAATTTGCCCGATTCTAATTCTATCATGCCGCATTTATATTGTGAAGGACGGTAAGATTGTTTCAGAGTAGTTTTTCTATTAATTGATATGGGGAATTGATATGGGGAATTTCCCTGTTTTTGCTCATTTTTGCATCATTTTGCCTAAATTTCAGGCCGTTTGAGGGGTAGAATGCGGACTGAAAATCCTTGTGTCCCTGGTTCGATTCCTGGAGGCACCACACCATTAATCAAGCAGTTACGTTAATTCGTAACTGCTTTTTTTGTGTTGATATGCGGAATTGACAGCCGGAATTTCTCATATTCAAGCCATCTTTATTTGGGATGATATATTCTTATGTGTCATAGGTTTATAGTTAGATAACCTGACCATAAAGATACGTAATGTAGTTAATCCGATTATGCCTTGGAGTCGAAATACTACAATTAAAGCACCTCTTTACCTCCATTTTTACGTTTATAATGCATGAGAAGTAAAGGTACTAGCTCCAAATTATTGCTATTTATTATCTGATTTACAAATATTTACGATAATTTTGATAATAAACCTAATTATACACTGCAAGCAAACCTAATTATAGCACTACAAGCAAACCTAATTTTAACACTACAAGAAAACCTAATTATAGAACTGCTAACAAACCTAATTAAAGCACAACCAGTAAACCTAATTTTAGAAAGGCAGAAACAAAAAAAGTATGGCAACACCTGGGGAGAAACTCGCTGAGTCACTAGAAGTTCTGAAAGAACTGCAGGACAAGGACAAGATGGTGATAAAAACATCTGAAATAAGTAGGGTCCATAAGGATCGACTGGTGAAGAATGGATTTATTAAAGAGATTGTCAAAGGATGGTATATTTCGGTTCCCTCTCACGAACAACAAGGGGACAGCACATCTTGGTATGCCTCTTATTGGCATTTTTGTTCAAGATATTTGTCCGCAAGATATGGCGATGCTTATTGTGTATCGCCAGAGCAATCCCTTCAATTGCATTCTGGTAATTGGACAGTTCCACATCAGCTTATAGTACGATCATTTCGGGGAACAAACTCTCTTACGCCATTACCTTATGGAACTTCTTTATTTAGCATGAAATCGTTCTTACCCAAAGCAGCTGAAATTATTGACTTAGAAGGGATAAAAGTATTAAGTCTTCCACTTTCTTTGATTTATTGTTCCCCAACAATGTTTCCTAAGAGTCCTACTGATGTAAGGACTGCCCTTGCCATGATAAGAGATTCCTCAGAAATCTTGGAAGTTCTACTCGAAGGAGCGCATAGCACTATAGCAGGGCGATTAGCTGGGGCTTTTCGAAATATAGGCCAGGAAAGAATTGCAGACGACATCTTAAAAGCCATGAAAATAGCAGGCTATGATGTGCGTGAGGTAAATCCATTTGAAAATACAATTCCTGTTGCATTAGCTGGTAGAGAAAGATCACCTTATGTAAATAGAGTAAGATTAATGTGGCATGAAATGAGGGCCTCTGTTATTAAGCATTTTCCAAAAGCCCCTGGTCTTCCAAAAGACCAGGAAAAATACATGAAACTCGTAGAAGAGATTTATGTAACAGATGCTTATCACTCGCTGTCAATAGAAAGGTACCGAGTAAATCCGGAACTTATTGAGCGTGTGAGAAGTGGGGCATGGGATTCAATCAATGGAGAGGATGATAAAAAACAAAAAGATGCAATGGCTGCAAGAGGTTATTGGCAAGCTTCTCAAAAAGTCCGTGATAGTATAAGACATATATTGGATGGAAGGAATCCAGGGCAGATTGCCGATATGGAACACGGAGAATGGTACAGAGAGCTGTTTGCACCTGGTGTCATGGCTGGCATTCTGAAGCCTTCTGACCTCGCTGGTTACAGGAACGACCAGGTATTCATAAGCCAGTCGAAACATGTACCTCTAAATAAAGATGCTGTTCGTGATGTAATGCCAGCCTTATTCGAACTATTGCAGAACGAACCAGAGGCATCGGTGAGAGCAGTGTTGGGACATTTCATATTTGTCTATATACACCCCTATATGGACGGAAATGGTCGCATGGGAAGATTTTTAATGAATGTAATGCTTGCCTCTGGAGGATATCCTTGGACAGTAATTCCAGTTGAAGAACGTAAAACGTATATGGAAGCTATAGAAAAGGCCAGCGTAGAACAAGATATAGAGGCATTCGCAAAATACATCGCATATCTTGTAGATGCAGCGTTAAAAGGAACTCCTGTTGCTCATCTTTTGCATTAATTCACGCACCTCCAAATTGTCAAATTCAGGACACTTCTCTGGATGCAGTTTACAGCTGTGTCATACAGATTTTGTATATTCATGTACAATTTACACCCCAATCCAACAGGCTATGACCCTTACAGAAGCAAAATCCATCCTTGATAAGCATATTCAATTCTTTGGCAAAGGATTCCATCCCGATACCCCCTTTGAAGACTATATCACAGACAAAGCCCTGCCCTGTTATACCCCTGAAGAGAGCCAGAAGCTGGATGCTGAGTTGGGGGAAGTATTTGATGCCTTTGATGTTGCGGATGAAGATATCTATGAATATTGTATGGAAAGTCCTGTCTTTAAAATGAAGTTGGCTGAAGAAAATTGAGGCTGGATTTCCTAGACTGAAAACAACTATTGGTAATCAAGTCCTTACAATGCAAGACCCGTTTGCGCTTAGATCCGTCCGTCCCGGAAGACGGAACGATTGTTCTGGTGGGAGATAAGATCCAGGCAAACAGAGCAGACACGTGCTTAATGCCTACATTTAGCACATGAAGAGACTTGCCATACTTTATCTGTACATCTGCTCATTCCCACTATTCAGCTGTTACGCTCAGAACAAAACCCTCGATTCGCTCTGGAAGGCCTATCACAATCAGGACAAGACTGATACCAGCAGGTTAAATGCCCTGCAAACCATTGCCTGGAGTTTGCGAGACAACAACCCTGACACAGCTATCATCCTTGCGAAGGAGCAGGTGATGCTTGCTGCCAAACTTTCGGGTGACGATAAAAAACTGTGGACTGCAAAAGCTTTTAATGTGATGGGCATTTCTTTCATGAACAAAAGAAATTTCCAGACTGCTCTTCCCAATTATTTGCAGGGCCTGAAATTGTTTGACGAAATCGGCGATAAAAAAGGGGCAGGAAACAGCTATAGTAATATTGGAGTACTGTACATGGAGATGAACCAGTATTCAAAAGCCATCGATTACTTTGATAAAGGCCTGAAAATCCTGAAGGAAAGCAACAATAAAAAAGGCCTTTCGAATTGCTATGGAAACATGGGTATCGTTTATTGGGAGCAGGCTAACTACCCGAAAGCCATGAATTGTTTATTAAATGGCTTAAAGATCAAAGAGGAGCTGGGAGATAAACCCGGTATTGCCAGCTGTTACAATACCCTGGCCCTTATCTATAAAGACCAGCATGATTATCCAAAATCGCTCGGCTACCTTTCGAAAGCCCGGGCAATCTATGAAGAAACAAATGACAAACGCGGATTAGGAAACGCCCTGGCAAATATCGGACTTACCTACTATAGTCTGAATGATTACCCCAAAGCGCTTGATTGTTTTTCGAAAGCCCTGAAACTGGGGCAGGAAATTGGGTTCAAAAAATTGCAGGCGAATACATACGGCAATATTGGACTTATTTACCATCAACAGACAGAGTACCCAAAGGCATTGGATTGTTACCTCAAACAGCTCCGTATCGCAAGGGAAACAGGCGATGAGGAAGGCACCGCTGCAAGCCTCCTGAATATCGGGGAGCTTTATAACGAAATGAAGGATTATCAGAAAAATATCCTGTATAATGACACTGCCCTACAGATTGGACGAAAAATAAATGTTTTATCCATTCAGCGTGCAGCCTATGGAAACCTTTCAAAAGGCTACAGCAATGCGGGTAAGTATAAGGAAGCCTACGAAAATCATCTTTGGTTTAAAACGCTGACCGATAGTATATTCAATGCAGAGAACAGCAAGCAGCTGGGAGACCTTAAGACAAGTTTCGAAGTTGAAAAAAAAGAAACCCAGCTAAAGCTGGAGGCAAAAGCAGATGCGGCAATCTATCAGGAAGAAAAGAAAAGGCAGAAACTGGTGTTTTACGCCGTGGTATGTGTGTTGACGATTGTAGTTGTTTTTGTCTTCTTTTTATACCGTCGGTTTAAGCTCACTCAACGTCAAATGGTGATCATCGAAAAGCAGAAAACCGTTGTGGAAGAACAAAAACTCCTGGTTGAACATCAAAAGAAACTGGCGGATGAACATCAACGTGAAATCATTGACAGCATCACCTATGCCCGCCGTTTGCAACAGGCTATCCTGCCTCCTGCCGAATTGATAGATAAATACCTGCCTCAAAATTTTGTTTATTATAAACCCAAAGATATTGTGGCAGGAGATTTTTACTGGATGGAGCATCTTGACAATATTACGTTTATCGCCGCCGCCGACAGTACCGGACATGGGGTTCCTGGAGCAATGGTGAGTGTTGTTTGCAGTAATGCACTGAACAGGGCAGTCAAGGAATTCGGGTTGAGGGAAACCGGAAAGATCCTTGACAAGACCCGTGAACTTGTGCTCGAAACCTTCGAAAAAAGCGGAGAGGAAATCAAGGATGGGATGGACATTTCTCTGATGCGTATTCATTCCTCCGATTCGCATATCACCGCTCAGTGGAGCGGGGCGAACAATCAGTTGTGGTACAAAAAAGAGCAGGGCGACAAAATACTTGAGATAAAGGCTGATAAACAGCCCATCGGGCAGACGGATCAGGCTAAACCTTTCACGACCCATCTTCTTGAACCAGAACGGGGCGACATTTTCTATTTAATGACCGATGGCTATGCCGATCAGTTTGGAGGCGAAAAAGGTAAAAAATTTAAGTATAAACAGCTCGAAGAGCTGCTGCTGGAAAACAGCAAAAAGGAACTCAATGAGCAGAAAACGTTGCTCGGCGATTCGTTCGATAACTGGAAAGGGAATCTCGAACAAATCGACGACGTCACAATACTTGGAATTAGAATTCATTAGCAGGTTCTTCCATTCTCGATCTTGCTAATCCCAAGATGAAAAAACAATGCAACAAAGCAGCTAACAGCCAATACGCATGCCATGCCCAACCATTCAAG
>Ga0206851_1123_pt1 | contig 21709 bp, 30 predicted proteins | sample Alteio_BWOrgCont_13_FD_152904 | JGI IMG/M metagenome (GOLD analysis project Ga0206851, IMG submission 152904) | Enriched cells from forest soil in Barre Woods Harvard Forest LTER site, Petersham, Massachusetts, United States -... | ecosystem: Environmental > Terrestrial > Soil > Temperate forest >... | reverse complement strand
ATTCTGAACGGCAGCCCCGATATCACCTACTCTAAGGCCGGCAACCGCCTGTTCGATTCCTTTGTAAAGCGATTCCTTTGTCGCTTTCAGGAGTTTCAGTATTTCAGGTTTCACATCCCCAACCGTAAAAGTGTAGGCCGAATCGCCGAAAAAACCGTTTTTCTTAACCCCGCAATCCACAGAAACGATATCTCCTTCTTTCAGAACGTACGTGCCCGGCATTCCATGTACCACTTCGGCGTTGACCGAAACACAAAGTGTATATGGAAATCCACGATACCCTTTGAAACCCGGTTCCGCATCCTGGCTCCGGATATATGTTTCAGCAACCTCATCCAGCTCAAGGGTGGTGATACCCGGCCGGATAATTTTGGCCACTTCGGCCAAGGCATTTGCAACAAGTAAAGAACTATGACGTATTAACTCAATCTCTGCTTTCGACTTTAAAATAATCATTTCCTGTTTCCTGATCAGTAGCTGGAAGCAGCCATTGTTGGCGTACCCCGACCTTTAATTCTGCCCGTTTTCATCAGTCCATCGTAATGGCGCATGAGCAGGTAGCTCTCAATTTGTTGCAAGGTATCTAATACAACACCTACAAGGATCAGCAAGGATGTTCCTCCGAAAAAGTGTGCGAATTCGTTGGTAATATTGAGTTTAATAGCGAATGCAGGAAGGATGGCAACCAGGGCCAGGAATAAAGAACCGGGGAAGGTGATACGCGACATCACATTGTCAATGAACTCCGCAGTCTTCTTACCTGGCTTCACACCCGGTATAAAACCTTCATTGCGTTTCATGTCTTCTGCCATCTGGTTAGGATTCACCGTGATTGCTGTATAGAAATAAGTAAAGGCGATGATCATCAGGGCAAACACCAGATTATACCAAAATCCATAATGGTCGCTGAAGGTAGATACGAAAGCGCTGGTGCCCGCATTACCGGCAGCATACCCGGCAATAGTAATGGGGATGAGCATGATAGCCTGAGCAAAAATGATCGGCATGACGCCTGCAGCATTCACCTTGAGGGGAATGTATTGACGCTGTCCTCCATATTGTTTATTTCCAACAATTCGCTTGGCAAACTGAACCGGGATCCTTCGCGTACCCTGCACGAGCAATATGCTGAATACAATTACAAGCATCAGGAAAACAATCTCAACAAGGAACATAATTAACCCACCGCCTTCAGCAGCAAGGCGGTGCGAAAATTCAGAAGCGAATGCAAAAGGCAGACGGGCAATAATACCGACCATGATAACCAGGGAAATACCGTTACCAATACCTTTGTCAGTAATTTTTTCTCCGATCCACATCACAAAAATAGTTCCGGTAACCAATACCAATACCGATTGTGCCCAGAAGAACGCGCCTTGAGGGCCTGTTTTGGGGATAATCTGAGAAGCAATGTAACCGATCGATTGAAAAGCAGTGATTACCACGGTCAGGATACGGGTGTACTGATTGATTTTCTTCCGGCCGCTTTCGCCTTCACGTTGCAAACGCTGGAAGTATGGAAGCGCCATACCCAGGAGCTGGACAATGATAGAAGCCGAAATGTAGGGCATGATGCCAAGCGCGAAAATAGACGCACGGGAGAATGCACCACCGGCAAAGATATTGATCAGGTTAATCAGGTCGTTGTCCGATTTGTGGTCTGTATTGAACACATTGGGATCGACACCTGGAATAACCACATACGAACCAAAACGGTAAATCAGAAGAAAGCCCAGCGTATACAGGATACGAGACCGGAGCTCTTCGATTTTCCAGATATTGGTAATAGTATTGACTAGGTTCTTCATAATTTATCAGATCGTAGTGGCTGTGCCACCTTTTGATTCAATAGCCGCTTTCGCTGCAGCAGAAAATGCATGTACTTTGATGTCAACCTTAGCTGATAATTCACCGCGTCCAAGGATTTTGATCTTGTCATTTTTGTGGGCAAGACCATGAGCAACGAGTGTCTCGTTATCGATGGCAGTAAGTTTTGTTGCTTCCACAAATTGCTGGATACGGTCGAGGTTGATTCCCTGGAATTCGATACGGTTGATGTTTTTGAAACCGAATTTCGGAACCCGGCGCTGAAGCGGCATCTGACCACCTTCAAAACCGAATTTCTGTGAGTAACCGGATCTCGACTGAGCACCTTTGTGACCTTTTGTAGACGTTCCGCCCTTACCCGAACCTTGTCCGCGGCCTTTGCGTTTTCCGTCATTTTTTAAAGAACCTTCTGCAGGTTTAAGTGTATTTAATTTCATGTTCGTTATGCGTTATTCGGTTCCGGAAAAGATCTGCTGAAGATGTTTTGCCTGACCGGGGTTATTTTATGCAACGATGCTTACCAAATGTTTCACTTTCTCGAGCATTCCGTTTATCTGGGGGGTAGCTTCCACTTCCAGAACCTGGTTGAGCTTTGAAAAACCAAGCGCTTCCAATGTTCTTTTCTGACGGAGGGTGGTGTGAATCCCACTCTTCTCCTGTTTAATCTTTATTTTGGCCATTTCAGTACGAGTTAATTAAGTCTTTTTATCCGTTAAATACTTTTTCCATGGTAATTCCACGTGCCTGGGCAACGGTGGCGGCATCACGCATCTTGGTGAGCGCATCGAAAGTGGCTTTTACCACGTTGTGCGGGTTGGAGCTGCCTTTAGACTTGGCAAGAACGTCTGTAACCCCAACACTTTCGAGTACGGCACGCATAGCGCCTCCGGCGATAACACCTGTACCATGAGCAGCAGGTTTCAGAAGCACGAGAGATCCTCCGAATTTACCGTACTGATCATGCGGAACGGTACCTCTCACGATGCTGACTTTCAGCAGGTTTTTCTTTGCATCGTCGATTGCTTTTGCAATGGCGTCAGAAACCTCCTTGGCCTTACCAAGACCGTATCCAACCACTCCTTTTTCATTTCCTACAACCACAATGGCTGAGAAGGTGAAAGCGCGTCCGCCCTTGGTTACTTTTGTCACACGTTGAATAGAGACCAATTTGTCCTTCAGTTCAATATCGCTCGACTTTACTCTTTTGATGTTTACGTTTGCCATTTTTTTATTCCTAAAAGATGATTGGTTAGAATTTTAGTCCGCCTTCGCGTGCTCCGTCAGCCAGTGATTTCACCCGGCCATGGTAGAGGTATCCGTTGCGGTCAAAACAAACAGCCTTGATTCCAGCCTGGATAGCCTTTTCGGCCACTGCTTTTCCAACCAATTTTGCCTGTTCTACTTTGTTGCCTTTCTGGGCTGCAATTTCCTTAATTTTAGAAGAAGCGGAAACCAGTGTTTTTCCGGCAACATCATCGATAATCTGAGCATAAATATCTGTATTGCTCCTGAATACCGACAAACGTGGTGCGGTAGCTGTACCGCTGACAACACCCCGGATGCGTTTCTTGATTTTGGCCCTTCTTGATGCCTTTGTAACTATCATTTGATTTTGTATTTAACGTTGTAAAACAGCTCTTTTAATTATTTGCCGGCCGATTTGCCTGCTTTTCTTCTCAGTTGTTCGCCCATGAACTTGATACCTTTTCCTTTGTATGGCTCAGGCTTACGCATAGAGCGTATTTTTGCAGCAACCATTCCGATGAGCTGCTTGTCTGCACACTCCATGATGATGGTCGGGTTCTTTCCTTTCTCAGCTGTAGTCGACAGCTTGATCTCTTTCGGAAGCTCGAACAGAATGTTGTGCGAGTAACCGAGAGTGAGTTCCAGAATCTGGCCTTTTACAACCGCCCTGTAACCAACACCTACCAACTCCTGCTCGGTACGGTATCCTTCAGACACGCCTTTAACCATGTTGCTGACCAACGAACGGTACAGACCATGGAGCGCTTTATGGCGCTTCTGCTCAGTGGGACGGGCAAAAGTAACGGTTCCGTCTTTTACTTCAACGCTGATAGCAGTGTCCAGCAACTGGGTCAGTGTGCCTTTTGCACCCTTTACAGTAACCGTGCTCTTTGCAACCGATACTTCAACTCCTTTGGGAAGTGTGATTGGTAATTTTCCTATACGTGACATGTGTTTGGTCCTCCCTGGGTTTTAGTAAACATAGCATAAAACTTCTCCACCTACATTCTCCTTACGTGCTTCTTTATCGGTCATGATGCCTTTGGAAGTTGAGAGAATGGCAATACCAAGTCCGTTCAGTACGCGGGGCAGTTTTTCTGAACCGGTGTACTTACGCAGACCTGGACGGCTGATCCTGTCAATGCCCCTGATAGCAGGTTGCTTCGTAACAGGATGGTACTTCAATGCGATTTTGATGGTTCCCTGAACACTGGCCGTCTCAAATTTGTAATTGAGGATGTAACCCTTGTCGAACAGGATCTTGGTGATCTCTTTCTTCAGGTTTGAAGCAGGAACTTCAACTACCCGGTGGTTTGCCCTGATGGCGTTTCTCACGCGTGTGAGATAATCAGAAATGGTATCTGTCATTTTATTTTAGTTTATATGTTACCCCGCGCGCAGGATAATTATAGTAAACACGCTGTTTTAATTCTTTTTTATTACCGGCAGGTTTCTTACCAGCTGGCCTTGGTCACACCCGGGATCTTTCCGAACAGGGCCATTTCACGGAACTGGTTACGGCACAGACCAAACTGGCGAATATACCCCCTTGGACGACCCGACAGTTTGCAGCGGTTACGCATACGTACTTTGGATGAATTCTTCGGAAGTTTCTGAAGACCGATTGAATCACCGGCTGCTTTCAAAGCCGCACGTTTATCGGCGTATAAACTAACCAGTCTTGCTCTTTTGACCTCACGGGCCTTCATTGATTCTTTTGCCATATCCGGGTATTATTTACTTTCTGTTTTCTTTTGGTTCTTAAATGGCATACCGAATTCTGCAAGAAGCGAAAGCGCTTCCTCATCACTGGTTGCTGATGTCACAAAGGTGATGTCCATACCCATCATCTTCGTTACCTTATCGATGTCGATTTCGGGGAAGATAATCTGTTCGGTGATACCCAGTGTGTAGTTCCCTTTTCCGTCAAACCCCTTTTCGTTGATGCCGCGGAAATCGCGGATACGTGGTAAAGAGGTTGAAACGAGTCTGTCCAGGAATTCGTACATCTTATCGCCGCGCAGGGTGACACGTACTCCGATTGCAACCCCTTTACGGAGTTTGAAGTTGGAAATGTCCTTACGGGAGTAAGTTGCTACTGCTTTCTGACCGGTGATCATGGTCATTTCCTTGATCGACGATTCAATCAGTTTTTTATCCGATACAGCTTCGCCAACACCCTGGTTCAGACAGATTTTTTCCAGTTTTGGAACCTCCATCGGGCTGCTGTAATTGAATTTCTTCTGCAAGGCAGGTACAACCTGGTCCTTGTAGGTCTTTTTCATTCTGGGTGTGTATGTTGCAGTGGCCATTATTTAATTACCTCCTTGGTTGATTTAAAGTAACGAACTAGTTTGTTTGACTTCTCGTCCAGTTTCTTACCGGTACGACTTGCTTTTCCAGCTCCGTCCACGAGCATCAGGTTCGAAATATGGATGGTAGCTTCCATTTCAATGATTCCACCGTTCGGGTGTTTGGCATTGGGTTTGGAGTGTTTCTTCACCTTATTTACGCCTTCTACCAGTACACGGTTGCTGACACGGTTCACCGAAAGAACCTTTCCGGTATCACCTTTAGATTCTCCACTCATCACTTTGACGAGGTCGCCTTTCTTGATCTTTAATTTGGTTGACATTGCTTTCTATTTTTATAATCAGCGATAATACGCTTAAAGTACTTCTGGAGCCAGGGAAACAATCTTCATAAACTGTTTGTCACGCAATTCGCGTGCTACAGGTCCGAAGATACGTGTGCCACGCAATTCATCCTGTGGGTTTAACAATACACAGGCATTGTCATCAAACCGGATGTAAGAACCATCGTGCCGACGGATTTCTTTCGATACACGAACGATCACTGCTTTTGAAACAGTTCCTTTCTTCACGTTACCGGAAGGCAGTGCATGTTTCACGGTCACAACGATCTTGTCGCCGATTGATGCGTATTTCTTGCGAGTTCCACCCAGCACACGTATGCAAAGAACTTGTTTTGCTCCGCTGTTGTCGGCTACTGTGAGTCTTGATTCCGCTTGTATCATAGCTTCTGTTTCTATTCCCGTTGAGCCAAGGCATCGTCGGGTTCTTGATTAATTTCTGTCTTTTGATCTTCCTGTTCCGGAAAAATTGCTTATTTCACACGTTCTACAACCTCAACGAGTCTCCAGCATTTGCTTTTGCTCAAAGGGCGTGTTTCGGTGATTCTTACGGTATCGCCAATATTGCAATCGTTTTTTTCGTCGTGAGCCATGAACGTTGAAGTCCGTTTGATGAACTTTCCGTATTTCCCGTGTTTCACGCGGCGTTCAACACTTACAACAATGGATTTTTCCATTTTGTTGCTGGTGACCACACCTACTTTTTCTTTTCTGAGATTTCTTTCTGCTGTTTCCATGATATAGTTCCGTCTGGAATCTGTTATTTTTTGCTTGCTGCTTTGATTTCCCTGTTCTTCAGTTCTGTTTTGAGGCGGGCGATGAGCCTGCGGCTGGTCCTGATCTTAAGCGGATTATCGATAGAAGAAACAGCATGATTCAGTTTCATTTTATAAAGCGCTGCCGACTCTTCTGCGATTTTTTCGCGGATACCGTCTGGTGCAAGCTGGGCAATTTCTGTCTTTTTCATGTCTTGTTGACTCTAAAAATTAGGCTGTTGTTTCGGGTGAATAATCTTTTCTGACAATGAACTTCGTTGCTACCGGAAGTTTTTGTGCTGCCAGGCGAAGCGCCTCTTTGGCAGTAGCCAGAGGAACTCCATCAGCTTCGAAAATGATACGCCCTGGTTTCACAACAGCTACCCAATATTCAGGTGCTCCTTTACCCTTACCCATACGTACTTCGGCTGGTTTACGGGTGATTGGTTTGTCGGGGAACACATTGATCCACACCTGACCTTCACGTTTGAGGTAACGGGTTACTGCAACCCGTGCCGCTTCAATCTGTTTGGCAGTCATCCAGCATCCTTCCATTGCCTTGATGCCAAATGTTCCAAATGAAAGCTCACTGCCACGCTTGGCGTTGCCCTTCATTTTCATTTTGTGCGTCTTGCGGTGCTTCGTTCTTTTTGGCTGTAACATATTCGATATTGTTAGTGATTTGTTGTTTGGGATAAAAACCTAAACTCGAAACCTTATTTTATTTTGATGTTCCTTCTCTTTTCGGACGTGGGGGACGTGCGCCTCCGCTACCACCCCGGTTGCCTGGGGCACCGCCGCCTGGTCTTCTTTCCTGACGATCGCCTCCTCCGCTTGGAGCGCCGCTGCCGGCTTTTTTATCGGCTGTGCTCTGGAAATTGGGGCTCAGATCGCGTTTTCCGAAAACTTCTCCTTTACAGATCCATACTTTTACGCCGATACGGCCGTAGGTGGTATGTGCTTCAGCAATGGCGTAATCGATATCTGCACGCAGCGTATGCAAGGGAGTTCTTCCTTCTTTGTATCCCTCCACACGTGCAATTTCAGCTCCACCCAACCGACCGGATGTCTTTACCTTGATGCCTTCTGCTCCCATCCGCATGGTTGATGCGATGGCCATCTTGATCGCGCGACGGAAAGAAATACGACCTTCCAACTGGCGGGCAATGCTTTCTGCAACCAAACGTGCATCAAGTTCAGGACGTTTGATCTCAAAAATATTGATCTGGACTTCCTTCTTGGTCATTTTCTTCAACTCTTCCTTCAGCTTATCTACTTCCTTCCCGCCTTTTCCGATGATGATACCCGGACGAGCCGTGTGTACAGTAACGGTAACGAGTTTCATGGTACGTTCGATAACGATCTTGGAGATGCTTGCTTTCACAAGACGAGCCCGCAGGTAATTACGAATAAGTTCGTCTTCTACCAGTTTATCAGCGTAGTGTTTTCCACCATACCAATTAGAATCCCATCCCTTGATGATTCCAAGCCTGTTACCTATCGGATTTGCTTTTTGTCCCATTTAATTAGTGCTGAATTTTATTTTTTTTCTGCTTTAGCTGCTCTTACTTTTTTTTCTGCCTTGACTTCTTCCTTCTTCTCCCCTACGATAAGTGTTACGTGGTTAGAACGTTTACGTACACGGTATGCACGTCCCTGAGGAGCTGTACGGATGCGTTTCATCTGAAAACCACTGTCCACAAAGATCTCCTGCACCACCAGCTGACCTTCGTCAGGACGGGTCCCCGATTTCTTTTCGTAGTTCATGATTGCTGAAGCAAGTAATTTCTCCAGGCGTCCTGCGGCCTCTTTCGGAGTAAATTTCAGCATGCTGAGCGCTTTGTACACATCCTTTCCGCGGATGAGGTCACAAACCAGACGCATCTTACGGGGTGATGTCGGGCAGTTGTTCAGCTTGGCGAGGTACTGCGACTTCGCTTCTTCTTTCCGTGCTTCGGCAGCTATGTGTTTTCTATTGGCCATTTCGATTCGTATTTTCTAAAACTTAACTAATCAATCTTGTTCTATTCCCGCTTATTTCGCGTTGTCTTTCTTGTTACCGCTGTGACCACGGAAGGTGCGTGTCGGGGCAAATTCACCCAATTTGTGTCCGACCATGTTTTCGGTTACATACACCGGAATAAAACTCTTTCCGTTATGAACCGCAAACGTTTGTCCAACATAATCAGGAGTGATGGTCGACCTTCTTGCCCAGGTCTTCAGAGCGGTTTTCTTACCGGTCTCGATCATCTTTTGTACTTTCCTGTCAAGTTTGTAATCAATGAAAGGACCTTTTTTTACCGAACGTGCCATCTTTTTCTTTTTTTGGTTGTGAATCCACCCTAGCAGACCATTAAACCAAGTTATATTAATCCGAAACTTAAAATCTAAACCCGATAATCTTTATTTCTTCCTTCTTTCGATAATGTGTTTGTTGGAAGCCTTTTTCGGATAACGTGTCTTGTAACCCTTGGCTGGAATACCCTTTCGTGAACGCGGGTGACCACCGGTAGCTCTGCCTTCTCCGCCACCCATTGGGTGATCGACCGGGTTCATCGCTACACCTCTAACGCGGGGCTTTCGGCCCAACCAACGTCGGCGTCCGGCTTTACCATGGCTTTCGAGGTTATGCTCTGAGTTTGATACCGACCCAACAACGGCCAGGCACTGTACCAGGATCATACGCATTTCGCCTGAAGGCATACGAAGTACAGCGTATTTGCCTTCGCGGGCAGTGAGTTGAGCGTAAGAACCTGCGCTGCGTGCCATCTTGGCTCCCTGACCAGGGCGAAGTTCAATATTGTGGATGACGGTTCCGAGTGGAACATCACTTAAGTACATTGCATTTCCGACATCGGGTGTTGCTGTTTTGCCAGACATTACTTTCTGACCAACCTTCAACCCGTTCGGGGCGATCATATAACGCTTTTCACCATCGGCATAAACAAGCAGGGCGATGCGCGCAGTACGGTTTGGATCGTACTCGATCGACTTAACAGTTGCGGGAATTTCAAACTTATCGCGTTTGAAATCGATAATACGGAATTGCTTCTTGTGACCACCGCCTACGTTACGGATGGTCATCTTTCCTGAATTGTTACGTCCACCGGTACTTTTTGTAGAAGTAACCAGGCTCTTCTCCGGTTTAGAAGTTGTGATCTCCTCAAAGGTGGGAGCCAGTTTGAATCGCTGTGACGGTGTTAACGGTCTGTATTTCTTTAAAGCCATTTTGTAGTGATATTAAATGCTGCTGTAAAAATCAATAGTTTCTCCTTTTTTCAAAGTCACGACAGCTTTCTTTGCTTTGTTCGCGATTCCGATCTGCATACCGGCCTTGGTGTTGCGCATGCGCACTTTACCAATGTAGTTTTGTGTATTTACGCGCTCTACCGTAACGCCGTACATCTTTTCTACAGCCGTCTTGATCATAAGCTTGTTGGCTTCTTTGGCCACCACAAAACCGTAACGGTTCAGCTTATCTGTTGCCGAAGTCATTTTTTCGGTCACAATGGGTTTGATAATGATTTCCATCTTCTTAATTGCTTAACAGGGTTTCTTCAATTGCTTTCAGGGAACCTTCAGCCAGTACGAGATTTGTGGCATCCAGAATATCATAAGTGTTTAGTTCAGAAACAGTTACAACTTTGCTGAGGCGTAAATTTCGGGACGACAAATATATGTTTTTATTTGACTCGGCAACTATAATTAATGTTTTTTTGTCGTTAACCTTCAGGTTGCTGAGAATTTCCTGAAACGCTTGTGTCTTTGGGCTTTCCATTTGAAAGTCTTCCAGCACAATGATGCTGTTGTCTTTTGCCTTATAGCTAAGGGCCGATTTACGGGCAAGTTTCTTCAGCTTCTTGTTCAGTTTGAAAGAATAATCGCGCGGGCGTGGACCATGAACGCGTCCTCCCCCTCTGAACAAAGGCGATTTCATAGAACCTGCACGTGCCCCTCCGGTACCTTTCTGCCTTTTGAGCTTCTTGGTGGTGCGGTGAATATCAGCTCTTTCGGTGGCAGCGTGTGTTCCCTGACGTTGTGCTGCAAGGTATTGCTTCACATCCAGATAAATCGCGTGGTCGTTCGGTTCGATGGCAAACACCTCATCGTTCAGCTTCACCTTCTTGGTGGTGGCTTTACCGCTTTTATTTGTTACTGTAACTTCCATTTCTTCAAGTTGTTTCTTCGCTTTTCAGGATCCGCTTTCGCAATCCCCCCGGCGGGTTATGATTCCTGTTTCCAGGGGTACTTGTTATTTTTCGATGAATACGTATGATCCGTTTGCTCCGGCCACCGAACCTTTTACAAGGATCAGGTTTTTCTCGGCAAACACTTTTACGATGGTAATGTTGCGGGTCTTTACGCGATCTCCGCCCATGCGTCCGGCCATTTTCATGCCCTTGAATACACGTGCAGGGAATGAAGATGCCCCAAGTGAACCGGGTGCACGCTGACGGTCATGCTGACCGTGAGTCTGCCCTCCTACCCCACTAAAACCGTGACGTTTGACAACACCCTGAAAACCTTTTCCTTTTGATGTTCCAACCACATCTACAAATTCACCTTCGGTGAAAATTTCGACAGTAACCACATCACCCAAGTTCTTGGCTTCTTCGAATTCGAATTCAACCAATTTGCGTTTTGGAGTAGTCTGTGCTTTTGCGAAATGGCCTTTCATTGCACCGCTGGTATGCTTTTCTTTCTTTTCGTCAAAAGCAATCTGTGCTGCAGAATAACCGTCTTTCTCCAGGGTTTTTACTTGCGTTACTACGCAAGGACCAGCTTCGATTATTGTGCATGGAATGTATTTTCCATTGGCACCGAATATGCTGGTCATTCCGATTTTTTTACCTATGATACCTGACATTGATTTAAGATTTTTTGATGTTCGATTTAGGATTCGTCCTAACTCTTTTTATTAGGGTACTTTAATTTCGACTTCCACTCCGCTTGGCAATTCCAGTTTCCCGAGTGCATCAACCGTTTTTGATGTGGCGCTATAGATATCCAGCAAGCGCTTGTATGAACAAAGCTGAAACTGTTCTCTGGCCTTCTTGTTGACGTGCGGGGAACGCAATACGGTATAAATTTTCTTGTGTGTAGGCAATGGAATGGGTCCGCTAACCACAGCTCCGGTCGACTTCACTGTTTTAACAATTTTCTCGGCCGACTTGTCAACTAAGTTGAAGTCGTAAGATTTTAATTTGATTCTGATCTTCTGGCTCATTTTATAGCTTGATTACCTGGTTGTATGCGATTAAACTTTTTCTGCTTTCTTACCCTTAGCCTTGGCAATAACTTCTTCAGAAATTGCTTTTGGAGTTTCCTGGTAGTGGTCGAATTCCATGGTTGAGGTGGCACGGCCGGAGGTGATGGTACGGAGTGATGTCACATAACCAAACATTTCAGACAGTGGCACCTTGGCCTTGATAACTTGAGTAGCGCCTTTCGAATCCATCCCTTCAATCAGTCCACGACGTTTGTTCAAATCTCCAACCACATCACCCATGTTTTGTTCGGGTGTCAATACTTCCACCTTCATGATTGGCTCAAGCAGAACCGGTTTTGCTTTTGGTAAAGCTTCGCGGTATGCTGTTTTGGCACATATTTCAAAGGAAAGGGCATCGGAGTCAACTGCGTGGAACGAACCATCGGTCAGTTTCACCTTCATCCGGTCGAGCGGATAACCGGCAAGTACACCATTCACCATAGCGGCACGGAATCCTTTTTCAACGGCAGGGATAAATTCGCGGGGAATATTACCACCCGAAATTGCATTCTCGAACTGTAAGCCGCAATTCTTGTCGGTGATTTCAAAATCTGCATCAACAGGACCGAGTGTGAATTTAATATCGGCAAATTTACCGCGACCACCCGTTTGTTTCTTGTATACTTCACGGTGCTCAACAGTACCGGTAATGGTTTCTTTATACGATACCTGGGGTGCTCCCTGGTTTACTTCTACTTTAAATTCGCGGCGAAGACGGTCGATGATGATCTCAAGGTGAAGCTCACCCATTCCGCTTACAATGGTCTGACCGCTGTCTGGATCTGTCTTCACACGAAAGGTAGGATCTTCTTCAGCCAGTTTATTCAGTGCAACGCCCAGCTTGTCAAGGTCGGCCTGTGTTTTTGGCTCAATGGCAAGACCGATAACCGGTTCAGGGAAATTCATGGCTTCGAGCACAATCGGGTGTTTCTCATCGCACAGGGTATCGCCGGTCTTGATGTCTTTAAAACCAACCACCGCTCCGATATCACCTGCTTCGAGGCAGTCGATGGCGTTTTGTTTGTTGGCATGCATCTGGAAGATACGGGAGATACGTTCTTTATTGCCAGAACGGGTATTGAGTACATACGAACCTGCATCCAGACGGCCGGCATAGGCACGTATGAAACAAAGGCGTCCTACAAATGGGTCGGTGGCTATTTTGAATGCAAGCGCGGTGAAAGGCTCGGTAACGTCAGGCTTACGGGTTACTTCCAGTTCAGTATCGGGGTTGATACCTACAATTTCTTTCTTGTCCATCGGACTCGGCATCAGTTCCATCACATAATCAAGCATGGTCTGAACACCTTTGTTCTTGAACGCGCTTCCGCAAAGCATCGGCACAATAGTATTGTTTACACAGGCTGCACGCAGAGCGGTGAGGATTTCGGCTTCGGAGATTGAAGCCGGATCGTCAAAGAATTTCTGCATCAGGGTGTCGTCAAATTCGGCGATGGCTTCGAGCAGTTTTCCTCTCCATTCGGTGGCTTCTTCAACCATGTCGGCAGGAATCGGAACAATATTAAATGTCATTCCCTGGTCTTTCTCATTCCACTCAATACCGCGGAAGTTAACCAGATCGACTACACCTTTAAAGCCTTCTTCAGCGCCGATAGGCAACTGAAGCGGGATCGGATTACCACCCAATACTTCTTTTACTTGTTTAACAACGTTCAGGAAATCGGCCCCGGCGCGGTCCATCTTGTTCACAAAGCCTACACGGGTTACGTTGTAGTTGTTGGCCAGGCGCCAGTTGGTTTCTGACTGAGGCTCCACTCCGTCAACAGCAGAGAATAGAAATACCAGTCCGTCCAGTACGCGCAGTGAACGGTTTACTTCCACCGTAAAGTCAACGTGACCGGGAGTATCGATGATATTGATTTTATACTTATTGTCCCTGTAGTTCCAGAAACAGGTGGTGGCAGCCGAGGTGATTGTGATACCGCGTTCCTGCTCCTGAACCATCCAGTCCATGGTAGCCGCCCCGTCGTGTACCTCACCGATTTTGTGGGTAACGCCTGTGTAGTACAGTATCCGCTCAGTACAGGTGGTCTTGCCTGCATCGATGTGTGCGGCAATTCCAATGTTTCGTGTGTATCTTAAGTCGCTCATGGTAAAATCGGGCTGTACTGTTTGTTATTACTATACTTTATGCGAAAAAAAAATTAGAGTCTGAAGTGTGAGTAAGCCTTGTTGGCTTCGGCCATACGGTGAACGTCTTCTTTCTTTTTGAAAGCAGCGCCTTCTTCTTTTGCAGCAGCGATAATCTCGGCAGCCAGTTTGTGGCTCATTGATTTCTCGTTGCGTGCACGGCTGTAATCGATCATCCATTTGATACCGAGTGCAATTTTGCGCTCTGGACGTATTTCCTGTGGAATCTGGAAAGTTGCACCACCAACACGGCGACTACGAACTTCAACGTTTGGCATCACATTGTTCAATGCTTTCTTCCAAACATCCAGACCAGGCTGTTCTGTTCTTTTTTCAACCAATGCCATGGCATCGTAAAAAACGGCGTAGGATACGCTCTTTTTGCCGTCGTACATCAAGTTGTTTACAAAACGCGTTACCAATTGATCGTTGAATTTTGGATCAGGCAACAGGATTCTTTTCTTGGCTCTCGATTTTCTCATCGTTTAATCGAATTAGTATGTATCGTAATAAATGTGGTTAGATTATTTCTTTTTGGCAGGGGCGGCAGTTTTACCGGCAGCTCCGGCTTTCGCCTTCTTGGTTCCGTATTTGGAACGGCGCTGGTTACGTCCTTCCACACCGGCTGTATCGAGTGCACCACGAACAATGTGGTAACGAACGCCTGGAAGATCTTTTACCCTGCCCCCGCGAACGAGTACAATAGAGTGTTCCTGAAGGTTATGACCTTCACCCGGGATATAGGCAATGACTTCGAGCTTGTTGGTAAGCCTTACTTTGGCAACTTTACGAAGGGCGGAGTTTGGTTTCTTTGGAGTGGTTGTGTACACACGTGTACAAACGCCGCGACGCTGTGGACAGGAGTCCAGGGCGGCAGATTTACTCTTATTCGGCGCTTTCGAGCGGCCTTTACGAATTAATTGTTGTATGGTAGGCATCGATTTCAGTGGTTTTTAAACCTATTTCAATAAATAAATAACAACCCATATTCAGTTTTGGGGACGGCAAAGATACGATTAATTGTATATAAACAAGAGGTGATTGAAATTATTTTTCAATGTTTGATGCCTCAAAACACAGATTCGGCGCAAAACCGCACTGGCCCTGTAAGAAATGCCTGTTTCCCGTTTCGTGAATTTGTTAAAAAAAGACCGGAATGAGACAATCAAACCTGGTTAGGCCGGCCCCAAAAAGCCGAGCATGCGAAGGAAAACCGCGAACGACTCCCATCGGGGGGGGGCAGGTGAACACCTGAAGGGATTAATTGAAGACAAGAAGGGATGAAAAGAGAACAAAAAGGGATAAAGGGAGAAGGACTTTTTGGTTAAACCAAGCTAAGGTTCTGATGCATTCCCAAAGGTATTTGTCATGTTTATAAGGTTCCTTTCCTGTTCCCTGAGGTTCCCGACACATTCCCTAAGGTTCCTTGTCAAGGCTACGTGATGCCTTTACAGGGTTACAAGATGCCTTGCTAAGGCTGCGTGATGCCTTTATAGGGTTACAAGATGCCTTGCAAAGGCTGCGTGATGCCTTGTCAAGGTTACAAGATGCCTTTGCAAGGTTGTAAGCTCTTTTCAAAGGTTACGAGATGCCTTGTCAAAGTTGTAAGATGCCCTTAAATGTTCCTGATACATTCCCTAAGGTTCCATTCCTGATCCGACAGATTTCCGAACGTTTCATACAGGAATGAGGAATATCAAGCGTTTTTTATCCCGCATTTCAAGACGTTGGAAAAGTAGAATCAAATTGCTAACTTTCGCTTGAACAACAAGCAAAGCCTATATAGCACAGCTAATTTTACAGTTTCAGGAAAAAGAGGTGTTCTGGCAGACGCATTTAACCCGCTGGTTACAATCTCGGTTTCTCGTATATACACTGCTCTTGTTGTTCGTATATACACGCTTCTTCTACATAAATACACCCTTCTCCATCGTAAATACACTCTTCTTCTTCGTAAATACACCCTTCTCCATCGTAAATACACTCTTCTTCTTCGTAAATACACCCTTCTCCATCGTAATAACACTCTTCCCCTTCATAAATACACTCTTCTTCTACATAAATACACCCTTCTCCTTCGTAATAACACTCTTCCCCTTCATAAATACACTCTTCTTCTACATAAATACACCCTTCTCCTTCGTAATAACACCCTTCCCCTTCATAAATACACCCTTCTCCTTCGTAATAACACCCTTCCCCTTCGTAAATACACTCTTCTTCTTCGTAAATACACCCTTCTCCTTCGTAAATACACGCTTCTCCTTCGTAAATACACGCTTCTCCTTCATAAATAGGGCCTACTGAATACACGAATACGATTGACCGCTTAAAGGGAGGAGTATTGAATGCCTTTTTCAAGCGCATAGCATACAAAAAGGGAACACCGAGGGGGGTACCCCCCTCGGTGTTTAAAGCTGTGCATTCTTGTTGCCAATTATTGTGTATTCCTGATTGCCAATAGTTGTGTATTGCTATTTACCGATTACAGAAGGGCGGCAGCAATTACAGCAACGGCTAGAAAGATTGCGGTAATAATTTGGAATATGGTCTCCAGGAAACAAGCCTTTACTCCTCCCGATGAAAGTATTTATGCAGAAACAATCAGGAGAAGAAAACTGACAGCCATTAAGAAAATGATGAAAAAATACGACATTGCAAGTACTGAATTATCAATGACTTAGAACAAGTTAGATGGAATTTGCATTAGAAGCAGGCATCCGCGCTCAAAAGGCCAGCAGCACAACGAACCCGCGGGATAACCCATCCCGATGACTATCAGTACCGCACAAATCATAACACACTGTGCCCGCCCGGCCGACAGAAGACCTGGTTGAGCCGGTCTGGACGGGCATTAGCGCACAAGCCATCGAATGCACAAGCTGGGTTTAAGTCTTTAGTCTGCCGGACAGAAAAGGGTAAGCCCAGCGGGAGAACAAAAAAGCCCTGAATTTGAACTTTCAGGGCTTTTTTGAAAATAAGGGTATTTTTCGGGCTACTGCATCTTCGTCCCCACCCAAATCGATTCGCGGGTGCCTTTAGACTCAACTACATAGATAATCTGCACGGGATCGAGGTAGGAGAAGACGTACACATCCTTTTTCCCTTTCTTGCCTTCTTTTTCGGGGTAAAATTTCCCATCATCTCCCTTTGTTCCCCAGTAATAGGATCCCAGATCGCTCAACAGCTTCTTGAAAAACACAATATTGTTGTCTCCATCCTTCTCGATGTCGTACCATACCTGGTTGTCTTTCTTCCCGAATGATTCTTTATATCCATGCCGTTTGAAGACATAGGTTACAATACCATCTTTGTTGGTTGAGTGTTTGGATGCGCCCAGTGAATCCATCTTTTTACCAAAATCGGAAGCCGAATACATGGTGATGCGGGCAAGGTCCCACATATCGGGAGTGATTTTTTGCTGGGCTTTTATCATTGAACTGATTAGTACCATCAGGGAGAAGAGCAGGAGCGCTTTTTTCATACGTGCGATTATTAAGTGACGAATATAGAAAATTAGAGATTACCCCTTCTAAAATTGGCATTAATAAAAAGCATGCCGAAATCCGTTTGAACAAGATGTTGCTCAGACTCGGAATAAGTATGGCAGCTAATGCTCGAAAAATGGCCTGAAATTCAACCGGGAACAGCTAATTTCTCCTATTTCAACACAAGATACGGTATTGAATATTAGTAATATAATACATTAATACATATAAAAACAGGAGTCTGTTTATCAAAATTTAAAAGATAAGGTGGTTTTTCAATTCAGCGCCAATGGTCGAAATTTAGCAGACCATCGTACTCCACTCTCAAGGATGGATCGGAAAAATTGACCAAAACACATAGTTTAAGCCCGTAAAACGGGTTTTCTGTACGATTAAGTCTGCATATTTCATCAGTTTCAAGCATTTGTAAGGAGTACTGCCTGTTTAACACGCGTTGCCCGGTTTCAGTTTGTGACTCCGCCTGGATCCTTGAAGTGGTTGTCTGGATTTAGGAAAGCATTCGTTAAACCGGTCCAGGACAGAGATGAAACAACCGGATCGGATCGGATCCACACGCCTGCATCGCATTCGAAGTCGGCGTTACAACACGTATGCACGAAACCTTCAGAACATCTGAAAATACGGTAGCTCTACCCGCGCCCTGTTCAAGGATATGCGTATAGGCAGCGCCAAGTCGAAAGACAACATTAAGAGTAGAAATGACTTGGTTTTTGAATCCCAGAAATTAGGAAATTTTAAAAGGAACCGGCAACATGACATTGAATGAATTCATCGCTCAGACAGCGAATCGGGATGACAACATCAGACTCAATGAACCTTTCAGTTCAAATGATGCATTGGTTTTTCTGTATGCCTCCTGGAGCAACTCCAGGGCCTATCTCAGCCTCCTGCTCACCCTTCTGTCTAAAACAAAATTTCAGGATCCGGTCTATCTATACGATATCAATCTGAAGAGTTTTAATGATTTTTCGAAATTGTTCAATGTCCGCAGTTTTGGCAAGGGCGAGATCTATATGATTAAAGACATGAAGGTAGTCGACAAAATAGAGGTTCACCCGGCCGCCAATGCAGATAAAAACATGAGCCGTTTTATAAACAAATACAATCATCCGGGCGCCGACTCAGCTGCCACTTAATCCATCCCCCGTTTTCAGTGCTGTTGTGAGAGGCAAACGGGCTTTTCTGCAGGCTGTTCAACGACACGTGTAAAATCCCGGTTTATTGTGGGTCAAATGACTACTTTCGCAGGACATGTTTAAAAAGAATACGCTTTTCTTTTTCTTCTTTTGGCTGATGTTTGCGAACAGCAGAGCCGTCAGCCCATACACAGCTAATGACATCTGTAAGCCGCTGCCTGAACTGAATATTACTGACCCCGGAGATGAATTGAGTAAAGCCGACAGCATCATCTGTCTCGCCGAGGAGTTCCTTGGGAAACCTTACCGTTATGCCTGTGCTGACCCGCTTGTTGGATTCGATTGTTCAGGTTTGGTAAGTTATGTTTTTGCACAAATGGGTGTTCGTCTGCCCCGTTCGTCGAGGGCCTATGAAACACTGGGCCGGGAAGTCTGCCTCGATTCGTGCCGAAGAGGCGATATTCTTGTTTTTACCGGCACCAATGCCTCTATCCGCCACGCCGGGCATGTGGCAATTGTCCTTTCCTCCCTGGGTCAACCGCTCACCTTTATTCAAAGTTCCTCTTCAAAAAAACAGAACGGTGTAATTATCTCGGCTTACGCCGATTCTCATTATTATCAGAAACGATTTATCAAAGTAATCAGGGTGCTTGAATAGTCACCACGGGTAACCCTTCTCTGTTGTGTCGGTTGAGCAGGGCTCCCAGAAGCCCAACGAATGCGTTGGCTACAGATGTACCATCACATCTTTCAGCTCATCCTTTATCTTATCACGCACCTGGGGGGTAAATACATTTTTGTTCAACAGCAGGATATTCAACTTTTTCATCTTACCCATTCCGGAGGGCAATCCTTCGAGCTGATTTTTATGAAGATCGATCAATACCAGGTTCTCCAAACCGGTGATGCAGTCGGGCACTGCGTCGAGTTCATTGCCCCCAGCCCAGAGTGTGGTTATGTTTTTAAGCGAACAAATCGCAGCCGGGAAGGTCGAAAATTTATTCTCGGTAATGCTCAATGTTTCAAGTTCGGTAAGTTTTCCCAATTCGGCCGGAAGCTCACTGAGCTGATTCGAATCGAGCTGCAGCATTTTCAGATGCGCGAGCGAAGCGATGCCGGGTGAAACTTGTGAAAGCTTATTGCCGATGACACTCAGCGACAGGAGTGATTTTAATTTTTCGATTTGAGGAGGCACTGCATCCAATGAATTCTGGTCAAGCTTGAGCATCTTTAAATTATCCAGGCCCGAGAGGTCAGCCGGGAATACTTTCAACCGGTTCATGCTCAGATCAAGGCTTTCGAGATTTTCGAGCCTGGTGAGCCCTGCCGGGAACGTCTGTAAGTGGTTATGCTGTAAACTTAGACCATGCAGGTTTTTGAGTGCAAACAGGGCAGCGGGTATACTGTCGAGGGCATTGTCGCTCAGATCGAGCTGTATCAGCGAAACAAGGTCACCAAGGTTTGCGAGTCCGGCAATGACACCATTCGAACCCAGATAGAGCTCCTGGAGTTTTTTCAGGGCCCCAAGCCCCATCGGGAGTATGTTAAGTTTTGTATTGCTTATGTTTAGTACCTGCAGATTTTTGAATTTGAGGATTTCGGGAGGAAAGACTTTGACATCGGTTCCGCTCAGGTCGAGTTTGTACACAAGATCTGGCTTCACAAGCGCATCTTTGATGAGCTTAAACGTTTTCTGTTTATCCAGATCAGCAGCAGACAAAGGCCCCTGGCCTTTTGAAACGGCAACAAACAGGAATAAAAACACGGCCAAATAAAACAGGGAAGGGTGTTTCATAAATGTTGAGTTGGAGATTGGAAATACTAAGATATGCTATTTTTTCTATTTTCCAAGCGTCTCCCTAACTCGATAATTTCAGGAAAGAGTTCCTTTCTCCATCCTCTTACAAAAAAATGGATAAAACAACGTTGACATGCTGGCAAACAGACTCCTTGCAGAGCGGAGAAGTGGAGGCCGGCCTGGTGTTCCTATCCAGACCCTGCTCCATGCAGAGAACCTGCATTTTTTATACCTTTAGAGCTCATTCAGTGTACTTTTCTTTCAAAATACATTATAGCCCTAGCTATTAACCCGAATAAAACACCTTATCCAGCTTATGCCCAGAATACTGATTATAGACGACGAAAAAAGCATACGAAAGACGCTACGCGAAATCCTGGAATATGAAAATTTTAAAGTCGACGAAGCCGAGGATGGCTTAGAAGGCTTCAACCTGGCAGGAAAAGAAACGTATGACATCATCCTGTGCGACATCAAGATGCCAAAGATGGATGGCATAGAATTTCTTCAAAAACTGAATGCTGCGGGAACGGATGTCCCGATTGTGATGATTTCCGGCCATGGCAATATCGAGACAGCGGTTGAAGCGGTGAAGAAAGGAGCATTTGATTACATAGCAAAACCACTTGATCTGAACAGGTTGCTTGTGACCATCCGCAATGCATTGGACCGCACCAACCTTGTTACTGAAACCAAGGTACTGAAAAAGAAAGTCAGCAAGACCTTCGACATGATCGGTGAAAGCAAGGCCATAGGCCTGATCAAAGAAATGATCGAGAAAGTGGCTCCTACCGATGCGCGTGTGCTAATCACCGGTGGAAATGGGTCGGGCAAGGAACTCGTGGCACGCTGGCTTCACGAAAAAAGCAACCGGGCCCAGGCCCCGCTCATCGAAGTCAACTGTGCAGCAATCCCAACAGAACTTATCGAAAGCGAATTGTTCGGACATGAAAAAGGGGCCTTCACCTCTGCAATCAACCAACGCAAAGGCAAATTCGAGCTTGCCGAAGGGGGAACCATTTTCCTGGATGAAATAGGGGACATGAGCCTCTCGGCACAGGCCAAAGTACTCCGTGCCCTGCAGGAGAATAAGATCACCCGCGTTGGAGGCGAAAAAGAAATAAAAGTAAATGTGCGCGTCATTGCCGCCACCAATAAAGACCTGAAAAGCGAAATTGCCAAAGGAAATTTCAGGGAAGATCTGTACCATCGCCTGAGCGTCATCCTCATCCATGTGCCGTCGCTGAATGAACGGATTGAGGACATTCCCCTCCTGGCCGACCATTTCCTCAAAAGCCTCTGTCAGGAACATGGCATGGCCCTGAAATCATTTTCGAAAGAAGCCGTGCGTGAACTTCAAAAGATT
>Ga0206851_1122_pt1 | contig 22068 bp, 19 predicted proteins | sample Alteio_BWOrgCont_13_FD_152904 | JGI IMG/M metagenome (GOLD analysis project Ga0206851, IMG submission 152904) | Enriched cells from forest soil in Barre Woods Harvard Forest LTER site, Petersham, Massachusetts, United States -... | ecosystem: Environmental > Terrestrial > Soil > Temperate forest >... | reverse complement strand
CCAGCTGGATAATCGCATCCACAGGATCCAAATGAATATTTCTCAGATCAATTCCGATATAATTATCATCTAACTGCTTTACAGGAAGACTTCGGCCTTCCATTTTTGCTGATTTCACCTTATAAGGTATCCTGATAAAAAATTCTTCGTCATCCGTCTTAAATAAATGGATGAAAACAACATTGCCCTTTTCGGTAACAGCACCCCATTCCTGGGGCTTTAAAAATCCTCCTTTTGTGCCGTAAATACTATTTCCGTTTTTTGAAAGCCAGATACCCATACTGTCCAGCCTCTCAGTGAATGCTTCCTGAATTTCTCCATTTGGCATAGGACCGATATTCAAAAGCAGGTTGGCACCGTAACCGGCGTCTTTTACCAGTAGTCGGATGAGCTCTTTCGTCGACTTATAATGAAGATCTGTAATATTAAAACCCCAGGAGTTGTTGATCGTCTCGCAGGTTTCCAGTGGAAGACTCGAAACGGAAGCACCGCCAAAACCAGTGCTGTTACCTCCCGGCAGATCTTTTTCGAACATTTGAAAATCTTCTCCCGGAATAGGGCTCAGATGATGATTATTTCCGATCAGACATTGTGGTTGCAATTGATGAATCATGGAATAAATTTCTTCCAGGTGCCAGTCTACAGCAGGTTTATTTGTTTTATCATGATCATTTGGCAGCTGGTCCCAGTACCCGTCAAACCAGACACCTGCGATGGGACCATATTGTGTAAGTAATTCTTTCAGCTGGGCTTTCATAAAAGCGATATAATGATTCCAGTCACTTTTTGCAGTTCGCCCGGTGCCATGCCCCGTTCGTCCGGTTTCATATTGATAATCGCTTCGATACCAGTCGAGCAGGGAATAATAGACAAATAATTTAATGCCCTGGCGCTGGCACTCTTCTGATATAAGTTTTACCGCATCCTGCTTCCAGTCTGTATTTGTGATTTTCCATTCTGATTGTTTTGTATCCCAGTCGCTGAATCCGTCATGATGACGTGTGATGAGCGTTATATATTGCATACCGGCACGCCTGGCAGCCGAAACCCATTTTTTTGCATCAAATCGTACAGGATTAAAAATGGTTTGCAACCGGGTGTATTCTGCAACGGTGATGTTCCTGTTATTCATCACCCACTCTCCATCACCGGGTACACTGAATGCGCCCCAATGTATAAACATTCCGAAGCGGGCACTGTCGAACCATTTTCTGGCAGAAAGATTTTCAGCAGATGGCTGATAGGGGGTTTGGGACCTGCCTGGCAATGAGAGTGAAGCTAAACACAGCGCTGTGAAAAGCATTTTCATATGAAGCAATTTAGAACTCGCCCTTAAAAATTATCTATTCAGGTACATCACCTCCTTTACCATGCGAACCACTTTTTCCGTTGAAGGCATCGCAGCTGCAACCAGGTTTCCGGCATAATGTAGTGGAGCATCCGCTGCAGTAATGCGCCGGATGGGTGCATCAAGATAGTCAAATCCTTCTTTCTGTATGGTGTAGGCAACTTCCGAAGAAACAGAACCAAACGGCCACTGTTCTTCAACAATCACCAGCCGGTTTGTCTTTTTCACACTTTCCAGTACGGTCATCCAGTCGAGTGGACGAATCGTTCTGAGATCAATCACTTCGGCGCTGATATTCTCCTTTTGAAGTTCTTCTGCGGCTGCCAGTGAAACCTTCATCATTTTATTGTAAGAAACAATCGTCACATCTGTGCCGGTTCTTGCAACTTTTGCTTTACCGAGTTCAATATAATATTCCTCTTCCGGCACATCGGATTTGTCCCCATAACTGACTTCGCTTTCCATAAAAATCACTGGATCCTCCTCGTAACGAATGGCCTGCTTCAGAAGACCTTTCGCATCATATCCATTGCTGGGGGATACAACCTTCAGACCCGGTATATTGGCATAATAACTCTCAAAGGCAGTTGAATGCTGAGCGCCCAGCTGTCCGGCAGAACCGTTGGGACCCCGAAGAACGATCGGGCATCCAACCTGGCCACCACTCATTGCCAGCATTTTGGAGGCAGTGTTCAAAATCTGATCCAGGGCCAATGCCGCAAAATTCCAGGTCATGTATTCCAGCACAGGACGCAGCCCATTCTGGGCGGCACCCACACCAATAGCCGTAAAACCCAATTCAGATATGGGTGTATCAATCACTCTCTTCGGACCGAACTCATCCAGCATACCCTGGCTGACTTTGTAGGCACCGTTGTATTCTGCCACTTCTTCACCCATCAGAAATACACGGTCATCCCGGCGCATTTCCTCTGACATGGCTTCACGTAATGCTTCCCGGTAAGCGATTTGTCTCATTTATAGATGTATTTAAAGAGGGGCAAAAGTATTGAGGAAAGGGGAATCAGCAATGAGGATTTTCTTTTAATCGTCGTTTTTTAACCAAAAATCGAAGGTTTGGTATTCTTAATCGAATAAGTTATAAAAAGGGCGGCTTCATGTACATCTTTGTATTGTTAAAACAAAGCATAAGCGCAAAACAAATCTGAAATCCGAAACCTGAAAAACCGAAACAACCAGATCCAACCGAAAAACTAAAATTGTAACCCCTGAATCCGAAACCTGAAAAACCGAAACCGTCCAAGTTCAAAAAATGAAAACCGAATCCTGAGAAACCAAATTCCCTAAATCCTGAAACCGAATGAAAAACCCTGAATCCTGACCTGGAAAAAACCAAAATTATCCAAATCCGAAAACCAATCAGAAAGCAAAATCCAATCCGAAAGAAAACCAAAACAAGTATCGTTGAAATCCGGATCCTGTAAAAGCTAGTAATTCCTTCATGATCAAGTTTACATTTTGATTTACCCGGTTTAACGAATTTAAAAAGCCGTTCCGCAATAAGCAGAACGGCTTTTTCATTTTTAGTGAAATTTATTTTTTAATAAAAAGATGTTTCCGGCTTCTCATTGTTTCGCAGAATCTTTGTAAAGACCCATACTGTCCAGTTCATGAAGAGTTATGCTGGGCATTTTATTTTCCGTAATTTTTTTTACAACGAGATTGCCCACCAGCATTGCATCGGCCGCTGATTTAAATCCGCGCTTGCCGGGAACAGCGGGTATATATTCCTGTTTTATATGAACCTTGCCATCGGCGATAATATTATAACCCCAGCCATAAGCTGTTTGTGTTGGCTCGGCATAGATGAAAACTTTTTGATTTCGTTCCTGATACTTAATAAAAAAAATTACCGCGAAGCTTATGAGCAACGCGGCAATAGCTATAATAGAATACGTTTTTCTAATTGTCATTGGGGTTCAGTGTCTCATCAGGATAAAATTCACGAAGAAAATCAGACGCACCAGCCTGTCCTGTTGTACTTCTTCCTGTCGCAATATATCCGCCTCCACCGGTTGTGCTGGACAATGTGAACCCAACAGCTCCCGTAGTAGGAGGTCCTTCAAAGGGTGATTTTTCAGTCCATGTGTCTGCCCCTGAAGTGCCATCCGGAAACTCATATTGCCAGGTGGTCAGATTACTGCTGATATTTTCACCTGTACTGATATAAGCATACGGCTTTCCGTTTGAAGTTCCGACAAATGCAGATCCGTTCCATCGAACGATGGTTGTGTAAGCATCATCGTATGCATCTGTACTGGTATTGCTGATATTACGTAACTGTGCCCATTTCGCCGTATCAGAAGCCGGATCAAAAACCCAGAAATCTGTTTGCATCACACCGCTGTTGACACCCGTAACGAGATATGCTTTGTTATTATAGGTAAATGTAAGGGCCCCATATCTTTTATTGCCGCTAAAGCCAATATCTGTCCATGTATCCGCCGCAGGATTATACTGATAAAAATCTTTCAGTGCATTATTACCATCGAATCCTGTTCCCACATAGCCCTGGTCTCCCAATCCAAACGCAACCGCCTCGTATCTTGCACTGCCTGCATAATCCGCTTTTCTCGTCCAGTTGCCTGTAGCAGGATCGTACTCGTAAAAATCATTCAGGTAGTTAAATCCGTTGTAACCGGTTCCAACATATCCTTTGCCGGCCGCTGCAAAACCAACTGCAGAACTCCTGGCCGTACTGTCTGGCATACTCGTAACCTGCGACCACACATTATTAACCGGATCATATTTCCAGAAATCAGTGAACCGGGTATTTAATCCATCCCATCCTGTTCCAACGTACGCAAAATCGTCAATCACAAATGAAACTGCTTCGCTTCTCGCAGGTCCGTTTAATTGGGACTTTGTAACCCAGTTCCCACTTTGTGTATAAGGAATGGAAGTTGAATGACAGGAAAACAAAGTGCTTAAAACGAAAAGTGAAAATAAACGAAAGTAGATCCGCTTCATATTGTTGTTGTATTGAGAATACTGTGTTTTGTAGCGCTAAAAGTATTTTATTTGCAGCGCGAAATACGGACAATTCAGGGGATTTCACAAAAATTTATCAAATCCTTCGTTGTGTTTCAATTGTTAATCGAATTCAAAAAACATACTTTTGCCCTTTTAGAAACTGCGGAAAGACGACTAAATGAATTTTGACATCCCGATACCTGACAAAACGGTTTACCGCATCAACCCCGTCAGTTTTTTTCAATTGTCCAAAACCGGATCCTTAATCAGGAGAAATTAAGCATGGCAAGAAATTTATATTTCAGGAACCGATCCTCACTGCGTCTCTTACCTGCTCTTGTTGTGATAGCAATATTCGGATGTACCAAACCCCAGATTGCATTTCAAAATCTCGGCAATGGAAGTAATACCCCCAATATCGTAACGATAGATACATTTGCAGTTCAGGTTTCAACCGTTTTCCTTGATTCATTCACTACTTCCGGCACAAAAGCGCAATTGCTGGGCCGTTATATCGATCCATATTTTGGAACAATAACCTCCCAGAGTTACACTGACATCGGAACGCCTTCTCCTTTGCCTACGATCACAAATTATTCGGTATACGATTCGATCCAGCTCATCATGCGGATCGACAGAACTTTTTATGGTGACACTTCAAAAGTGCAACGTTTCCTGGTGAGTCAGCTGACGCAGGTTATGAATTTTCCCGGAACACAAACAGCTTTTTATAACAATAATTCCATTCCTTACGATCCCGTGCCCCTTGGATCAGTGGATGTCAGGATTAATCCGACAGCCGGTTTAACAACACAACGTATCGGCGATACGATAAAAATTAAAATGCCCAATAGTTTGGGCCAGCAGTTGTTCGGCCTGTTATACAGGCAGCCGGATACCATTACAAATCCGGCTATTTTCAGGGGTTATTTTAAAGGATTGACCGTTTACCCGGATACTACTTTGCCAGGCGCAGTGTACGGATTCAAGGATACTATGATGCTCCGTTTATTTTATCATGAACCAGGTGTGGTGGTTACTCAAAAATCAACCGATTTCGGCGTGGTCAATCAATTTTCCCAGTTTAATCAGATATCGGCCGACCGTACCGGTACGCCAACCCAAAATGTCAACAGGCAAACACCAGAACTTCAATCCACAGTTTCAGGCAATGAGGCTTTCCTGCAACCCATCACCAGTTTATACGTAAAACTTCTCTTCCCTACGATTAGTAATCTGGCAGGATATCCCGATTATCTGGCAATTATGAAGGCAACCCTGGAAATAAAACCGGTACAGGGAACATATAGTCCTATTTATAATTTACCGCCACTTGTAAATCTTTCGTTAACAGGTGAAGGGAACACAATCGGTGCACAACTACCTGCGGGAAGTGGAAATCTGAGTATCGACTATTTGTATGGAACAAATACGAATTATTCTTATGATATTACGGCTTACATCCAGGGTGCTATAGCACAGGGTGCGCCTAATAACGCAAAGAATGGTCTGATCATCGTAACGCCGGCCGCTGTATTCAACACCATGTTTAACCGGGCCGTGATTGGCAACTCATATAATGCGCAAAAGTCAAATCAAATTTCCCTGAAAATCTATTACGCTTCATATTATTAATATGACCAAACCGAACGGTTTCACTTCTTTGCGAATTTATCTTACGATCGTTTTAACCGTTTTGTTAATCGCATCTGGTTATTCCCAAACCAATAATCAGCCTTATTCAATTCACGCCATTGGAGATATTACGGATAATATTATTAACAGGACGAGTGGAATGGCTTCAACAGGGCTCGCATACCGGAATAACCGGTATATCATTACAAACAACCCAGCCTCTCTGAGCGCCATGGACAACCAGTTTTTTGCGGGTGAAATCGGCGTGAACGGGCAGTACATCGACTATACCGGAAACGGCGTAAGCGTCACGAATCATCAGTCTTCTGATATTACCTTCAAAAGATTTTCGCTGGGTACAAAAATATTCAGGCATTGGGGAAGTGCCGTCGGTCTTGTTCCATTCAGTGAAGAAAATTACGAATACTCAGGCTCAGAACAAATCGGTGGTAGTGCTGCTGTAATACCAACGTATAATCAGGGATATGGCGGGATTAATAAAGTATTCTGGGCGAACGGGTATGAGTTTCTGAATCATTTTTCTGTCGGCATCACCACTTCTTATCTTTTCGGTTCCATTAATAACAAGAATATTATACTCGGTCAGGCTGCTTCTATCTATCTGTCCAGTAACAATAACACTTTTTTTGATCACCTGTATCTGGATTACGGGATTCAATATTATGGATCGATCAATGCGCACTGGGATTTCACAATCGGGGCCGTGTATGCAAATCAGACTAATCTGAGAGCTGAAACAAATACAAACGTGATAAACCTGGATTCCAATGTACTTCGAACTAAAACTACGTTGGGCACCTATACACTGCCTACGAGTTATGGTTTTGGTTTTTCACTTACAAGAAACAAAAAATATACACTGGTAGGAGATTACAAATTTCAGAACTGGTCAAGTCTTCGATCCACCACGGGAGATTTTTTTTATGAAAACAGTCAGCGCGCTTCTATTGGTCTGGAAATCTCCAACAAAAAAGTTGCTTATAATACTTTGTATGAAACGTCTTTTTTCCAGGCGGGTTTTTATTATAACAAAACCTATCTCATTGTTAACGGAACACCCATCAATGATATAGGTGGCTCCATCGGCATTGGCGTAAATTCAAAACGAAGCATACTGTCGCTTTTAGTAGTTCTTCAATACGGTATAAAAGGGACTACGCAGAACAACCTGCTCAGGGAAAATTATGGAAACCTGAGTTTTATTTTCTCCATGCGTGACTTCTGGTATACACACGGGCGAAAATTTGATTAATCAGTATCACAGAATATTTATTATGCTCCCCAGTGGAACGCCTAAACCTGTACAGGCATCCCATCCGGGGCCTGCCGAATAGCCGCCATTCTTTGCAGTAATATTATTTCCTTCGGTTATATCTTTGAATACAGGCGAAGAAGACGCATATATTTTTGGTTGAATAAATCCAACCTTTCGTTTTAATTTTTGATTTGCCAGCGCAATCAGTCCGGCAATCAATGGCGCCACTGCGCTGGTACCACCTACTACGGTCCATTGTCCGTCCACTAAAACATTATATCCGCTGGCAGAATCTGCATTGGCAGCGATATCAGGAACACCTCTTCCTTTTTTGTTGTTTCCATTTACAGATGCAGGTAACGGAATGTTTTTCTGATAATCCGGAACAGGGAAAATATCACTGATTCCTCCGCCGGTTGCCCATCCGTCCTGATCATTCCAAACTGTTTCGGAATCAGATAATAAACGCGTGCCTCCGCAGGCAATCGCATATGGACTGCTTGCCGGAAAATCAACATGGGCTTTGCCATCCGTTTCACGATCAGATGACCCGTTGTCTCCCGCAGCCACGGTTATAGTCACACCCAGTGCAGCAGCCGACATAAAAGTTTCATTGAAATTCTGCATGGCCTGTTCTGTCCATTGCGATTCGGAAGCTCCCCAGCTGATGGAGATGACAGACGGATTATTTACGGAGTCATGTATGGCTGTGCTGATAGCATCGAGAAATCCTTTATCTGTATTAGGAGCAAAATATACCACAATTTTTGCGCCTGGTGCTACCGCACCTGCCACTTCAATATCCAAAGCCACTTCACCGTCGGCACTATCAGCCGTGGATGGCGCATTCAGGGCTCCATCCACCGATTGTGCTGTAATAGCAGGCAGTGGGATTCCCAGCTTGTTAAAATAATTTTGCATATCCGCATTGCGATAACCACCACCTAACTCAATAAGCGCAATACATTCACCGGTACCATTCACGTCGCGCGGATATTTATAGGATTTGGCTACGGCGTCCGGATTATATGACACAGTTGTTGCCTGAGGATGTACCAGCCCTCCTTCAGTTTTCAGCAAGTGGAACATCGGCCTTGCCTGAGGACGGTTGTCCAAACCAAAAACACCGGTTATGATATCTTTCAAAATTTCAGGTATGTGAATCGAACCCGTCCGCCCGCGATAAGTAATGCCGTTATCCGGAATAAAGTCAGCGAGGTTTACCTGAAAGGCGTCATTGAATTTCTGAACCGATCCCATCAGAATAACACAACGCCTGGAAACCGACGTTTGAAGTACAGTCAGATCATGCTGGCGGGCAAAATCCACAACCAGTTCGATATCTTCCTGGGAAGATCCAAATCGCCGGTCGAATACTTCCCGGCTTACAGGTTTGTTTTTTCCTGTTGTAATGCCTCGGATATAATTCCGGATAGGATTTTTTCTTCTGATTTTTACCAATACTTCAATCACCTGATTGAAGGAAGTATTTCCAATATTTGTCCCGGTCGGAAGTTTCCTGAAACTACCGGTTAGTTCTACACGGGATTCAAATTTTCTGGACGTTTTTAAGTACTTGCTTTTTGCTGCAGACATAACAGATTTTTTTGAAGATATTTGCAGGATGAATCATACGTTACGCGTTGCTATTCTTGATCTGTACGAAGGACGACCAAACGAAGGTATGCGCTGCATCCAGCAAATCCTTCAGGAATATAGTCGGGCTAAGGGTTTACCTGTAGTTTCTAAAATTTTCGATGTCCGTCTGAAAGAAGAGCTTCCGGACCTTTCATACGATATTTATTTATCCAGCGGCGGCCCCGGAAGTCCTTTGGAAACAGAAGGCGTTTCATGGGATAATAAATATATGGACTGGTTGTATAACCTGGTTAAACATAATAAGGTATCGAGTGAGGCCGACAAAAAATATGTGTTCTTTATATGTCATTCCTTCCAACTCGCGTGCCGTTTTTTTAAAACGGGGAAAGTGACAAAAAGAAAATCTACCGCATTTGGTGTTTTCCCGATCCATATGAAATCGGAAGGCAAAAAAGATGCTGTCTTTCACGGACTGAAAGATCCATTTTATGCAGTGGACAGCAGGGATTATCAGGTTATAGAAGAGGAGAAGACAGATGTCAAAAAGAAGGGAGCGACCATTTTGGCTATTGAAAAGGAAAGGCCGCACATCCCCCTTCAAAGGGCCATTATGGCAATCCGGTTTAATGAATTCATGCTGGGTACGCAATTTCATCCTGAGGCCGATGCTGCCGGCATGAGTATGTATTTACAGAGGGCTGATAAGAAGAAAACAGTCATCGAAGGATACGGGGAAGAAAAATGGAAAAGTATGATTCAGCAACTGAATGACCCCGATAAGATCAGAAAAACGTATTCTGAAGTAATTCCGAATTTTTTAAATATAGCCTTGGGCAAAGCGTAACGCGCAAAGCGTAAGGCGTTATAAATTATAAGTCGAACAATTGTGTCAACCGTCAACCGTCAACCGTCAACCGTCAACTGCCAACCGTCAACCGTCAACCGTCAACCGCCAACCGTCAACTGCCAACTGTCAACCGCTTCAAGCATTAAGCTTTAAGCACTAAGCTTTAAAAATGATTCCTTATCTCCGGAAAATATTTAATGATTCCTTTTCGGAAGAAAAATACCAGGCTTTTCTGGACGACCTGAATGCAAAACATCCGGGTGCCATAGAATTCCGAATCGCCGAAACGCCTGTTTTCGTGCCGGATGATTTTCGGGAAAAGATGATCAGCGCCTGCGAATCAATTGTAGATATCATCACAGCACCCGGATTCAAAGAAGAGTCAGCTAAAGCAATACCTCCTGCTGATTTCGTTCCCGGAAATGAAACTCACCCGCATTTTATAGCTTTTGATTTCGGAGTTTGTATAAATGAAAAAAAAGAACTCGAACCGCAGCTGATAGAAATGCAGGGCTTTCCGACACTGTATGGATTCCAGGTTTATTATCCCGAAATGATACAGAAACATTTTACTGTTACCCGGAACCTGACCCAATACCTGGGTGAATACGACAGGCCTTCTTACCTGAAAGCCCTGAAAAAAATCCTGATCGGAGATAACGAACCGGAAAATACCATTTTACTCGAGATAAAACCCTTCGAGCAAAAAACCAGAATTGATTTTTTTTGTACTGAGGATTATTTTGGAATACAGCCTGTTTGCATAACAGAATTGATAGAAGATGGCAACCGGTTATTTTATTTTCACAAAGGAAAAAAAGAGAAAGTACAGGTAAAAAGAATTTACAACCGGGTCATTTTTGATGACCTGCATGCACAAAAAGATTCCCTCGGCAGGCACATTGACCTGCAGAAACAATGGGATGTCGAATGGATCCCACACCCCAATTGGTTTTACAGAATTTCAAAATATACGCTTCCCTTTATCAAACATCCTTATGTTCCTCAAACGGAATTCCTGGATAAAGTAAAATCCATTCCGAAAGATCTTGAAAACTATGTGTTGAAACCTCTATTTTCATTCGCCGGTCAGGGAGTTGTAATAGATATTAAACAAGAGGATATTACCTCGATCAAAGATCCATCGAACTGGATCCTCCAGCGTAAAGTAAATTATGCGCCGGTCATCCAGACACCGGACGATCCGGCAAAAGCGGAAATCCGTATCATGTATATATGGCCGGAAGGCGCATCCAGACCGGTTCCTGCTATCAATCTCGCCCGGTTAAGTAAGGGAAAAATGATTGGTGTGCGTTACAATCAGGACAGAACCTGGGTTGGAGGAAGCGTGGCCCTCTTTAAGCAGAAAGCGTAAAGCGCAAAGCGTAAAGCTTTATTTTCAAAAAATCAGACAAACTTTCTGAAAGTAAACACTATTATTAGTTCTGAATGGGAAAGGCTTTAATTACTGCTTTACGCCTTACGCATTATGCTTTACGCTTTAAGAGTTATTCGCTCAACCCTGCCCATATGAACTCGGAGTTCAGTTTTGCAATGTTTGACATGGAAATCTCTTTGGGGCAAACCGATTCGCAGGCCTGTGTATTTGTACAGCTGCCAAATCCTTCTTTATCCATTTGCGCAACCATATTCAGCGCGCGGGATTTTCGTTCAGGATGTCCCTGAGGCAACAAAGCGAGATGCGAAACTTTCGCAGAAACAAAAAGCATGGCCGAACTGTTTTTACAGGCTGCCACGCACGCTCCGCAACCAATGCAGGCGGCAGCGGCAAATGAAGCATCTGCCAGGTTCTTATCCACCGGAAGAGAGTTGGCGTCCACCGCATTTCCGGTATTAACAGAAATATAACCACCGGCCTGGATAATCCGGTCAAAAGCTGAACGGTCTACGACGAGATCTTTGATTACGGGGAATGCATTAGCGCGCCAGGGTTCGATGGTAATGGTATCACCATCTTTATATGCGCGCATATGCAATTGACAGGTGGTATTTGCATGCCAGGGGCCATGAGGTCTTCCGTTGATATACATCGAACACGTACCACAAATACCCTCACGGCAATCATGGTCAAAAGCAACAGGCTCCTCCCCTTCCCTGATCAGTCTTTCATTCAGCACATCGATCATTTCGAGAAAAGACATTTCAGATGAAATATCTTCTACTTTATATGTTGCAAAATGACCCTTAGACTGAGAATTTTTTTGTCTCCAAATCTTCAGGGTAAGTCCCATTTTGTAATGCTCCATATCTGAAATATGTTTTATACTAAAAAACTAATAACTGAACTTCCAAACTTCCAGTCTTCCATTCTTCCACACTACTTGTAGCTTCTCTGTGACGGCTTCGCCACATCAAACACCAGCGTTTCCGGATGCAATTCCCACTCGTGTTCTGATTTATATTCCCAGGCAGCCACATAGGTGAAATGCTCATCATCGCGTTTTGCTTCTCCTTCTTCAGTCTGCATCTCTTCCCGAAAATGACCACCACAACTTTCCTTTCTGTTCAAAGCATCTATGCACATCAATTCGCCCAGTTCAATAAAATCAGCCACCCGGTTTGCCTTATCGAGTTCGGGATTCATCTCATCAATATCACCGGGTATTTTTAAATCGCTGTAAAATTCTTTTTTCAATTGCTGAATTTCAACAATAGCTTCTTTGAGATTCTTTTCATTACGTGCCATCCCGCATTTATCCCACATGATCTTTCCGAGTTGTTTGTGAAAATGTTCCACCGTTTTGGTTCCGTTAATATTCTTCAGCTGCGTCATGCGGTCTGAAACAGCCAGTTCAGCACTTTCGAAAGCAGGGTGGTCGGTGGGGATATTTGCTGTACGTATATCGTCACTCAGATAATTCCCGATCGTGTATGGAATTACAAAATAACCATCCGCAAGTCCCTGCATAAGCGCAGATGCCCCCAGCCTGTTTGCCCCGTGATCCGAAAAATTTGCCTCTCCCATACAGTATAGGCCGGGAATGGTTGTCATGAGTTCATAATCCACCCACAAACCACCCATCGTATAATGAACGGCGGGATAAATACGCATAGGGACTTCGTATGGGTTCTCTCCGGTAATCTTTTCATACATATCGAAAAGATTACCATATTTCTCTTTTATAACTTCTTTGCCGTACTGACGGATAACTTCTGTTGTTGAATTTTCCAGACCCAGCTTATGGCATTCTACTTTACCATACCGCATAATCGCTTCCGCATAATCCAGATAAACTGCCTGCCTGGAAGTACCTACACCATAACCCGCATCACACCTTTCCTTGGCAGCACGGCTGGCAACATCCCGGGGCACGAGGTTTCCAAAAGCAGGATACCTTCTTTCCAGATAATAATCCCTTTCTTCTTCGGGAATGTCACCGGGTTTGCGGTTATCATTTTGTTTTTTCGGAACCCAGATGCGTCCGTCATTTCGCAGGGATTCGGACATGAGAGTCAGCTTCGACTGATAATCGCCTGAAACCGGAATACAGGTTGGATGTATTTGTGTAAAACAGGGGTTGGCAAAAAATGCTCCTTTCTTATGCGCTTTCCATATAGCTGTTACATTACAACCCATGGCGTTGGTTGATAAATAAAATACATTCCCGTAACCTCCGCTGCAAAGCACAACCGTATGTCCAAAATGCCGTTCCAGTTTTCCTGATAATAAATTTCTTGTAATAATCCCCCTGGCCTTTCCGTCAATGATTACAAGCTCCTGCATCTCGTGACGGGAATACATAATAACGTTCCCAAGGGAAATCTGTCGCTCCAGGGCCTGGTAAGCGCCGATAAGCAATTGCTGTCCGGTTTGCCCCGCTGCATAAAAAGTTCTTTGCACCTGTGTTCCGCCAAATGAACGGTTGCTCAAAAGTCCCCCATATTCACGCGCAAACGGAACTCCCTGTGCAACACACTGATCGATGATATTTGTACTCACTTCAGCCAGACGGTGCACATTCGCTTCGCGGGATCTGTAATCTCCGCCCTTTATCGTATCATAAAATAAACGAAAAACGCTGTCTCCGTCATTCTGGTAATTTTTTGCTGCATTAATCCCACCCTGTGCTGCGATACTGTGAGCACGCCTCGGAGAATCCTGAAAACAATACGCTTTTACCTTGTATCCCATTTCGCCTAACGAAGCCGCGGCCGAAGCACCGGCAAGTCCGGTACCGACCACAATGATTTCTATTTTGCGTTTGTTGGCCGGGTTTACCAGTTTAACGTGCCCCTTGTATTCATTCCATTTTTGCTCCAGGGCTCCGGGTGGAATTTTTGAATCGAGCATATGTTGAATTTCGAAATTTGAATATTTTGATAAATGAATATTATAAGGTTACCCAATCCAGAAAAACCGAAATGGGCATCATAGCAAACGCGATGGAAATAATCACGGAAAAACCAAATCCGAAATTTCTGATCAGATTTATATACTTACCATTCGGAACACCCAGGGTCCTGAACGAACTCTGAAAGCCATGCAGAAGGTGATACATCAGCGAAGCACAACCCAACACATAAATTACCACCGCTACCGGATTGTGAAATACTCGTATGATTTCTGCAAATTGATTGGCCACTTCTTTTCCGTCATAATTCGTAGTCGGCAAATCCGTGAAACGGGAAGGTACCCAGAAGTCTTTGAGGTGCACCACCAGAAAAAAAAGCAACAGGGTGCCGAGCAATCCCATACTTCTGCTGTACCATTTGCTGCCTTTGTTGCCCATGGAAACAGCATAACCGGTTTTACGTTTGGCCCGGTTTTGAAATTCTACAACAAGTCCCTGCACGATATGTAACAGGAGTCCCGCAAATAACCCTACTTCAATAATGCGGATAACTATGGTTGTAGCCATAAAGTGAGAAGCCACATTAAACATCTGTCCGCCATCATTTGCCCAGATACAGGCATTTATACCCACATGTACCACCAGAAAAGATATCAGGAAAATGCCCGTCAGGGACATGATAAACTTTTTACCGATCGACGAAGTAAAGAAAGCTGACCATTTCATATGTGTGGTGAAAATTGAAAATCAGAGGAATAGGGCAAAAGTAAGGCAGGAAATCGGAAATCCCTATCTTAGCCGCTCAAAAACTGTCTGGATGAAGCGCGAAGAAGATTTCGAAGCCAATCTTTCGGGTGAAGAAGGAACTACAGAAGAAACCAAATCAAGCTGGTTTAAACGAATCAAGAAGGGGATCCTGACCAGCACGGCAGAGAAAAAAGAAACACCCGAAGGACTTTGGACAAAATGCCCGAGTTGTAATTATATCTGCACGGTTACCGAACTGCGTGAAAATCTTTTTGTGTGCCCCAAAGACGGCCATCACCACCGGATAGGAAGTGATGAATATTTTGAAATTCTTTTTAACGATAATAAGTACGACATTCTTTTTGAGAATATACGAAGCAAGGATTTTCTCCACTTCACTGATTTGAAATCATACCAGAAACGACTGGAGGAAACCTGGAACAAAACGGATATCACAGATTCAATCCGGATAGCAGCCGGTCAGGTACGTGAACATCATATGGTAATCGGCTGCATGGATTTTGAATTTATCGGTGGCTCCCTGGGCAGTGTGATGGGAGAGCGAATTGCAAGGGCAGTCGATTATTGTTTGCAACACCGTACACCGCTTATGATTATTTGTAAATCGGGAGGCGCACGCATGATGGAAAGTGCTTTTTCCCTGATGCAGCTGGCAAAGGTTTCAGCGAAACTTTCCCAACTGACTGATGCGCGCATACCTTATATTTCCTTACTAACTGATCCCTCATTCGGAGGAATTTCAGCTTCATTCGGTATGCTGGGCGATCTGAATATTGCCGAACCCGGAGCGCTGATTGGATTTGCAGGACCACGTGTTATCCGTGAAACAATCAAAAAAGACCTTCCGGAGGGATTTCAACGAAGTGAATTCCTATTGGAACATGGTTTCCTTGATTTCATCGTAAACCGCAAAGAACTAAAGCATAAGATCGCTACGGTGCTCGCTCTTTTAAAGAACTGATCCCCATCCGCTAATTTTGCGTTCTATTATGACTGAATTCAGGAACAGATCAGCCTATCATGAATATTTCATCGAAGAAAAATACGATGCAGGTATGGTGCTTGCGGGAACCGAAGTCAAATCGATCAGGGAAGGAAAAATAAGCTTTGCGGACAGCTTCTGCATTTTTTTCAAATCTGAGCTCTGGGTCCGAAACCTGCATATCGCCGAATATCGTTTTGGAACATCCAATAACCACCTGGCCGTCCACGACCGCAAACTCCTCCTAAACCGGAGAGAATTGAAAAAACTGGAAAATAAGCTCAAAGACAAGGGATACACCATCATTCCGCTTCGGATATTTTTGAGTGAAAAAGGACTGTTTAAAATGGAAATCGGGCTTGCCAGGGGCAAAAAGCTCTATGATAAGCGTGAAACCATCAAAGACAGGGATATGCAACGCGAGATAAAACGATTTCTCAAGTAATAACCCATATTTAACGTCAATTTCCCGGGGCCACCTAAAATAAACCTGAACTGGTATAATGATTGCCTGTTTCCCACGTTAGATTGAATCGCAAACCTTTTAGAATTAGCCCATGAAAAAACTTGTTCTCTACGCTGTCATTTTCAGCACATTATCGGTTCAGGCTCAAAAAGTTACGGGTTATTGGTATGGACAGGCCAATGTGGAAGTGGCCGGTATTCAGAACAATTATCTTACGGAACTCATTATTTCGCAAAAGGGCAATAAAGTGAAGGGCTTTTTCGGCTATTATTTCAAAGACGTTTATCAGAGTTTTGTGGTAAAGGGGAGTTTTGATCCAAAAACAAACAAACTGGTTATAAACGATATTCCGATCATCTATTTCAAAACCAATTCCACGATGAATGCCGTGGATTGCATTACGAGTTTCTATGGCACCCTGCGTGTTTCAAAAGTAAAGACTGAATTAAACGGCTATTTTTATCGTGACAAGAAATATACATACACCTGCCCTGACCTCCGGGTAAATTACACGTTGTTTACCGAAGCAAAAGTAACTGATAGCATTTTCAAAGACATGACCAGCACGCGGAGTTTCTGGAAACCCCAGCCTCCGGCTCCTGACCTTGTAAAAGGAAATGACGCACGCCAGGAAGCTGAAATGCAGGCAATCGCTGACGCGGGAAATACTGAAAAAAAACCATCTCAAAATGCGGCGGATGAAATAAAACCGGAAGACAAAAAAACAGTTGTACCTGTAGTCACAATGCCGGCAGAAAAGACCCCCGCTGTGTTAGCTCCGGAGCATCCTGTAGTGCAGGCAGACATAATTAAAATAAAGGAAGATTTCAAAAAGAGAAAACAGATTGTCAGCAAGCAGATTGAAGTAGCTTCCGACAGCGTACGTCTTAGTTTTTATGATAATGCGGAAGTAGATGGAGACAGTATATCTGTTTTCCTAAATGGCAAGCTCGTGGTTGCACATCAGGGTTTAACGGAGCGAGCGTTTAATGTATATATTCAACTCGACAGTTCGCTCGCTATAAATGAAGTGAGTATGTTCGCAGAGAACCTTGGAAAGTATCCGCCCAACACAGCCCTGATGGTTATCAGTGATGGTGATAAACGATATGAAACTTTTCTCTCCAGTGATTTCCAGGGTAATGCTACTATCCGTTTAAAACTGCGCAGGAATTCAGTCGCTAATAGTAACTGACATCCTATTCGCCCATAGCTGTATCAAAAAAACTGAAAAATGGCAATGCGGCTTTATACGATTTTAAAATCTCCGGAATCAGTTGATCCGACATGACCAGACCGTCATCGAAACTTCTATCAACATATAATTGCTTAAATTTTAAAATTTCAATAGCAGGATTGTCCGCCTCATATCCTTTCGGAGGTCTTGTGAGCCGGGCTCCGGAAATTTTCCCGAAATAATTCAAAAAAGCCTTTGCATTAATAACCTTTTTTAATCGGGCGTGATTATAATCAATCTCCTGTCTGACCTTTTTCAAAGTCTCTGCGGAAGGATCCCAGATGCCGCCTCCCATCATCGATCTGCCTGGCTGAATCTGAATATATAGCGGGCATTTCCTGTTTTCCGGGCCCCTTTCTATAATGGAACTAAAATGTGATTTATAAGGTGTTTTATCTTTTGAAAACCGGATATCTCTGTAAATCCGCTGAATATATTTTACAGGCTCCTTTTCGGGAATGGGTTCGATCTTCCGGATGCCGTCCGTTAGTTTCGTCACAAAACCAAGATACTCTGCTCTTGCTTTTTCATACAGGGGCCTGTTCTTTTCGAACCATGGTTTATTATTGTTTAGTCTGATCTGATGTAAGAAATGAAAGGTTTCTTTTGTAATAACCGACATGTTCTTTTTTATAAAGATTAAAAATGGTAATATTATTTTCTTAAGAAGCGGAGTTGGAATAGGCGGACATTTCAGACATCGTACCTGACCGGATAAAACCCTTTAATTTTTTGGTAACTGAATTTGCAAATCCTTCGAACAAAGTCAAATCTGTTCCCCATAAACCTGTATTCGAAAGAACACGGCTTACAATTACATCCGCCAGCCCTTCTTCCCACAATCCAAAAAATTCAGACGCGTGGTCGTCGTTGATCAGATAGTAATGGTTTCCCAGCATCCCGTAATATTTTTCCGATTCTCGTTTAACGGGCCGCATGAAGAGAATATAAGCAGCGAAACCCATGGAAATTAATTCAGGCGGTTTTTTGAACAACTCATAATATTTATTCAAAACAGGCAGAACACGCATCGCCAGTTTTGAACTATACTGCATGGTAATACTGAGCCATTGATGTTCTAAATAAGGATTCCGGAAACGATCGAGTACTTTTACACCGAATGCCTTTTTTTCATCTTCAGGGATATAAAATGGAATGGCCGGACTGATTTCATGCATCATCAGATTTTCAACATATGATTCGAAAAGTTTATCTGCCATGGCCGCTTTCACTGTCTTAAATCCGGATAAATAAGCGAGTCCGCAACTTAATGTATGCGTTGCATTCAGCATTCTCAATTTCAACTCCCGAAACCTGGTGATGTCGGGAGTAATAACCACACCGGTATCTGTTGAATAAAACGACAGGATTTTTCGTATGCCGTCATCTCCTTCTATGGCCCACAAACGATATGGTTCGCAAACAGACATCAGATTATCCGTATATCCCCATTTTTTCTCCAGCATTTCTTTCGTTTCAGGGTCAGGTTTTCCCGGCACAATGCGGTCTACCAATGAACTGCAAAAATAATTATGCTCGTCCAGCCATTCAGTAAAAGATGATTCCAGTTTGTTAAATGCTGCAAGCCCTGATAAAACGAACTTCAGTTTCTTTCCGTTATCAATCAGTAGTTCCGTTGGTATAATAACCAGTCCGGATTCCGGAGATCCCTTAAATACTTTATAACGTTCATATAATATGGCAAGCAGTTTTGCAGGAAATGAAACGGGTGGTTTCTGAAAAATAGATTCTTCCACAAGTTGAATCCCTACCTCAGTTGTATTGGAAATGACGATCTGTAAATCGGAATTCCCGGCTGCATGCAGAATGTCCTCCCACTGGTCTGTCGCCGAAAGAACCCGGCTGATTGCTGAACAAATGACATGCTGATCCAGCATCACTCCGTTTTCCAAACCACGGACCGCTAATGTATACAACCCATCCTGCCTGTTAAATGCTTCTTTTTCGCCAGTGCCCGTGGATTTAATCACCACTACCCGGCCATTGAATACGCCCTGTTTATTAGCCTTGTCAACAAAATAATCGGGGAGGCCACGGAGTAATACGCCAGTTCCGAATTGCAATATTTTCTCCGGCAGACTGAAAATGTCTGCGGCGTTTCCGGCTGAAATCTCATCAGAAATAAGTGCCAGGTTTTTTTTCGATAATTCCATATACAATTATTCTTTCTCAACAATCACTTTGATAACATGATTGGACGGATCTGTCCAATCGGGAAATCCTGCTGCAGCATCTTTAAATTTCACCCGGTTTGTAATAAAAGAGCGTGGGCTGATCTTTCTGTTCACTATATTTTGAATAACATATTCGAAGTCCACTCTGGTCGCATTCCGGCTGCTCATCAGCGTTGTTTCCTTTTTATGAAATGCGGGATGGCTGAACATGATTTCATCTTTTTGGAGTCCTGTAAGAATGTATCGGCCGCCATGTGCAAGATAGTTCAACCCGCTGTGAATGGCTTTTTGGTTGCCACTGGCATCGATCACCACCGTTGGCATATTCCCCTGCGTGATATCTGACAATTGTTCTGTAACGTCCGTGTTGCCGGCATGTATAATATTGGATATGCCTAATACATTTTTACAGAATTCAAGCCTGCGCGAATTCACGTCCATGGCAATAATATTTGCGCCTTTCAGTTTTGCGAATTCCATGGTGGCTAAGCCAATCGGACCTGCTCCCATTACCAGAACAAACTCACCGGGCTGAACATCCGCTCTTCTGATACCATGAGCCCCGATCGCCATCGGTTCCACCAGGGCAAGGTCTGCTAGATCCAGGCCATTCGAATGTACCAGGAGACTGCTGGGAATCGAATAATAGTCAGCCATGCCGCCATCTATATGCACACCGCAAACCTGTAGATGTACACAGCAATTGGTTTTACCCACCCGGCAGGCAATACAATCACCACAATGTAAATAAGGTAGAAAGGTAACGGCCTCACCCCTTTCAAAACCGGGGGCATCATCAAAGTCCATGAGTTCCCCCGACAATTCGTGGCCGAGAATGCGTGGATAATCAAAGAACGGCTGGGTTCCTTCGTATGCATGCAGATCGGTTCCGCAAATACCTATATTGCGAATCCTCACTATAGCGTGGCCTGCCTTCAATGGCGGCTCGGGGATTTCAGTATATTCTAAAAATCCCGGTTTTATACAGACCAAAGCTTTCATATGGCAATTTAAATGCAATTTTCCTAAGCATTTGCCAAAGCTCTGTCCAGGTGTACATAACCTCCGTCTACATGAAATAACTGACCCGTAGTATGGCTGGATTTTTCAGACAGCAGAAAAGCTACCGCGTGTGCTATTTCTGATGGTTTGGTCATTCTGTTTTCCAACGGTATTTTCGAAATGATCTCTTTTATTTTTTCGTCGGGATTTTTCAAAGTATGTATCCAGGATTCGTATTGTGGTGTATAACACTCTGATACAATAACAGCATTTACCCGAATACCGTATTTCAATAGCTCAACGGCCCATTCCCTGGTCAGGGCATTTCGACCTCCATTGGCTGCAGCATAGGCTGAAGTATTACCCTGCCCGGTTTCCGCGGTTTTGGAGCTGATATTTACAATCGCGCCTCTGGAAATCTTCAGAGAAGGGAGGGCGAAATGAGCCATCAGATAATAATGCACCAGGTTGTTGTGAAGGCTTTTCATAAACCGTTCATAATTTCCGGTCTCCAGCCCGACACCATCATTTACACCCGCGTTATTTACCAATCCATCAATCCGTCCGTATTTGTGAACAACCACTTCCACTGCCTTTTCGCAAGCCGCCGGATCGCTTAATTCAGCTTCCACAGAAATTAATTCACCGCCGGATATTTCCAATTCGTTTTGCAGCTTTAAATTGTCTTCCTGGTTTCTTCCTGCAATGACTACAATAGCTCCTTCTTCTGACAACACCCGCACAATTCCCTCACCGATACCCCTGGCTCCTCCTGTTACAATGATGATCTTGTTTTTCAAATCCAAGTCCATAAAATAAATTTACGAGAGTTGATAAAATGCCTGTGCATTGAGTCCAAATATATCAGCTTGCTCAGCAATTGAAAATGAATTAAAATAATTGTATGCAATCTGTTTTACTTCATCATAAGCAGCCGCCAGTAAACATACCGGCCAGTCAGATCCGAATATCAAACGTTTGGTTCCAAATGTTTCTACAACGGTATCCAGGTAAGGACGGAAATCGGTCTCCTGCCAATATTTCCAGTCAGCTTCATTTACCATACCTGAAATTTTGCAATACACATTTTGATATCCGGCAAATTTACCCATGCCGGATTTCCAGTCTGATATAATTCCTTTCCTGATAAGTGGCTTCGCCAGGTGGTCAATAATAAAACGCTGGTCAGGGAAGGCAGAAACGAGTTTTTCAGCGTACTCGAGCTGATCAGGAAGAATCAAAAGATCATAGCTGAATCCATATTTATTTAACAAACTGATACCGCGCAGAAAATCGGGATCCAGCATACTATCCCGCCTCATTTCTCCCTGTAATAAATTTCGAAATCCCTTCATGCGGGAGAATTGACGATAATATTTTAATTTTTCTTCAATTCTCTCTGCCTT
>Ga0206851_1121_pt1 | contig 22138 bp, 21 predicted proteins | sample Alteio_BWOrgCont_13_FD_152904 | JGI IMG/M metagenome (GOLD analysis project Ga0206851, IMG submission 152904) | Enriched cells from forest soil in Barre Woods Harvard Forest LTER site, Petersham, Massachusetts, United States -... | ecosystem: Environmental > Terrestrial > Soil > Temperate forest >... | reverse complement strand
ACTAAACAGGTTGAGTCGGGCTCTTTCCGCGGCATTTGGCGAGGAAACGGGCGCGCACTCCTCCGGTGTCTCCGCTATGGGCGGGGGCCTGGCCGGGAAGGGTAATCCGCTTCTCGCGCTTGTCCGAACCGGGATCGAAAACGATTTTGAAGAGGTCGTTTTCCGGCAACATCCCCTCCTCGGAACAATCAAGCGCATACTTGCGGACTCCAGCACCCTGGCAGACGGGGCGTTGTGTGCGGGTCTTTCCGGTTCTGGTTCAGTTCTGTTTGGGGCTGTATGGAACGGCGGAGGCTGCGGACGCAGCGGAAGCGCGGCTAGAGGCGGCAGGGATCCGGTGGCTGCGGACGAAGACGTTGCCGCGGGGTTAGGTTTTAGGTTCTAGGTTCTAGGTTCTAGGTTTTAGGTTTTAGGTTCTAGGTTTTAGGTTTTAGGTTTTAGCGATTAGTCGGAAGAGAAGTTTTTGGGCGATCGACTAATGGTAGGTCAAGTGCCTTTGGAGCACTTTGTCCAGGTTCGAATCCTGGTCGCCCAGCCAGAGTGTTGAAGTGAGGCCCGGCAGAAGATTGCCGTTGATGTGCAGGATGCCATGCAAACCAGCTGGAGGATCTTGTAATGACCGAACCGATGGAGACGGCAGCGGTGGAATCGCCCAATCCGGCGACGCCACCGGGAGACGGGAAGATTGCGCCGAACGCGGCGGGTTCCCAGGCAGACGGCAACGCGGCGAAACAGCCGCAAGCGCGGCGATCGCGCGTATCGAATGAAGACAGGCGTTTCAAGATTATTTCGGGATCCGCAAACCGCGAACTGGCAGAGGCAATTTGCCGGCACGTCGGCGTCACGCTGGGCGAGACGCGGATGCAGCGGTTCGCCGATGGGGAAGTTTATTTCCAGCTGCTGGAGAATGTGCGCGGCGCCGATGTGTTTGTGGTGCAGCCGACCTGCTGGCCTGTCGATCAGCATTTGGTGGAACTGCTTATTATGATCGACGCACTGAAGCGCGCATCGGCTGGGCGGATCACCGTGGTGGTGCCGTATTACGGGTATGCGCGGCAGGACCGCAAGGATCGCGGGCGGGTGGCCATCTCGTCGAAGCTCGTGGCTGATTTGATGGTTACTGCGGGGGCGAATCGCGCGTTGTTTATGGATCTGCACGCAGCGCAGATTCAGGCATTTTTCAATATCCCGGTCGATCATCTGTTTGCGAGCCCGGTGATGATTGGGTACATCAAGGAATTGAACTTGCCGGACCTGACGGTGATTTCCCCGGATGCGGGCGGCGTGGAGCGGGCGCGGTTTATCGCGACCAAGCTGGGTGTTCCGATGGCCATTGTGGACAAGCGGCGCACGGACATCAACGTGACGGAAGTGATGAACGTGATCGGCCTGGTGAAGGGGCGGACGTGCCTGATTGTGGACGACATTATCGACACGGCCGGCACGCTGGTGAAGACCGTCGATGCTCTGCTGGAGCAGGGAGCGACCAAGGTTTATGCAGGCGCTTCGCACCCAGTGCTTTCCGGCGAAGCGGTGCAGAGGATTATGAATTCGCGGCTGGAGCAGGTGGTGGTAACGGATTCGATTCCGCTGCGCGAAGAGGCGAAGATTCTAAAGGAATCGGGAAAGCTGAAAGTCTTGACAGTGGCAGGCCTGCTGGGCGCGGCGATCCAGAACATTCATATGGAGACGAGCGTGAGCACGTTGTTTAACTAGGTGCCAGGTTTTAGGTATTAGGTTCGAGGTTCCAGCAGGACCGGAATTAGCTGTCAGTTGTCGGAAAGAGATTCGTTGTCAGTCCTGGTAGGGATTGGTGAAACAGGTAACGGTTGTTGCGCTTGGGGAATGAGGAGCGCGGAGCCAAACAGCGGCGGCAGTCAACGCTGCGAAGGGAGCGGGGAGCGAGTGAAGCTCGCAGTCCGTGCCCGAAGGAAGAGGACATGATTACTCAGGAAACCGTGAACGCAGTGGCCCGCGAGGGCAAGTTCAACAAGAATGCCGCACGGCGTGTGCGTGTGCGCGGCAAGATTCCCGCGGTGGTGTATGGCGCGGCCGAGCCGGCGGTGGCCGTGGAAGTGGATCCCAAGCAGATCCAGAAAATTTTGTGGTCGGAGAGCGGCCACAACTCGATTTTCGATTTGGCGTTTTCGGGCACATCGGCGAAGGTGATGATCGTGGACTGGCAGTACGAGCCGATCAAGGGCAACCTGATCCACATCGATTTCAAGCGCATCGCGCTGGACAAGCCGATCCGGGTGGAAGTGCCAATTCTGCTGACGGGTGTTGCGATCGGCGTGAAGACGTCGGGCGGCATTCTGGACCAGATGCTGCGCGAAGTGGAGATCGAGTGCCTGCCTGGCGATATTCCGACCAATATTGGTGTCGATGTTTCAAACCTGACGTTCGGGATGGTGCTGCGCGTATCGGATCTGCCGCATTCGGGAAGCCTGCGCTTCCTGACGCCGGAAGACACGCCGGTAGCGCATGTGGTCTCGATCAAGGAAGAAGTGGTGGCAACGCCGGATGCTGAAGCAGCCGCGGTGGCTGCAGCTCCTGCTGAGCCGGAAGTGGTGAAGAAGGGCAAGCAGGATGCGCCGGATGCAGCGGCTGCTGCTGCGCCGGAAAAGGGCGGCAAGAAGTAAGTGCCGGAAGAGGGCGGCGCGTTTCTGGTGGTCGGACTCGGGAATCCGGGAATCGAGTATCAGTTCACGCCGCATAACGCGGGATTTTTGGCGATTGACCGCATCGCCGGTGAGCACAACGCAGCAGTGGTGAATCGCCGCTGCCGCGCGCTGACTGCGAAGGTTCGAATGGGAGGCCGGGAGGTGATTCTGGCCAAGCCGGAGACTTTCATGAATTTGAGCGGGATTTCGGTGGGAGCGCTGGCGGAGGAATTCGGCATCGCTGCTTCCGGGAATCTGCTGGTGGTTTACGACGAACTGGATTTGCCTCTCGGAACGGTGCGCGTGCGCGAGAGGGGCAGTCCGGCGGGACATAACGGAGCGCGATCCATCTCAGGAGTTTTGGGAACGGACGAGTGGAAGCGCATCCGCATCGGGGTTGGGGCAGAGCCGGGAGTTCGCGAAGAAGCTTTTCGCCGCGGCAAAGATTACCTGTTGACACCGATGAGCAAGCGGGATTTGAGCGCGATCGATCTGGTCCTGGACCGGGTGTCGCGCGCTGTAGAGATGGTAGTGACCCGGGGGATTGGGCCTGCCATGAACGAGTTCAACCGCCGGGATCCGGAAGAAGCTGGAAACGGGCCTGCGGAGAAGTAGAGAACGAAAAGGAAGTAACGGCGGAAGCGAATTTTGAATGCCGGGCCGAGTGGTCCGGAGGGAAGAGAAACAGACGATGCAGCGTTTTTACGAAGTGATGTTTATCGTGCGGCCGGATGTGGCCGACGAGGATTTGGACAAGCTGATTGCCGCGCTGGAACAAACGGTAACCGGTGGCGGAGGGGCGGTGCGTTCGACGGAGAAGCTGGGCCGCCGCAAGCTCGCCTACATGGTCCGCAAGTTCAACGACGGGAATTATGTTCTGCTGACCATCGACGCCGATGGGGTACTGGTTGCCGAGCTGGAGCGCCGTTTGCGCGTTTCAGAGCCGGTGATTAAGTTCATCACGGTGCGGATGGACGAAGAAGAGAAGCGTCTCGCCAAGGTACGGGCGATTCGCGCGACGCGGAAGAAGCTGAGCGCGATTCCGCCGGCGGCACCGGTGGAGGCTCCGGCAGCGGTTGCTGAAGCAGCTCCAGCGGCGGCGGCGGCTCCGGCAGCGGCACCTGCAGCACCGGCGGCAGAGACAGCACAGGCCAGCGCATAAGCGCGGGCGTGAGACGGAAGACAACGGAATTGGCCTGGCGCCCCGATGGACGGCCGGCCTGGAGGAAATATGCCTGACGAAACGACGACAACGACACCGCGGTCCGATGGACCGCCTTCTCGCCCCAGCGGTCCGGGCGGACGCTCTGGTTCTGGTGGGCCGGGCGGCCCGGGCGGACGGAAATTTTTCCGGCGGAAGAAGGTTTGCAAGTTCTGCACCGAGAAGATTGACGCCATCTCGTATCGGGATGTGCGGCTGCTGCAGGGATTTGTGGCCGAGCGCGGCAAGATTGTGCCCCGCCGATTGACCGGCGTATGCACGACGCACCAGCGGCGGCTGTCGAAAGCCATCAAGCAGGCGCGCAACATTGCTTTGTTGCCGTTTGCAGCGCGGTTCTAGAAACTACCAGGCAGCGCTGGTGACGCAGGAGATGGAGCCCTGGGACTTCTGGGTCCTTAGGTTCGCTCTCTGCGTACGGTGCGCGGCCTGACAGGAGATTGTGCAATGGAAGTGATTCTGAGAGAAGATGTCTCGAGCCTCGGCCATCGCGGCGATGTAGTAAAAGTCGCCGAAGGATACGGCCGTAACTACCTGCTGCCGCGCCAGCTGGCGATGGAAGCGACGCCGGCGAACAAAGCGGTGATCGACCAGATGAAGGCCTCGTCCGTGCGCCGTTCGGCGAAGGAAAAGGCGGAAGCGGAGCAACTGGTGACACAGCTGAACACGGTGGCACTGGTGTTCGAGCGCCGCGTGGGCGAGAACGATCATCTGTTCGGGTCGGTGACCTCGGCGGATATCGCCCAGGAACTGGCGGCGAAGGGCTTCAACGTGGATCGGCGGAAGATTCAGCTGGAAGAATCGCTGAAGTCGACGGGCGAGTTCCACATCCCGGTGAAGCTGCATCGCGAAGTCACGGCGCACATCAGCGTGACGGTGAAGGGCGAAGAGACCGCAGCGGAGTAAGGGCGGCTGACCCCATGGCCGCCGACGAGGTGATTGCGCTGGAACTCCGGCTATTGCAGCCGGAGTTTCGGCGCAACCGCGCTGCCGTGGCAACGCTGCTGGGCGATGATTTCGTCGAGTTTGGCAGCTCGGGCCGCGTATTCAACAAAACACAAATTCTTGACCTGATGGCTACGGAGCCGCCGCTTGAAGTGGAGGCAACGGACTTCGAGGCGCGACCTCTCGCGCCTGACGTTTGCCTGGTAACCTACCGCTCGATGCGCCTGGACGCCGTGCCTGCTATCGCCGTACTGCGCAGTTCACTTTGGGTACGCCGGGATGGGCGCTGGCAGGTGATTTTTCACCAGGGAACGCGGATGGCGGCGGATGTTGCGCCCGGTCTGCAGGGGCGCGGGTGAGAAGATAGAGGCAACAGCCTTATCTGGTTTCTTCATGCTGAAAGCCATCTCATCCCACGTCTTTCTGAATCATCGACTACATCCGGGACTTCTCGACGTTTTCTCGCGCGCGGGTGCGCAGGGCGTGGAGTTGTTTGCCGCGCGGCAACACTTCGACTACACCAGCCGGCCGCATGTTCGCGAGATCGCGGAGTGGTTTCGCTCGAACACAACTGAGGCGTTCTCGATGCACGCGCCGCTCTATCCGGATTTGGAGATGGGGCGCAGCGGAGCGCCGGCAGTAAATGTGATTCACCCGGATAAGTCGCGGCGGATTGATGCGATGGATGAGGTGAAGCGGGCGCTGGAAGCGGCGGAGCAGATTCACTTCCGATTTTTGATCCTCCATCTGGGCGAGCGCGACGATGCGTGGGGCGAGCGGGCGCTGGAGAATGCGATTACCGCTCTCGAACATCTGCGCGCCTTTGCAAACCCGCTCGGGGTGAAGCTGCTGATCGAGAATCTGCAGGGCGAAGTGGCGCGGCCTGCACACCTGATTGAAATTTTGAACTCGGGACATATGCCGGATATCGGCGTGTGCGTGGATGTGGGGCATGCGCATCTGGGCGATGGCGTGGCCTCGGCGCTGGAGACGCTGAAAGGACGCATCCGGTCAGCGCATCTGCACGACAACAAGGGAGACCGGGACGCGCATCTGTGGCCGGGCGATGGGACGATTGCGTGGGAGGAAACGATCGCGGCGCTCGAGGCGGAACCGCAAACGCCGGCCGGGGTGCTGGAGATTCATTACGGGTTGGGCGAGACAGCAGAGAGCGTTGGTGAGAAGGCGCGGAGAGTTTGGGAGCGGGGATTAGGGATTAGGGACTAGAAAAATATGACTACTGATGACGGACATTCGGAAATTGTGACGGAAACGGTGGCAAAACCTCCTCTTTCGACGATTGGGCATATTGGCGAGCATGAGGGGCAGACGGTTACGCTGCATGGCTGGTTGTACAACATGCGCGAGAGCGGCAAGCTGCTCTTCCCTATTTTTCGGGATGGCACCGGGACGATTCAGGGCATTGTGCCGAAGGCCGCGGTGACGCCGGAAGTTTTTGAGAAGGTGAAAGGGCTGACGCAGGAATCGTCGGTGATTGTGACGGGCAAGGTGCGCGCGGACAAACGTGCGCCTGGCGGTTACGAATTGGATGTTGAGGGCGTGGAAGTCATCCAGCAGGTGCCTGCGGACGATCCGTATCCGATTTCGCTGAAGGAGCATGGGACGGATTTCCTGATGGAGCACCGGCACCTGTGGATCCGGACGCCGCGGCAGGCAGCGATTCTGCGGATTCGCGCGGAAATTATTAAGGCAGCTCGCGATTTCCTGGATGATAACGGATTTGTGCTCACCGATCCGCCGATTTTGACGCCGGCGGCTTGCGAAGGAACGAGCACGCTCTTCCCTGTCGACTATTTTGGCGATGAAGCGTATCTGACGCAGAGCGGGCAGCTGTATATCGAGAGCACGGCGCTGGCGCTGGGCAAGGTTTATTCGTTTGGACCGACGTTTCGCGCAGAAAAGTCGAAGACGCGGCGGCATCTGACGGAGTTTTGGATGGTGGAGCCGGAGTGGGCGTTCGCCGATCTCGACGATTTGATGGGGCTGGCGGAAAACTTCATCAGCTTTATTGTGGATCGCGTGGTGACGCGGCGCGCGGCGGAACTGAAGACGATCAATCGCGATGTGGCGAAGCTGGAGGCGATCAAGCCTCCGTTTCCGCGGCTGCGCTACGACGAGGCTGCGGCGATGCTGAACGAAGCTCATGCAAAGGGATTTCTGGACCAGCCGTTTGAGTATGGGAACGATTTTGGCTCGCCGGATGAGACGTACATTTCGTCGCAATTTGACTGTCCGGTGATGGTGCACCGGTATCCTGCAGCGGTGAAGGCGTTCTATATGGAGCCGGATCCGGTGGAACCGAAGTATGCGCTGTGCGTGGATGTGCTGGCGCCGGAGGGGTACGGCGAGGTGATTGGCGGGTCGCAGCGCGTGGCATCGTACGAGCTGCTGAAGAAGCGGATTGAGGAGCACCAGTTGCCAATCGATGCTTTCCAGTGGTATCTGGATTTGCGGCGCTACGGTTCGGTTCCTCACTCGGGATTCGGGATGGGGATCGAGCGCGCAGTGGCATGGGTTTGCGGGCTGGACCACGTGCGGGAGACAATTCCGTTCGCGAGGACGCTGAACCGCATCTATCCGTGATGCTGCAGTACCGGGCCCCTGCAAGTGTGACGTTATGGCGAAAGCAATCGAATTTCCCGCTCAGGCGGCTAATGCTTCTGGAATCTATTCGGGCGTACAGGCTCTCCCTCCTCGCAAGATCAAAGTGATCGGGGTCCCACTCGATTTGGGCGCAGCGCGACGCGGTGTGGACATGGGCCCGTCAGCGGTGCGCGTGGCCGGGCTTGAAGCGCGGCTGGAGGCGCTGGGGCACGAAGTGCGCGACGGCGGCAACATCAGCGTTGCCGTGGCGGAGACGAAGTCCGTGGGCGAAGCGAGCGCGCGCTATCTGAAGGAAATCACGGAGACGTGTTCGCGGGCCGCGGAGATGGTGGAGAAGGCGCTGAGCGAAGGGATGACGCCGGTGATTCTGGGCGGCGACCATTCAGTGGCGGCCGGCAGCGTTTCCGGCGTGGCGGACTACTACCGCAAGCAGAACCAGAAGATTGGGCTGATCTGGATTGATGCGCATGCGGACATGAATACGCCTGCGACCTCGCCGAGCGGGAACGTGCATGGGATGCCGCTGGCGGCGCTGCTGGGACTGGGGCCGGAGGCGCTGACAAATCTGCTGGGGTTCGCGCCGAAGGTGCAGCCGGAGAACGTGGTGCTGATCGGAGTACGCGACATCGATGCGACGGAAAAGGAAAACATTAAACGCGCTGGCGTGACCGAGGTTTACACGATGCGCGACATTGACGAGCGTGGCATGCGCACGGTGATGGAAGAGGCTCTGCGGGCGGCCGGACGCGGGACGGCGGGGTACCACGTTTCGCTGGATATGGACTGGATCGATCCGGAAGATGCACCGGGAGTGGGGACGCCGGTGCGCGGCGGTTCAACGTACCGCGAGGCGCATCTGGCGATGGAGATTATCGCGGATCACGGGCGGATGGTTGCGCTGGAGGTGGTGGAGGTGAATCCGGTGATCGACGAGCATAACCGGACCGCGGCTCTGGCGGTGGAGTTGATCTCTTCGGCGTTCGGAAAAAAGATTTTGTAACTGTTTTGGTTACAGACGGCATACGGCGACGGCTTCGTTGCGGTAAGGACAGACGAGGCCGGGCACGCCGCTTCCCTGCACCACAATCCAATCGACACTGAATTGCTGATGCAGGCGCTGAAAATCCTGCGCGGTGAAACTGCGCCATCCTGCGACGGCCTGGGTTTGTTGCTGCCATTGCGGTGCGAGCTCAGGAACTTGCGTGGCGACGGCTGCGTCTTTGACGGCGTCGGCGAGCTGACTGCGCTGGGCGAGAGCGCGGAAGCTGTGGTAATCCTCGGCGGGCAGTTCCATGTAATACGGATCGAGGGCGAAATACGCATTGTTGGGCGTGTTGGCGCGGACCCACGCGAAGGCTTCGAGCCATGGATTGCGGGGGGCGATGCCGGGGAGTTCGAGATGTGGGGTTCCGCGGAACAGAGTTCGCTGTGCGATGAACATGCCGGTGGCCAGGGGAAGAAATACGATGATCCAGCGGATGGTGTGGGTGCGGAGGAATTTCTCGCCGAGGATGCCGCCGCCCAGCAGGGCCATGAAGATGTAGACAAGATGCAGGTAACGCATGGGCTGCATGGGCAAGACGCGAACGAGCGACGGCACGAGCATGATGATGGCGGCGATGACGAACTGGAAGACGGCAAAGATGGCCGCTACGATGGCGAGGCGGGACATGACGGGACGTCGTTGGTGCTTCGCGTAGTGGGCGATCAGCCAGAGGATGAGGATGGGAGCGATTGCGCCGAGCAGTTCGTACCAGGTCCATTGGCTGAGGAAGTAATAGCTGTGGGTGGAGAGGGCTTGCCGCCACGCGGGGGTGGGGCCTTCGAAGATCCAGAGCGGCGTGGCAAATCCGGCGATGATGGCGGGGCGCGCAGGTGAGGGCAAGCGCCAGCGTTCGGCGACCAGAAGGATTGCGCAAAATGAGACTCCGAAGGCTCCCATGATGGGGTGCATGACGACGGATGCGAGAAGCAGGGTTGCAGCAAGGGTGATGCGGCTCTCAAGAACGGCAACGATGGCGGCGAGGATGAGCGCGGTGGCGATGGCGCGGGGATGGAGATACTGGTCGAAGATGTAGAGCGCGGTACCGGCGACGGGCATGGAGAAGAGGACGCCGACGAGAGCGACGCCGGCCCATTGTCCGGCGGGGGCGGGAAAGCAGCGGCGGGCAATGCTCCAGCAGCCCCACAGGAGAAAATACGCGGCGAGGAATTGGCCGAGGAGTTCGGCAACGGAGACGGGGATGTGGGTGAGGCGCACAGCCGCGGCGATGATGCGATCGAAGACGCTGGCCTGCATTTGCAGGGTGAAGAAGTGGAAGTCGTGCGGGTAGAGCGCGGGGTGCAGGCGGCGCTGGATGGCCGAGAGGTAGACGGCATCGTCCTCGACGCCTGGGTGATATCCTTCGACGAGCAGCGACGCGCAGGAAATCACAAAAAGCAGGGCGTGATTCCTGATTGAGCCGAAATTTTTCAACGTTTTCGAAGTCACTCCGAGATGCAGACCCGCAAAGCGCGCCGATTGACTCAGAACGGAAACGGCAGCGCGATGGGATTGCGCCGCGCGGCCTCCGGCTCCCCACGATTAGCTCTGATCATTCCCACCCTCCGCGAAGCGGCCAACATAGGACCGCTGCTGGGCCGCATTCGCGCGGCGCTGGACCCGTGTGCCGTGGCGTACGAAGTGATTGTAGTGGACGATGCGAGCCGCGACGGGATTGACAGCATTGTCGCGGCGATGGCTCGCGACGATGCGCGGATTCGGCTGGTAGTTCGCGAAGACAGGCAGGGACTCGCGGGCGCGGTAGTGCGGGGTTGGGCGGAGACGGATGCGGCGCTGCTGGCGGTTATGGACGCCGATTTGCAGCATCCGCCGGAATTGTTGCCGCGGTTGTGGGCGGAGTTGGAGGCAGGCGCCGATTTAGTGGTGGGCAGCCGCTACGCCTGCGGCGGAGATTTGCAGGGATGGGAGCCTGCGCGCCATCTGCTGTCGCGGCTGGCAGTGTGGATGACGCTGCCGGTGCAGCGTACCGGGTTGCGGGCGCGAGATCCGATGTCGGGATTTTTTATGGTGCGGCGATCGTGCATCGATGGGCTGCGATTCCAGGAGTCCGGATTCAAGATTCTGCTGGAGATTCTGGCGCGGGGACGCGTTCGGTCGGTGGTAGAGGTGCCGTTCACCTTTGGGCGGCGCGGCGCAGGATCGAGTAAGGCGACAGTGCGCGTGGCGTTTGACTACCTCACGCTGCTGGTGCGGCTCTATCGGCAGAGGCAGCGTGCGGAATGGGAGCGGGAAATTGCCCCTCAGGGGGCGGATGGCGATGGCACGACTGCGTTCGCCCGAGTGGGATAACCTGCAAAAAGAGGATGTATTGATGACTCCGCCGGTTTCTGCTTCTGTCTCCCCTGCTACTACTCCAAATTATCCGTCCGTCGATCCAAAGAATCTTGAAGCGTGGGTGGAAGAACGCCTGCGCCTGCACCAGGAAGCCATTGAACTGGTAACGCGCGCGCCGGAGCGCACGCTGGAGACGACGCTGCGTGCTTATGATGATGCGCTGGCGTTGTTAGGCCTGGCCGGATCGCAGACGGGGCTGATGCACAGCGTTTATCCAAACAAAGAAGTGCGGGACACGGCCGAGGCGCTGTTGCAGAAGATTTCGCAGGCGGGCGTGGAGCTTTCGCTGAATCGCGAGGTTTATCAGGCGCTGGCGGCGATTGATGCGACCGGCGCGGATGCGGCGACGAAGCATTACCTGGATCGCACGCTGTTGCAGTACCGGTTGGCGGGCGTGGATAAGGACGATGCAACGCGGGCGAGGATCAAGGAATTGCAGGATCAGGGAACGCTGCTGTGCCTGACGTTTGCGCGCAACGTACAGGAGGGCGGCAACACGGTGACGGTGGAGGATGCAGTTGAGCTGGAAGGGCTGCCGGCGGATTATCTTGCGTCGCACCAGCCGGGGGAGGACGGGAAGATTGTTCTGACCACGGATTTTCCTGATTATTTGCCGGTGATGACGTTTGCGCGGTCAGGGGATTTGCGGCGGCGGATGTTTGTCGCGTACAACACGCGGGCGTTTCCGGCGAACCGGCAGGTGCTGCTGGACTTGCTGGGGATCCGGCAGGAGATGGCGACGATTCTGGGCTTCGCGTACTGGGCGGATTTGGCGACCGTGGACCAGATGATGGAGTCGGCTGCGAACATGCAGGCGTTCCTGGACGATCTGGATGAGGCGAGCAAGGGCGGCGCGAAGAGAGAGTACGCGATGATTCTTGAGTTTGCGCAGTCGAAGCAACCGGGACTGGAGCAGATTGATGCGGCGAGCCGGGGGTATTGGCTGGAGTTGTACCGGCGGTCGGCGTTCGACTTCGATTCGCAATCGGTGCGGCCGTATTTTCCGTATGCGCGCGTGGAGGTGGGAGTGCTGGCGACCGCGGAGAAATTGTTTGAAGTGAAGTTTCGCCGGATTGCGAATCCAGAGGTGTGGGACGCGGCGGTGAGCGCGTGGGAAGTGTGGGACGGGGCGGAACTGGCGGGGCGATTTTATCTGGACATGCATCCGCGTGAGGGGAAAGACAAATGGTTTTCGGCGCATCCGCTGGTGCCGGGGATCGCGGGACGGCAGCTGCCGGAGGCTGCGCTGATCTGTAATTTCCCGGAGCCGAAGGAGGGCAATCCTGGATTGCTGCAGTACTCCGATGTAGTGACGTTCTTCCACGAATTTGGGCACCTGATGCATGCGTTGCTGGGCGGACGACAGGCGTGGGCGGGGATCAGCGGGATTGCGACGGAGGGGGATTTTGTTGAGGTGCCGTCGCAGATGCTGGAGGAATTTTTCCGCGATCCCCCTCTGCTGGCGAGTTTCGCGCACCACTACGAGACGGACGAACCGATTCCGGCGGAGCTGGTGTTGCGCATGAATCGCGCAGGAGCGTTTGGACGCGCGGATTGGGTGCGGACACAGCTGTTCTATACGACGTACGCGCTGGAGACGCACCGGCTGGCTCCGGCGAGCATCGATCCGGAAGAACTGTTTCGGAAGCTGTATGCGCGGTTCCTGCCGTATGCGTGGGTGGAGGGGAATCGCATGTATGCGAGTTTCACGCATCTGACGGGCTATTCGTCGAACTACTACACGTATCTCTACGACAAGGTGATTGCGCTGGATTTCTTTAGCCAGTTCCCGCGGAATGCGCTGCTCGATTCGCCGGTGGCGATGAGGTACCGGCGCGCAGTGCTGGAGCCGGGCGGGTCGAAGCCGGGGCGGGAGATTGTGCAGGCGTTTTTGGGACGGAGCAAGTCGAGCGAAGCGTTCACGGACTGGATGGGGCAGGAGTTCGAGAGACAAGCTGATAGCGTGTAGCTGGTAGCGGCAAGCGTGTAAGGCCGGGACTGGAGAAGACGATGCGTCGTTTGCGATTGCTGTTCGCGTTCTTCGTTGCTATCGCGTCTGTCGCGGGCGCGCAGAATAGTCCTGTCATCTCGGTTGATCATGGGCCGAATGCGGAGGCGCAGCAGAATAAGCATTACGTTGTGCTGGTTTCGCTGGATGGATTTCGCTATGACTACGCGAAGAAATATGGGGCGACGCACTTGCTGGCGATTGCGGCGCATGGGGCGAGCGTGCCGGAGGGGATGATTCCGGCGTATCCGTCGCTGACGTTTCCAAACCACTACACGCTGGTGACGGGGCTGTATCCGGAGCACCACGGGATTGTGGGGAATTCGTTTTACGATCCGGCGCGCAAGGAGCGGTATTCGTACACGGACGCGAAGACCAACACGGACGGATCGTGGTACGGGGGAACGCCGCTGTGGTCGCTGGCGGAAAAGGAAGGGATGCGGAGCGCGTGTTTCTTTTGGCCGGGGTCGGAGGCGGAGATTGCGGGAGAGCGGCCCTCGTTTTATCTGAAATATGAGGACAAGTTTCCGGACGATGCGCGGATCGATCAGGTGATTGCGTGGCTAAAGCTGCCGGCGGAGGAGCGGCCGCATTTCATCACGCTCTACTACTCCAATGTGGATCACGCGGGACATGAGTTTGGGCCGGATAGTCCGCAGACCGCGGAAGCTGTGAAGCATGTGGATGAGTTGATGGGGACGCTCGAGAAGGATCTGAATGCGCTGCATCTGCCGATTGACCTGATCATTGTTTCGGACCACGGGATGGAGAAGATTCAGGGCGGCTGGATCGATTTGGACAAATTTGCGCCGCTGGATGGGTTTGAGACGGCGGGGATGTCGCTGTATGCGCCGAATGAAGAAGCGGCGAACAAGGCGTATCAGAAACTGAAGGCGGCGGATCCGTCGTTTATGGTGTACCGGCGGGCGAATGTTCCGGCGGAGCTGCATTTCAACAGCAATCCGCGAGAGGGCGATCCGGTGATTGTGGCGCGGGGGCCGTATGCGATTCGGGCGAAGGCGCCGCCGGCGGATCGTGAGGATCGCGCGCCGACGGTGGGCAATCACGGATTCGATCCGTTCATGATGCCGAACATGAAGGCGGTTTTCTACGCAGAGGGACCGGACATCCGGCGCGATGTGAGGCTGAAGCCGTTTGAGAACATCAATGTCTATCCGCTGATCGTGAAAATCCTGGGGCTGGACAGCCCGCCGGTGGACGGAAGCCTGAGCGTGTTGTCGGGCGTGCTGACGCCTTCTGCGGCGCAGTAGGCGCGGGCGGAATTAGCCGTTGAAGTTGGTTTGGGTGACCGGATCGCCGGTGAGCGTGCCGCGCAGGATGGTGTCGACCACTTCATTCTTTTCTGAGAGAACGGCGATGTCGGCGGAGCGGCCAGGGGCGAGGGTTCCGACTTCATTGTCGAAGCCGGTCATGCGCGCAGGGTTGCGGGTGGCGAGCGCTGAGGCTTCGGCAAGGCTGGCGCCGGTGAATTCCATGAAATTGCGCATGCCCTGATCGAGAGTGAGGGTGCTGCCGGCGAGGGTATCATCCCCGATGATGCAGCGACCGTTTTTGACGCGGACTTCGAGCTCGCCGAGCCAGTATTTACCGTCGGGCATGCCGGCTGCGGACATGGCGTCGGTGACGAGAAGAGCACGCTCGGGGCCTTTGGCCTTCCAATAGAGGCGCACGGCGGCGGGGTCGACGTGGAGGCCGTCGCAGATAATTTCGGCAAACAGTTTGTCGTTGGTGAGGACTTCGCCGAGAAGGCCGGGTTCGCGGTGATCGAAGCGGCGCATGGCGTTGTAGGTGTGGGTCGCGGTGACGGCTCCGGCGTGGACGCCACGTTTTGCGGCGGCGGTGTCGGCGTCGCTGTGGCCAAGGCTGATGCGGACTCCGAGTTTGGTGGCGTGGGCGATCGTTTCTTCAGCGCCGGGAAGCTCGGGAGCGATGGTCATGAGGCGGATATGGCCTTCAGCAGCTTGCCAGAGGCGATCGAAGAGGGCGGGCGATGGGGTGAGGAGCTGATTCTCAGCATGGGCGCCGCGTTTGTGAGGCGAGAGGAATGGGCCTTCGAGGTGAACGCCCAGCGGACGAGCGCCGGCGATGGAGGTGCGGAAGAGCGCGGCGAGGCCGGTGAGGGAACGCAGGAGCGAATCGAGCGGAGCGGTGACGGTAGTGGCGAGGTAAGCTCCTACACCGCGACGGGCGAGGAAGACGCCGATGTGGTCGAGCGCGGAGTTGGTGGCCTCCATGGCGTCGTGGCCGCCGCTGCCGTGGATGTGGACGTCGAAGAGAGCGGGAATGAGGGTGCAGTCGGGGAATTCGACGTGGCGGCCAGGAGGCAGCTCGGCGGCGGATTGCGCAGCGATGCTGACGATGGCGCCGTCTTCGATGAGGACGATGGGATGTTGGATGGTTTCAGACGGGGTGACGAGGCGCTTCGCGGTCAGTACGGTACGCATGAAAAGACAGAGTACAGCGGAATGATGAAGTTCGCCTGGGGTGGGATGGGGCGATTAATTTTGAGGAGTGTTGGAAGGGGGCGCGGGGACGGCGACGCCGGGGGCTTTGCGGGCCTGCGGAGCGATGCGGGCGCGGCCCTGGGCGCCGCGATGGGAGGAGCGTCCGCGAGCAGCAGGTCCGGCCGGGACCGGGGCTGATGCGGGAGCGCCTGGATGGACAGCGGAAGCGGCGCCGACGCCAGTGCCGGGAAGCTGGAGCGCGGGTGGAGCGGGGACGGTTCCGGGGTGATAGCGGCGGGAATGGCTGATGGAGCCGCCGACGATGACGGCGCACGTGAGTCCCGCGAAGGCGAAGCCGAAGAGTGAGGCGAGGACGCGGGGCACGCGGCGCGGGAGGGACGGTGAGGCGTCAACCTGGAGGCGAGCGGCGGCGAGACGATTGAGGATGCGGCCTTCGAGGCCGGGATCGGGCGCGGACGCGCTGATGCGGCGCAGGGCGGCGTCGATGCGGCTTTCAGCGTTAGCCTGGGTTCGGGGTTGAGGGTTGGCGGTCATCGGGTGATTCCTTCTTTCTCGAGTAAAACGGATAGTTCCCGACGAGCGCGGAAGATGCGGGAGCGGATGGAGGATTCGGTGGTGCCGAGGGTAGCTGCGATTTCGGCGGTGGTAAGCTCCTGGACGGCAGAAAGGAGGAGCGCTTCGCGTTCGCGACGCGGGAGCCGGTCGACCAGAGCGAGGATGCGGGATTCTTCCTGGGAGGAGATGAAGGCATCGTCGGCGGGGCGGTCGCAGGAAGCGAGGCCGCGCGCATGGTCGGCGAGATCTTCGTTCTCGGGACGGGTTTTGGCGCGGCGTTTCTTGTCGAGGACGATGTTCCAGACGATGCGGACGAGCCAGACGCGGTAGTCGCGAATTTCGGCGAGGCGTGACTCGTGTTTGAGGACGCGCAGGAATGCTTCCTGGACGGCGTCCTCGGCTTCGGCGGCGTTGCGGGTAACCGAGAAGGCCACACGATAGAGCGCCGTTGAATATTCGGCCACCAGGCCGGTGATCGTCTGGCTCGTAGTCTGGCTCACAATCGGGCTGGTATCCACAGATCTCGCAAGAGCAGGCGACATCCAGCCGGCGAGCTGACCTTCGAAGCAACTCATCCTGGCAATCCTCGCGGGGAATTCAGTACATCTGCCCTAAAGACGGAGGATAACGCTTTTTCGCTCGCGGTAGAGTGGGGACGAGCGGCTTGTGGGGTTTGCGGGCAGGAGGGGTGCGCGGGTGCAGCGACAGCGGTGGTTCGAGATCCACGACAGCCGGTGGTTTCCGGGGTTTCTGCGGGACCTGGTGACGGAGGCGCTCGAGTCCATTTGGAACCGGAATGGGACGTACCGGCCGATTGCGGGGCGGCTGCGCGAGGCGCTGCGGCAGGCGGGCACGACGGATGTGGTGGACCTGTGCTCGGGCGGGGGCGGGCCATGGACGGGGCTCTACGATGAGGTGGCTGGTGGGGGGCCGCTGACGGTGAGGCTGACGGACCGGTCACCTCATGCGGGCCTGGTGGAGAGCGGGGCGGGTCTGCGCGGCGGTCTTGTGGCCGAGGCTCAAATGGTTGATGCTACATGCGTTCCGGAGGGACTGCGGGGATTTCGGACGGTGTTTTCGGCGTTTCACCACTTCGATCCGGAGGTGGCGCGGGCGATGCTCGCTGACGCGTTTCGGCGACGTGAGGGGATCGGGGTGTTTGAGGCGGCTCGACCAACTCTGCGGACGGTGGTGGCGGTGGCGGCGGTTCCGTTTCTGGCGCTGCGCGCGGCTGCGGTGGCTCGGCCGGTGCGCTGGAGCCGGCTGGTCTGGACGTTTGTGCTGCCGGTCGTGCCGGTGGTGCTTTGGGTGGATGGGGTGCTGTCGTGCCTGAGGAGCTACTCGCTGAACGACTTGCGGGAGCTGACGGCGGGGCTGGAGGCGGCGGATTATCGGTGGCAGGTAGGGGAAGAGCCGGGGATGGTGCCGATTGCGTTTGTCCTCGGTGGGCCGGTTGGAGAGGCGCCGGTGGATCAGCGGTGATTCCCTTTATGTGGCTTGTGGGGGATTGACAGTTTCTGCAGAAGCCGGAGGATAGCAAGAGCGAGGACGCACGAATGCCAGCAACAAAATCCACGGTTCCAGCGCGGCTGATTTTGAGTTTGGTTCTGGGCGGCGTCACAGTGGCGGCGATCAAGCTTGCCAGCGTGAATTTGGCATGGAGCACCATGCTGAACGAAGTGACCAACTGGATGATGACGCCGGGGGAGACGATTGAGCGGATGTTCATCACTGCTCCGCAGCCATGGGATACCCCGTTTATTTTGGTGACCGCCGGAGTTTATTTCGTGGTGTGGTTCATCATCCTGGCGATGGTCTGGAGTACGCGGAGCGGAACCAACCGGGTGCGGTAAGGGTGGCGGGGAGCGGCTCAGCCCGGTCGTGCGAGGGCCGACGTGGCGCGGGACTGAATCTGATTGAATCTAACTGATTTTATGTGGCTTACGGCGCGACGCTGAGCCATGCCCTGACGCGGAACGATGTGTTGCGGGTGGGTGCTGACTCGCTCCTGCCTCGAGCCTTTAGAAACCCAGCGTGATCTGCCAGGTCTCGCTCATCTGAACAGTTTTCTCCACTGCGCCGCAGGGGTGTTTGCCGACGCGTTTCCTCCAGCATTATTTCCCCGGGGAAATCGACAAGAGTCCGAGAATATCGGACTTTTGATCGCGAATTTTTGCTGGGAAATGATTCTTCCCGCTGATTGCTCCGAAGACGCTGAAGCTGCTGTGTGACCCAAGTCACAGGAAGGCGGCGTTCGTGGGGGTTTAAATCGGACCATCGGGGTCGTATATGCGAGGGCCGAGATGAGCGGAGCGGGTTGGAGATCGAGACGGAGCCGGATGGCGCAGGGATCTTTGCGGGTGCGGGGCGAGGTCTGGCCGGGAGCCAGGAAGTCCGTTGTCCCTGATGCCGATGGAGCGAAGTGCGGGCGCTTCGCGCAAGGCCCACATTTGCCAAAACCGGGCAGATATGGAGCACCCGGCTTCGTTCAGGCTCCCGGCCGCCGTGGATCTGCCGGTTTGATTTTCGTTTGGCTGACCGTCGCGGTGTTGCTGCTCGGGATGTGCGCGCAAGGTTTTGGGCAGCAGGCCGGTGGTTTGGCGGGGACGGTGGTTGATGTTTCGGGAGCGGTGATTCCGGGAGCGGTGGTGACGGTGCGGCCCGCGTTGGGTGGCGTGGCGAGTTCGGCAACCAGCGATGGGGCGGGAGAATTCCAGATCTCGGGGCTGGCGATGGGGGATTTCGTAGTCACTGTGACGGCGACCGGATTTGCCACCATGGAGCAGAAGGTGACGGTGGGTGCGCAAGCAGTGACCTTGCCGGTGACGCTGAGTGTCGCGCAGGCGAACGAAACGATTGCGGTGAACGCGAACACCGCGGCGATTGAGACGACGGAGACGGGAACGGGCGGGACGCTGGATGCGCGGGAGATGGAGACGGTTCCGCTGAATGGGCGGAGCTTTACGGATGCCCTGGCGGTGCAGCCGGGAGTGACGCCTTCGAGCGCGGCACAGCCGAATGCGATTGTGATGAGCGGAGTGGCGAGCACTCCGCCTTCGGGCGAGCTGGATGCTGGATCGCTCTCGATTGGCGGACAGCGGGAGACAGCGAACAGCTTTCGGGTGAACGGGGCTGACGCGCAGGAAGACGTGAACATGGGCGTGGCGATTGTTCCGACTCTGGACTCCATTGCAGAACTGAATGTGGCGACGGGCAATTATTCGCCGGAGTATGGGAGCGCCAGCGGCGGCCAGGTAGCGGTGACGACGAAGAGCGGGACGAATGCGTGGAACGGGTCGGTGTTTGAGTATCTGCGCAACACGAATCTGGACGCGCGGAATTATTTTTCGCTGGAGCGGGGAGCGTTTCACCAGAACCAGTTTGGGGCGACGCTGGGCGGGCCGGTGCGGAAGGATCGGGTCTTTCTGTTTGTGGATTACCAGGGGACGCGGGTGGCGGAGGGGATCGATACAGGGCTGATTTCCGTGCCGCAGGCGGCGGAGCGCAGCGGGGATTTATCGAGCGTGGCGAGATCGCTGACGGGAGCGGTGAGCGGGCCGTATCTGGCGCATGTGATGACGGAGAAGCTGGGCTACGCCGTGACGCAGGGCGAACCGTACTACTGGGCGGGGTGCACGAATTCCTCCCAGTGCGTGTTGCCGAATGCACGGATTCCGGCAGGATCGTGGGCGAACGCGGCGCAGCATTTGTTGCAGTACGTGCCGGTTGCAAATGTGGGAGCGGGGACGTTTTCGACGTCGGCCGCGGAGCAGCGGATTCGCGACGACAAAGGCGCGGTGCGGGTGGATGCAAACACGCGGATTGGGTCGTTGGCGGGCTACTACTTCCTGGACGATTACAACGTGAACGATCCTTACCCGGCGGGCGAGGGTGGGGCGACGGTGCCGGGGTTCAACGCGCTGAATTACGGACGGGCGCAACTGCTGATGCTGAGCGATACGAAGACCTTTGGCGCCAACACGGTAAACCAGGCGCGGATCAGTACCATGCGAAACGCGGCGCATGTCGGCATGCCGCAGGGTGGCGTGGGCCCCTCGGTGGCGTCGCAGGGGTTTGAAGGGATTGTGCCGCTGGATGCAAAGACGGAGGGCGTGGAGAACGTGGTTTTCAACGACTTCACGATGGGCGTGGACACGACGGCGCTGTTCCAGGCGGAGAACATTGCCGAGGCGGCGGACGACTGGTCGCATGTGGCGGGAAGGCGCAATTTGAAATTTGGCGCGGATGTGCACGGGGACCAGGTGAACAACCATCCCGATGTGTACTTCAACGGTAGCTATGCGTTTACGGGGAGCGAGACGGGGCTGGACTTTGCGGATTTTCTGCTGGGCGTGGATTCGAGTTACACGCAGGGGGATGCGCGGCACTTCTACAACCGGAATTTGCTGGCTGGGGCCTACGCGCAGGATTCGTGGCAGGTGCGGACAGGGCTGACGCTGAATTACGGGGTGCGCTGGGACATGCTGCCGCCGTGGAGCGAGAAATATAACCAACTGCAGACGCTGGCGCCGGGCGAGCAGAGCGTGGTGTTTCCGAATGCTCCGACGGGGATCGTGTTTCCGGGCGATCCGGGGGTGCCGCGGACGCTGGCAGCGACGCAGATGACGAATTTTGCGCCGCGGGTGGGCTTGGCGTGGAGCCCGAGGCTTCTGGGTGAAGGCAAGACGAGCGTGCGGGCGAGTTGGGGGATGTTTTATACGCCGGTGGAGGGATTATCGCCAGCGATTATGAGCGCGAATCCGCCGTTTGGGTATACGTACACGAGCGCGGTACCGACGCTGTTCGACACACCGTGGACGGCGGCGCGGGATGGGTCGAGTTTGGAGCCGAATGGACCGCGGTTTCCGCTGGCTGAGGCGCCGGTAGGGGCATCGAGGACGCATCCGGTGAGCACGGTGAACTGGGCGCAGTTTGAGCCGTTTACCGGGATTCCAGCGGTAGCGCCCGGGAATGTGACGCCGTATGCCGAGGATTATTTGGTTTCCGTGGAGCGGGAGTTGGGGCGCGGGAGCGTGCTGGATGTGAGCTATGCGGGTTCGCAGGCGCATCATTTGCTGACGCTGATGGAGGCGAACCCGGGTAATCCGGCACTGTGCGAAGGATTGAGCCTGGTGAGCGAGGTTGCGGCGGGATCGGCGACCTGCGGACCGTTTGGCGAAAGCGGGACTTACACGCGGGCAAATGGTGCGGTGGTGCAGGGAACGCGGACACGATTCAGCCCGGCGTTTGGAAGCGTGAGCTGGCAGAAGACGATTGGGAATTCGCACGATAATGCGCTGGAAGTGAGTTTGAAGCACGAGGGCACGGCAGTGGGGTTCAGCGCGGCGTACACGTGGAGCCAGTCGATCGATCAGGCTTCGAGTTTGGCGGACCCGGTGGATCCGGTGAATCCGGGAATGAGCCGGGCGCTGTCGGCGTTCGACTTGACGCAGAATTTTGTGGCGAATTACCACTATCATCTGCCGGCATCTCCGAAGAGCTGGGGCGGGACAGAGACCTTGGCGCGGACGGTGACGAGCGGGTGGACGGTGTTTGGACTGACGCGGGTGACGACGGGGTTTCCGGTGACGCTTGAGAACAACAACGACACGTCGTTGCTAGGGACGCAGCCGAATGGGGTGAACAACAGTGGGGCCGATGAGCTGGAATTTACACCTGGGAAGCTGGGATTGAAAGGGACGCCGCGGGCGGGAACGGGATTTAATACGGCGCTGTTCAGCTTGCCGGCGCTGGGGGAATTTGGGAATGCGCGGCGGCGGTTCTTTCATGGGCCGGGGTCGGACGACACGGATCTTGCGCTGGAGAAATCGACAACGGTGATGGACGGCGAGGAGTTGCAACTGCGGGTAGAAGGGTTCAACGTGTTCAACCACGCGGAGTTCTTTGGGCCAGCGTCGGTGGAGGGAAATGTGGGGAGCCAGTCGTTTGGGCAGATTGTGGGAGCGGCAGCGCCAAGATTGATGCAGGTGAGTGCGAGGCTGGGGTGGTAGATTCTAGGTTCTAGGTTCTGGGTTCTGGGTTCTGGGTTCTGGGTTCTGGGGGCGTGGTGTTCTGATTCGGGAAGGGGGTTAGAGGGGAGGTCGTGTGCTGACACGACATTCTTAAGGGGCCTGTAACTTTTTCACCAGGCCGGTGAGCATCTTGCCGACTTCGTCGGACAGCTTTTCCACCTCCTCGAAACGCGCGGCATCGGCGAAGCCAAGCTCTTTGGCGATCAAT
>Ga0206851_1120_pt1 | contig 22213 bp, 18 predicted proteins | sample Alteio_BWOrgCont_13_FD_152904 | JGI IMG/M metagenome (GOLD analysis project Ga0206851, IMG submission 152904) | Enriched cells from forest soil in Barre Woods Harvard Forest LTER site, Petersham, Massachusetts, United States -... | ecosystem: Environmental > Terrestrial > Soil > Temperate forest >... | reverse complement strand
GACGCAGGAACATTTTCCTTCACCAAATGACAGTGTACTGAAACGCGGGGTTACCGACTTGATTTATTTCACCGGTATTCTAACCTAACCTGAATCATACATTCTTACCTATCTTTACCGTCATGCATCTGAAAGAATTATTAGGGATTCTCCTGCTCTGTACCGCGCTAAGGGCAAGGGCACAAGACAATTACGAAATCCAGGTCTACGATTCAAAACTCGTGCCCACTGCCTGCACCATGGTGGAACTGCACAGCAACTATACATTCAATGGTTTTAAGGATACAATCCATGGCGTATTGCCAACGAATCATGCCCTGCACGAAACCATCGAGATAACGCGAGGCATTTGCCCCTGGCTGGAGATCGGGTTTTACCAGTTCCTCACGCGCAACGACGACATGAAACCCGATTATGTAGGCAACCACATCCGGCCCCGCATTGCTGTGCCCGAAAAATACAAACTGCCGGTTGGGCTCAGTCTCTCTACCGAATTTGGTTACCAGGACCCGAAGTATTGTGCCGACAGCTGGACCCTCGAAATCAGACCCATCATCGATAAAACCATTGGCAAATTCTATATCGGCATCAATCCCGTGGTCGATTATTCTTTTCAAGGCGAAAATGCCGGGAAACCTGTCGTTTTTTCGCCCAATGCAAAGGTGAGTGTAGCGGTTTGCAGGAAACTTCAGATCGGGTTTGAATACTATAACACCATGGGGCCCTTCGGAAATTTCGACCAGCTCAACCAACAACCCCATCAACTGGCCCTTGCCTTCGACTTTGATCTGGCCCCTGAATGGGAGCTTAACATAGGATACGTAAAAGGTCTGACCTCTGCCGTTGAATCGGATATTTTTAAGGTTATCCTGGGGAGAAGATTTGGGAAGGTGAAATAAAAGCCCTTTTCGGGCAGAATTCTCCCGATCTGAAGCACCAGGTTTACTCCAAACAAGCGCTTTCTGGCCAGCATACCCTGCCCCAAAGGCTTCTGCAAAGGCTCCCCGCTCCCTGGAAGAGGGGCCGGGGTGGAGGTCACCGGCGTGTGTGAATTGCAGGTAATTGAATATTTTTACTACTTTCGTAAACCTAAACTACAGCTCATGACACTTGCAGTTCCCAAAGAAACGAAGTTCAAAGAAAACCGTGTTGCACTCACCCCCGATGTAGTCAAAGATCTGGTGAAAGCCGGTTTTGAAGTACAGGTGGAAACGGGAGCCGGAATGAATTCATTTTTCTCGGATGAGCTGTATGCAGGCGTGGGTGCAAAGATCGTTTCGGATGTCCACAAGCTCTATGCCGATGCCGATGTGGTGATGAAAGTGAATGCCCCGCTTGCCGATGAAATTGCGAGGATGAAAAAAGAGGCTATCCTCATTTCTTTTCTTTTTGCCGGCACAAACCCCGAAACCATCAGCGCCTGCGAGAAAGCCGGCATATCTGCTTTCTCCATGGATGCCATACCCCGTATCTCCCGCGCACAAAAGATGGACGCGCTATCCTCGCAGGCCAACCTGGCAGGATATAAAGCAGTGCTGCTTGCCGCAGATACCATCGGCAAAATCCTGCCGATGATGACTACCGCAGCAGGTACCATCCGCCCCTCCAAGATTGTCATCTTCGGAGCCGGTGTTGCCGGTTTGCAGGCCATTGCCACAGCCAAACGTCTCGGCGCTGTGGTGGAGGTTACCGATATCCGCCCCGAAACAAAGGAACAGGTTCAATCGCTCGGTGGGAAATTCATCGAAGTAAAAGGCGATGCTTCCATCAAAATAGAAGGAGGATATGTAAAAGGCGTTTCCGAAGAATTTTTGAAAATGCAACAGGAACTCGTGGGCAAGCATGTAAAAGAAGCCGACATTGTCATCACCACAGCCCTCATCCCGGGCCGCAAAGCCCCCCTGCTTGTTACCGAAGAAATGGTAAAAAGCATGCGTTTCGGTTCGGTGATTGTAGACATGGCCGTTGAACAGGGCGGGAATGTGGTAGGCAGCGAGCTGAACAAAACGGTTCAGAAACACGGGGTCACTATCATCGGCGAAGGAAATATTCCTTCTATGCTTCCGATGAATGCCAGCGCACTCTATGCAAAAAACATCCAGACCTTCCTCCTCCACCTGGCCGATAAAGACAAATTTAAATGGGAAATGGAAGAAGAGATTACCAAGGGATCGCTTATTGTCAACAAAGGACAGGCTGTTCACCCCAGCGTGAAGAAAGCCGTTACTGCATAATTACCTGTTTGATACCTCACCAACAACAACCTTGCTATGGAACTCATTCGTCACGCATTCAGCTTCTTTGGTCATCACCAGGAACTTATTTATTTTATCATTTTATCGGTCTTTGTAGGAATTGAAGTGATCGGTGGTGTGCCTACCGTGCTTCATACCCCCCTCATGAGCGGGGCCAATGCCATTCACGGAGTGGTGATTGTGGGCGCCATTTATGTCATGCTCAATGTCAACCCCTCAAACATGCTGGCGCTTTGTCTTGGTTTTCTTGCCGTGTTGCTGGGCACCCTCAACGTGGTAGGAGGCTTTGTGGTGACTGATCGTATGCTGGAGATGTTCAAGAAGAAATAATTCATACCCATTAGCTATTCAATCCCGTTTTATACTACGCGCTTTATGAAAACCAATTTACTCGAAGTCTGTTACCTCATCGGTTCTGTGACCTTCATCCTCGGTCTAAAGATGATGGGAAATGCCAAGACGGCACGCAAAGGAAACCTCATCGGGGCGGCCGGAATGATCATCGCGATTTTGGGTACCATCGTGCTCTTCGTAAAAAAGGATGAAGCCGGAGTTGTAGATCCGAACTATACCGTACCAACCTTGATTTATGGAATGATAGGCGGGGCCATCCTGCTTGGCACCATCATAGGCTGGCTTGCAGCCAAAAAAGTGCAGATGACAAAGATGCCCGAACTTGTATCGATCTTCAACGGGATGGGCGGGGCCTGTGCAGCGCTTATCGGTTTGATGGAATACGGAAAAAATGTAGGACATACCGGGTCGAGCATTGCCATTGTGCTGGGTATTATCATCGGAAGCATTTCGTTTGCCGGTTCGGTCATTGCCTTCCTCAAACTCAACGGCACGATGAACCAGCCCATCCGGTTGCCGGCCTACAACATTCTCAACACCGTGGTGATGATTGCCGTTTTTGCCTTTGGAGGCTATCTGGTGTTTGGTCAGATCAACAGTCACATGCTGCTTTGCGCCTTGTTTGGAGCAGCCCTGATTTATGGAGTACTGTTTACCGTTCCCATTGGCGGGGCCGACATGCCGGTGGTTATTTCCCTGCTTAACTCGTTTACCGGTCTGGCTGCTGCATTCGGAGGTTTTTTGTATGGCAACAAGGTGATGCTCACAGGTGGTATCCTGGTAGGATCGGCCGGAACACTGCTTACATTGGTTATGTGTAAAGCCATGAACCGCCCCCTGAGCAATGTAATTTTTGGCGCCTTTGGCGGAGGTTCGGCCGTTGCAGGGCCCGGCAGCGATGCGAAAGGTTCTATCAAAGATATTTCAGTCTCCGATCTGGCCGTGTTGATGAACTACTCCAAGAAAATTGTGATTGTGCCGGGTTACGGTCTGGCCGTTGCACAGGCACAACACGTGATCCACGAACTGGAGCTCTTGCTCGAAGAACGCGGTGTGGAAGTAAAATACGCCATACACCCGGTTGCAGGACGTATGCCCGGCCACATGAACGTATTGCTGGCCGAATCGAATGTGGCCTACGAGAAATTGGTGGAGATGGACGACATCAACCCCGAGTTCGAACAAACAGATGTAGTGCTGGTAGTAGGCGCGAACGATGTGGTCAACCCTGCTGCCAAGACAGATCCTTCTTCACCCATCTACGGTATGCCAATCCTCGAAGTAAACCGGGCCAAGAATATCATCATCAACAAACGCTCAATGAATGCCGGGTATGCCGGTATAGACAATCTGCTTTTCTATGATCCGAAATCTTCGATGTTTTTTGGGGATGCAAAGAAAGCCCTGACCGAACTTGTTGCAGAACTGAAGACCATGTAAAACACCTGTTTTTGAGTTGAAGTAGGCTATCTCGACCTTAGAGATAGCCTCTTTTTTTATTTAGGGTTCACTCAAACACCTACAACCATCACCCAATCAACACATAATGTCTCATTTTTATCATTGAGATGCAAGACTAAATACCGTTTCCACTCAAAACCCTTGCACCAAGCAGAACGTGGACGAACGTTGTGTTCAAAGGAATTTTTAAGTTACTTTTTGCTTGCCCAAAAAGTAACGCAAAAAAGGCCCCACGCGGACCAACTTCAAGATGGCTTTTCAGCACAGGCCACCGCTTCTCGCCAGCCATCTTGAAGTTCGTCCCGCCCTTCGGCGGGAGACTCCCCAGCGCACAGGGCGATTCGTCCCCCAATAGTTTGTCGATTTTTTGAGTGAACCCTATTTAAAGCCCCCGTTTCTCAGCTCGCACTCAGGTATACTCCGATTACGCTGTAGAGAACAAGGAGTTGCTCTGATCAAAGGTAAAATGCGTTATTTTTTCACTTAATAATGGAAATTTTAAGTGGAATATAGCCAGTAAAATCAAATATTACCTATATTTGCGTGACAATATCACGCAAAATGCTAATCCGATTCAAGCTTAAAAATCTCTTTTCCTTTAAGGAAGAGACAGAATTCAATCTCTTACCAGGCAGGATCAAGCGATTGGATCATCATAAATATGAGCGTAACGGTATTGAAATCCTAAAACTTTCGGCAATTTATGGGGCCAATGGTTCTGGCAAATCGAATTTGATCCGGTCGCTCACATTACTTAAATATTTGATGCTAAATGGAGCGATTCAAGCTCCTCTACTGAACCAAAAATTCAGGCTCTCCAAAACGTCCCAGGCTGAACCGGTTGAATTGGCCCTGGAATTTCATGTTGGACAATCTACCTACTACTACTCCGTTTCAATCAATGATGGGGTGATCGAGGATGAGTATTTTTGTTCAACAGGTCCCAATCAGGAGGATGTACTAATTTTTCACCGTGTTACAGATAATAGCAAGAACACCATTCGCTTTTCAAAAGCATTTGAGAATGATCCAGATAATCAAACCTTGAAAAGGGTTATTGAAACAGATCTTCTCAAACCACACCAGCCGTTATTCAACTTATTAACTACGATAACAAATAGTGCTTTTAATGATGTTCAGATCGCCCGCCAGTGGGTTGAAAAGCGTCTTGTTATTATTTCCACCGGCACCAAACCGAATAGCTTAGCTCATCAACTTGATTCAAAGAAAGGATTCCAGGAGTTCGCCAATAACCTTCTTTGTTCTTTGAGTACAGGTATTTCAGCAATACAAGTTGAAACCAAAAGCTTAGAAGCTTTTTTTGGTGATGACAATGACAATGAGATTGAAGAAATTAAAGTGGAGGCCAAGAACAATCCCGATGTCGTAATCTTAAGACGTCTCAGAAAGGATAATGATGAGTTTACAATCGTAAACCAGGGAGGGAAGCTCGTCGTAAAAAGCTTGTTCCTGGAGCATCGTGGAGAGCACAATGAGAACATAAGGTTCAAGTTAAACGAAGAATCTGATGGCACCCGACGGCTTCTCGATTATCTGCCAGCCTGGGAAGAGCTTCTCGATTCTGATACAACCTTCGTGATTGACGAAATAGAAAGGAGCATTCACCCCTTAATCATCAAGGAACTAATTGAAAAGTTTTCGAAAGATATTGCTACAAAAGGCCAGTTAATCTTCTCTACCCATGAATCTACCCTTCTGGATCAGGATATCTTCAGAACCGATGAAATCTGGTTTGCCGAAAAGAATCAACAGGGAGCAACAAAGCTTTACTCCTTGAGTGATTTTAAGGAACACAATACCATTGACATTCGAAAAGGCTATCTTACAGGAAGATACGGAGCCATCCCATTCCTGGGAAACCTGCATGATTTGAACTGGCACACTCCTCCGGATGAAACGAAATAAACTATACTCCAGGAGAGAACCAACAAGAGATGTAAAAATCTATTACATCTTCTGTGAAGGCGATAAACGGGAAGCGACCTATTTCCATTTCTTCCAAAGATTAGCCTCATCTATAAATATTCAAATCATTAAAATAGACGATGGAAAAAATCACCCGATGGGGCTCTTCAACAATGCTTGTACAAAATTATTACAAAGCCCGGAAAATCTAGACCCTAAATTTGAGCTAACAGAAGAGGATGAAGTCTGGTTCATTACTGACACCGATAAATGGGAAGGACATATTGAACTGTTAAGAAGTACTGTTTCAGAAAAGAATAATTGGTTTGTCGCCCAAAGTAACCCTTCCTTCGAGGTATGGCTTTATTATCACTTTGAAAAAGAAAAACCTTCTGAGCGAATCAGTAACTGGAAGAATCACTTGAACATCAAAATCAAGGGCGGATTTGATAATCGAAAACATCCGGCACAGATAGAGGTTGCAATTCTAAATGCGGAAACCAACTTTACCACAACAAATGGTCAACCAGACCCTGCTACCACCGAAATGTTTATCCTTGCAAAAAAAATCCTGCTCCTCGTAAAAGATGAGCTGGAGAACTTTCGGGGAAAAGAATAGAAAGCTGCTTTTTTTCAGATGAATTGAGCAGGCATATAAGATGCTTCTTATCCCAATTCGCTCATTCCGTGTTTTCGGATCTGAAATTATTGACTTACATTCGTTTTTCCCAACACCTTGCTTTATGACCAGTAAAGAAATCCTCCTTGAGCTCAAAGCCATGGGTTCTGATTCCATCAAAAAAGTACTTGTCAATCATGGAGCCCGCGAACCTTTTTACGGAGTGAAGGTAGCCGATCTGAAAACGATTCAAAAAAAGGTGAAGGTAAATCATGCCCTGGCCATGGAGCTTTATGATTCGGGCATTTCGGATGCCATGTACCTGGCCGGGCTCATTGCCGACGATGAAAAGATGACAAAAAAAGACTTACAGCACTGGGCAAAGAACGCCTACTGGTATATGCTCAGCGAATATACCGTACCCTGGGTTGCGTCGGGCAGTAAGCATGGGCATGAACTGGCATTGGAATGGATTGCCTCGAAAGAAGAAAACATCGCGGCAACAGGCTGGGTTACCTATTCCTGTCTGCTTTCCCGAACGCAGGACGCGGATCTCGATCTGGATGAAATAAAATCCATGGTCGACCGTATCGAGAAAAAGATCCACTCGGCCCCAAACCGGGTGCGTCATACGATGAACAGTTTTATTATTTCTGTCGGAGGATATATCAAACCGTTGAGCCCTTATGCCATCGCAGCCTCCAAACGCATTGGCAAGGTAAGTGTGAATATGGGCAATACGGCCTGCAAAGTTCCGTTTGGGCCAGAATATATCGAAAAGATGAAGAAAAGGGGAAGTCTGGAGAAAAAGAAAAATACGGTGAAGTGTTGAATCCAGGCAACAACACAATGCAAACCGGAACGTAAAATGGCGCTACCCGATTCAGGCAGCCCCTTGAGTGAAAAACTTAGCTGATGGTACTTAGGGTTCACTCAAAAAGTCGGCAATCTAGTGGAGGACGAATCGCCCTGTGCGCTGGGGAGTCCACGCGGAGAGCGAACTTCAAGATGGCTGGCGAGAAGCGATGGCCTGTGCTGAAAAGCCATCTTGAAGTTGGTCCGCGTGGGGCCTTTTTTGCGTTACTTTTTGGGCAAGCAAAAAGTAACTAAAAAATTCCTTTGAACACAAAGTTCGTCCACGTACTGCTTGGTGCAAGGGTTTTGATTGGAATCGACATTTAGTCTTGTATCTCAATGATAAAAATGAGACATTAGGTGTTGATTGGATGATGGTTGTAGGTGTTTGAGTGAACCCTAATTAGCAGCCGCTTGTTCAATCCGCCTTCCACAATTTTTCGCAGCGTTGATATTTCAATCTGAAACTGGTTCGACTCAACCTTCGATATGTATGTTTTATCCGACCCAATTCTTGCGCCAGGCTCTCCCTGGGTGAGGCCTGCCTTGATTCGTTCCTTACGGATGAGAGAACCGGGAACAAGTGTTTCGCGTTTCTCATCAGGCTTACTCAGCTCATACAACGTATCAGCGCCTATCTGATAGGGTAAAATCAGTTTTTTATCATCCAGACCACAGACTTCCTGTTTGATATTGGGCCAGCTTAAGGTAAAATCCACCCGTTTAACTTTTTTAAATTCAGCAGGGCCAGGTAATTTGTACTCAACGCCGGTCTTAGAAACCTTCCACTCCAGAAAAATTTGTTTAAAGTCCAGCATACGGTTGTGACCATCGCTGAACAATACCTAAATGGTGTGGCCTTTTATACTATTGATACGAAGGATGCGTGGAAGTTTTCGGTCTGACTTCCATTTTCTGCTTTCAGTTGCTTTTGGGGTTTCCATGGTTCTCTTTTTCTGAAAAGTTATCCGTTATTATCCCCCGCCCCGTAATTTCGGGTTCCGCTGTTGAAATAATTTCAGTAATCTTTCCTGACGCCACGGTTCCCTGAGTCAGGATCGGACAAGGCTCAACTCCTTTACCGGCAATTCCCCTTTTAAAACACTACCTGTCCTGATTGCGATAGAAGCGTCATACTCAGCATAGGTGACATGAATATGGGGTGGATTGTGATCTCTGGTATATATCCAGATAATGATTCCAGATAGTTCAAAAATCCGTCGCTTACATCAATTGATGAGCAGAGCGTTTAAATTATCTTAGAATACCTGTCGCTGCATAGTTGCATTGTTTTGCAACAATAAGCATGACATTTCGTGAATAGCTGTAGCGTGTGCTTTTAAAAGAAGCTATTGTCTTCCATTCGAACCAGATCAGCGGGTCCATTATCCAAAAAATAACATTAACCACCTACCTTCCAACCATTTACCCCATTTCCTCCCCCTCATCGTTTTCTAATCTCTTGTTAAAAGATGTTAAGCAGGGCAAATCCATAAAATATTGGTTCGTTTGTTGCGTTTACCCTCATAACAAACAGAAAGTAATCGTAAAACAAACATTTAAAACCCCATATTTATGAAAGGCAAGAAAGAAATCAAAAAAGAAACCAAGGGAATTGTCAAACAACTTGGAGAACAGATCAAGCTGCAACTCGATTACCGCACCATGATTATTGTAAGAAGCAAAGCGGCTGTGGCCATGTGGATGAACAAATATCCCGATGCCAAGGTTATTGCCTGACATACTTGTTGTTCACTAAAAAAGCCCTTTTCTGAGAAAAGGGCTTTTTTTATGTATTACCGGATCAACCTGAAATCTCATCCATACGGGTCAGGTCAATGGCATTTCAGGCACAAACGGCTGAACGATTACTGAATCTTCTCATCAATGGCATCCATCTTCACCTCGGTCCATTCCCCATTGGTGGCATAGATCACCTTTCCGGTAGTATCCAGCACAAAGATATAGGGTGTATCGTTTTTTTCGATCTTGAGCTGATCGATATAGGTGCTTATTTCGCCTTTATAAAAGATGACATGGGGTTGGAGGTCTTTCTGGGTCGTTTCCTTCATCTGTTTCTTGCTCTTGTCGTAAAAAGGCATACTGCTTCCGCTGAACATAGGGATAAAGTACACGTTTACATCCTCCGCCCCGTCGAGCAATCCTGTTTTTGCAATATACTTTTGATAGATCGGATCCAGCCAGGTTTTCAGGTGCTGCTCGGCATTCGTGGAGTGTGCCATGCCAACGATGGTGTATTTTCCTTTAACCCCTTCAGGAAGGGTCATTGATTTCCCTTCCAGTGTTTCGCCGATCAGCGGAGGAAATGCTTTTCCTACCTGAGCCTTTGCTGTACCCCATGCCCCGAGGGTCAATACCCCAGCGAGTATAATTGTCCTGATTGTTTGCTTCATCGTTCTTGATTGAGTCTATAAAAATAAGGTTTTGGGTTGGAAGTGCAAGTCTTTTTAATGGCCATTGATAGTTATTTTGAAGAGAAGTTACTCACACCCTGTTTTTCTCCCTTTTTTTCCAAAAAGAGGTTGCAAAGTCGCAATTCTTGATACTTTTAAGACTTCAACATGCTTGTTTATGGACAAAAAATTACGCTTCATCGTTTCTTTTCTTCTTCTTATCCAGTTTACCGCAGGGGCGCAGGACAAAAAAAGCGAAACCCCGAAATGGGACATCTCAAACCCTCCCGGAACCTATAAAGACATTGAGTTCGGCACCAGCGAAGGCACCTGGATGGGTCTTGATGTAAGCCCCGACGGCAAAACAATTGTTTTCGATCTGCTGGGCGATATCTATACCATCCCGCTTGCAGGTGGCGAAGCCAAAGCCCTGCGTACCGGTATGCCATTTGACGTCCAACCCCGGTATAGTACTGATGGAAAAAAGATATCCTACACCAGCGATGCCGCCGGTGGAGATAATATCTGGGTGATGGATGCCGATGGCTCACATCCGGTGCAAGTAACAAAAGAATCTTTTCGTCTGATGAACAATGCGGTATGGATGCCGGGCGATCAATACCTCATCGGGCGTAAACACTTTACCAGCCAGCGTTCACTCGGGGCCGGTGAACTGTGGATGTACCACATCGGCGGTGGAGAGGGCATAGAGCTTGTCAAACGCAAAAACGACCAGCAAGACCTGGGCGAGCCTTGTGTTTCGTCCGATGGAAAATACGTGTATTACAGCGAGGATGTAACCCCGGGCCCGATCTTCCGTTATAACAAAGACCCCAATGCACAGATCTATGCCATCAAACGCTATTCCTTTCAAAAAGGGGAATCCGAGTTCGTGACAGGAGGAACCGGAGGAGCTGTCAGACCGGAGCTCTCCAAAGATGGTAAATACCTGGCCTTCGTAAAAAGAGTGAGGGAAAAAAGCGTTCTTTTCATTCACGACCTCGGTACCGGCGAGGAATGGCCTCTCTATGATGCACTGAGCAAGGACATGCAGGAAACCTGGGCCATACATGGCGTGTATTCGAACTTCAACTTTACACCCGATGGAAAATCGATTGTCATCTGGGCAAAGGGCAGGCTCTGGAATATTGAGGTGGCAACGGCTTCTGCAAAGGAAATACCCTTTCATGTACAGGTAAAACAACGCATCTACGATGCCCTTCATTTTAAACAAGAAGTGGCCCCAGATCAGTTTACAGCAAAAATGATCCGTCATGCCATCACTTCACCCGACGAAAAAACACTTCTCTTCAATGCCGCCGGTTACCTCTGGAAAAAGACTCTTCCCTCTGGCACACCCGAACGACTGACCACCGGAATTGATCTCGAATTCGAACCCTGTTTTTCGGCCGATGGTTCAAAAATAGTGTATGTGACCTGGAATGATGAGCAAACAGGGGCCATACTGAGCTACGATCTCAAAACAAAAGCCACCACAAAACTATCCATCGAAAAGGGCATTTTCAGGAGCCCACGCTTCTCGTCCGATGGACGGTTGGTTGTCTTCCAAAAAGAAGACGGGAATGATGCCCTGGGAAATACGTTTTGTGTCAAGACTGGTCTCTACATACTGGATGTGGCAGCCAAATCAACCCGTTTCATTACCGAAGAAGGAGCTCATCCCTATTTCTCGGCCGATAACACGCACCTCTTTTTCGAAAGCGGTTCTGACGAGGGGGAGAAAACATTCGTCTGTTTCGATCTGAAAGAAAACAAAGCACAGACACTCTTCACCTCCAAATATGCAAACAGTTTTGTGCCCAGTCCGGATAACAACTGGATTGCGTTTACCGAATTGTACCAGGTTTATATCCGTCCTATGCCGTTAACAGGCAAGGCCATCTCACTCAGCCACGAAAACGAGGCCCTGCCGGTTGCAAAAGTAACCAGGGATGCAGGGATCAATCTGCACTGGTCGGCCGACAGTAAAAAACTGCACTGGACCCTGGGTGATGACTATTTTACCAGGGAGCTAAAAAACAGTTTCACGTTTGTGAGCGGGGCAAAAGACAGTCTTCCTCCTACAGACACTACCGGAATTAAGATTGGACTGGTATTAAAATCAGACAAACCCTCCGGGACCCTTGCCCTGACACATGCCCGGATCATCACGATGAAGGGAGATGAAGTAATCGAAAACGGGACCATCATCATACACGAAAACCGGATTGCCGATATCGGCCCGGCCGATCAGGTTACCATCCCAAAAGATGCAAAGGTGATGGATATGAGCGGAAAGACTATTATGCCCGGGATTGTGGATGTGCATGCCCACATGAATACATTCAGACTGGGTCTGAGCCCGCAGAAACAATGGAGCTATTTTGCCAATCTGGCATACGGCGTTACCACCACGCACGATCCTTCGTCGAACACCGAAATGGTGTTTTCACAGTCAGAAATGGTCAAGGCAGGGAATATGACCGGCCCCCGGATCTTCTCCACCGGAACCATCCTCTATGGAGCCGACGGCGATTTCAAGGCGGTGATCAACAGTCTGGCCGATGCCCGTTCGGCCATCTACCGCACCAGGGCCTATGGGGCCTTTTCGGTAAAGAGCTATAACCAGCCCCGCCGCGAACAACGCCAGCAGGTCATTTCGGCAGCACGCAGCCTGCAGATACAGGTTGTACCCGAAGGAGCATCGATGTTTTATCAAAACCTCACCCAGATCATCGACGGGCATACCGGGGTAGAACACAACCTGCCCGTAGCCGATCTGCACGACGATGTGATCCAGCTCTGGAAAAACAGCAAAACGGGCTATACCCCTACCCTCATTGTAACCTACGGCGCTGCACACGGAGAATATTACTGGTACCAGAAAACGAATGTCTGGGAAAACAAAAAACTCCTGAATTTCACCCCCCGCTCTGTGATCGATGAGCGCTCACGCCGCCCTACCGCGATTCCTGACGATGAATATGAACAAGGGTTCATCGAAGTATCAAAATCGTGTAAAAAACTGAGTGATGCCGGAGTAAAGGTAAACTTAGGCGCACATGGTCAGCTGCAAGGCCTTGGCGCCCATTGGGAGTTGTGGATGCTGCAGATGGGCGGCATGACACCCATGCAGGCATTGCGTTGTGCAACGATGAATGGAGCCTTGTACCTGGGTATGGAAACCGAGATCGGCTCCCTTGAAAAAGGTAAACTGGCCGATCTGGTGGTATTGGATAAAAACCCGCTCGAAAACATCCGCAACAGTGAAAGTGTGCATTACACCATGGTCAACGGAAGGCTGTTTGATGCCGAAACACTGAACGAAACAGGCAATTATGACCGAAAACGATCAAAATTCTACTGGGAAAAGAACAAATACAATGCTTCCTTCCCCTGGCATGAACTCACCGATACGGATGGGGTAGATTGAGCCGTCTTGCTGTATAGAATGGAGGAAACAGGATATTCCCCTCTACTGCCAAGGGATAGCCAAATAGGTTACATGGAATTGACTAAAAGATACAAATAAATAATGCTTAATTCATAAGATTACTGAAACTTTTAGATCACAGCCCCGTTAAAAGTTCAGGTTCAGTGCTCAACGAATTTATCAAATCCAGCATTCATGAGACAACTTAAGATTTCCAAGCAGGTTACCAATAGAGAAACAGCATCGCTCGATAAATATTTACAGGAAATAGGCCGGGTGGAGTTGATCACTGCAGAAGAAGAAGTAGACCTGGCACGTCGGATCAAAGTAGGCGATCAGGCCGCCTTAGAAAAACTCACCAAAGCAAACCTCCGTTTCGTTGTTTCCGTTTCCAAACAATACCAAAACCAAGGCCTCAGTCTTCCTGATCTTATCAATGAAGGCAATTTAGGTTTGATCAAAGCAGCCCAGCGTTTTGATGAAACACGTGGGTTTAAATTCATTTCCTACGCCGTGTGGTGGATCCGTCAAAGCATCCTGCAGGCATTGGCCGAACAATCACGCATCGTACGCCTGCCCCTGAACAAAATCGGTTCGATCAATAAAATCAACAAGACCTTTGCCAAACTTGAACAAGAATTCGAGCGTGAACCAAGCATCGATGAAATAGCCGTGGCGCTCGAACTATCGCCCGAAGATATCAAGGAAAGCATGAAGAACCACGGCCGCCATGTATCCATGGATGCCCCCCTTGCCAACAGCGACGAGAATACCAGCAATATGTACGACGTCCTGACTTCCGAAGACAGCCCCAGTCCCGAAGGAGGCCTGATCAACGAAAGCCTGCGACGCGAAATAGAACGTGCCCTTACCACCCTTACCTCCCGCGAAGCCGATGTTGTACGTCTTTATTTCGGCCTCAGCGGAGAACATGCCCTCACCCTCGAAGAAATCGGTGAAAAATTTGATCTTACCCGTGAACGCGTTAGACAGATCAAGGAAAAAGCAATCAGAAGATTAAAACATACCTCACGCAGTAAAATCCTTAAAACCTATCTCGGATGATCAAAACTTTACACTAGAGTACCGTCCACCGGACAACTACAGACAGGGAAGGGATGCGGCCACGCAACCCTTTTTTTTATTTAGGATTTTGGATTTTAAAGAAATTTAAAAATTCTTACCTTTATTTCAAATAAAAAATAAATCCCAAATCCTTTTCTCATGACAAAGGAAGAATTGAAAAAACGGACAAAAGACTTTGCTGTTCGTGTTTTAAAATTCATGAGACAACTCGCTCCAGGTAAAGATTCCGAAGTTATTCCCTTTCAACTTTTCAAGGCCTCATCCACTGTTGCTCCAAATGACAGGGCCGGGCCGGGCTAAATCGCCTGCTGATTTCCTGCATAAATTAATACAAGCCTAAGATCTACCCTGTTCTTGAGTTTGGGGAGAAGCATACATTCAAACGATTTGAATTGAAAACCAACTGGTGATAGATCCCGCTAAAGCAGTGTTCCATCAAGTTTATGACGGTAATGGCACCCTCTCAATTTGAAATACACCCTCTCAAAATGAGAAGGTTTCTTCGAAGCGCTCATTCGCAACACCCCGTCATTCATTTCTTAATCCGCTGATTTTAAGAAGCTTTGTCTTTCTTTTTAGACCTTCTGACTTACTGGCCCTATCTTGGTAAAAGGAGATAAAAAAATCAAGAATATGATACATGAATCGGAAGTACTCGACCTGTTGGGGAACAAAATTCCTGACATCAACCCCGAACTCGAAAAGCTTGCCACAACAGGCAACGTCTATAAAACAATCCAGTGTTTTGCCGATTTTACGCGAAACCTGATCGGTGCCGGTAACCTGCAGGCCGTAAAAGGCTGCATCAACCTGGCCGAAGAAATGTTGGAACATGGCAACAATACCGTTAAAAATGCCATCGAAAATGTATTCCTCTTTACCCTGGCCCCTGTTATCGATTTAGGCGATCAGGTTGGAATAACCCTCAAGAAGATGTTAAAAGGCGATCTTCGCAAAGAATACAGTCGCCAGGTTTCGGTAAGTGGCATCTAACTGATTCAAATCATACCCTGCTTTGACCCTGATCATTTCATGAGCTCAGGTTCAAGATGTTCTTTGTTTGAGGCCGCAAAAGGCAGGTTTCGAATTTTTAAAATGCAACGTATCAACCCAAATAAAAATGGACGCACTGCTCAGTATCACCCTGCTTGTTTCAGCCCTGGTTTGTTTCTGGCTTTTTTATAAAAGCATAGATTTTTTTGACAATATCTAACACCTAACTCATGACGTTGCTATTCATCCTTTCCCTCGCCGTTTTCTGCTATCTCGTGTATGTCTTGCTGAAACCGGAAAAATTCTAACTGTGATTTTCCGTCAGCCGTGAAACAGGCTGCCGGAAAGCGCGATGATGTTTTAGCGCTGGCATCCCGGTTATCCCGCGGGGTGTCTGTACTGACCGCCTTAGGCGTGTTTGCTTTTCGATTTTCAAATGCGGGATCAGTTCTACCTATTATTGATTTGCTTATGAAAACAGAATTACTTGGTGTCGTCGCCTCCTTCCTCCTTACCCTGCTGCTTGCTTTTCCCTTGGGAAAATACATCTCCAAAGTCTTCCGGAAAGAAAAAAACTGGTTTGATTTCATGGCCCCCTTCGAACGGTTCATCTTCCGCATCTGCGGCATTGATGTAACCCGCGAGATGAACTGGAAACAGCATGTGGCTGCCTTGCTGAGCTTAAACATGCTTTGGCTGGTCTATGCCTTTGTCATGTTCCTTTTCCAGGGAAGCCTTTTCGGGAACCCCGACTCAAACCCTTCGATGAGCGCCCACCTGAGTTTCAATACCGCCATCAGTTTTCTGACAAACTGCAATCTGCAGGATTATGCACCCGAGACAGGGGCTACCTATCTGATACAACTGGCAGTGCTGATGTTCCTGCACTTTGTCTCGGCAGCTACCGGTATTGCCGCGCTGGTTGTGGTGTTCAAAGCTATGCAAGACAAGGTGGTTGACAAGATGGGCAATTTTTTTGAGCTCTTTCTGAAAAGCATCACTCGTATTCTATTGCCCATAAGCCTCGTCATAGCCTTGTTACTTGTATTTCATGGCACTCCAGCCAGTTTCGACGGAAAAGACACACTCATTACCATGCAGGGCGACACCAGTGTTGTTTCGCGCGGACCTGCCGCTGGCATGATTGCCATCAAACATCTGGGCACCAACGGAGGGGGCTGGTTCGGGGCTAATTCTGCTCATCCGCTCGAAAACCCTGATTATTTTACCAATATCGTGGAAATTGTGGCACAATGCCTGATCCCTTTTGCGCTCGTATTCTCTTTGGGATTTTTTCTGAACCGCAAAAAGATGGCCTGGTCTATCTTTGGTGTCATGACCGTAGGAATGCTCTGTTTCCTCCTGCCTGCCATGCATGCCGAGATGAAAGGCAATCCTGCTTTTGACCACATGGGGCTTTCGCAAACCACAGGCAATATGGAGGGCAAGGAACAACGGTTCGGTCCGGCTGCGTCTTCCTATTGGAGTATACTCACTACGGTGATCTCCACCGGTTCAATAAACGCTGCACACGACAGTTTCATGCCTGTAGGCGGGGCCATGCAAATGCTGGGCATGATGACTAATTGTTTTTATGGAGGAAACGGAGTAGGGATCCTGAACTATTACATCTTTATCATCATCGCGGTATTTATTTCTGGCCTGATGGTTGGCCGTACTCCCGAATTTCTGGGCAGGAAGATCGAAGCCAAGGAAATGAAGATCGCAACCATCATCGCCCTGCTCCACCCTCTTTTAATCCTGACGTTCACGGCTATCTCTTCGTTTGCAATAACCAAAAATCCAGAACTGAGCTGGCTGAACAACAAAGGCTACCATGGCTTTTCGGAAATGCTTTATCAGTATACTTCTAGTTCTGCCAACAACGGAAGCGGTTATGAAGGATTGGGCGACAACACCCCCTTCTGGAATATCACCACCGGTTTTGTGATGCTCCTCGGAAGGTTCCTGCCCATCATTGGCCCAATGGCAATTGCTGGTGTATTGGCCAGGAAGAAATTCATACCCGAGTCGGCCGGAACCTTGAGGACAGATACCGCCACTTTTGGCGTGATGACCTATGCCGTTATCATGATCCTTGCGGCACTGGCTTTCTTTCCTGCTCTGACATTGGGCCCATTGGCTGAATACTTCAGCTTCCGTTAACCGTATTTGAATATACCATTAATTTTAAGCGTATGAATGCCCAGGCTACCAAACAAAAGAGTACATCACTTTTAAACCCGGAACTGTTGAAACAGGCATTAAAACATGCCTTCGTCAAGCTTCATCCCAAAGGCATGATCCGTAACCCGGTGATGTTTACCGTAGAAATCGGCACAGCCGTGATGCTTGTCGTGATCGTGAATATTCTCCTTACCCATACCCGAAGCCAGGGAAGTCTGGCATACAATATCTTTATCTTTATTGTATTATTCCTCACCCTGATCTTTGCAAACTTTGCCGAAGCCATTGCCGAAGCACGTGGCAAGGCCCAGGCCGAATCATTGCGCAAAACACGCGAAGAGACACCGGCTAAACTCGTTGCCCCTGTGGGCGAGTTGCGCGTGGATGAGATACAGATAGTGAGTTCTTCGCAATTAAAAAAAGGAGATGTCTTTATCTGCGAAACCGGCGATACCATCCCAACCGATGGTGAAATCATACAAGGCCTGGCTACTATTGACGAATCGGCCATTACAGGCGAATCGGCCCCGGTGATCCGCGAAGCAGGAGGAGATAAATCGAGTGTTACAGGCGGAACGAAGGTGTTGAGCGATAAAATCAAAGTACGTGTCACCACCGAACCCGGCGAATCTTTTCTGGATAAGATGATCGCCCTTGTGGAAGGGGCCAGCCGCCAGAAAACACCGAATGAGATTGCATTGACCATTTTACTGGCCGCGTTTACCCTGGTCTTTATTATTGTTTGTGTTACACTCAAACCATTTGCCGATTATGCCAAAACGCCTATAACCATTGCCGCGCTTATTTCGCTGTTTGTGTGTCTGATCCCAACCACCATCGGAGGTTTGCTTTCGGCAATTGGCATAGCAGGCATGAACAGGGCATTACAGGCCAATGTCATCTCCAAATCGGGCAAGGCGGTTGAAACAGCCGGTGATATAGATGTCTTGTTGCTCGACAAAACCGGCACCATCACCATCGGTAACCGCAAAGCCACCCGTTTTTATCCAGCCAACGGCATAGACGACAGCCGACTGGTCGAAGCCTGTGTCCTGAGTTCATTGGCAGACGAAACACCCGAAGGCAAATCGATCATCGAACTGGCTGGCAAGGATTCGTGGAAAAATCTTTCACTCGAGGGAACTGCCATGATCAAATTTACCGCCGAAACACGCTGTAGCGGTATTGATATGCCCAATGGAAAAAGGATACGCAAGGGCGCTACCGATTCGATCCGCAAGATGACCGAAAAAGCCGGGCATGTTTTTCCGGCCGAAACAGCTACCAAGGTACAAGAGATAGCTGCCAATGGAGGCACTCCGCTGGTGGTTTGCGAAAACGAACAGACCCTCGGGGTCATCGAACTACAGGATATTATAAAGCCCGGCATCAGCGAACGTTTCGAACGTCTGCGTAAAATGGGTGTAAAGACGGTAATGGTCACGGGCGACAATCCCCTTACCGCCAAATTCATTGCCCAAAAAGCGGGTGTGGATGATTTCATTGCCGAAGCCACTCCGCTCGACAAGATGAATTATATCAAGAAGGAACAAAGCGGAGGAAAACTCGTCGCCATGATGGGCGATGGCACCAACGATGCCCCTGCCCTGGCCCAGGCCGATGTTGGGGTAGCCATGAACAGCGGCACACAGGCTGCCAAAGAAGCAGGCAACATGGTTGACCTTGACAATGACCCTACCAAACTTATTGAGATTGTAGAAATCGGAAAGCAACTCCTGATTACACGCGGAACACTTACCACTTTCTCGATTGCCAATGATGTGGCCAAGTATTTTGCCATCGTACCGGCCTTGTTTATTACGTCTATCCCCGCCTTGCAGGGGTTGAACATCATGCGTCTGCACAGCCCGGAAAGCGCTATCCTTTCGGCTGTCATTTTTAATGCCATTATCATCCCCCTGCTTATTCCGCTTGCCCTCAAAGGTGTGGAGTATAAACCAATCGGGGCCAGCGCTTTGTTACGCCGCAACTTGATGATCTACGGATTGGGTGGCATCATCGTTCCGTTTATCGGGATCAAGCTGATCGATCTGGTTATCAGATTGTTTTTCTGAAAAGGGAAGTTTTCAGAAAATAAGACAGAACTCATGACGTGATTACCGCGGAGAACACAGAGAACCATGGAGTCTCTGCACAATTAGAAAAAAAAACACAACACTACTTAATTTCGAATAAGATGAAAACATACTTGCTTCCTTCACTCAAACTAACAGGCGTACTCATTATAGTCTGTTCGGTACTTTACCCCTTGCTCATAGCAGGCATTGCAAAAACAGCCCCGGGAGGTGGCAAGGGAGTAACGTTATCAGTAAACGGGAAAGTGGTGGGCTACGAAAATATAGGCCAAAAATTCACGAAAGATGAATACTTTTGGAGCCGTCCTTCGGCTGTTGATTACAACGCCAACGGATCAGGAGCATCAAACAAAGGCCCTTCAGCCCCCGATCTGCTGGCTGCGGTCCAGGCCCGCGTTGACACCTTTATGAAACACAACCCGGGCATAAAAAAAGCCGACATCCCAACCGATCTGGTGACGGCATCAGGCAGCGGACTGGATCCCGATATCTCTCCGCAGGGAGCCTACGTACAAGTAACACGTGTGGCAAAAGCCCGGAATCTTTCGGAAGATCAGATCCGGAAACTGGTGGATGCACAGGTGGAAAAACCATTGCTGGGTATGTTTGGACCTAAAAAAGTGAATGTTTTGAAACTGAATATTGCCTTACAGGAACAAAAGAAAAATTAAGAGTGGAGAAATAAAGATTAATGATCCATGCATCTCAAATCGTTCTCTGACTGAGAAAAAAAGCTTACGCATACGAATATCCAAAACCACGAATTATAAATCATCAATCTAAATCCCAGAAATGAAGACACGACTACTCAGCAGCGCTTTGATTTCCTTATCACTCTATGCTTCCGCTCAGAAAGACAGCGTAAACATGAAATCACAGATCCCATTCGAAGGCCAGGACCAGACCTGGGTAAACGGCGGCGACCGCCGCGATTCATCCCTTCTGACCAGTAAATATGTAACCGGCATTATCATGCTCGATGCCAACGCCACCCACTCCTTCAACAACCCCAACGACCATACTGTTGTTGGGTCAACAGCCCTTGCCCGAAATGACGAGATGGAAGTTTCGGCGGCTGTTATCGGGGGCGAATTTAATTACGACGGTGCACGTGCACGCATCCTTACCCAGTTCGGGACACGCTCCGAGCTTGTTCCGCGTAACGATGGAAGCGTCTACCGCGGGCAATACGATCTGGCGGATGTGTACCGTTACATCAGCGAAGCCTATGCCGGTTATCACTTCAACGTGCTGCACGGGATCAATGTGGATGGAGGGATGTTCATGTCGTACATTGGCTTGAATTCATACTACCAATGCGAAAATTGGGAATACCAGGCTTCGTACACTTCGGATAACACCCCCTGGTTTTTTAACGGGATGCGTGTGCAGATCTTCCCTTCGAACACCTTAAAAGTTGAACTCTGGCTCATTAACGGATGGCAGAGCTATGGCTCGTTCAACGACATGCCAGGCTTTGGGGGAAACATTACCTGGCAGCCGAACTCAAACATCAAACTGATTACAAACGATTACTATGGATCGGATGATGCCGGTTTCCTGGGCCGTCACCGGTTCCATTCCGACAACAGTCTGCTCGTTCAATATTACAACAAACCCAAAAACCATGGAGTAACAAAAATGGCGTTTTCATTGACCGCTGATATCGGCGATGAAAAAGGAGACGGGGTGAACGGCTTTACCTCAACGCCTGCACTCGGCCCTGCGCAAAACTTTGTGAGCGCCATGGCCTACAACCGGGTATGGTTCGGACACAATAAATGGGCCTGGACCATTGGCGGGGGCTGGATGACAAACCCCGGCCGTTACCTGGTCCTCGCCCCTACCGGCGATGCCAGTCCCTTCCCCAACCAATACAACCCTACACAACCTGCAGGCACACACCCCTTCTCGATGAACCCCGGCGATCAGTTCAATGCCTGGGATTGTTCTACCAACATCAGCTGGATGCCAAACAAGAGTGTAGAGTTTCGGATTGAATTTGTACACCGCCAGGCAGATACGCCCTACTTTGCAGGGCCTGGAGGCGTCACCTCACCTACCGGTTATACCACTACCCCAATCCCGGCCGGATGGGCTCCCGACCTGGTGAAATCTGAGGACCGGATTATTGGGGCTATTTTGTTCAGGCTTTAACTTTCCAGATTTGATAGAACGCAGATTTTCAGGAGAGAGATGATTAAATCTGATCTTATTTTAATCTTATCAATCATAAAAATCTGTGTGCTATCACCCTACAAACTGGTCTAAACCCTAAGACCCATGTCAGAGCCCGATGAAAAGGCAGCGAATGTGGAACACTTTTTAGAACTCATCCGCAAATCAAAACGCGGCAAGTTCAAGGTCTATATTGGTATGAGTGCAGGCGTGGGCAAGACTTACCGCATGTTGCAGGAAGCTCATGCCCTGCTCAAAAACGGGATTGATGTAAAGATCGGGTTCATCGAGACACACAACCGGGCCGAGACGCATATCTTACTCGACGGTCTGCCTCAGGTTACGCGTAAAAAAAC
>Ga0206851_1119_pt1 | contig 22346 bp, 19 predicted proteins | sample Alteio_BWOrgCont_13_FD_152904 | JGI IMG/M metagenome (GOLD analysis project Ga0206851, IMG submission 152904) | Enriched cells from forest soil in Barre Woods Harvard Forest LTER site, Petersham, Massachusetts, United States -... | ecosystem: Environmental > Terrestrial > Soil > Temperate forest >... | reverse complement strand
TTAAAGAGAGCCTTTCCGAAGATTCAATTTATAGTTACCACGCATTCACCATTTATTATACAATCGGTTAAAGATGAAGAATTGATTAATCTTGATAATAGAGACTCAACAGTAAACCCAACCGATTTACCACTAAATAAAATTGCGACCGAAGTGATGAATATCAAGGAAATCAAGAGCGATGATTTCAAAAAACGGTTTGAACTTGCAAGCAAAGCATTTCAAAACTTAGCCCAGACAAATGGCGAACTTCATTTGAATGACTACCTTAACATGTCGAAGTATGTCAATAATTTGCTCGTTGGTGAGACTAACGACCCAGTATATAAAGCCTTTTTACTAGCTAAACAAAATTCAAGTGAGGCCCATTGATAAAGGCACCTGGCCATTGGATGCGAATCTAAAAAAGATTGAGTTTAATTCATGGGGAGAGGCTAAACCCTATCTAATAAAGAATACAGGTCGCTTTTGTCACTTTTGTGAGATGAAACTAGATAACAGCCCAGGCATAGAACATATAAAGCCTAAAGCATTAAAGCATTCTCCGAACCTTCAAAATCATTGGGATAATCTGATGCTTAGTTGTGTTTACTGCAATTCCAGAAAAACAAAAGATCAAATAAAACTTTATAATTATTATTGGCCTCACAAACACAACACTTTTAAAGCACTGAACATTACTAACCTGGGTGTTATTATTGTAGATCCAGCTATCATTAATCCATCCCAGGTAGAAAAAGCAAATAATCTAATCCAATTGTATGGATTAAATGAATCAGAAGACAGCTCTGGCGGGATTGATTCGAGATTATTGGCTCGGTTAGAATCCCTTTCAAACGCGTTAGAAAGATTAAATGAATTCGAAAGAGGTCTTTGCACTATCAATGCAATTATTGCAAATGCCTCCTCTGGAGGGTTTTGGTCTGTCTGGTATCGAGTATTCGCAAATCACATTACTGTCCGTGATGCGTTAATCAAAGCTCCAACTTTTAACGGTACTATGGCCGCATGTTTTAATGCTGCCAGTCGGCTAGATCCAATTGATAGAAATCCCGGCGCTTCAGATCCTCTCTGACCTGATACACAATTAAGCCTTTTTCGTTAAAGATTGATTTCCAAAAGGCTGAACAGCCAATATCAAGAAATGAAGTTCTCTTCCTCACTTCTTATTCACCAGATACACCCCACCAAGTATCACCCCAATCCAAACAAAGTGCATGGCATTGACATGCTCTTTATCGAATATGCCCCAGGCAAGGGCAACAATCGGGATGAGGTAAGTTACGGATGAAGCGAAGACGGTGTTTGAATTTTTTATGAGCAGATTAAACAGCATCACCGAAAGCGCTGTGCCGAAAATGCCCAGCAAGCTTACATATCCCAATGCCACACCAGCCCCAGGTTGAGTCTTCATCACCTCCATAAAATTTGTAGAAAAAAGATACGCTCCGGCCATGGGGCCTATCAGCATCAATGCCCAAACGGCCGATGTGACAGAGCTTACATTCCTGAGTTTGGTGCCAATAATATTCACGCTAATGGCATAGAGCAGCGTTGCAAGCACTACATAAAGCGTATAACTCATCTCCGAATGCTGTCCTGGATCATTTCCTCCGCTGAAACAAATCAGCCCGATAGCGCCAGCCAATCCTATGAGCACACCTGTAACACTTTGCCAGCGAGCCTTGGCCTTAAAGAACATGATCCCGACAATGATTGTAAAAAGGGGAGTGAGTGAGTTGAGCACACCGGCCAGAGAACTGCTGATGCCTGTCTCGGCCTTGGTAAATAAAAAAGCAGGGATGAGGTTTCCGCACAGACCCATGCCCAGGAATGATTTCCAATGTACGGCAAGTTCTTTTTTAAGATGACGCCAGGCAACAGGCAAGAGAAACAGGAAGGCCACAAAAATACGGATGGCCGCAACCTGGCTGCTCGAAAATACAACCAGCCCGCGTTTCATGAGGATGAACGAACTGCCCCAGACAAGCGCCAGAACAAGCAGGATGAGCCAATTGAGGGCTTTGTGATCTTTTTTGGGTTCCATACAAGAAGGTGCGAAGATAAAGGAAAATGAAAGAAAGGCAAACACGCTGTAAACAGGTATGCACTACGGAGCTTGATTCCGTGATTCTCCGTGCCTCCGTGTTAAATACAACGCAGTTCAGGTCACGTACTCAAGCTGCCTTCTTCTGCTTAATAAGATTCAGGTTCCACCCTAAACCAAACTGTAGTTTCAATTCATCCAGCGGAAAAGAACCGGGCGCATTATAAAGCAGTGTACCATGCACATACCGTGCTTCGACAAAGATGTGGAAATAACGAGGGAAGTAATAGTTGAAACCCAGGGCCACACCCAATATGGGAACAATATTGGCCGAATAATCAATGGTACCGTATTTGGTTTGAGCATCTACCTGGATCTTGCTTTCGTTTTGCACCTGTGCATAGCTTACGCCAGGTTGAAAAGAAAGGTATGGATCAAAATAGCCCTTGGTTGTAAAATGGTAAGAAGCGCCGACGAACAATTGGTGATTCGCAATCAATTTCAATGAATCCTGGGTCATGCCCGAGCTGACATGAAAATACACATCGGCCTTAAAGGATACATGCGGATCGACATAGAACTCGATTCCGGCCGGAACGCTTACGGTAGAAATATTCTCCTGCAGCAGAAATCCGGGGGCAAGGGATATATCTCCGCAAAGAATACCGGTATGTACATACCGTTTTGCCGGCTCTTCCTGGGTAAACCCAAGGATGGGAATGAGCAAGTATAAACTAAGAATGAAGGTTTTCATAGGGCAAGATTTGAATTGTTTTTCAGGCAAAGCATGGGGAGTTACAGGTTCTTTGATTTCTCTCCAAACAAATACCCTTTCCACAAACGGGCAATGTAAAAATTAACGCTGCAGGTCATAAGGAGGTGTCCGTTAAGCCCTGTATCGCCCGTGGTAATATCGAGGGTGCGGGTTTCGGTGGCATCATCGGTCACGATTTTTTCGTTGATATTGGTGCCGATGTGGATCATGTATTGGGCCTTGAATGTTATGTCGGCCCTGTCGCTCAGGTTATAATGCACCCCCAGACCCAGATGAACAGCGGCGCTGCCACGATCAGCTAACTGCCCTCCGGCATAATTTGTACGGACAGCGGTATAATCAAAACAATTTCCGGCTTCGATATAGGGGGTGAATTTTCCTTTCTCCAGATGTTGCCCAAAGGTGTAGAACATGACAGACCATCCGATATGTTCATCGGTACGCCGTCCTAAACCACCCAGATCGGTAAGGATATGATCATAATACCATTCTGAATTTATTTTCGGGCCAAACTGCAAACGGACATGGCCTCCTGAACCATATCCATAAAAGCCGGCATCGCTGAAAGCGCTGACAGTAGAACGGTAGCCAATAGAAAAACGTCCTGCACCCGGGTTATCGTCGGCTTGTTGGGCCAATACAGAAAATGGCAATAGCAGGAAGGTGATGAGTTTGCGCAGCATGAGTCGGGAGTTGGAGATTTACAGCCTAAATATAAGTAATAACGCGAATTTGTGAAGCATATTATATACCAAACCTCTAAATTTGCGGCAAATCTGATTGCTCTTGAATACACCGTCTTATTCCCACTTCCTTCGCCTCGCCCGGATCACCCTCATTTTTGTATATCTGGTTATTATTGCCGGTTCTGTAGTACGTGTAACAGGTTCAGGAATGGGTTGCCCCGATTGGCCTAAATGTTTCGGGCACTGGATACCGCCCACCAACGTAAGCCAGTTGCCTCCCGATTATCAGAACATCTACCGCGTGCAGGGCCACCCAATCGAACAATTCAATGCATGGAAAACATGGACAGAATCACTGAACAGATATGTTACCGGCATTCTCGGAATCTTGCTTGCTCTACAGCTTCTGCTTGCATTCAGGCTTCGCAAGACCCAGGCCTCGCTGTTCCGTTTGACGCTTATCCCTATCCTGCTTACTGTATTGGTGGCAGGCTTAGGCGCATTTGTGGTGTTGACGAATTTAAAAACAAGTCTTATTACTGCACACATGTTGTTGTCGCTGCTCATCCTCGCTTCGCAGGCATTCATTGTTTTCAGGGCATCAAACAGCCAAAAAATAAAAGCCTCCACATCAGGTCTGAAGCCGTTGCTCATAGGAATACTTCTTCTGACGTTGATACAGATAATCCTGGGAACAGAAGTGCGGTCTAGAGTAGATGTATTGCTGAAAACATTTGATGAGGGAGCCAGGGGCAATATCCTGCCCGAAGTGGGCCGTGTGTTCTACAATCATGGTTTCTTTGCCTGGACCATTCTTATCCTGAATTTGTTTGCTGCCTTTCGTATCTGGAAAGACAAGGAGGTGTATCAGGCCGTTAAGAAAATAGTCTGGGCGCTTCTCTGTTTGTTTCTGTTGGAAATCGGGGCAGGAGCCACACTCAGTCTTTTTGCATTACCGGTATATATCCAGCCTGTGCATCTGTTGCTGGCAACGGTTATCTTTGGGCTGCAGTGGTTGCTGGTGATGAAGGTGAGCAGGGAACATAAGAATTAACTTCAAGACGAGGGAAGCACTATTCATTATTCCTCAAAACTATCTCCAGTTCGGCCCCGTCGGGGTCGGGAGGTTTTTAGATTGCCCTTTGCTGCAAACGTTAAACCCCTTCGGGGTTTTTAGCAGCTTGAACAGAAGACAATATCTTCTTTCGCCAAATTGTGAGGTACGCAAAGCACTTAAAGATTTTCCAAAACCGTTTCTCTTCCTTTTGACTTCTCTAAGGCTGCTTAACTACAGAGGCATACGCGATTAATAAGACAGATCCCGATCAGCATGTTCTCCCAAAAATAAATTCACTTCCCCCCTATCTTCATTTCCGCCGCGGCGGGAACATCCCTCCATTTAAAGGTTTGGATCATGTGCAAGATATCGGCACGGATAAACTCATAAACAGGCTCTATCGAATCGCGGTTTGGAACAGCGCTGAAATACAAAGCGCCGCGTATGAAATTATGAATGCTATCGGTAAGGTAAAACTGAAGAGGCGTAGCGGCATTGCCTTCGATATTGAATACCAACCCGAACACATGTTCGTCTTTTCGTACCACCTCGTCGTTGTTCATGGCCGATGCTTTGCTGATATGGCGCTGAACGAGGTCCCAGGAATCTTTGATATAATTAAGCCCATCGTGGTTGAGCGCTTTGTAGCTTAAATGAACCGTAGCTCCAAAACGGGGGAACTCGAAGTTAAGCCAGCAGGGTTCAGCATTGCGTTCATCATCATGCACCACACGTGTGTATTTCGGGTACTCGAAGGTAAAGGGGCAGTCCTGATTATAGACCTGATATGATTTTTTGGGAAGATCAATCCTGAAATAGCCTTTGGGTTTGGGGCTGTATTCATCATCTCCACCGCAGGAGGAGACAAGACATATACACAGAACAACAGAGCAAAGCAGAAAAAACTGTTTCATAAAGTCAGGCAGGTTTTCGGATGGTTACCTTCAGGCGTTTGATGCGACGCGAATCGGCCGCTTCGATGTTAAAGGTAAAGTTTTCCCAGTTCACCTTTTCATTCTTAGCCGGAAACCTTCCGGCACGTTCTATCACAAATCCGCTCAGGGTATCGGCATCGGTGTTTAATTGGCTGATGCTTTCTTCGCTGCGCCCTATGATCCGGAGGAAATCGTTCATGGATGTTTTTCCTTCGAAGATATAGTTCTGGTCATCCAGTTTTGAATAGGCTATTTCATCATCATCAAACTCGTCATTGATCTCCCCAACTATTTCCTCAATAATATCCTCGAGCGTGACAAGACCTGCTGTTTGTCCGAATTCATCAACGATGATGGCCAGGTGTGTTTTTTTGTGCTGAAATTCGCCCAGCAGATCATCCGGTTTGGTGTTTTCGGTGATGAAGAAACAGGGCCGGAGCAAGGACTGCCAGTTGAACGCATCGGGTTCTTTGAGGTGTGAAATCAGATCTTTGATATAGAGCACACCCACGATATGATCGAGATTCTCCCGGTATACCGGAATGCGTGAATAGCCCGATTCGAGTATCTTTCGGATAAGCGCTGCGAAGCCGGTCTGGAAATCAACGGCTATGATATCCATCTTGGGTTTCATGATGCGGGTAATGTCCATATTCCCAAAGGTGACGATGCCTTTCAATAATTTGTGATCTTCTGAATTGGTGTGTGCGTTTTCGGTCAGATCAAGTGCACGCGACAATTCATCCATGGTAATGGCCGGATGCAGGGTATTTGATTTCTCATTGAAAAAAGAAGCCGCTTTTGCATACAAAAAGGAAAAAGGAAGAAAGAACAAAGAAAGGGCAGTGATGAGAGGAGCATAAGTAACAAGCAGCAAACGCGAAGACCGCGACACAAGCATGCGCGAACACACGAATGAAACAAAACCGAGAAACAAGCTGATGATTGCGGTTGCACAAAAGATAAGCAGTACAGGCCCTCCCACATAGATCACAAACAGGCGATAACACAACAGAGTGATGCCAGTGAGCAGGAGATAGCGTGCAAGCAGAAATGTAGAGGTAAGCCTCAGGTGATCACGCAGGTATCTTACCAGGAGTTTCTGGCCCTTGTTGTTTTCAAGAAATTCATAATCATCGTCCTGTAGCTGGGCCACAGTCCGCCCAATGGCAGAAAGCAGCGTTGAGATAATCAGAAAAAAGAGCAGCATCCCAATGCCCATCCAATCAATACAGGCAGCGGTATGAATCAGTAACAGGCCAGATGAATAAGAGGGAGGCTCGTCCAAGAGTTTGTTTATTTCCGGTTGGGATGATTAAAATGGAAGATCATCGGCAGCATTTTCAGCCGAAGAAACATCAGCGTTGCCAAGATCATTACCCGTAGGAGGATTCGTGTCGCCCCCACCAGCAGAACCGGTATCTGAAGCTGCACGGCTATCTTCCTTTTTTGAAAGTATGGTCATGTTATCGGCCAGGATATCAGTGCGGTAATGTTTCTGCCCGTCTTTGTCGTATGAGCGTGTACGGAGTTTTCCTTCAATATAGATGGTCATTCCCTTGCGCAGGTATTTTTCGGCCACATCGGCCAGGCCCCTCCACATCACAATATTATGCCATTCGGTCTGTTCAACGCGTTTGCCTGTTTTATCCTTATAGCTTTCGGTGGTGGCAATGGCAAAGTTCGCCACGCTGATACCGCCTTCGAGATGACGCAATTCGGGGTCACGCCCCAGGTTGCCTATCAAGATCACTTTATTTACTCCTGCCATTGTTGTTCCGGGGTCTAAAATAAGACTAAATTGAGTTTCTCACTTTCACAAAACTAACAAATTAAGCCATCATTTTGCTAGTGTTCTGTAACAAGTCTGGCCTTTCAATTCGACTGAGTAATCCTGCGCCAAAGTCTGGGCTTACTGAAATATATACGAAGTCACTGTCAGAAATGGAGCAGGAGCGAACACTTTTTGTACCCTTAGCAAAGAGAAATAAAAATGTTCTGAATGCTAAAAATATCCTAGCCATGCTAGAAAATGAATTCAACTATTTCATTGCCAATCAGGATGAACTTGCAGCAAAGTTCAACGGGCGTTATATTGTTATTCAGTGAAAAAAGGTCATTGGCGTTTATGCTACCGATTTAGCGGCGCATACTGAAGCCCAGAAAGAACATGCCATAGGAACTTTCCTCATTCAATTTTGTATTCCGGAAGAGGATGCTTACACACAGAGCTGTCATTCCAGGGTTATTTTCAAATAGAACAACAGGAGCGAAATTCCATCCCCGCTGGTTCATGTCTTCTCAGTCATTGCTAAAGGGCTGATGCGAGAAATTGTAAGGGATGGAGGTGTTTCTCTTCCTTTTGTTTCAAACACAAAGGACATTTCTATAAATCCAGGGCATCTCTTGAAACAATCGATTATTTGAAACGACAACACCTTTTTACATGTCATTCCTTATCTCCCCCTCCTTCCTCCAAATACCTGTCAACCAACCTCGGCAAGGCATATTCCTGAATATCCCCCAGGTTAATTTCCACCCAACTTTTATCAGGGGTTTTCATTTTCACCTGTATCGTCCAAAATGTTGCAAAGATGCGTTGATGGCTCAGGATGTGCCTGTATGCAACCGGCTCATCCGTCAACAACGGATCTGTTCCTTTAAAATATTTTTTCCAATCGGGGTTCTTTTTTAGCTCCGTTTCCGAAAATATTTTTCCTGTTTCGATCAACGGAAAATCAAATAAACCCTGCCAGATATCTTTCGCCGTACGTTGTTTAAGCCAGATCTTGTTTTTATGTTTGATGACGAGGTATTGAAAATACCGATCGCGGACCTTTGTTTTCAGGGCTTTCACCGGGAGCTCGTTTACCAGCTTGTGTTGTTTTGCAAGACAGATGGATGAAAAGGTGCAGGCATTGCAATCGGGGTTTTGAGGTTTGCAATATTGCGAACCAAACTCCATGATGGCCTGGTTGTATATTCCGGGAGCTTTTCGGTCGAGCAGTTCGTCGGCCAGTTCGCGGAATTCTTTTTTCCCAGCCGTGCTGTCGATCGGTGTTTTTATTCCAAAGACCCTTGAGAGAAGGCGGTAAACGTTTCCATCAATAACAGCATGGGGTTTGTTAAACGCAAAAGAAGCAACCGCGGCGGCGGTATACTCCCCTACCCCTTTTAATGCCAGAATATCCGGGTACTCCTCCGGAAACTTCCCTTTGTGTGTATTTACTATCTGACGGGCAGCCTCATGAAGATTTCTTGCCCTTGAATAATACCCCAGCCCCTGCCAGAGTTTTAACACCTCATCCAGATTTGCCCCAGCCAACGATTGGGCATCCGGGAACTTTTGGGTGAATTCATAATAATAGGACAACCCCTGTTCAACCCTGGTTTGTTGAAGGATGATTTCAGAAAGCCAGATCTGGTATGGATCACTTGTATTCCTCCAGGGGAGGTCACGTTTGTTTTTTAGATACCAGGCTATGAGGGTTTTCGAGAAATTCATTCCATGAAAATACGTTTTTCAATGAAACAGCGGAATACCAGGTTCAAAAGACGAAAGAATAAGAACGTTTGCGTGGCGCTCAAGGGCGTGATCCAGTTATGGAAAGCCAACAAATTCACCATCAAGCTGTATATCAACGAACTAAATAGATTACAAACTGATTAAAACAATGAAAAACAGACTGCAAATCGATGGGGTATAAGCCCGAAACGAATTCATTTTGAAGCATTTCCCGATTTTTCTAGGCTGATATGATATAAATTGTATCTTTGCTGCCCGTTAAAGTAAAAATAATAGGTTTAATCATTTGATTCTAAATTCATTAAAAGATGACCAAAGCTGATGTAGTCAACGAAATTGCGGAAAAAACCGGCATCGAAAAGATTGCGGTTCAAACCACAGTTGAAGCATTCATGAAATCAATCCGTACAGCTGTTGCAAAAGGCGACAACGTTTATCTGCGTGGTTTCGGAAGCTTTATCGTGAAGAAAAGGGCTGAAAAGACAGGACGGAATATCTCTAAAAATACAGTAGTGATCATTCCAGCTCACAACATTCCGGCTTTTAAACCGGCCAAGACCTTTGTCGAAAAAGTAAAAAACAATGTTAAAGTAGAAAAATAACGATGAAAATTGCTCTTACAAAGACGCAACTAGCCGTTATCCTTGCTACTATATCTGTTACCGTTCTTTTATGTATTGCGCGTAAAACACCCGACAAACTCAATGATGTTGCGGCTATGGCCAGCAGTCATGCCGGCAGCGAAGCGTTTCCTTCTTCAACCAGCTCGGCCAGGAATTACCTGGATTCATCCCTGCTTCAGTTGGATGAAAAAGACCACCGCCGTGTTGCAAAACTCATTGATGAGGCCGGAAAGACAAGTTCTGTTGAACAGCTGCATGTACTCGACCAACTGGTGGCCGTGCTCGACACGCTTCAAAAACCGGCCGCTTCTGCCTTTTTTATGCAGCTGAAAGCCCGGCAGACCAACGACAAAGCCGATTGGTCAAAAACAGCCGAGCGGTATTATGTAGGTTCGAAATATTTCCCGGCCGCACATATCCTTGTCGATTCTGCCATTCATGCCTTCGGAAAGGTGCTGGCACTCGATCCCGATAACCTGAGTGCAAAAACAGGTCTGGGTGTTTGTTATGTGGAAGGGACCCAGGAACCGATGAAAGGCATCAGTCTTTTGCAGGAAGTACTGAGGGCTGATTCGAATTACGTAGATGCATTATTAAATCTCGGAAGTTTTGCAATGACTTCGGGGCAATATCAAAAGGCGATCACACGTTTTGAGAAGGTATTGAAACTAAAACCTCAATACATCTTATTATATGTAAGGATTGCCGAAGCTTACGAGAAAATGGGAAACAAAGAAAAAACCATTGAGTATCTCGAAAAATATGTGAAGAAAGAAGACGATGTGATGCTCCGGACTTCCATACAGAATGAAATAAATAAATTGAAAACATCCTAAAAATTCAACACCATGCCAAGCGGAAAAAAAAGAAAGAGACATAAAATGGCCACTCACAAACGCAAGAAACGTCTCAGAAAGAACAGGCACAAGAAGAAGTAATCTTGTACAAGCATAAAGCTTGCACCCGCTATACGTGGGTGCAAGCCTTTTTCCATAGCTTTTTGTACCAACTCATCCAGATCTTTTGAATGTCTGTTAAACAGTTGCTTATCCAAAATCCGGATACGCTTGCTGGTTTACCTGTTTCATTTACCATCTGAATTACAAATCATTTTTCTTCAGCGCCAAGCCAGGTCTTTGTTCTTCCAGAAAGAGCGGAGAAACTTGCAAGCAAGATTTTGTCTCCGGTAAAGCCGATAGGCCTGAGGAAGATTAAACATACGCTCAGTGAACGACTTGATCATTGATGTCTCCAACTCCGAAGTGGTTATTGCCCTTCTGAATGAAAAGAGACTCGTGGAAATACACCGCGAAAAAAGCAATACCGATTTCACGGTAGGCGATATCTACCTGGGAAGGGTAAAGAAAGTCATGGCCGGCCTGAACGCCGCTTTTGTTGACGTTGGATACGAAAAAGACGCCTTCCTCCATTATTTCGACCTTGGCCCGAATGTGGCTTCCCTCAACAAGTTTACCGGCATGGTCCAGGCCGGACGCCAAAAGACAAGCGAGCTCAGTCAGTTTAAACTCGAAAACGAAATACCCAAGGACGGCAAAATCTCGAATGTCGTAAAAAGCGATCAACAGATCCTCATCCAGATTGCCAAAGAACCGATCTCTTCCAAAGGCCCCCGCATTACTTCCGAAATTTCACTTGCCGGCCGTTATATCGTTCTCATCCCCTTTGCCGATAAGGTAAATGTTTCACAAAAGATAAAAAGCACCGAGGAGCGCGAACGTTTGCGCAAACTCATGCAAAGCATCAAACAAAAGAATTTCGGGGTCATCATCCGCACCGTTGCCGAAGGGAAAAGTGTTGCCGAACTCGATGCCGACCTGAACGATTTGATGAACAAATGGAAGACCTGCGTTGAGGAACTCCAGAAATCACAACCCCCAAAACGTGTCCTGGGCGAGCTTAACCGCACCTCTTCCATACTCCGTGATCTGTTAAACGCATCGTTCAACAGCATCCATATAAACGATCAGACCCTCTATAACGAGACCAAGGAATATCTTCAGACCATTGCCCCCGACAAAGAAAAGATCCTGAAGTTTTACAAGACCGGCACCGTACCCATCTTTGATCATTTCGGGATCGACCGTCAGATCAAGGCTTTGTTTGGCAAGACCGTGAACATGAAGACCGGGGCCTACCTCATTATCGAGCATACCGAAGCCCTGCATGTTATCGACGTAAACAGCGGCAACCGGGCCAAATCATCAAACACCCAGGAAGCCAATGCGCTTGAAGTAAATATCGAAGCGGCTATTGAAGTAGCCCGTCAGCTGCGTCTGCGCGATATGGGCGGGATTATTGTGGTAGATTTTATCGATCTTCATTCGGCCGAAAACCGCAAATTGCTGTTTCAAAAGCTGCGCGATGAAATGCGTCTCGACCGCGCCAAACACACGATCCTTCCTCCCAGCAAATTCGGGCTTATCCAAATAACACGCGAGCGCGTGAGACCCGAGATGAATATCCACACCAGCGAAAAATGCCCATGCTGCGGCGGTACCGGTGAGATTCAACCGGCCATCCTGATGATGGACCAGATCGAAAACAGTTTGCGTTATCTCATTAAAGAGCAGAACGAAAAAAACATCACACTTTGTGTGCATCCGTTTATTGAATCATACCTTACCAAGGGCTTTTTCTCTGTCAGACGCCGCTTGGCCATGAAACTTGGAGGAAAACTGAGTGTAAGGGCTGTTTCTTCTTACCATTTTATGGAGTATCATTTTTTGAATAAGAATGAGGATGAGATTAAGATTTGATTTCTTTTATGGAGAAAGTTTTATGAATTAACTATTCGAACCCCATTACAGAGAACTGTTTTGGGGTTTTGTTTTTTTGAATTTGGCCGGGTTTGGATATAACACGAAAACACAGCAAACACCGAGTTTTGGCGTGATTTACAGGATGTTTTGCACTTATCCCTGAGCTATCTTGTCAACACTATATAATCATTCAGCAAGGTCCTTAAAAACTCTGGCTTTTCTTGTTGCAATTTGGGGATATGCAACACTTCCATGAGTTTGGCAACCAGTTCTTCCTGAGCTTTGAGATGAGCGTCATTCCGGAATTTACGGTTTCGTTCGAGGACATTTTTTACTAGGAGCATATCTTCCTCGCTCAAATATTTTACTTCGGGATAACGGGGCTCATAGTTATCGATCGAATGAATATTCAATAGATCACGCAACGTGAGCGCCCGGGAGGGGCGCAGTTTGATGACAACCGTATTGGCCACAATATCGCCTATACGCTGACTTTTGTCGGTCGAGCTGATGAGGATGGCGCAGAGTGATCCGAAACACATATAGATATCAACTAGTCTAAACAACCAGCGCATGATATAATCGCTCAACGTGGCCTGCTTACCGGTAAGCTTTACGATGCGTATACCCAGGGCCAGCTTGCCGACCGATTGCCCATTCATGAATATTTCAGAAATGAGCGTATAAAACAAACCAACCAGTATCAGGATAAAATAGGTGTAATAGATCATCACATCCGAGTATCTTCCGCAAATCCATAGACCCAGGAAATAAAGAATCACCAACGCAGTGCCGATAATGGCCTGATCGAGCAGAAATGCAAGCAAACGCTGATGCAGGGGCGCCAGCTCATACTCGATTGTTACATTCTGGGCCGTATTTATTTCAATAGATCGCACCTCGGAGCTGGAATTTGAACGAATATACAAAAGCCATGGCGAAGAACAAGGGTTTTAAGAAGGGTAACATAAATTAGTTCACAATCAAAAGCGCTTTACTCAATCTAATAACCCCATGCTAAAGCACTACTTAAATATTACTGCTGCCCGGTTCTATCTTTAATTGCTTTGCTTATATTTAACCCACAGGCAAACCATTTCTCTTTTTTGTTTATGCGCGAAACAAACTTTATTTCTCAAAACAAGGAAAAATGGGGAGAGTTTGAAAAGGTGCTTGCTGCCGAGAAAAAAGACCCCGACAAGCTCAGCAATCTTTTTATCCAGGTTTCTGACGACCTGTCGTATTCGCGTACATTTTACCGCAACCGTTCGGTGCGTATTTATCTCAACAACCTGGCCCAGCAGGTCTTTACCAGTATTTACAAAAACAAAAAGACACGCACCCACAAATTCAGGGAATTCTGGAAAGATGAGCTGCCACAGCTTATCTGGTCGTCACGACGTGCGTTCCTGGTTTCTTTTCTGGTCTTTGTGCTTTCGGTGGTGATCGGTGTTTTTTCAAGCTGGCAGGACCCCGAGTTTCCGCGTGTCATCCTGGGCGATTCGTACGTAAACATGACCCTTGAAAACATCAAGAAACATGATCCGATGGCTGTCTACAAAAAGATGCACGAAGTTGACATGTTCCTGGGCATTGCCTTGAACAACCTCAAGGTCTCGGTGCTGATTTTCCTGCTCGGGCTTGTCTTTTCAATTGGCTCGGTTGGTTTTATTGCCTATAACGGGATTATGGTGGGCACGTTTCAATACTTTTTTTATCATCAGGGTTTGTTTGCCGAATCGGCCCTTACTATCTGGATGCATGGCACACTGGAGATGTCGGCCATGATTATTGCGGGGGCTGCGGGTATTACCATGGGCAATGGCCTTGTTTTCCCCAATACATACACGCGTCTGCAAAGTTTCATGATCAGTTCCAGGCGTGGGTTGAAGATCCTGCTCGGCATAGCCCCCATCGTAGTGTTTGCTGCCCTGATCGAAAGTTTTGTGACCCGCTATACAGAGCTCCCGGCCGTCTTTAAACTTTCAGTAATTGTGTTCTCGCTGTTGCTGATCCTGGCTTATTTTGTCTGGTTGCCCTGGCGCAAATCGCTTTATGGTTTTGCCAAACCGGTGGTGGAAGCACAGCTCCGGCCGGAAGGAGAGATCAGGCTGGATGTGGGTGAGATCCACTCGAATGGTGAAATCTTCAAGAATGTGTTTGGTCTGTACCGGAAACGGTTCAAGCAATTTTTTTTCTGTTCGCTCATCCTTTCTGTACTGTATACCATTTCGGTGCTTGTTTTCCTCCCCCATGTACGGTCGTATGATTTCGAACGTCACAATTATTTTTTTATCGCCCAACTCTTTAACTACAGCAAGAATCAGGGCCTGGCTGTAGTGAATCTCATCCTGCTTGCAGCCTTCTTTTTTATCTTTCAATATTTCATCAACCGCGAGATCAAACCCAATGAACCGACGCCTTTTTCATGGAATGCCGTTCTCCCAAAACTTGTCCATGCCTTCTTTCTATCTGCGCTGATCAATGGGGTCATCTTGTTTCACAATGGATGGAGTGTATTCCTGCTCATCATCGGTTTGCCATTCGTCTTCTTGCTGAATGCCGCTTTCCAGGAGCGCTTGCCCGAAGAAAAAAGCAGCAGCATCGGACGAATGTTTAACATGGCGGGTACAAATTTCTGGAAGTTTATCGGGCTCTTCTACCTACTGGCCATACTTGTCATCCTGTTCTTCCTGGTGCTTGACTCCCCCATTGTGTTGTTGTATTTCGAAATACTGAGCTGGAATTTTCAAATGAATTTGCATAATTTCCACACCTTCTTCATTGCTTTTAGCAGTCTGGCAACGATCCTGGGGCTCGGTCTTGTTTTTCCCCTTGTTATGGGAGGAATGACCTTGCTGGGTTATACCTTACGCGAAATAAATTATGCCACTGCCCTGCGCAAAAAGATTGCATCACTCGGCGCTAAAACCAACGGGAAGAAGTGAAGAATCCAGGAGCACGCAGCAGTTCACCAACGCTTTTCAGAAAAAGCGCTTTTTGCCTGTTCCTGTTTTGCTGTTTCCTGGTTGGGGTCATTTCTGCAGATACCATCTCCGATTCAAAGACCCCGTATAAAAGTCTTACTGATGCCTTGAATGATCTGAAGAAAGACAGCGCCACGCAACAAGGCTTCGCACAAGCAATACAAGATACGCTTGCCGAAAATGCTGTTGATGACGGCGATACACCAACTTCCCAGGAAGAGGTGCAGGATCATTACCTCGCCGAACCGGTAACGATCACAAAGTTCGACCGCAACAAATGGAACGTTGCAAAAAAAGGCCTTGATTACAACGAGCAGCCTCCACCCAAACCGCTCAAATGGAACCCCTGGTTTACGGGTTCATCCATCTTTTCGGGAGAAGCCGTCAAGTTTGTACTTTTTTCTATTGTTATCCTCTTGCTTGCCTTTGTGCTCTTCAAGATATTTTCGGGAAGGCTCGGGAACAAACGCATCCGCAAAGATGAACACATCAGCAACATAGAGGATATCGAGGACATTGCAGCGGTTCCCGAATCAGAACTCGATCGCTTGCTCCGCGAAGCACTGGAACGAAAAGATTTTAAGGAAGCCATCCGCATCTCTTACCTCTTTATCATCCGAAGCCTGTCTGAACAAGAACTCATACACTGGAAAAAAGACAAGACCAACCGCGAGTACCTGACAGAACTCAACAAAAGCATTTACTACAACGTTTTCAGGGAAGTGACTGCCGTATTCGATAGGGTCTGGTATGGAGATATAGAGCTAGGCGAGATCGATTATTTACGTATCAGTCCGCACTTCAAGAACCTTGGCGACTTATTAAAAACAAACAATACGCTTGAAAAATAGTTCCAAAATAGTTGTCCTTGTCCTCCTTGGCATTGCGTTGCTTGTTGGGTTGGCGTTTCTGCTTATGCCCAAAAAACATGATTGGACAGAAACCTATCGTAAGGACAGCAAGGAGCCGTATGGAACAAGCCTCGTCTCACAACTTCTCGAAAACCGGTTTGGAAAGAACCTGTTCATTACTGCGTTTTCGAGAACAAGCCAATCGCTTGCAAAAAGCGATTCCTCCAGGATCTCGAACTATATCTTTCTCGGCGACAGGATTTATCTCAACGACGAGGATGCCGACACACTTCTTTCGTTTGTAGCAAAGGGAAACAATGCATTTCTTGCCATACAGAACATCCCCGCAGAGCTTGACAGCGCACTCGGTTTCAGAAAATGTGATGGGGCAGACCGCGTTAATTTCGAAAATGACAGTGTCTGCCATATGAACTTTTATCATCCTGCTATCGCTTCAACAAAGCCCTACACCTTCAACTTCATCTTCAAAGGCCAGCTTGCAAATTACGAATGGAACAATTTCAGCTTCAGTAAGGATTGCGATTCATTGCCGGCTTACGAACGTCTGGGATATTCAAGCCCCGCTCATCTGAACTTTATCCGTATTGGTTATGGTAAAGGATGGTTCTATTTCCATCTAAATCCGCTGGCGTTTACAAATCTTCAATTGCTGGATGAAAACCGGGTGGAGTATTGCGAACGCGTATTCTCACACCTCCCAGCCGGCAAGACCTGCTGGGATGAGCATAGCCGCGTTTATAGCCGTTCACGCAATGAAAACGGATCGCACAAGAAAGGACCGTTGTCGTATATCCTTTCACAGCTTCCGTTGCGTTGGGCCTGGTATACCCTGCTGATGCTGGTGGTGATTTATTTTCTTTTTCATGTGGTGCGGAGACAACGCATTATCCCGGTTATCCTATCGCCCGAAAACACCTCTCTCGAATTTGTACAGACTGTGGGCGAATTGTATTATCAACAAAACGACCATCAGAAATTGTGCATGCAACAGATGAAGCTGTTTTTACAGTTTATCCGTTCTCGTTATTACATGCAAACCAATGTGATCGACGAAAGCTTTGTCAGAAATCTTTCGGTAAAATCAGAAATAAAATACGAGCAGGTGGAGAAAATATTTTCTTTGTTCAGGGCTTATCAGAATACTGTTGTTGCGGTAGATGAAGACGAGCTCATTGCCTATTACAAGACATTGGATTTTTTTTACCGGAACTGCAGATGAGTTGTTTTTGAAGAACCCCAAATAAATTAACGTAATGTGTATACAACAATATCCCCCTCATCTGGCTTTAGCCCAAATGAGGATGTGAGTCTGGCGCGAATTGGGCTAAAGCCCAAGGTATAGATGCAGTATAGATCCCGCGCTAAAGCGCGGGGTTACTTAACCGATTGAGATAAGAAATACAGAGATGTGAACAAGAATAATGAATGAATTACAATCAAGTAGCAACACTATATTTGAACTGAAACAAACCCAATACCATGACAACCGAACCAACAAACACAACCGAAGAAAATCTGTTGCCCCGAACCCCAACAGTAGACCTCAGCGCTTTCAGCGCTTCTGTAGATCGGGTAAAAGCCGAATTGCGCAAGGTTATTATCGGACAGGATGAAATGATAGAATTGCTATTGATCAGCCTCTTTTCGGGCGGTCACGTATTGCTCGAAGGTGTTCCAGGGATAGCAAAGACACTTACGGCAAAACTGCTTGCAAAATCATTATCAGTTAATTTTTCGCGCATACAGTTTACACCCGATCTGATGCCGACTGACGTTATTGGCACCACAATCTATAACCTAAAGACATCCGAATTCAGCTTTAACCGCGGGCCTATCTTTTCGAATGTGGTGTTGATAGACGAGATCAACCGTTCGCCAGCAAAGACACAGGCTGCCCTGTTTGAAGTAATGGAAGAACGCCAGATTACAGTTGATGGCAAAACACATTTTCTCGAAGCCCCGTTCTTTGTCATCGCAACACAGAACCCTGTTGAACAGGAAGGAACCTACAAACTTCCCGAAGCCCAGCTCGACCGCTTTATCTTCCGCATCAAGATGAAATACCCCACGCTCGAACAAGAAAAAGAAATCCTCGAAAAATTTAAAGACGATTTCAGGATTACGGCTGTGGATGATGTAAAACCAGTGCTCTCGGCGTCCGACATCCGCCATTGCCGGGAAACGATTGAAAAGATACATATCAAGAAAGAACTGTTGAACTACATCGCTACCATTATCCACCAGACACGCAACAATGGTTCATTGTTCCTTGGAGCATCGCCGCGGGCATCGCTTGCTGTGATGCGCACTTCAAAAGCCCTGGCTGCCTTGAGCGGAAGAGATTTTGTTACACCCGAAGACATACAACATGTAGCCTATCCGGTTCTGAACCACCGCATCATTCTTGCCCCCGAACGGGAAATGGAAGGCGTACAACCCGAAGATGTGATCAGGGAAATTATTCAAGGGATAGAGGTGCCGAGGTAATAAAATAGAGGACTCATGTATGTGAAAACCATCTGCCTTCTATCAACCAAAAGTTTATACAGAAACGAAATAACAACCCATGAAAAAGCGTTGGAACCTGTATCTACGCAGCCGTTTCTTTTATCTGATTGCAGGCATCATCTGTGCATTTACGGCATGCTTTGCTTTGCCGGCAATGCTGACGGCAGTAGAGATTGCGCTTGGCCTGTCGGTTGCAGTAACGGTGGCCGACTGTATGCTCCTGTTCAGAACAAAAGAAATTCTACGCGCCAGACGCACCTTGCCTAAAATGTTTTCGTTGGGAAGCGAGAACCATGTACGGATTGAAGTGGCAAATACCTCAATCCTTACCCTAAAACTGTCGGTGACGGATGAAGTGCCTGTTCAATTCCAGGTTCGTAACCTCGATCTGAATTTCGACTTAGAAGGAGGAACCACCCGTTTGTTGGATTATACGCTCAGACCCCTCAGCAGAGGGGAGTACATATTTAACGACATCAATATTTTTGCACGCACTTCCTTAGGCTTTGCCGAGCGACGAATTCGCATCTCCCTACGACAGATGGTGCCGGTCTATCCTTCCATCATCGAGATGAAGACATACGAACTCAAAGCCCTGAGCCGTATTTCGAATTTTCACGGCATCAAGAAGCTTCGTCGTCTAGGGCAGAGCTATGAGTTCGAACAGATCAAGAATTATGTAACAGGCGACGACTACCGAAGCGTGAACTGGAAAGCAACCAGCCGCAAAGGCGAGCTCATGGTAAACCAGTTTGAAGAAGAACGCGCACAACAGGTATACACCATCCTCGATGCAAGCCGTTCTATGCGTATGCCATCGAACGGATTGAGCCTGCTTGATTATGCGATCAACACCTCGCTGGTCATCTCCAACATTGCCCTGAACAAACAGGACAAGACAGGGCTCCTCACCTTTTCTGACAGGATCGATACCGTTATCCGTGCTGATAAAGGAAAAGGACATCTCCGAAAGATCATGGAAGCACTTTACAAACAACAGGAACAAACCCTGGAAGCAAATTTCGAATTGCTTTATCTGGCTGTACGCAACTCTATCCGCGGACGCAGTCTTTTGTTTCTGTACACCAATTTCGAAAGCTATTTTGCGCTCGAACGCGCCTTGCCGATCATCCGCAAACTGAACAAGATACATGTGCTTGTGGTGGTCTTTTTTGAGAATGCAGAGATCGTTGATTACAGCGCGGCTGAGAGCAGCAATGTGGAAGAGATTTACCTGCACACCATCGCACAGAAATATGTGTCCGAAAAAAGCCAGATCGTGAATGAGCTGCGTCAGTATGGGATACAAGCCATTCTTACACGGCCGGAAGATCTTTCGATCAATACGGTGAACAAGTATTTGGAGTTGAAGTCGAGAGGGATGATTTAGAAAAGGAAAAGGAAAAGGAAAAGGAAAAGGAAAGAGAGGAGCCGAGAAACCGTCTCATTTTCTATCCACCCATTTTGTTCGAATTCACTAATCATAAGCTCCGGAGGAATTTAATGTCTGTAGCGAATGATCCGAAGGAATTAATTGAGCTCCAGAGGAGCGACATGTATGAGTCCGGATTGTATTACTTGAGTTGGCAAATACATTTCGCTCCTATAGAGCTCAGATGAAAAAGAATCCATTTTTTCTAAAGACATTAAACTCCTTCAGCGCTTTTTCAGAGATATTCCTGGGTCTCGAAGTTTTTCTGCTTTCCCAAATTCTGTTTCTCTTTCCGTTTCTCTTTCCGTTTCTCTTTCTATTTTCCCGTCAGTTGTTTATACCTAAAAACAATCGGCCCAATCCAGATCAAGACAAAGATCCCTGCGCAGAGGTATGCGTATGTAACATGATCGGATGAGGTAAAAAACGGAGCTGCAAAAAGAAAGGAAAGCCCGGCACGCAGCGCGATATTGATGACATTAAAAACACTCGATGCCCTGCCTATTATATTGTTCGGGATGTGCTGATACAGATAGGTGATGCGAAGAATACGCGTCCCGGCATTGGTAATGCCGATCAGAACGCTGAACGCAAAAAACCAGGCAATGCTGTTTGTAAAGGCGGTGATAAACAAACCTGCTGAAGTAATGAGCATCAGCAAAATGATGGCCCTTACGGTATGCATACTGCGGAAGATATGCCTGATGGCAAGCCCGGCGAACAAGGCCCCGATAGCATACCAGATCTCGGCCGAGCTATACACAAACGGATCGGCATGCAGATGCCGGCTTACATAAGGCGAAAGCAACAAATGCACTTCAACAAGCAGTACCACAAAGATGGCATACGATGCATTACCAAACCAAAACAAAAGCCTGTTGTTTTGTAAAAACCGAAAACCGCCCTTGATACGTTCAACGACAGAGCCTCCTTCAATTTTATTTTCTTCGGCAGGGGCATAGCGTATGAGAATGATCAAACCGATAGAGAGCAGATAGGTAGAAGCATCGAGCAGGAAGATCTGCCAAAGCTCCCAGCGTGTGATGTCAAACCCAAGCGAAAACTCAATGCCAAGCAGGTTGATGTGTTTGTTATGCGTACCGGCAAGCAAGATGGCCCCCACAGCCCCGGCAAGCATGGAGATAGATTGGCTTTGTATCTCCAGCCTCGAATTCATTTTGCCGTAATTCTCTCTTTCTGTGATTTCTTGTCCGAATGCATACAAGGCAGGGAAATAGATGCTGTAGATAAACATGGTGCTTCCAAAAACGAGCAGCACCAGCCAGGAAGGCAAATGACCTGTCATAAATCCATAGGCAGCAACACTCCCCAGGATGATGCTCCCGCAGATATTGATAGCAAGAAACACGCGTTTACGCGGAAACTTGTCGATGATAGTACCGGCATACAGGCTCCATACAATAGAGGCCAGCGTGATACAACCGGCCGCCATGTTAAACACAGAGCTTTCGTTGAGCACCGACCCAAAATACCAGGGTATGCTCAGCATGCTGATGCCCTGGGCAAAGCCCGATATGGCATTCGATGCGAGTAATAACCTAAAAGCCTGTTTGTTTTTCATGTATTTTAGAGAGCGCAAAGCTATAACAGAAAACCACTGTTCTGACCTTTTCCGATAAAGAGGGGCAAGACTACGACAAGCTTATGGACGTCAAGGCTGAAAAGAAGATAAAAATCACCGACCCCAAACAAGGCCTCGAAAAAGCCATGGCCTGGTGTACGTATCAGGAACGCTGCCAGCAGGAAACAAGGGATAAGCTCTATTTCTGGGGTCTGTGGAAGGATGCTGTCGAAAACATCATTGCCGAGCTGATTTCACAGAATTTCATCAACGAGGAGCGTTTTGCAAAGACCTATGCCGGAGGCAAATTCCGCATCAAAGGCTGGGGAAGGGTAAAGATCAAGATAGAACTCAAGCGCCGGCAGGTTTCAGAATATTGCATCCGAAAGGCCATGCTGGAAATTGATGAAGATGATTACTTAAAAACGCTGCGCAAGCTGCTAACCGATTACAGCGCCAGGATCAAGGAAAAACATCCGCTTAAAAAGAAATACAGGGTTGCGAGGTATGCCCAGTCGAGAGGGTTTGAGCAGGAT
>Ga0206851_1112_pt2 | contig 22542 bp, 14 predicted proteins | sample Alteio_BWOrgCont_13_FD_152904 | JGI IMG/M metagenome (GOLD analysis project Ga0206851, IMG submission 152904) | Enriched cells from forest soil in Barre Woods Harvard Forest LTER site, Petersham, Massachusetts, United States -... | ecosystem: Environmental > Terrestrial > Soil > Temperate forest >... | reverse complement strand
TTCAGCGTATAGAGGCCGGCATCATAAACCGGAGTTGCGCTGATCACTTGTTTTCCGCACAGATCATACACATAAATGGTGCGACGGCCTGAAGCTCCAATATTCACGGTCAACTGATCCTTGAATGGAACCGGATAGACCGACGTGTTTTTGGCCATATACGTGCTGATGCCTGTTGGCGATGGATTTACATCTACCTGGCCAACAGCCTTGATAAAGCCTGATCCGCCTGTGGCGCGGGAGTGACTGGCATTACAGTAGAGCATGAAGATCACAGTGTAAACCCCATCTCCTCCGATGGCATAATCCTCCGTCACCTGAACGGTTGGGTTTACCGAGGAGTAGATGTTCCATACTACGGCTATCGAATCCAGCGCAACCTGGCTGAAGCTTCCGATTTTTACCGAATCAACCGATGAGTAGTCAATGCCGCAATTGGTTGTTGCGCTCGATTGTACGGTAGCAACCACCGATGAGTCAGACAAGGTAGTATGCACCGTGTCGATAAACACTGCTGCTGCGGCCGAGATCACAAAACGGATTGAATCCATCGCTCCGTTGGCATCCTTCACACAGGCCGAGTAGAAGCCCGGGCACAATGAATTGGTGCTGGCCGTTGTGGCTCCGGTAGAGTAGAAGTAGGTGAATGGGGCTTTTCCGCCGGTAACTGTCAGCGCAGCTGTTCCGCTGCAATTGGTGGCAGAACCTGCATCGGTGGTGCTGATGAAGATGTTCAGCGGAATAGGGGCCACCAGGGTATCGGCCAGGAACACCGCACTTGCTACTGCTCCGCAACCACGGATATCGGTTACCGATACATCGTAGGTGCCGGGACAGATGTTCACGATCGATGGTGTGTTGTAATAATTGCTCCAGCTATAGTGGTATGGCGCTGTTCCGCCGGTTACGTGCGATACGGCCTGACCGTTACACGTCTGCAAGGTTGTTGCTCCCGAAATGGTTACAGCAAACCCGGTACAGGAGCTGTCGATCTGTACAAGCGTAGTTGCATTCTTTGTACAGTTGTTCGAATCGGTCACCGTAACCGTGTAGTTACCGGTACACAGTGCGCTCACCGAGGCGCTGGTAGCTCCATCGCTCCACATATACCGGTAAGGTGCCCGTCCACCGTTCACGATCGTAGAGGCGCTTCCGTTACAGGAAGATGCAGTGGAAGCATTGAGGTGACTGACCAACAAGCCAAGCGATGAACAGTTGATGACCGTTGTGTCAGAACCAACCGTAGTACCGGCTGTTTTGATACAACCATTGGCATCGGTAACAGTAACCGAAATGGCTCCGGCACACAGACCGCTTACTGATTGTGTTGTAGCTGCATTGGTCCACTGGTAGCTATAAGGGGCAATACCGCCTGTTACAGCTGAAGAAGCGCTTCCGTTACAGTTTCCGACAGCCGTTACATTCACCGAACTTGCGGTAACTGCAAGGGTTGAGTTGGCGCAAGGGTTCGAGGTCGAATCGGTTCCAACCGTTGCGTTGGCCGAATTGGTACACCCGTTTGCATCGGTTATCTGAAGTGTGAATGTTCCGGCGCAGAGCCCGGTTATTGATGATGTGGTAGCTGCATTGTTCCAGCTATAGGCGTAAGGGGCAGCGCCGCCAGTAACAGCCGAGGCAGCCGAACCGTTACACAAACCTGCAGCCGTAACATTTACTGTCGAAACGCTTGCTATCAGATTTACGCCTGCACAAGGGTTTGCAGGGGCAGTGATTGTGGCCACCGCTGTTTTCTGACAACCGTTCTGATCGGTCACGGTAAGTGTATAGGTACCGACACACAGACCGCTGATAGTTGATGTGGAGTCATGAAGGGGTGTCCATGCAAATCGGTAAGGAGCAACACCACCGGCAATAGCTGCGTTGGCGCTTCCGTTGCATTGTCCTGCTGCACTTACGTTTACTGTGCTTAGGTTAGCTGCAAGGGTTGAGTTGGCGCAAGGATTCGAGGTTGAATCGGTTCCTATGGTTGCAAAGGCCGATTTGGTACAGCCGTTTGCATCGGTTACGGTGAGTGTATAGGTACCTGCACACAGACTGCCGGCAGTTGATGTAGAGTCATGAACGGGGTTCCATACAAACCGATAAGGAGCAACACCACCGGTGATGGCAGCTGTGGCGCTTCCGTTGCATTGTCCGGCTGCGGTTACGTTCACACTGCTTACTGTAGCAGCAAGTGTTGAGTTGGCGCAAGGATTCGAAGTTGAATCGGTTTTGACCACTGCGATGACCGATTTGGTACAGCCGTTTGCATCGGTCACGGTGAGTGTATAGGTACCTGCACACAGACTGCCGGCTGTGGATGTAGAGTCATGAACGGGGTTCCATACAAACCTATAAGGAGCAACACCACCGGTGATTGCAGCTGTGGCGCTTCCGTTGCATTGTCCGGCCGCGCTTACGTTCACTGCATTAACTGTAGCTGCGAGGCTGGAGTTGGCACAAGGATTCGAGGTTGAATCGGTTCCAATCGTTGCATTGGTTGATTTGATACACCCGTTTGCATCGGTTACGCTGAAGAGGAGCGTTCCTGCACAGACATTGGTGATGGTTGGTGTAGTGGCCGCATTGCTCCAGCTGTAAGTATACGAGCCGGTGCCACCGCTCACAGCCGATGTAGCCGAACCATTGCATAAACCGGCAGACGTTGCATTTACAACAGACACGGTAGCAGCAAGGGTTGTATTGGCGCAAGGATTGGCAGGGGTAGTGATTGTAGCTACCACTGATTTCTGACAACCGTTGGCATCAGTAACGGTAAGGGTGTATGTGCCTGCACAAAGTAAGCTGGCATTTGAGGTAGAATCATTAACGGGAACCCAGTGGTAACGATATCCAGGTGTTCCACCCGATACTACAGCATTGGCGCTTCCGTTACACAGTCCGGCAGAGCTTACGTTGATGGTGCTGAGTGTAGCAGCAAGTGTAGAGTTGAAACAAGGGTTGCCTGCTGAATCGGCAGCAATGTTGGCTGTAGCTGTTTTTACACAACCGATATTATCGGTTACGGTAAAGGTATAGCTGCCTGTACACAGACTCAGGATCGACAAGGTGTTAGCCGAACCCGGCGTCCAGCTGTAGAGATACGGAGAAACGCCTCCGCTGACAGCAGCCATGGCCGAACCATTGCACTGACCGGGAGCCGTTGTATTTACAGTCGAAACCGTAGCGGCAAGGTTTGAATTGGCGCATGGATTAGCGGCCGAATCGGCAGCAATGGTAACTACATAGGCTTTGATACAACCTGCGTGGTCGGCTACATTCAAGGTATATGTTCCTGCACAGAGGTTTGATACCGATGAAGTAGAAGCGGCCCCAGCCGACCAGCTGAAGATATACGGTGTAACACCTCCGCTTACTGCCGCACTGGCAGATCCGTTACAGGATGCACCGGTTGTGGCGTTGATATGACTGATTGTGGCAGCAAGCGTTGAATTTGCACACGGGTTGGCCGTAGTGTCGGCATTAACCGTGGTGAAAACTGTTTTCTGACAACCATTCAGATCTGTAACCGTAAGAGAATATGTTCCGGCACAGAGTGCATTGGCAAAAGAGGTTGAATCATTTGTCGGGGTCCAGCGGTAACGGTAAGGGGGTGTACCGCCTGTTACCGACGATGCTGCGCTTCCGTTGCACAAACCAACAGCGCTTGTGTTGTTGGTGGTCATGTTGGCCGCAAGTGTTGAATTGGCGCAGGGGTTGCCCGAGCTGCTGTCGGCAGAAATAACGACAGTGAATGATTTTACACAACCAATACTGTCGGTAATGTTCAGATTCACCGTGCCCGCGCAAAGACTGCTGGCTGACGATGAAGTTGAACCCGAGGGCGACCAGGCGTAGCGGTATGGTCTTACTCCTCCCGTTGCAACTGCTGTGGCCGATCCGTTGCAGTTTACATTGGTGGCTGCATTGATATGGCTAAGGGTAGCAGCGAGTGTGGTGTTGGCACAAGGGCCCGATGCCGAATCGGTTCCGATGGCGGTAATAGCCGTGTGTGTACAACCATTGTGATCGGTAACGGTAAGCGTATAGCTACCTGTACACAGACCGCTGGCAACCGAAGCCGAATCGGGAACTGGCGACCAACGGTAGTTGTAAGGCGTGACCCCGCCTGTTACCAGCGCTGTGGCAACTCCGTTGCAGGAGCCTGGTGCGGTTACATTGGTAGGGGTGATCGTTGCTGAAAGCGTTGTGTTGAAGCAAGGATTGCCGGCCGAATCGGCAAGGATGGTGGCCGAAGCGGTTTTGATACAACCATTCAGGTCTTTTACAGAAAAGGTATAGATACCGGTACAAAGATTTGGAACCGACAATGTTGTGGCTCCACCCGGCGACCAGCTGTACAGGTAAGGGGCAACACCTCCTGAGATGGCTGCCGATGCAGAACCGTTGCACTGCCCCTGGGCAGTAGTATTTACATGGCTGAGTGTAGTTACCAGGGTTGTGTTGGCGCAAGGATTGGTAACCGAGTCGTTCTGAATCTGAACGGATGCCAGCTTCTGACAACCATTGGCATCTGATACGGTAAGCGAGTAGGAAGCGGCACACAGACCACTGAGCGATTGTGTCGTTGCATTGTTGTTCCAATGATAGCTATAAGGAGGAGTGCCACCTGTGATGGCTGAGTTTGCAGAACCGTTGCAGGATCCGTTAGTCGAAGGATTAGAACTGAAAGTGATTGCAAGCGTGGAGTTGGCGCAGGGGTTAACAGAATCAACGGCAATCGAAACAAACGCTGTTTTCTGACAACCAATATGATCGGTCACCACAAGCGAGTAGGTGCCCACGCAAAGATTACCATAGCTGGAAACAGAGTCGGTTCCAGGCGACCAGCGGTAGTTGTACGGACTAACACCTCCACTCACTGCCCCTGTGGCCGAACCGGTACACTGACCTGCAGAAGCAGTATTTACATGGCTCAGCGAAATGGCCAGGGTTGAATTGGCGCAGGGATTTCCACCGGCTGTATCAACAGGAATCACCGAAATGGCTGATTTTGTACATCCGTTATTATCGGTAACATGAATCGTATAACTTCCGGCACACAGGCTGAAAACGGATGCCGAAGTAAATCCACCGGGCGACCAGCTATACATATAAGGTGCAGTTCCTCCAGAGACGTTAGCGCTTACACTTCCGTTACAGGCTCCGTTGGAGCTGATATTGTTGTGGCCAACCGTGGCAGTAAGGGTAGAATTGGCACAACGGTTTGCCGTGGTATCAAGCAGGATGGTTACTCCAACCGTTTTCTGACAGCCTATGCTGTCGGTCACGGTAAAGTTATAGTTCCCAGGGCAGAGCAGGGTAACATTGGTCGTCAGAGGCCCATTACTCCAGTGATAGGAATAGGGTCTGACGCCTCCCAGAACCGTAGCTACTGCTGATCCGTTGCAATTTCCGGCAGACGACGTGTTGATATGGCTTACCGATGCCGAAAGACTCGCGCACTGCGCACTGTCGGGTGGTAAAACCAGGGCGAGATCATTCATCCGTGCATCCGCCTTGATGGCAGAGGTAGTCAGGATGATGGCTGCAAGGATCGCACAACAACGTGAAATCAAGGCAAATCGGGTTTTGCTGAGTAGGTTAGTTCCCATGGTAGGAGAGTTAGTGAAATGTTAGATTGCTTCGAGTAGAACAAAAGTAATCTAAATAGTAAACCCCTGACATTTGTTCGTATATTTTTGGGGAACAGGAGAAGATTAATTCACGCTGATTATTTAATGAAAGATATTGTTTGTCAGTATGTTATGGGCAAGGTTGGTTTTTAGCCTGAAAGAAATAACGACGTTCGTCTACGCGCGTTGAACGAGCTCCAGAATGACAAAAAAAGCGAACAAAAGGCTGGCTATTCCGTTGGTGGTCATGAAGGCCAGATTCACCTTGCTCAGGTCGTCGGGTTTGACGAGGCGGTGCTGATAGATGAGCAGGGCAATGAACAAACCGGCGCCGGTCCAGTACCAGCTGCCGAAATGAGCAAGATAACCTGCCAGGATTACCAGACCCGCAGCAATAAGATGAGAGAGCGCCGAAAGAAACAGGCTTCCACGTAGCCCGAGCCAGACCGGCATCGAACGCAGGTTCTGGCTGCGGTCGAAGGCTTCATCCTGTAGGGCATATATCATGTCAAAACCGCTGACCCAGAAAAGTACAGTAAAAGAGTAGAGCAACGGCAACAGGTTAAACTTACCGGTGACGGCCAGGAATGCCCCGATAGGAGCCAGTGAAAGCCCTACCCCCAGTACAAGGTGGCAGAATGCGGTAAACCGCTTGGTGAGACTGTAACCCAGGATAATCACCAACGCGACAGGAGAAAGCCAGAAACATACCGGATTGATGAACCAGGTGATAGCTACAAATAAAACACAGTTCAGGATCACAAAGATCAGCGCGTTTCGGGAGGAGATGATGCCGGCAGGTATCTCTCTAACAGCTGTACGGGGATTTGCAGCATCAAACCGTCTGTCGATATACCGGTTAAAAGCCATTGCCGCACTCCGGGCAAAGACCATACATCCGATAACTTCAACCAGGAGCAGCACCGAAAACTGAGCCGTCGTCATCCTCAATCCCAGAAAGAAGCCGATCATCGCAAAAGGCAAGGCGAAGACGGTATGGCTGAATTTGATGAGCGATAAGTAATTTTTAACCGGACTTCTAGTTACACTCATGATCGGTGAAGGACTTTAACGATCAACATAAGCAGGATAGGAGCTGAACTGAGCAGGATGCCGATTGTTCCGGGGTTCAACTTCTTTTCGCTTACCTGATACCGCATGTTGAGGAAGATAAAGACGTTGGAGGTGATAAAACCGAGCAGACCGGAGAGTACAGAAAAGAGTACCAGCAGGGGCAGATGTCTGATGAGAAAGGCCAGCGTTAACAACAAAGAGAGCGCCCCGGTAAATATTGCCAGCTTGCCGGCAGCGTGTGTGAATTTTTCCATTTCAATGTATTGCGAGCTTACGGGTCTCGGCAGGTTTGCCGGGCTGCTGAAGGGTGACGAGATAGATCCCGTCTATCATTCCATCGCGAGACAAAGTTATTGACTTTGTGCCTTCTTTGATCAGCTGACGGTTTATTTCCCTGCCCAATACATCGGTAATGAGTAGGGTCGATGTGGCCGAAAGGGCGGTGAATGAAACCGTGGCTACCTGTGTAAATGGGTTTGGCCAGATATTCATTGTGCCGGATGAGGGTGAGGCTCCGTTTGCAAGCGTGGGAGAACAACCTGTGAGCGAATGAAAAGCATCGGCTTTTCCATATCCCCATTTGTAATCGGGCAGGGAGGTGCCCGTATAAATATCTGACTTGGCCCCACAGGTGACGGCGTTCTTTACCTGAAGCCACGTCCACCCAGGGTTTTGTTGCAGCAGCAGGGCCGAGATCCCGGTAATGACCGGCGAAGCCTGTGAAGTTCCTCCTCCAACAATATGCATGCCGCCAAAAGCAATCTGTGTTTCGGGCGAAAACCATTGTTTCTGCGCCATGACCATACAGGAAAAAACATAGTCGCCCGTAGCCGCGATGTCGGGTTTTTGCTGATCCAGACGGTTCGGGCCGTGACCCGAGGAGGGGGCTAACCTCCGGGGCGCGAACCGGGCATTGGTATCGCAAAACACGGTATCATCTTCAGCAGTAAAACAGTTTTTGTTTACATAATTGGCTACGCTGATCACGTGCTGTGAACATTGAAAACTGGTTTCGATTGTTTCATCGAAATCGGATGCCTTGTATATGCTTGTTGGCGGATAGACCGCAGCGTTCGGAGGCGGAGAAGCGAGAAACTGGAAACACCAGGCATCGAACTTGCCCGTTCCGTTACTGATAACGCGGTAGTTGTAATAGGTAGAATCGGGGGTGACATAATATTCAATGGAATAAACAGCCCCGACGAGTTCTTCAATAGATTGAACAAGGGCAACCCTTTTTCCGTTGTACCAAATCGTATCGTTTACCACAACACCCAGCTGATTCGGCAGAGACCTGAAGTTGAGCCGCCCGCGCAACGCATACGTTGGGCTTTGCTGGTCTGCAGCCAGGGCAAACTGGATGTTCTTCATATCGGTCGTGTCTCCAAAAATCTGAACATCCATGGCATTGGTTCCGTTTGCACTATCTGTGCTGTTAAACCGCATCCAGGTAAATGAAGAATCAGCGCTAAGTGTGTTGGTGAGGTGATAGGGAATATTGCCGCTGTTGCCGGTGGCAGCAACAAAAGCCCTTCCTGCATGCTGATCAAGCAAACTGTCAATAATCTGGGTCTGCAGATCGCTCCCATCGTGCGAACCCATTTCTGAACCGAGGCTACAGTTAATGACGCAGGGTTCGCCCATTGCCAATGCCTTTGTAAAGATATAAACGGCCCCATCGGATATGGTAGGTCCGGCGTTGTTGAAGTCGACGGCTACCATAATGATGTCGGCCCTTGGAGCAACGCCTTCATATCTGTTTACTGCCCTTCCATTTCCGGCTGCCGTTCCGGCAACACGGGTTCCATGGCCCCATTGGGCGGTGTCGGTATGTGCGCAATGCCCGCTATCAATCTGAACATTCGTCCACTCCTGTCCATAATTGAATGGCTGAGGCGTATTGGGAGCGGCAGGAAATGTTTGGTCCCAGATAAATTTAACCCGCGTTTTGCCAAGGCTGTCTTTAAAGTCGCCATGGGTAAAATCAATCCCGGTGTCTATGAATCCGCACACGATCCCTTTTCCATCGTATGCCTGGCTGAGCGGGGCAAGACCGTTGTGTACCTCTACTACGTTGTTGAGGTAAACCATGGTATCGTTCAGCGGATGCAGGTGAATGCTTCCCTGTTCAATGCGGGAGATGCTTTTACAGGCAGCAAGTTTGGTGAGGGCGTTTACCGGGACAGAAACCGAAGAAATGCTGCCGATGTTGTAACAAAAATGTCCTCCCGCCCCTTCCACCACCTTCTTTACTTCAGCCGGGTTTCCTTTGATAAGGACTCCGATGTTACCGGTATGATGTTTTTTGGAAACACTCATTCGTATCAGATCGGCCGAAAGCTTTGTCTGCTGGGCAGACAGACTGCCAAGCAGACATAAAAAGAGTAGGGTTAGCTGGACTTTGGTTAACATGAGCTGAATGAGTAGTTAAAGATAGGTAATAAATTCGAAAATTGAATACTTTTACAGACCCATGGATTCAGATGATAATGCTCCCTTTACACGGCGTTTTTTAACAGCCTGTGAACAATATCCGGAACGCCCCGCCCTGATTGCGGGGAGCAGGATCTATTCTTATCAGGAGCTGTTGGCTTGTGTGAAATCGGTTATGCATCTTGTCGGGGAAACGTGTCAGCCGACCATGAGGTTTGGGGTTGTTGATCAGAACGATTGCCATACCTATGCCACGTTTATTGCCCTGAATCTGCTGGGTAAGACCTATGTCCCCATAAACCCGCGTTATCCCGAACGGCGTATAGCTGTGATTCTGGAGGAAGCGCAGATTGATAAGATACTTTCATCGGTTGATTATCCTTGCCCCGGTTGCCAGGTGCTACAAACGGGTAACGTTTCTGAAGCGGATGACAGGCCGATTGTGTTTCCCGGGGTAGTGAGTCCCGAACCGGCCTATATTCTGTTTACTTCAGGGAGCACAGGTAAACCCAAAGGTGTCCCGATTTTCAATCGTCAGCTGAATGCTTTTTTTGCCTACTTCCTTGATAAACAGAACTATGATTTTACTCCCGACGACCGTTTTTTACAGGTATACGAGACCAGCTTCGATGTCTCGGTATTTTCGGCATTCAGCCCCTTGTTTGTAGGTGCATCGATGTACCTGTTGCCGCGTATGGGTTTTATTTCCCTGGAAATTCCTCAGCTGATGGCCTTGCACCAGATCACGGTGGTAAGCATGGTTCCTTCTATTCTGCACCACCTGCAGCCTTATTTCAATCAATTGAAATTTGAGAAGCTGAGATACAGTTTTTTTTCTGGCGACAAGCTCTATCATGAAATCGTGGAAGGCTGGACTATCACCTGCCCGGGAGCTAAGATTTATAACTGTTACGGACCTACCGAGGCTACGATTGTATGTACGGATTATCTCTGGAGGCAACCCCAAAGTAAGATCGATTCGCTGCACGGCGTAGTTCCTATCGGTACCTTGTTTCCAGACATGCAATACCTGCTGCTGGATGAAGATGAAAATGAAGTGTCTTCTGGCCAGGCAGGTGAGTTTTGTATAACAGGCCCTCAGGTAATAGCTGGGTATCTGAATCATGCCGGGAAAGAGAAGTTTTTTACCCGGCTCCTGAACGGCAAACAGATGACTTTCTACCGGACAGGCGATCTGGTACTGACAAACGAGCAAGGAACCCTGCTTTATCTGGGCCGCACTGATCAACAACTTAAAATCAGCGGTTACCGGGTAGAGCCTGGAGAGATTGAATTTGCCCTTAGCGAACTCAATGGGCATAAGCTTTGTGCCGTGGTCCCGGTTAGCCAGACAGGAGGAATGATAAGCCTGGTTGCATTCATGGAAGGAGCCGGGGATGAGCAGGCCATGCTCGCCGAACTTCGCAGGCAGCTGCCGCCACAGTGCATACCCAAACAGCTTGTTTTACTTGAAAAGATGCCATTAAACATGAATGGTAAAATAGACCGGAAGGAATTGCTTAATTTAGTGCCCTAAATCCACCTCATTTTATTCTTAAACACGATTACATGAACGAAGTTCTTCAGAAATTAAACGAAGTGTTTTGCAAGGTGTTCTTGAAAAATGATCTTGTCATCCATCTCCTGTCTGATGCTTCCAACATAGAAGGCTGGGATTCGCTTACACACATGATGCTCATCAGTGAAACAGAGAAAAGGTTTAATATTACTTTTACCTTTAATGAGATCATGGCCTTCAAGACGGTGAATGATATGGTTTCTGCAATTGAGAAACATCTCGGGCGCTAGGCATGCAATTTATCTCTCTTTCCTTTCTTTGTTTTCTGCTTACAACGTGGGTGCTCTGGCGTTTTATGCCCAAGGAACGGCGTTGGCAGCTTCTTTTGACAGCGAGTCTTTTCTTTATCGGGTTTTCCAATCCCGGAGCATTGCTGGTCTTGATCAGCTCCTCCCTTCTGACCTTTTATGCAGGTTTGAGTATTCAACGTTTCCCGAACAGGAGGCGCAGTCTTTACCTCTTCTCCCTGGTATTGCAGGTTTCGTGTTTGTTCTTGCTCAAATACATCGAATCGGGTAACGGGGGGCTGTATTTTCTTTTCCGAGAAGCCGGGTTTCGGGAAGATGTACTCTTGTTTGCCGTGGGGTTCTCGTTCTATACCCTTCAGCACATTGCTTATCTCACCGACATCTATCAGAAACGTTCTTCTCCCCAAACCAGCGCACTGAGGTTCCTGCTTTTTTCCTCCTTCTTCGCTAAGTTCAATGCAGGCCCTCTGGAACAAACCAACCGGTTGATACCTCAGTTCAATATCCCAGATCAACAACCTGCCGGGTTGCTCGAGGGGATTAATCGAATAGCCCTCGGGGTCTTCAAAAAGATGGTGCTGGCCGATCGGTTGGCGCCCATTGTGGCAGGTATCTTCAATGGATCGGCTGCTGCGGGGAGTGCAGCTACCCTTACCGGTGTGTGTCTGTTTACGGTTCAGCTGTATTTCGATTTTTCGGCATATAGCGATATTGCCATCGGGTCGGCCAAGTTGTTTGGGATAGAACTGACCGAGAATTTCGACCGGCCCTTTACCGCTGCTTCGGTGTCTGAATTCTGGCGCAAGTGGCATATCTCACTCATACGCTGGTTTACCACATCTATTTATTTTCCGGTTGCCTTTCGGTTCAGGAAGCAAAAGTATCTGGCGGTGTTTTTGGGCATCGGGATTACATTCCTGGTATCTGGTCTGTGGCATGGTATCGGGAAAACCTTCTTTATCTGGAGCCTGTTGCATGCCATTTACCTGAGCTATGAGAGTCTTACAAAGCAGACGCGGATTGCATGGAAGAACAGGTTTTCTCCGATCTGGTATAACGGTATGAGCATCCTCCTTACCTTTCTGTTGGTTTGTTTCAGCAATCTGTTCTTCCGGTCTGCGAATCTTTCGGAAGCTTTGCGTTTGCTGCGGCAGCTGGCATCATCACCGTTTGGAGGAAAAGGGCCGACCGAAGGCTTTCTGGCTGTTCTTGCCGGAGGGGGGTATCAGGAAGCCCTCTTTAATTTCTTCCTGACCATCAGTCTGATGTTTGTTTTTCTTTTTTTAGAAAAGCGCATCTCAACCTGGATTCGTTCGGGGAGCTATGCCTTCCTGCAACTATTCTTTTTATTGCTACTCATCTTTCTTGCAGGAGTGTTTAAACACGCTGATTATTTTATTTATCTTCAGTTCTAATGGGTAAAAAGCTACTCTTGTTGCTGTTGTTCTTTGTGTGTGTCCTGGTTGGGATGGAAAAGGGATATGGTTATTTTCTGCGAAGAAACGTAAATCTGAAAAGCTCCTACGTGGCCACTCACCGGATTGATGCCGATGTGTTGTTTCTCGGCCCCTGCGAGCCACTCTGGATGATGGATCCGAAGGTGTTTCAAAATGCTACTGGCTTGAAAGGATATAACCTCGCTACCGTTCATGCCAATTTTGCAGAGAATGAAGCCATGCTTCACCTCTACCTGAGTCATAACAAAGCACCTGCATTTATCTTTTTATATGTCACTACCGAGTCGATGGATGGGGCGTTTAATCTTTTTAATTCATACTCCGTTGTACAGTTTCTGGATGATGAAGAGATCAGGGCAAAGATTGCGGAACAAGATACCGGGTTTAGCCGGTGGTGCAGGGCGCCTTTTATGAGGTATGCATATTACAGTGATTTTGTTAATTTTAATTGCCTGCAAGGCGTCAGGCATGCGTTGACGAACCGTCAGGTGCCGTATTTCCCCGATGGATTTGTTCGGCCCCATGGCATTGTTTGGGATGGGCGTTTCGAACGCTTTGTCAATGAGTTTCCAAAGGGGCGCATGTTTCATTGGAATGCAGGAGAAGAAAATCATCTTCACTCGTTGATCGGTCTTGCTAAATCGATTGGATCCAGGCTGGTGATGTATGAATCGCCGATGTTGAATGATATAAAGCCATTTATCATCAACCGGCAGGAAATCAAGGAGAAGATCGCTAAATTAGCCGCCGGAAATGAGGTGCCTTACTGGGTCTTTGATACGATGAAGATTTCAAATTCACGGTCGAATTTCTTTTCAATCCTCAATACCAACGACCGTGGATCGGCTGTTTTTAATGAGGTATTCGCCCGGTATTTTCTGGACTGGAACAAAAAGAAGGACACCGGCAGGGAAGAGAAACAACTGAACGAATGAACCATTTCGGATGAAAACCTTCCTTTGCAGGAAGTGATCAGGGAGAACAGAGAGTGAACGATGAACTTTTTCTAATAATCAACTACGATGAATAAAAATCTATTCCTTTTTCTCTGCTTACTGCTCACCATGCGTCTTACAGCACAAAATCTAAATGCCTATACCGATCAGGTAACGCATTACTTCTACATTTTCGACGACGGGAAGCTGGTCGAAGCCGAATACCTGCCTGTGACCCGGGCCGTGGTTGGCGGCAACAGCGTGGCGTATGTCGACAATTCATCCAATTTCAAGATTTATTACGACGGAAACTCGAATGTAGAAGCAGATAACCCTCCCGACAAATTTTATGCTACCGACAACCTCATTGTATACGATTTCAATAAACGCCTTTCGGTGTTCGATAAGGGAAAAAGCACCATGCTCTGTTCCCAGCACGGGGCCTATAGTGTGGGCGACAGTATGGTGGCGTACTATGATACCATTGCCTTGTCGCTCAAAATTTATGTGGATGGAGAAATTAAAGAACCCGAAGGCAATTATTCCATTTCACCGCCTATCAGCGTGAAAGTCGGCGATAATATTGCCGCCTACGTTACCTATTCCAATCACTTTAAAGTGTTCTATCATAACCGGGCGTATGAACTCGAAAACGCCGCGCCTTCGCAGTACAAAGCCGGGTGCAATACGGTTGCCTATGTCGACAAAGCGACCCAGAACTTCAAAGTGTTTTACCATGGAAACCTGCTCCAGCTCGAAACGTTTGCACCAGCCAGCTTCAAGGTGGGCGATGACCTGGTTGCCTATGTCGACAATACGGGGAATTTCAAGGTGTTCGACCGAGGAGAACTAAAAACGGTGCAGGGCTACGAGCCGCTTTACTACGACCTGGTAGATCACGTCATCGTGTTTGGCGATGCACAAAATTTTAACGGGTACTATTCAGGAAAGGTCACCAAACTGGAGACTTATAAACCCGATTCTTATCAGATCGACTTCAATTCCCTGGCCTATATGGACCACTACAGCAAGATTCATTATTTCAGCGAAGGCGTCGTACAGGATGTCAGTACTTCGATTATCAATTCATACCAGCTGACCCGCAACGTGCTTATGTATTCAACCGATCTGGAGCAGATGCACTTTTTTTACAATGGGAAGAATTATTAAAGTTTGATAGACTTGGCTCTTTTTCACTCCTCAGATCGGCCACTCAGACCGTAAAACCAGGGGCCAGGCAGGTGGAAAGGCTAATCGGACTGTCTGCTGCCTGGGTTTTGATTGTCTTTTCTTGGAAAAACACCCTTCTAAATGCGATTTAGTAAAGGAACATTTGATATTCATCAGGATATCAATATTTTTGGGGGAAAGAACAATCCATGAAGATCATCGCCATTTATAATATAAAAGGAGGAGTAGGCAAGACAGCCACCTCGGTGAACATTGCTTATGCTGCTGCTTCCGAAGGCAAGCGGGTGTTGCTTATGGACATCGACCCTCAGGGCGCGAGTACCTACTATTTCAAATCAAAACCTTCGTTCCAGGGCGATGCAAAGAAGGTGCTCTTTGGAGGGAAGTCGGTTGAAAGCTCTATCCGCGAGACGGAGTTTACCAATCTTGATCTGCTGCCTGCCGACTCTAAATACCGCAAACTAGATAACTTCCTCCATGAGATGAAGAACAGCGGCTCCTGGCTCGGCAAGCTCTTTGCCCCGGTGAAAAAGCAGTACGACTATGTTTTTATCGATTGCCCTCCAAGCATCACGGCTGTTTCAGAAAATATATTCGAGAATGCCGATGCTATTCTTGTTCCTGTTATTCCAACCATTCTCTCGGTGCGTACCTACGAACAGCTGCGCGAGTTTTTCAAGGAAGAAGGGTATGACCGTAAAAAGCTTCATCCCTTTTTCTCGATGTATGAGCGACGTAAAAATATGCACAACGAGAGCATGGAAAGCTTTGCAAAGAAATATCCGGAGTGCATCAATATAGCGATTCCATACAACTCCGAAATCGAGAAGATGGGCGAATATAGGGCCCCGATCGTACATAAGTATCCCTATGCAGAGGCATCCGAAGCCTATCAGAAGCTTTGGAAGAAACTCAAGAATAAGTTGTAGGCGTGAAACCTCTTCAATGAGCGCTCGGCAGACCGGTTGTTAGTGATTCTTCAGCAGATCCTACTTCAGCAGTTTATTCTCCTTGTATTCCTCGGTACGCACAAGTTTGCCTTGTTGGTCGTAGTAAGTCCAGGTTCCGTCCTTTTTGTTGTCGCGGTAGCTCTCGGTAGAGCTGAGAATACCGTTTTCGGTGAAATAGGTCCAGATGCCATCCATACTCGAGCAATAGCCCCGCGAACCGAGTTCATCCCAGCTGCCAGAATCGTTTACCTTGAAATGACCGATGAGTTTTGGTTTTCCGTTGGGGTAATATTCAATGTCGAGCCCTACACCGCAATCGCCAAAGCGTTCACCCTCCCAGAGCAGGTGGTCGTCGGCATCGTACATGGTTACATAGTAGGGTTTGCCCGAATCGATGGGGAGGTTTTGGTTGTATTTTGAAAGGTAACGGAACTTGCGTTCATCAATAGTTTTTGAATCGGCTTTGTAGACCGGTTTGGTACCCTTGTCGGTTTCAATAATAAACGATTCAAGAACCACTTCGTTGCTTTTGTACACTTTGATGTCGGGATAATGTATCTGCCAGTTGACGCTGTCTGATTGTGCCCCGACAGCAAGCTGCATGCCCAGGCCAATGAGCAGGAGCCAGCGCCGGAGGAGCAGTACATGCGAAATGCGTTGATTACGCGGGGCCATTTTTGTAGGGATAACAGAGGTTGCAGGTTAAAGCAAAACACGTGTAATCTGACTTACACCAATGAGGTATCCTCCCACAGTTCGAGTTCGTTGCCTTCAAGATCTGAACACCAGGCAAACTTGCCTTCGGGGTAGGTCTCCACGCCTTTTACTTCAACACCCAGGCTGCGCAGGTGTGCAGCGGTGGCATCGGCATCAAAAACACGGTAGTTGATCATGAACAATTTATCTTTCACATGGGTAGGGCGTTTCTTTGATCCGAGGATGCTCCAGGCAATACTGGCTTTCTTGCCGGTAGGGATATCAATATACTCCAGTACGGTGTAAAAGGTGCTGCCATCGGGAGTCGAAGCGAATTTAATGCCCAGGTGTTTTTCATACCAGGAGGCAAGCTGTGGTGCATTTTCGGAAAAGATAAAAACTCCGCCGATGTTGGAAACGAGTGGGGGTGTCATGGTTCGCTGATTTGTTGAGAAAGGTAGGTAAAAGCGGTGAATCGCGAAACAACCGAAACGTGTTTCAAAAAGATAAAGGTATTTAGCTGCGGTATTTGTTCAGCCCCCTGAATGTACAGCCCCGTAGGAGCTGTACATTCTTTTAATCCTATAGGTGTTCAATTCGTTTTACAGACATCCGGCTCTTCCGGAGCTGAGTACGATAGCTATACCCATGTCTGATCCTTATTTCTCAGTGAGTTTCCTGCCCCCCGTCTTATTTTATCTCCTTCATCAACTTCTCCAGCTTTTTTCGCACCACATCATTTATTGGTACAAGCGGAAGACGAAGCGTATCTGTACAGAGTTTCAGGCGTTGCATCACGGCTTTTACGCCTCCGGGGTTGCCATCGGCAAAGAGCTGTTCGGTGAGGTCGGTGAGTTTATAATGCAGACGCTGTGCCGGTCTCATGTTATGGCTCAATGCCTGACGGGTCATCTCGGCAACAATTTTTGGATAGGCATTGGCCACCACCGAGATCACTCCGTCGCCCCCGCACCCGATGATGGGCAGGGAAAGGTTATCATCACCCGAAATAACGAGGAAACCGGGAGGACGGTTCTTGATTATTTTCATCACCTGTTCCAGATTGCCCGATGCCTCTTTGATTCCAAAAATATTCGTTTCATGGGCAAGCTCGATGGTGGTATCGGCCGTGAGGTTAGAGGCCGTGCGGCCGGGTACGTTATACAACAGCAGGGGCAGGGGAGAGGCCTTGGCCAGTACCTTGTAATGTTCAACAATGCCACGCTGGCTTGGTTTGTTGTAAGCGGGCGATGCAGAAAGTATGGCGCTGTATCCATCCACCTGGGTTGTTTCCAGGGTTCGTGCTACTTCGCGTGTATCGTTTCCGCCTATGCCCAGGACCAGGGGCAGCCGGTTATTGTTTGCCTCACACACATGTGCAATCACGGCCTCCTTCTCGCTTCGGTCTAAGGTAACCGATTCGCCGGTGGTGCCAAGCACGACAAGGTATTCGACCTTGCCTTTGATGAGGTGTTCCACAATTTTTGAAAGAGATTTGAAATCAACAGCTCCCTTGGCCGTGAATGGGGTTATGACGGCTACACCGGTGCCTGTAAAATTTGTTTGGAGTGACATGGTTGTATAAATAAGAAGGACAAATGTATGAAAAGCTGTTCGACAGGCATTTGTATTCAGGCAGATTCGGGTTTGCGGAGCATCTGCAGGTAGGTGTCGGCCTGGCGCAGGAAATATTTCAGGCCCTTGCCTTCGGTTCCTTCGATCATTAAGTCATAGATACACTCATCGCCTTCTTTCTTCCGGCCTACCTTGAACCGGGCCCGGGAAGTGCCGGCGGTGTAACGAAGCGGGAAGTGATCGTGTATGTTGAGATCGATGAGGATGTCAAATTCTTCGGCTATAAAATTGTTGACGAATTTGTTGCTGGGTTTATTATACCAGGTGGTTTCTTTTTGGGTGAAGAAATCGTACTCCAGTTTTGAATAGGTGAAATCGGCAGACGTTCCTTTGCTGAAAAAACCCACCACTTTCACCTTCTTTTTTAATTCACGCAGGTAGATCACATATTTCTTGACGAGTTCGAATTCTTCCTTGTCGCCTGCATCAAACAGGATGCCGATGGTTTTGGAGTCTTCCAGACTGAGCATGCCACGGTCGCGCGTCAAACCCTTCATGTCCTGACGCAGGAAATAGGCCCCGAAGGTATTTTTTATAGTATTGATAAAACTCATCTACTGTATATTTAATTTTTTTTCTGTCTGTGGTCTTTCTGAGTGGCATCGGGCAAGACAATCCAACTTCGTGTTCATGTGTACCGGCAACTCCCTCCGAAGTTAGTTCCTATTCTTCAATCATCTTCAAAAAATCATCCTCTCCAATAATCTTTACGCCCAGCTTCTCTGCTTTTTTGAGCTTTTCGGGGCCCATTTCTTCGCCTGCAACCAGGAAGCTGGTATTGCCCGAAACCGAACCAACGCTTTTTCCCCCGTTTTGTTCGATGCGTTTCTTGAGCTCATCGCGCGAGATCTGACGGAATTTTCCGGAAATGACAAAGGTAAGTCCATTGAGCTTATCGCTGGTGGTAGCCAGGGCTTCTTCGGAAAGACTGAGTTTGAGACCCTGCTGCCCGAGGGTCTGGATAATCTGTTGGTTGTGGGCGTCGCGAAAAAAGGCATGGATGCTTTGGGCAATCTTTTCGCCTACATCGCCCACTTCCAGCAAACGTTCGGCCGATGCCTGCTCCAATTCGTGAATATTCTTGAATGCATAGGCCAGTTTTTTGGCCGTGGTTTCGCCCACATGCCGTATGCCTATGGCAAAGAGCACCCGTTCGAACGGGATGGCCTTCGAAGCTTCGATCCCTCGAAGAAGGTTCGAAGCCGATTTGTCGGCCATTCGCGGAAGCTTCAGGATCTCTTCCTTATGGAGCGAATAGATATCGGCAATGTTGTGTATCAACCCGGCGTTGTACAACAGCTCGATGGTTTCGCTGCCCAGGCTGTCGATATTCATGGCGCGGCGGCTTGTAAAATGCTCCATACGCCCCTTGATCTGGGGTGGGCAACCACCCTCGTTTGGGCAGAAATGTTTCGCCTCATCTTCGCGCAGGATGAGCGGGGTATTGCATTCTGGGCAATGCGTAATGAATTGCACCGGGTGCGCGTGTGCCGCCCGTTTTTCGAGATCAACGCCTACGATCTTGGGTATGATTTCCCCGCCCTTTTCTACATACACGGTATCGCCAATTCTCACGCCTAACTGTTGAATGATATCGGCATTATGCAATGAAGCGCGTTTTACGGTGGTGCCGGCCAAGGGCACGGGTTGCAGGTTTGCAACGGGAGTGATAGCGCCGGTACGTCCCACCTGATAGGTTATTTCGAGCAGGACGGTAGATGCCCGTTCAGTCTTGAATTTATACGCAATGGCCCAGCGGGGCGATTTGGCCGTGAACCCCAGCTGACGCTGCTGTTCATAGGCATTCACCTTGATGACAACCCCGTCGATATCAAAGGGAAGATCGAGGCGGGCTTTGTCCCAGTGCGAGATGAATTGAAACACTTCTTGTATCGATCCCACCTTTTTATTGTAGGGCGGGATCTTAAAACCCCAGCTCTTGGCGGCTTCGAGGTTATCGAAATGCGATTGAAAGGGGAGGTTTTCGCCCAGGATAAAGTACAGGTAACAATCCAGTTTACGACGGGCCACCACGGCCGAATCCTGCATTTTGAGCGTACCGGCAGCCGAGTTTCGGGGGTTGGCCAGGGGTACATCGCCTATCTCTTCGCGTTCTTTGTTGATCTGATCAAAAACATCGTGGGGCATCACAATTTCTCCGCGGATCTCGAACTCATCCGGAAAACCCGAGCCCCGGAGCCTGAGCGGGATGCTTTTAATGGTGCGTACATTGGCCGTCACTTCATCGCCCTTTTCTCCATCGCCGCGCGTAACAGCCTGAGCAAGCACGCCTTTTTTATAGGTTATACCGATGGCAACCCCATCGTACTTCAGTTCGCATACATATTCATAGGGTTCGGAAAGCATTTTTGATACCCGGTCGTCGAATTCCTGGAGCTCCTGTTCGTTATACGTATTGCCCAGAGAAAGCATGGGGTATTTGTGGACTACGGTTTTAAATTCCTTTGTGATAGCCCCACCCACGCGTTGCGATGGCGATTCGGGAAAAAGAAGTTCGGGGTTTGCTTTTTCCAGATTGATCAAGGCTTGCATGAGTATGTCGTACTCATAGTCGCTTATGCGGGGCTGATGGAGCACGTAATAGAGGTAATTGTGTTCTTCAAGCGTTTTACTGAGATCGGCTATCTGGGCCCTGGCATCGGTGGTGGTCATTTTGTAAAAATAATAAATTGTTGGCTGACAGCCTACCCCACGACTCACCCCCCGCCCCCTCTCTCGAAGGGGAGTAACGTCTGGCGAAGCCAGACGTTACTTGAGATTAGATCTTTGCCATAACCCCGCATTATTCTTTAGGAATCGGCCTTCCTGCTCAAAAGGTTGACAGCACATGCACCCAGCGGGATAACCCGTGTCCCGATGTCTATCTGGACACGCACAAGGCTTAACGCACGTTGCATTAGCCTGTAACACGGCTAATGGAAAACCCCGGTTTATCCTTCTTCACCAAATACCAGGTCTGCTGTCTCGGTCTCCAAAAGCTCGTAATCGTAACTTTCGGGAATCCAGACGCGATTGCCCTGGAGAGGGGGCCGGGGGTGAGTCATGGGCCAAGGAAAACAACTACCTTTGCCCCAATGAAACCCGGAACCATCCTGATCATCGACGACGAGCTGACCCTGCGCGGACTCGTCACGCGCATCATCCGTCTCGAAGGGTTTGACGTGCACGAAGCGCCCGATTGCAAAACAGCCCTCAAAAAACTGGTGCAAAATGATATTGATGTCGTGTTGTGCGATGTAAAACTCCCCGATGGCAATGGCGTGGAGCTTACCGGCAAGATCAAGGCGCTCTACCCTTCGGTTGAAGTCATCCTGCTCACGGCCTATGGCAATATCCCCGATGGGGTACAAGCCATTAAGAACGGGGCTTTTGATTATATCACCAAGGGCAACGACAACGACAAGATCATCCCCCTTCTTTTTCGCGCCCTGGAAAAAGTACAACTTCAAAAACGCGTCAGGGAGCTGGAGAAACGCGTGGGCGAAAAATTTTCGTTCGATTCTATACTGGGTAAATCAAGACCCATACAAGATGCCATTGAACTTGCACGTAAAGTGGTGCAGACCAATACTACGGTCCTCCTTACCGGCGAAACAGGCACAGGCAAGGAAGTGTTTGCCCAGGCTATACACCAGTCGGGCAGCCGATGCGAAAAATCGTTTGTGGCCCTAAACTGTAGCGCATTCAGCAAGGATATTATTGAGAGCGAATTGTTTGGGCATAAACAAGGCAGCTTTACTGGGGCCACGAAGGACAAAAAGGGCTTGATAGAACAAGCCAGCGGAGGCACCTTGTTTCTCGACGAAATTGGGGAAATGCCCTTAGAGCTTCAGGCCAAACTGTTACGTGTGCTCGAAACCGGCGAGTTTATCAAACTGGGCTGCACTGAGCCGGTACACGTAAATTTCAGGCTTATTGCCGCCACCAACAAAGACCTCAAACTCGAAAGCGAAGAACACCGGTTCAGGTCTGATCTGTATTTCAGACTGAATGTGTTTCAGATACAACTCCCTCCGTTGCGCGAACGCAAGAAAGACATTGAAATGCTGAGCGCCTTTTTTGTGCAACAGTTTTCAGTCAAAACCAATAAAAAACCGTTGCGTATCAGTACCGAATATCTTCAAAAGCTGGAACGGTACAACTGGCCGGGCAATATACGCGAATTGAAAAACATCATCGAGCGTAGCGTTATCCTCAGCAACGGCGACGAGCTGACAGAGGCCCTGCTCCCATACGAGATACAGCACCAGACCGCCGGGGGCCACAATTCCATCTCTGCGTTTGCAATGACCAGCATTGAAAAACAGCATATCCAAAAAGTGCTGAACCATACCAAGGGCAACAAAGCCGAAGCAGCCCGGTTAATGGAGATCGGGGTTGCCACCCTGTATCGTAAGATGGAAGAGTACGGGTTGCATTAGACTGCATACCCGCTCACAAACATCCTAATTTTTAATTAAGGGCATCTCTAATAACCCCATCCAAACATGCCCTCTCCTTGGGAGAGGGGTAGGGAGAGGTCAAAAAAGCGGGGTTATTAGAGATGCCCTTAATTAATTAAACGTAGTGGAAGAAGAAGCCGATGAAACGTTATTCTGGCTTGAGTTCACCGATGAATTAAAACGCTGTGATGATCCAACAGAGCCAAATGCCCTGCAGAAAGAAGCGAATGCGCTTGTATCCATCT
>Ga0206851_1118_pt1 | contig 22580 bp, 16 predicted proteins | sample Alteio_BWOrgCont_13_FD_152904 | JGI IMG/M metagenome (GOLD analysis project Ga0206851, IMG submission 152904) | Enriched cells from forest soil in Barre Woods Harvard Forest LTER site, Petersham, Massachusetts, United States -... | ecosystem: Environmental > Terrestrial > Soil > Temperate forest >... | reverse complement strand
GGAACCCTCGCCAGTAATCTCCAGGCGCAGGTCGATCTTTCCATGACCACCAGCATTTCGTTTCCGTTCACCGTCGGAACCGAGACCATCCCGCCAGGAACCTATCAGTTCAGCCTCTCATCCAGTCCATTCCTGCTCGCCGTCCTCAATGTGAAGACCGGCCACGAGCAGGTATTTTTTGTGCGCCCTGAGGAACAGCAAAAATTTCAGTCGTACGGACGCCTTATCTTCAGCGGCCCCGAAGGATGCAGCACGCTCACTCAAATCCATTTCCCGGGCACAAACACATTCAGTGAAGTAACCCAGCCGCACAGCATCGCAAAAGCCGACGCCCGACGCTGCCCTGTGGGGCACTCAATCGCCGTAGCTCAACGCTGAGTGCCGGCTCGCTCCTCACTTCAACCTACTCTCCATTCGCAATAACTCGAGAGGTTCTTGTATGAAACGAATCACGATTGGTGCCACTGTAGCAGTAGCGCTTCTTCTCACGATATTCGTCGTCTTCCACGCAGAGGCCCGTGGCCGTCGCGGCTGGTGTGGCCACCGTTGGCATCGCGGTGGTCCGGCTGCCTTCTTATCCCATGAATTAAAGCTGAATCAGGCTCAGCAGGCGCAAGTGAAAACGCTGTGGCAAACGGAACGGCCCACCATCTCTGCAAATCTCCACGAACTCCTTGCCGAAAACAACGAAATGAACGCAATCGCGGGGCAGGGAAATCCGGACCAGGCCAAAGTCCATGAGATTGCCACCCGCGAGGCCTCCACCATTGCCGCGTTGCTCATGGAGAAAGAGCAACTGCAATCGAGGATCTATCAGACTGTTCTGAATCCGGACCAGCGCGCCAAGGCCAACGCCTTGCAGGAAAAGTTGGAGTCGCACCTCGATCATGCTGCTGACCGCCTCGAAACACAACCAGCAGAAAAGTAATGACACCTCAAGGACAAGGTATGACCACCACTCAGCACCATCCCGGACCCTCCCTTCTCGCTCTGGCCCTCGTCTACATTGCTCTCATGATCGTCGCGGGATCGAACGTGAGCGTCGCGTTCCACGTGCCGCACGATTCTGCGACTGCCGTTGCCTTCGTTGCCCAGCACAGCTCGTCGATTCGCTGGGGATCGTTTCTCGAATTCGGTTCCGCCATTCCGCTGGGCATCTTTATGGCCGTTAGCACCAGCCGATTGCGATTTCTCGGCATCCGCGCTGCCGGCGAGCAAATTGCCGTTCTCGGCGGAATCGCCGCTCCCCTCATGCTGACCGGCTCCGCTCTGGCTACATGGTCCCTCACCAGACCGGGGGTGGCCGCGGCGCCCGGCGCTGTGGCAGCGCTGCAATCCATCGGCTTCGACGGCGGAGGCCCCGGGTTCGCCGTCTTCCTCGGACTGTTTGTCGCGGGAGTATCCGTCTCCGCTGGCCTGTCGAAGCTGATCCCACGTTGGTTGATGGCTCTGGGTATCGTGGTTGCAGCAGCAGGCGAGCTTTCCTCGCTCACACTCTTGAACTTCACCGCAGGCTATTGCATTCCCGTCGCGCGTTTCCTGAGCATCTTCTGGATGTTGGGCCTCGCGTTCCAATTGCCAAACGGCCTTCGATCAACGATTGAGCATGCACCGCCGGTTGCAGTGGCTCCAGGGGAAACTCCTCGCATACATCGAACTGAATCAGCACGAGGATAGAACGCGCAAGGTCTGCCGCAACGGAGATGGAGTCGACATCTGCCCGTGTATCCTAGCCCATTCCGCTCGATGACTGATGGTCGTCAGAACGCTGCCTGGGTGGTTTCCATGGTCCGGGATGGCGCATTCCACCGTGATTCGGCCACGTCGATCACAATCAGCGTAATGTCATCCTGCTGACGGACGGAGGTCGGTTGCCACCGGCGGATGCCTGCCAGCAAGTCGTCCGAAAGCTCCGAGGGCGAGCGTGTCAGATTCCTGCGGACAATGTCTTCAAGCTCCCGATCGCCAAAGGAATCTCCCGCTGCGTTCTCAGGTTCAGTCACGCCGTCCGTATACAGCAGGAACCTGTCGCCAGGTTCGAGGGAGATTTCGCAAACCGGATAATCGGCTTCCGGCAGCACTCCAATCAGGATGCCATTGCTTTCGATACGATCCAGCTTCCCCTGCCGCCAACAGAGAAGCGGCGGATGGCCGGCAGCCGAGTACAGCCCGCTGCCGCGCTCCATGTCCAGCCACAGGTACGCTGCTGATACCAGCTCCGACCGCAGTTGGCCGGTCAGGATGCGGTTCAAACCACTCAGCACTTCGCCCGGCTGATCGGCACAGTGAACCAGAGATTGCATCGCCACTTTGATCATGGCAGCGATCAGCGCGGCGGGCACGCCATGCCCTGACACATCGGCCACCAGGAAGCCTACCCGGTGCTCGTCCATTGGGATGAATTCATAAAAGTCGCCGGCAATCGTTGTCATCGGCCAGCACCCAGCGCAGATCACCAGGCTCGTGATTTCCGGAATACCCGTGGGAAGAATGGACGTTTGGATCTCTCGTGCGATGGCAAGCTCTTTTTCGATCGCGAATAGGCGGCGCCCGTCACTGAAGATCCTCTCTGCCACGACGTACCCCAGCGCGAAGATCAACACGGCAAAGGCCAGCGGCTCGAGTACCTTGTACTCCGGGAGCCCGAAGAAACCCCTCAGGTTCGCATAGAGCCCCGCAACTCCCACCACGAGGAAGCCAATCGTCGAAATCCGGTGGCTCTGGATTCCAAATTTCTTCGCCGCTCCGGGAACCACAACCGCGAGCGTAATTACGACAAGGAATAAAACCACCAGCACATTGCTGTAGTGAATGAATCTGTAAGGCGAATTGGTAAAAAATACTGCGAAGACTCCGGCTCCGCTGATCGGCACCTCCGCAATCAACATGATCTGCAGCAGTCGGCGCAGAATTCCACGACTCATTTCCAAAAAGAAAAGCAGTCCGGGAACCACCGTCACGTAGGAGAGAATCGCGATCACATCGAGGCGGCTGGCCCAAAATGAGCGCGGGAGCAGGCTGAATGCTGCCGGGGCATAGGCCAGAATGCGAATTCCCCACAACACATTCAACAGGCCAAACCACAGGAGGATGCGATTTTCCCTGCGACCCCGGATCGTAGAGAGCGCGCACGCAATCACGCCGACTAATAGAAACACGGTCCCCAGCATGATGGTGCCAACCTGGCCGCGGAGCATTGTCAGCGCCTGCTCTTCCATGGGTTCACCCTAGCATCTCAGAGCCGCAAGGCATAACGTGAGCCGCCAACTCTCGGTCGCGACGCATACCTCCAGGTTCGCCCGTCCACCCAAAGGTGGAGACCCTCGCCCACCTCGTGGCTCTTGTGACCCCACCCGCGCGTGACCCATAATCAGCGCACACCTGTCCTGATCTCCAACCGCGCCCCAGCGCATCAGGTCCGGCCCATCTCCTGATGACGTTGACCGTGACCCCAACTCCGTCCGCAATCCGCGCCGCCGAAACCCACGCCTCCTACCCCGGCTGGCGCGTCGCCGCTGTTTGCCACATCGGAGTGCTCACCGGATTCGCCACCGTCTTCATCTACAGCTTCAGCTTCATGATCCAGCCGCTCCAGCACGCCTTCGGCTGGAACAGCGAACAGGTCGCCCGCGCCTTCTCGCTCGCCGCCATTTCCGTCGCCATCGGCTCCCCGTTCATCGGCAAGCTCTTCGACCGTTTCGATCCCCGCAAGCTCATCGCGGGATTCATGGCCGCCTTCGGCCTCGGCATCGCCGCGCTCTCGCTGCTCACGCCGCATCTCTTCCAACTCTATGCCAACGCCGTCTTCATCGGCATAGCCGGCACCGGCACCTATCAACTCGGCTACGCGCGCATCATCGCCGGATGGTTCGAGCGCAAGCTCGGCGCCGCGCTCTCCATCGTCGTCGCCGGTTCAGGTTTCGGCTCTTTCCTCATTCCCCCGCTCGTCCAGCACCTGCTCGCCACCTATGGATGGCGCAACACCTACCTCATCCTCGCCGCACTGCCGCTGCTCATCGGCGCACCCCTCACATTAGCTTTCGCGCGCTCCTCACCGTCGTCTCACCCGCATCAACCAACCCAAACGTCTGACGCTGTCGTCGGACTCCGCTGGTCCGAGGCCGTCGCCACGATCAGCTTCTGGCTCCTCGCGCTCGGCGTCTGCGCCCTCTCGCTCACCGAAAACGGCGCGCTCGCTCATCTCGCGCCCATGCTAAGCGACCACGGCATCCGCTCTCGCGAAATCGCATACACCGCGTCGCTCCTCGGCATCGCCAGCCTCGCTGGACGCTTCACTCTCGGGTGGCTCCTCGACTACCTTAAAGGCGCGCACATCGCCATTGCCTCGCTGCTCGCCGCAGGCTGCGGAATGTTTCTGCTCGCGCACGCGCGCACTTTCGCCGCCGCCGGCCCCGCTGCCTTCCTCGCTGGACTCGGCGGCGGATGCGAGCTCGACCTCATCCCCTACATGCTCCGCCGCTACTTCGGCCTGCGCGCCTTCTCCTCGCTCTACGGACTCGTCTACTCCGCCTACGCCGTCGCCGGAGCGGTCGCGCCCCTCGTCGTCGGCCACGTCTACGACACCACCGGTACCTACACCCGCACCTTCAACATCTTTTGCGCCGTCACCGTCCTCGCTGCCATCGCCATGTTCGCGCTGCCCGCCTACCGCTTCACGGCCCACGCAGTCTTCACGGACGAATCCGACCCCACCCTGGCCGCTCTGCCGGCTGACAATATTTAAAGGAGTAATCCCAATGCCTCATATCGCTCTCGAACAAGGCGTCCCCGGCATCGTTAGCGCCTTCGCCTTCCGCCCGGAAACCGCGAAGCCCATGCGCGAACTCGCCGAGACGCTCCTGCGCGGCCCCAGCTCGCTCTCCAGCGCCGATCGCGAAACCATCGCCGCCTACGTCTCCTCCCGCAACGAGTGCCGCTTCTGTCAGCTCTCTCACTCCGCCGCCGCGGCCGAGCACCTCGGCGGAAGCGATGCGCACTACGCCCTTATCGAATCCGTCAAGGCCGACCTCGACTCCGCCAGCGTCACTCCCAAATTGAGATCGTTGCTGCGCATCGCCGGAAAAGTCCAGCAGGGAGGCAAGCAGGTCACCTCCGCCGACATCGCCGCCGCCCGCGAACAAGGCGCCACCGACCTCGATATCCACGACGCCGTCCTCGTCGCCGCCGCCTTCTGCATGTACAACCGATACGTCGACGGCCTCGCCACCTGGCAACCCGACGATCCCAACAGCTATCGCCCCATGGGCAAACGCATGGCCCACGAAGGCTACGTCCGCAAATAAAAATTTCTCATCCTGAGCGCAGCCGAAGGACTGAAGCGGAACCGACAGCGTCGTATAGACTCCGTCGTCACAGGCATCGGTTTGTCCGCCGCAAAGCAATTGACCGGCAAAGGCGGGCAAATTGAGATGGAAAGCGAAACGGCTGGGGGCATCGGTGCACTATGATTCGCGTCATTCTGCCGATTTCGTTTCTGTGGGATGCCCTGACCGTTTCTGATTGACGGCCCACGTGGGAATCCATATTCTCAGGCGAGCGTAGCTGCTGGAACTGGTTTCGTCTGTGGTTTGGCAGGGCCGGCCGCCGGGATCGACGATTTCAGTTCTAAGCTGGCTGCGCTTTCGGCGTTCGCTGGTTCTCTGCTCTCTGGCGCCATGGAGAAGATCCAGTGATGTCCTCTGCTGACGACCCAACTCTCGCGCCTGGCTCGATGCACGACACCCTTGCCACCACTTTGGATGCTGGGACTTCCGTGAAGTTCACGGAGGAAGCGCACACTCTGCCGGCAACGATTGGACGGTACCGGATTCTGTGCCTGCTGGGTGAGGGCGGGATGGGCGCGGTGTACGAGGCCGAGCAGGAGTCGCCGCAGCGCACGGTGGCGCTGAAGGTGATTCGGGCGGGATTCGCCGACGGCGAAATGCTGCGGCGGTTTGAGACTGAGACCCAGGCGCTGGGACGGTTGCAGCATCCGGGGATCGCGCAGATTTACGACGCGGGAACGGCGGAGACTCCGTTCGGCAAACAGCCTTATATCGCCATGGAACGGGTTCGCGGCGATACGCTGCTGCTCTATTGCGACCAGCACAAGCTGACAGTACCGCAGCGGCTGGAGCTGATGGCGAAGATCTGCGACGCGGTACAGCATGCTCATCAGCGGGGACTGATTCATCGCGATTTGAAGCCGGCGAACATTCTGGTGGGCGAGGATGGGCAGCCGAAGATTCTGGATTTCGGCGTGGCGCGGCTAACGGACAGCGATGCGCAGGCCACACGGCAAACCAACATGGGCGACATCATCGGCACCCTGGCGTACATGAGCCCGGAGCAGGTCTCCGGCGATCCGGACGAGATTGACACGCGGAGCGACGTGTATGCGCTGGGCATCATTCTGTATGAGCTGCTGGCGGGTAAGGGGCCTTACGCCATTGGGCGGCAGATTCATGAGGCGGCGCGGGCAATTCGGGAAGACGAACCGACGATGCTGAGCGTCGTGAACCGGTCGTTTCGCGGCGATATCGAAACGATTGTTGGGAAGGCGCTGGAGAAGGACAAGATGCGGCGCTATGGGTCGGCCGCGGAGTTGGCCGCGGATGTTCGGCGGCACCTGCACGATGAGCCGATTGTGGCGCGCCCGCCGAGCACGATCTATCAGATCGAGAAATTTGCGCGGCGGAACAAGATGCTGGTGACGGGCGTAGCCGCGGTATTTGTGGTGCTGGCGCTTGGGGTAGTGGCCAGCACGTGGGAAGCGGTGCAGGCGCGCAGGGCACAAAGAAAAGCGCAGCAGGAGACGGCGATCGCGCAGGCGGTGAACGATTTTCTTCAAAACGATCTCCTGGGGCAGGCGAGCGCTTACAACCAGGCGAAGCCTGATCCGAATATCACGGTGCGGAAAGTGCTGGACCGGGCAGCGCAGAATATTGGCGGGAAGTTTGGCAGGCAGCCGGAGGTGGAAGGCGCAATTCGGGACACGATTGGGAAGACGTATACGGATCTGGGGCTGTATCCGGAGGCGCACCAGCAACTGGAGCGGGCGGTGCAGTTGGAGCGCGCGACCAGCGGCGTGAACAGCGCTGTGGCGATCCAGACGCTGCTGCATCTGGAAGATGCGGAGGAGGCGGGTGGCCAGTATGCCCAGGCAGAGGGACACGCGCGCGAGGCGCTGGCGACGAGCCGGCACGCGCTGGGACCAGATAATCCAACGACGATCGTGGCGATGAACCGGCTGACGTCGGTTCTGGATTATTCGGGAAAGTATGAGGAAGCGGAGCCGCTGGCGAAGGAGGCGGTAGCGACGAGCCAGCGCGTGCTGGGCGCGGAGAGCCGCGGAACGCTGTCGTCGATGCATTTCCTGGCGATTATCGAGTACGAAATGGGAAAGAACGTGGAGGCCGAGACGCTGAACAGCCAGATTCTGGCGGTACAGATGCGGACACTGGGTCCGGATCATCCGGACACGCTGTCGACGATGAACAATCTTGCGGCAGCTTATGGCGCGGAAAATAAGCATGCGCAGGCGGCAGAACTGGAAGAGAAACTGTTGGCGATTCGGGCGCGCGTATTGGGCCCGGAGCATCCGGACACGCTGGATGTGATGGCGAACCTGGGATTCGATTATCGCGGTGAACAGAAATTCGACCTGGCGCTGGCGCTGGATGAGAAGACTCTGGCGATCCAGAAGCGAGTGCTCGGGCCGGAGCATCCGTTGACCCTGCGCTCCATGCACAATACAGCAGTGGACATGATGCTGATGGGAGCTCCTGCGAAAGCGGAGGCTCTGGATCGGCAAACGCTGGCGATTCAGCAGCGGGTGCTGGGGCCGGAGAACCCGGACACGCTGTGGACCTCGAACAGTTTGTCCGAAGATTTGCGCGAGGAGGGGCAATACGCGCAGGCGGCGGCGATGGATCGGCAGACGCTGGCGCTGCGTGCGAAGGTCCTCGGCGCAGACAATCCGTTGACGATGCAATCGATGGCCGCGCTGGTGAAGGATTACGCGGCGCTGGGGCAGGCCGCGGAAGTGGAGGTGGTGTATCGGAAGGCGCTGGAGGATCACCCGAAGAATCCCGCGCTGCTGAACAGCCTGGCTTGGTTTCTGGTGTCGGCGAAGGATCCGCGGACGCGCAATCCCCAGGAGGGATTAGCGCTGGCGCGGCGAGCGCTGGCTGCGGCTCCGGGGAATCCGGGCATCCTGAACACGCTCGGGCTGGCCGAAGTGCGCAACGGGTTGTGGGACGAGGCGATCGCGACTCTGCAGGAATCGTCGGCGAAGGATGGGGGCGAGGAGCCGACGGATTACCTTTTTCTGGCGATGGCGCAGCAGGGCAAAGGAGACAAGGCCGGGGCGGAGACCAGTTACGCGCGAGGAGTGCAGCTGGCGGGGTCGAATGCCGCCAAGAACACCGAATTGAAGATGTTTGTGGAGGAAGCGGCGTCGGCGCTGGGCAAGCGGGTCGCACCAGCTTCCAACGTCCCCCTGAAGCCGAGCTTCAGGCGCTGATTTCCCGTTCCCGCAAGGCCCTGGCCTCAAGCAGGGAATCGCAAAGCGATTCCGCGGCCATCGGTTTCCCGAACAACCAGCCCTGCGCATGACGAACGCCCCGCTGCAGCAGGAAATCCGCCTGCTCCTCCGTCTCAACCCCTTCGGCAATCGTCCCAAGATTCAAAGAATGTGCCATCTCGATGATGTGGAGAACGACCCCGTTAGTCGCGCCGTCCGTGCCGATCGTGTCAACAAAGGCCTTGTCGATTTTGAGGATGTCCAGATCGAGATTCTGCAAATACAGGAGACTCGAGTAACCCGTCCCGAAATCGTCGATTGCCACGGAGATACCCAGAGAGCGGATCTTGCGAATGATGTCCTGAATCTCCTCCCCGTGAATGAAGCTGCGCTCGGTGGCTTCGATTTCGAGATTGGCCGGGCGAACGCCGGCAACTCGCAGAATATTTTCGAGCGTAGTGAGTGTGGCCGTCGACCGCAAATCAGAAGGGGAGAGGTTCATCGTCACTTTGAAGTCGGGTTCGATCGAGACAAATCGTGGCAGGTCGGCGGCGACGATCGCGGCGACGCAATTCGTAATGAGCGAGATGACTTCGGTTTCCTCGGCCATGGGAATGAACAGGTCTGGCTGGACCACTTTCCCGGGACGTCGCCATCGCACCAGTGCTTCGGCCCCGATCCATCGGCGCGTGTCCACCTCAACGATCGGCTGGTACTCGACGAAGAATTCGCGTCGATGTGCGGCCGCGCGCAGTACCGAAGACATGGATAGGCTCCGGCGCGCGATGTAGAAAACTGCCCACGCCAGCGCGATCCCGCATACCACGCCGAGGGGCACATAGAGCATGGCGAACCTGGCGACACGGCGGTGGACGTAGGATGCCGGAGCTGCGGCAACCACAGCGAAGTCACCCTGCGCGGATCGCACGATCGAGATCACAAAGCCCTGGTCGACGAAGGCGGTCTCGCCACCTTTGGGAATCACGCGAAACCACTCCGGACGAAGATGAGGTCCGAAACCCGTGATCTGCAAGTGAGCCGCCGATGACGGCACAAAAATCGCAAGCGAAACATCCGGCCCCTCCGTCGACGTATCGATCGGCAGATCGGGATGAACCGAAAAGGCAAAGCCGTCTGAAGAAAAGATGTAGAAGGACTCCCCGGTACCGATCGGGATCTTCACATTCAATCGTTCGTCGATTCCATACTCCGATGTCAGAGTTACCGGACCCACCGGAATCGGGCCGACAGTCCCCAGCGATGTACAGATCAGATTGTCACCCTCGATGCGCGCGACAAACTGCAGGTAGCTGGAGACGAGGGCGATTTGCCGCATCAGGTCGATCTCACCCGGCGAGCAAGGGGCCAGGTTGGCCTTTTTCAGCACCTGCTCGCCACCGAGCATTTGATTGCGGGTTTCTTCCGCGCGGCGATCGACGTCGCGGGCGTTATAGCGGAGCCGGTTCTCCTCGGCGGCAAGGCTCTGGCGCCACGCAAGGTGGACGGACCACCAGATGGGTGCAACCAAAGCAGTTAGGCCGATGGCAACAGCAACAATAACCCCGGGGCGTTGCATACGTCCCCCTCGCGGTCCGAAGGCCCGCGGCTGCTGGAATCAGGTAGAGCGATCAGCGTTGGAGGCATACTACCCCAGGCAACAATAGGTCGTCCATTGCGAATCAGCATCCCAGCGAGCCGGTTCCTGCATTGCGCCTCGCGACTGGTTCTGGCGGGTGGTGCGCGTTTTCTGGGTCTCGCTCGGAGGATCCTCCGCGCAGGCATGCGCGTAACTCACTGATCGTGCGAACGCCCGCGCCCATTCGTAGTCTTTCGACCTACCCCAATCATCACCACCCTGAAACTACCTTCTTTCAGAGTGCGAAAGCGGCTGCGCTGAAATTGGCTCAAAACATCGGGCCAACGGCCTGCGGGCCGCGTCAACGGCCTGCGGGCGGTCCAATGAAAGAAGGTGAGGCCCACGGACGAGAAATCGTCCTGGATTCGCGTGTCAGACGCCGGTGTTGATTGCGGCGTGCCGTAGATTGGCGATTCGTAGTAGCGCTCGTAGCCTTGGTGCTTCTGCTACTCATCAAGCAGCAAAACCTTCCGGGAGGGTAGCATCCTTCCGGAAGGATTTTCATTCCAGCAAATCGGCAATCCCGCCGAATTCTTTAACTAAGCAGCTTCCTTCTTCTCCGCAGCCGCTTCCTCACAACTCGCAATAATCGTGATGATCGACGCAAACGGAATGAAAAACGCCGAAGGCTTGGCCGGCTTCACGCGAAACTTCTCCGCGATCCGGTTCGCGGCGTCTTCGCTCTCAATCCAGATCCCCGCCGCATCCACGCCCACCAGCGTCACCGTCTCCAGCTTCTCCTGATCGAGGAGCTTCGGCCCCAGCACCACTACTCTGCGTCCCACCAGCTGACTGAACTGCATACTCGCTCCTCGAGGCATTGCGCCCGCACCTATCCAGACGCGTGCCCGCCCCGCATGGTTGTAGCGCAAGTTCCTGGTCTTCTCCCCTATACCCTACCGGCTACACCCTGTCGTTCGTGTCTCCCCGCACACGCCGTGTCCCCCCACCCACGCTGCGCCCGCACACGCTCCCGCCCAACCCCTTTCTTTCCACCGCTCGCCGATTGGTCCACCCCATGCTCTTATCCCGGGCGCAGGGCAATCACAGACAGGCAATCGAGAGGTGAAAGATGAAAGCACACGAAGCAATCTCCGAAGGTCTCCTGCTTCTCTCCGCCATCCTTCTTACCGCATCCCTTCCGCACCGCACCGTCCACACGACGCAGCCTACCGCAGTCCGCACCGCAAATGCCGCGCCCATGATCAACTCCAGCGCCACCGCTGCAACCCCAGCTCCAAAAGCTGTCGAGCCTACCCGCACCATCGTCGTCAGCCTCGAAGACCGCCGCCTCGCCCTCCTCGAAGATGGCCAGGTCAAGCAGGTTTACACCGTCGCGGTCGGCACAGATTCCACCCCCAGCCCCACCGGAACCTTCACCATCGTCCGCCGCGTAGCGAATCCCACCTACACGCATGACGGCCAGGTCATCCCTCCCGGACCTGACAACCCTGTCGGCACCCGCTGGATGGGCCTCAGCAAGCCTGGCTACGGCATTCACGGCACCAACGCCCCCAAGTCCATCGGCAAGGCCGCTTCTCACGGATGCATCCGCATGGCGCGCCCCGACCTCGAGAATCTCTACGCCCAGGTCCGCACCGGCGATACCGTTCAGATCATCGGCGAACGCGACGATCAAACGATCGCCCTCTTCGGCGCACCAGAAGCGCCGCTCGCCCCAGCTGCCGCGCCCACGGTGCTCGCCCAATCCACGCAGCCCGCAACACAACCGGCTGCGACTACGGCCGACAACGCCGCCACCGCCATCGCCGCCGCTGTCCCCATCGGCCAGTAAGCCCCCTGCGCGGAATCGAGAATCGAGGATCCCCATGGAACTCTTCGCAGAATCACTCAGCGTCATCGGAGCCCTCCTGCTCAGCGTCTCCTGCGGGCTCCTTGTAGAAGAACTGTTGTTCGGAGGTCTGGTCCGGCTTTTCTTCGCTGCCAGGCCGGCGCGCCCAGAACCCAAATCCAGCGAAACCAACCCATCGCACTGAACGAACGGAGAAACCCCATGCTCGCCCTGAAATACCTTCTCATCGTCGCCGGCGTCCTCATGTTGACCGCCGCCTTCTCCATCACCCTCCACGACCTCTATAAGCTCTTCGACGAACGCCGCAAACTTGGCGCCGTCGAACGCCCCAACTTCGGAGACGACTGGCCGGAACCCCTGCCCGGTGCCGAATCCACTGCCCTCCAGTCTGCCTCGCCCATCCGCTGGCGTCCGGCCGCCTCTCTCGCCCTCGCCGCCTGTCTCCCGCTCCTCCTCGCCGACGGCATCGTCGTCATCCCTGCCGGAATGGGCGGCGTCCGCGTCAGCCAAATGCGCGGAACCCTCCCCGGCACACTCTACTCCGGCGCGCACTTCGTCACGCCGCTGGTGGACAGCGTCCAGCTCTTCGATCTCCGCGACAAGCTCTTCACCGCAGGAATCGTCGAAGGCGTCTCCACAAAGAAAATGTCCTTCGAGCCGCAGCCTCTCGACGTCCAGTCGAAGGAAGGTCTCAGTATCGGCCTCGCCATCACCGTTCGCTACCGTCTCGATCCGCGCCGCCTCGACTACATCGAGAGCCATCTGCCCCAGCCTGTCGATTCTGAAATCGTTCCCGCCGTCGTGGCCAGCGCGTGGCGCGATCTCGCTCCCACCTACACCGTCCGCGAAATCTTCAGCTCCAAACGGGAAGAAGTCCGCAGCGACGCCGCCACCGTCATCAACAAAAAACTCGGCGCCGACGGCATCCTCGTGGAAGAAGTCATGCTGCGCAACATCCAGCTCCCTCCGCAATACGCGCAGGGCCTCCAGGACCTGCTCCTCAAGGAGCAGCAGGACGACCAGATGGGCGTGCAGACCGACATTCAGGAAAAGCAGGTCCGCATCGCCGAGCTCCAGGCCGAAGCCGACGCCGCGCAAAAAGTAAAAGAAGCCGAAGGCGAAGCCAAATCCAAAGTTGTCGAAGCCAAAGGCGAAGCCGACGCCATGCAATACACCCTGCCTCTGAAGCAGAAGCAAATCGAGCAGTCGAAACTCGAAGCCGAAGCCCGCAAGGAAGCGACCATCGAGAACGCCGACGCGGAAGCCCAGGCCAAAATCATCGACAGCAAAGCGGAAGTCCAGCGCCGCGATCTTCTCGCCACGTCGGAGGCCAACCGCATCCGCGTCACCGCCGCCGCGGACGCCGAGCGCATGACCAGCGAAGCAAAGCTCCTCAACCAGTCGCCGCTCCTCATCAACAAAATCATCGCCGAACGCCTCTCGGACAAAATTCAGATGGTCATGGTCCCGTCCGACGGCAAATTCTTCTTCGCCAACGATGTCTTTCACGGCGTCGACAACAACGCTGCGCTGAAACAGCAAATGCAGCAGATGGATGGCGACGACGCCCCGGCGCCCGCAGCAGCGCCCGCGCCGGCAGCAGGATCGCAACAGTAACGCCGTCTCTCCGCTCGCTCGGCTGATAAAGCATCGGCTCCTGAGCGAACAACTCCCGGCCCCGGCTGTCCTTTCCACAGCCGGGGCAGGGAACTCAACCCTCCCGAAAGCCCGATGCCATGAATAACCGCGAGAACCGCACAAGATATAATCCGCCCCAGCGAATGATCTTCAGGTCTGGGTTCGTTGGTTTCACGGCGGCGCTGGTGTGCGTCCTTCTAATAAGCCTGCCGATGCCCGCGCACGCCGCAACGCCCCCCGCCTCACAATTCGATCAGCCCGCCGCCGACCTCGCCCGCCAAATCGCCGCCCTCACCGGCCCCGGCCCCGCAAAACTCGTCATCCACAACAACTCCACGCTCTCCAACGGCGAAATCCCCGTCATCCGCCAGCTCCTCGAGCACGACCTCCGCGCCCTCGGCGTCACCACCGGATCGAGCGACAGCGCAATCATCATTCGCGTCATCCTCTCCCAAAATCTCCGCGGCGGTCTCTGGGTCGCTGAAGTCGACGAAGGCACAGAAACCCGCGTCGCCATGCTCCCCGTCAATCTCCAAACGCCAACCTCCACCCCGCCCGGCCCCACGCTCACCCTCCGCCGCACGTTGCTCCTCACCGCCTCCGAACCAGACGCTGAGCCCATACTCGACGCCGCCCTCATCGCTGGCCGCCTCATCGTCCTCGAACCCGACCGCCTCGTCGTCTACGCCAAAAACACATCCGCGCTTCCCGCTGCCTCCGCCGACTGGTCCGAATCCCAAACCCTCTCCATCACCCACGCCCGCTCTTTTCCCCGCGATCTCCGCGGCCGCATTTTCCCCGAATCCGACCATCTCTTCGACGCCTGGCTCCCCGGCGTCCTCTGCACCGGCTCCAACGACGGCGCGCAACTCGCCGTCACCTGCGCCGAAAGCGACGACCCCTGGCCCATCACCCCCGCGCAACACGCTTTCTACAGCGCCATGCGCGACTATTTCACCGGCATCCTCGCGCCAGGTTATCCGTTCGAACTCCAGCCCTTCTACAACGCCGCCGATCTCCCGCGTCCCACCGGCAGTGCCATCCTCCTCAATCAGCTCAACGGCAACGTCCTCCTCATCGAGAACAACGCAGCGAAACTCGTCAGCGGCGCCAACGACTGGGGCAGCGACTTCGCCGTCATCCGCTCCGGCTGCGGCTCCGGCGCACAAGTCCTCGTCTCCGGGTCAGGCGCAGCCGCCGGCGGCGACAGCCTCCGCGCCTTTGAAATTTCCGGCCGCGAAGCCATCGCCGTCAGCCCGCCCCTTCCCATCGATGGAGCCATCACCGCCATCAACCCCGCTCCTGATTCGACATCCGCCAACGTCATCGTCCGCCGCGACGCACCACTGCGCTGGCCAACCCTTTATGAGGTGTGGAATGTTGCCCCGCTCTGCAACTAACGCCGCACTGGCCGTCCTTCTCGCCAGCATCCTCGCGCTCCCCGCGATCGCGCGCACCCGCCCGCACTACGGCGGCACCCTCCGCATCGAAACGCAGTCCGACCCGTGGCAAATTCCCGACGGCCTCGCCCGCCGCCTCGTCCTCGACACCCTCACCGCCCTCGACGACTCCGGCAACGCCCAGCCCGCGCTCGCCCTCCGATGGGAAGCGCAGAACGCAGCGCATCGCTGGGAATTTCAACTCCGCCCCAACGTCCGCTTCCACGACAACGCGCCTCTCACCGCGGAATCCATCGTCACCGCGCTCGATCAGGTCTGCGCCGCTCCCAACGCCAACTGCCCGTGGCGCGCCGTTCACGCCGTCGGCTCAGCCGTCATCTTCACCGCCGACAACTCCACGCCCGACCTTCCCGAACTCCTCGCGCAAACCGAATTCGCCATCGCCCGCCACGATGCAAGCGGCACATACGACGGCACCGGCCCCTTCCGCGTCACCGGATTTGCCAACGGCGCGCTCACCCTCGCCGCCAACGACGATTGCTGGCAGGGAAGACCCTTCCTCGACTCCATCGAAATCTATCCGCATCGCAGCCTGCGCGATCAGTGGCTCGACCTCAGCGTTGGCCGCGCTGACGTAGTCGATGTTCCCCCGGAAATGCTGCACCAGGCCGCGCAGCAGCACCTCACCGTCCTGCTCTCGCGCCCCGTCGATCTGCTCGCGCTCACCATCGTCCCGCAAGGCGCGCTTTCTGGCGTGCAGGTGCGCCAATCCATCGCGCTCGCCGCCGATCGCGCCTCCATCTACAACGTCATCTTTCAGAAACAAGGCGAAGTCACCGCCAGCCTCCTGCCCCAATCCCTCAGCGGCTACTCCTTCCTCTTTCCTCCGGACCGCAACCTCGACCGCGCCCGCAACCTTCGCGGCGGATCATCCACATCCCCCATCACTCTCTCCGCCGATGACACCAGCGCCAACCTGCAGCTCGCTGCCGAACGCCTCGCGCTCAACCTCCACGAAGTCGGATTCAACATCCAGCCCGTTGCCGGCATTCATCCCGAATCGCCGCTTCAACTCCGCCGCGTTCATCTCGAAGCAGCCAGCCCCCGCCCCGCTCTCGACGAACTTCTCGCCCATTTGGGGCAGAATGGTACAGTGACCGGCACTGATCCCGCCTCGCTCTGGCAATCCGAACAGGCCGCCCTCGCCAACGCAACCGTCGTCCCGCTGCTGTGGCTGCCTCGCGCGTGGGCTACCGGCGAGCGCGTCCGCGATCTCCGCCTATCGCCCGACGGCATCCCTCTCATCGCCGGCGCATCGCTCGAGGGCTCTCCGTGACCCTCCGCCAAAAGCTGCTGCTCATGCTCTCGCTCACCGTCATCGCTGCCGTTGCAGCCGTGGCGTGGACCGTCTCCATCCGCGTGCGCAGCGTCTTTGAAGGCCTCGACCGCGAGCAGACCACCGCCGTCGCCGCGCAGTTCCAGCACGAATTCGACGAGCATGCCGCTGACACCGCCGCCACCCTCGAGCGCATGGCCTCCAGCGACGCGCTCCGCCGCATGGCCTTCGAGTTCAGCAATGGCGGAGACACCGCGCCCTACCTCACCATCGCCACGCCTCTCGCGCAGGAGTACCGCCTCGACGACCTCGAACTTGTCTCCCGCGACGGCAACATCATCTCCTCCGCGCAGTGGCCCGCGCGCTTCGGCTATCGCGAGCCCGCGATCTCCGCCGCCGGCAAGCCTGCGTTTCTCAAACAGGAAGATCAGCCCGACGGTTCGTCTCAGGTCGCTCTCTTCGCCGTCCGCGCCGTCAGCGGTTCCACTCATCCCCTCTATCTCGTCGGCGGCCGCCAGCTCGATGCCGATGTGCTCCGCAATTTTCCCGCCACCCCCGGCCTGCAAATCTACCTCTACCGCAATCTCACCGACTCCTATAACACCGCCAACTTCGCCGGCACCAATCTCCCCGCCGGCGCCACGCAGTTCCGCTCCCTCGTCGATCAGGCCCGCAGCTCCGGCAGAAACGCTCCCGGCGTCGTCTACCTCACGCGCCGCCGCGAAGACAGCGTCAACGCCACCGCCATCCCCCTCAAAGGCGCAGACGGATCCACGCTTGCCGTCCTCGTCGTCGCCAACTCCCGCCGCGGTATGGTCGAAGTCCAGCGCCACATCCGCAACATCGCATTCGGCGTCGCCGGCATCGGCATTCTCTTCGCCGTCGCCGCCAGCCTCTGGATCGCCGCACGCATCTCCGCGCCCATCGAGCAGCTCGCCCGCGCCGCTGCTGCCGTTGCCGCTGGCGACTGGGACACCCACGTCGACATCCGCGCCCGCGACGAGGTTGGCGTCCTCGCCCGAAGTTTCAACCACATGACCAACGAGCTGGCCAGCCAGCGCGACCGCCTCGTGCAAAGCGAACGCGTCGCCGCGTGGCGCGAGCTCGCCCGCCGCCTCGCCCACGAGCTAAAAAATCCCTTGTTCCCCCTGCAAATCACCGTTGAAAATATGCTGCGCGCGCGCAAGCTGCCGCGCGTCCAGTTCGACGAAGTCTTTGCCGAGAGCTGCTCCACACTGCAATCGGAAATCGCCAATCTCCGCGCCATCGTTGCGCGATTCAGCGACTTCTCCAAGATGCCCGACCCCAAGCTCGAGCGCATGGACGCGCGCGATGCCGTCCGCCGCGTCATCGCGCTCTACACTCCCGCTCTTGAAGAGCGAAAGATCGATATCGGCACCGCCATCACTCAGGATCAGCTTCCCATCCTCGCCGACAGCGAGCTTCTCCACCGCGCTCTCTCCAACCTCGTCCTGAACGCCATGGACGCCATGCCCGAAGGTGGCACCCTCACCATCTCTGCTTCGCGCTCGCTCGATACCGCGCGTATCGGCGTCGCCGACACCGGCCCTGGCCTTACGCCAGAAGAATGTGAGCGCCTCTTCACGCCCTACTTCACGACCCGCACCCACGGCACCGGCCTCGGCTTAGCCATCGCTCAGTCTGTCGTCACCGACCATCGCGGGCGTATCTTTGTCGAAACACCCGACAGCGGCGGCGCGCGTTTCATCGTCGTCCTGCCCCTCGCCAACCTTCTTCTCTCCTCGCAGGCTCTACCCTCATGACCCAGGCCGATATCCTCATCGTCGACGATGAAGCCAACACCCTGGCGTCGCTCTCCCGCGCCTTCCGCCTCGCCGGACACGAAGCCACCGTCTGCGACAACGCCGCGCGCGCTCTCGAGCTCGCCAAATCCCACCCCTTCGATCTCATCCTCTCCGATGTCGTCATGCCCGGACGCGACGGCCTCACCCTCCTTGAAGATCTCCGCGCCGCAGGCATCACCGCGCCCGTTGTCATGATGTCCGGCCAGGCTCACATCGAAATGGCAGTCCGCGCTACTCGTCTCGGCGCGCTCGATTTCCTTGAGAAGCCCATCTCCACTGACAAGCTTCTCCTCACCGTCGACAACGCCCTCCGCATCAAGCGGCTCGAGACCGAGAATCACGACCTCCGCCGCCGTGTCGGCAAACACGAGCTCGTCTTCTCGGGCGAAGCCATGCGCCGCGTCATGACCCAGCTCGATCGCGTCGCTGCCAGCGAGTCGCGCATTTGCATCTACGGAGAAACCGGAACCGGCAAAGAATTAGCCGCCCGCACTATCCACGAAAAAAGTCATCGCGCCGCTGGACCCTTCGTCACCCTCAACTGCGCCGCCATCCCCGCCGAGCTCATCGAATCGGAATTATTCGGCCACGAAAAAGGTTCGTTCACCGGCGCCGCGCAACGACACATGGGCAAATTCGAGCAGGCCCACCACGGCACCCTCTTCCTCGACGAAATCGGCGACATGCCCATGGCCCTGCAAACCCGCCTGCTCCGCGTCCTCGAAGAATCCGAAGTCGAGCGCATCGGCGGAGACAAGCCTGTGGCCGTCGACGTCCGCGTCCTCGTCGCTACCCATCGCAATCTTCAGGAAATGGTCAACGCCGGAACCTTCCGCCGCGATCTCTACCACCGCGTCGTCGTTTTTCCCATCACGTTGCCGCCGCTGCGCGAACGCCGCGAAGATATTCCCGCGCTCGTCGACTACTTCGCCCGCCAGGTCTGCGCACAAAATGGATGGAAGCCCATCGCCTTCGCGCCCGATGCCGTCGACGCCCTCTGCCAGTATCCCTGGCCCGGTAACATCCGCGAGCTCCGCAACGCCGTCGAGCGCCTCCTCCTCTTAGCTCCCACCGGCCCCGACGCGGTCGTCGACTGCGCCACCGTGGAGTTGGCTCTCCCACCAGCCGCCAACTCCGCCGCCTGCGCCCCATCCGACTCCACATCATCCGTCGCAGGAGCCTTAGCCCAACGCGTAGCCGCCTTCGAGCGCGCCACGCTCCTCACCGAACTTGAGCGCAACCACGGCCACATCACCAACACAGCAAAATCCCTCGGCCTGGAACGCAGCCACTTCTACAAAAAGTGCCAGCAACTAGGCATCGACCTCCGCGCCGAACGCCAATAATCCCAAAAATCTCATTTGCCGCACCTCTCCTTGCCAGTACCATGGCCGCATGCCAAGGAACACTGCTGCTGTAGTTCTGCTCTTCGTCGTTGGCGTTTCGAACCTGTACGCGCAGATTCCTGGTTTCCCTCAATTGCAGGGTCAACCTATCGATGGCGACACTGCGCTGAATCTGGCGCTCAAAACGTCATCGCTGACGGATGAAGGCAAGCCATTTCATGCGGTCCTGAAGATCGGCGATCCGGGATCAACCTACTCCGGTCAAGTGGAAGTCTGGTGGGCCGGGGAACAGAAATACAAAACCGTTATTGCTTCACCAGCCTTCAGCCAAACCCGTATCGTTAACGGCGCCCAGGTCATGGAAGCCAACGTTGGCGATTACTATCCGCGCTGGCTTGAGAATTTTGTACTCGCCATTCTCAATCCAATTCCGGTTGCAGCGAACTTCCGCGGACGCCGCAGTGCCGTCATGGTCGGCCCGCAGATCGTGAGCAGTTGTCTCAGAAGAGATGACCGTCCGGGCGGCATCACCGACCAAATGACATGGGGAATCGTCTGCTTCAGAGGCTCAGAGCCGCGAATCGAGTCCGTCCTGACCACGAACATTTCCCTCACATTCGACGACTGGAAATCCTTCAATAAGAAAAAGGTGGCCCGTACCTATAAAACGTCGGTGCTTGGTTTTGAAGAGGTGGTCGCCCACCTCACCACGCTCGAAGATTTGCGCAACGTCCCTGACGAGACGTTTGCCGTAACCGCTCCGACCCCGCCGGACCAACAGATAACCACCACTTATGTTTCGACGCAGAAAGAGGAGAGCCTCATAGAAAACGCTCCGAAGATTGACTGGCCGCCCGTGCGCGAAGGGAAGACCGAGGGCTACATGATCGTCTATGCCCGCACCGACCGCACCGGACAGGTGCGCGAGACCGCCAAACATAACTCAGACCAGCCAGGCCTTGAAGATTTCGGAATGCAACAGGCGCTTCGCTATAAGTTCAAGCCACTCGTCGTCAACGGAGTCGCCGTCCAAATGGAGATGCCGCTGGTCCTCCACTTCACCGCAAGATCTGCTGATCCTCTACCCGTTCTTCACGGCGAAGATCTCCTGAAGCAGATCAGCGGTTGCGATGCGAAGCTCGTATCCGCGATTCCCACATCAGGAGTTACCCCAACACATATCTCCGTGAACGAAGAAGGCAAGTTGACGGGCGAAGGTTTCGGCACAACCGCGGACCCCGGACTTCCGGCCGTGCTGATCACGGTGCACAGGGCCATGGGTCTCGAATGTCATTTCGCCCCACTCATTCGCAACGGCGTAGTGACCTACTATCACGGCGAACTGCTCGTGGCCCACTGATCTCCCGCGCGCTGGATGCCCCAAATTCATCCCGCCCATTCGTAATCTATCGACCTACCCCAATCCCCAATACCCTGAAACTACCTTCTTTCAGAGTGCGAAAGCGGCTGCGCTGAAATTGGCTCAAAACAACGGGCCAACGGCCGGCCGCGCTAACGGCCTGCGGGCTGTCCAATGAAAGGAGGTGAGGCCCATGGACGAGAAATCGTCGTGGATGAGGGGGTTAATTACAATCGCCGTTGACCGCCGGCTTGTGATGGCACTTGTAACCTTGGTGCTTCTGCTACTGATAAAGTAGCAAAATCTTCCGTGAGGGTCGCAACCTCTCGGAAGCAATCTCGTTCTACCAAAATCGGCAAAGCCCCTTGAACCTTTACCGAATCCCCGCAGCCAGCAGCGTCGTGCTCGACCGCCGTCTCGGAACCCGCGGCATCGCCTGTGGCGCGTAGCTTGAATACACCGTGATATGGAAGCATGCCTGGTAAAATTCCTCTTCCACATCGATCTTTCCGGCCTGCTGCAGCGGCAACAACCACGCCCGCATCCACGCAATTTCCGACTCCGACAAGCCCTTCTTGCCGATGTCCACCGCCGCGCCCGTCAAATGCGGAGACGCCATATCCCCATCCGCCGCGGCCGCGTTGCCGTTAATCTCCATCAGCGACCGCTGGAACGCTACCGTCCGTACCGCCGAATTTACCTGAATTGCCCGGTGGAACCGCGCATAATGCACCCGCGCCAAATCGCTCAAAAAACGCGCCGTCGTCGGACGGCAATACCGCCGGTTATACGGCAGCGCCTGATTCACCAGAAGTGCCGAACTCGCTGGCAACTGCACCAGCTCCCGATCCGCGCGCATCGCGTTCAACTGCTCGTCGTCCCGGATCCGCACCAGGCCTTCCGCCGTGTCCTTCTCGTTCTGTCGCAGCAAGGACTCACGCGACCCACGCAGCGGCGGCACAAAATGCAGCTTTGCCAACGTCGGAATCGTCGCCTCCCGCGCCACCGCATGCGTCGTCAGCGCACCCCGCTTTCCAGCAGTTCGCTCAGCAGAAGTCCGCGCAATAGCGGGACGTTCTGAAGGCGCCTGTTCTGACGGGAGCTGTTCCGAATCTGCCTTTCCGGCAGTTGCTGGTTCTGAAGGTGCAGCGTCCCTGGATACCTGTTCTGGGTCTGCCTTCTCTGCGGCCGCCTGTTCTGTCGCAGCCACCCCCGTGGCAGCCGGCCCCGTGGCTGTGGCTTCCACCAGACGATGCGTCGCCGAACCATGTCCCGAAGCCGCCCGTCTCACCGGCACTCGCCCCGCAGACGTCACCTTTAAAGGCGTTACTCCCAAAGGAGCCCGCTCCGCCGCCGCCCGCAGCGCAGCCGCCTCGGCCGTTCCGGCCCGAACCGGGCCAGCCTGTCCGGCAGCAGCCCGCCCCGCCGTCGAAGCATGAGCGTGATGCGTCGCCGCCGGCCGGTGCGACCCAGCCCGCCGATGGTGGGTCTTGTTTAATGGCACAGTCCGTCGTGCCGTCGACGCAAAACCGGGCAGCGCTAACCCAAGGGCAAGCGCGAATACGACAAAGGCGAAACGAGTACGCATGAGGGGACCGCGAAGAATCGATACCAGCTTCTTCAGATTACCTGACCCCATCCCCGCGAAAAAGTAGCAAGCCGGATTCCTTTTAAATGTCATCCCGAGCGGAGCGCCGCAGC
>Ga0206851_1117_pt1 | contig 22617 bp, 18 predicted proteins | sample Alteio_BWOrgCont_13_FD_152904 | JGI IMG/M metagenome (GOLD analysis project Ga0206851, IMG submission 152904) | Enriched cells from forest soil in Barre Woods Harvard Forest LTER site, Petersham, Massachusetts, United States -... | ecosystem: Environmental > Terrestrial > Soil > Temperate forest >... | reverse complement strand
CTTTAACAGGTTCTCTGGAACCTTTAACAGGAACCACGGAACCTTTCACAGGCACCACAGAACCTTTCACATGTTCCGTGGAACCTTTAACAGGCACCACAGAACCTTTCACATGTTCCGTGGAACCTTTAACAGGCACCACAGAACCTTTCACCTGTTCCATGGAACCTTTAACAGGCACCACAGAACCTTTCACATGTTCCGTGGAACCTTTAACAGGCACCACAGAACCTTTCACATGTTCCATGGAACCTTTAACAGGCACCACAGAACCTTTCACATGTTCCGTGGAACCTTGCACAGGCACCACAGAACCTTTCACATGTTCCATGGAATCTTTCACATGTTCCGTGGAGCCTTGCACAGGCACCACGGAGCCTTTCACATGTTCCGTGGAACCTTGCACAGGCACCACGGAGCCTTTCACATGTTCCATGGAACCTGTAACAGGCACCACAGAACCTTTCACATGTTCCGTGGAATCTTTCACAGGCACCACAGAACCTTTCACAGGCACCACGGAATACGCAGAGTCTTGATTTTGATTGATTTAGATCAAATGTTGTTGTCTAAACGCACCGTTTAGCTTACACTCGCCACAGCGTCAAAGCACACACTTCTCCTTTGTAATTACGCGCTTTCCCTTCGTAAAAACACGCTTCTCCTTCGTAAATACATTCTTTCTCATCGTAAAAACACGCTTTTCCTTCGTCAATACAGTCTTATTTCCCGGCAACACACTTTTCTTTAGTATGGATTCAAGCTTCCTTGGCAGTAAAGTATAAGGAGATAACTTAGGAGGCGATTGGGTTGGGGTCAGAACCCAGGAGGGGCCGACTTTATTAACAACCGAAAAGCGCTTTTCAGCGTTGGCGGTATCTGCAGCCGGGTCAGGGTGGGTATAAAATCCAGATTCCCGGGCACAACAAGCCTCAAAACAGCTTAATTTAGGGGCATAGAAACCAAAAATGCAGCAGAAACTCTTTTTACTCCTGATGCTTTGTGCCAGTCTCGCCGTATGGACGGCCTGTGGAACGGCTTCTGGCAACGTAGAGGGGAAACATGTGCAGATAAAACCGGCCCCTCCCATCGCGGTTGCGGCTACTGATACCATCGCGCTTACCCCAGCCGAGCAGAAAAAAGCCTGGAGGCTTGATACCCTGTTTTTGGGAAAAGTAAAAAAGACGCATTTTAACGGAAATGTGCTCATCGCACAAAACGGAAGGGTGATCTACGAAAAGAGTTTTGGGTACGAAAACTACAAAACCAAGACACCCCTGGGTTGCAGTTCCAGTTTTCAGCTCGCTTCTTCTTCCAAACCCATGACTGCCGCTGCAATCATGATCCTCAAGGAACGCGGAAAACTGAGCTACGAAGACGATATTCAGAAATACCTGCCTGATTTTCCTTATCCCGGGATAACGATACGCATGCTCCTCAATCACCGTTCGGGGTTGCCGAATTACGAATATTTTATGGAAGGCTATGTGGCCGATCACAACACCCCGCTTACAAACACCGATGTGGTTAAGATCATGACCAGGGAGAAACCGGCTCCTTATGCCAAACCCAACAAACACTTTAGTTACAATAACTCGAATTATCTGCTCCTGGCCGTCATCATCGAACGGGCCTCGGGAACAGATTACCGTACGTTTATGCAAAAAGAAATTTTTGATGCCTGTGGGATGACCTGCACCTTTATCCCCGACAGGAAGAAGGACACGCTTCGTGCTCATGAAACCCATAATTATAAAGGAACCTCGAAATGGGACCTGGCACCGTTCAATTTTCTGGATGGAGTACTTGGCGATAAGGGCATCTATTCAACAGCCGAGGATTTGTATCGGTTCGAGCGTGCCATGGCGGGCAGTAAGCTGCTCAAAACAGAAACGCTTGCCGAGGCCTATACGGGCGGAAGCAACGAGAAAAACGGAAAACGCAACTATGGTTTTGGATGGCGCTTAACCGATCAACCCGATGGAACCAAGCTGATCTATCACAATGGCTGGTGGCATGGTTATAACAGCGTTTTCATGCGCCGCCCCAAGGACCAAACCACCGTGATTGTGCTTTGTAATAAATACAATACAAATACCTACCACGTACAGGGCGTCTGGGAAATCCTGGACGGAAAAGGTGTGAATGTGGAGGAGAAACCCGAAGAGTAAAAACCACCACTGTTTCGTGAAACCCTGTTTACGCAATTCTTCCTTCCTTGCTGGTTTCCTGTTCGTGCCAACAGAGCGTACAAGTGTCAGAACGGTGATTTTTGTGATTAAGACGATGTTGATGAGCGTAAGGAAGGAGTTTGTTGTTTTATAACCGCAAGAGTGGGTCTCTTCTAATCATACAATCACTTCCCTCTCAAAAAAAATCAAAGTTCAGACACCTTCCCGAGCTATCCTATGGAAAAACACTCACTAAAAATTAAAAAAAGCGCCCGTTATTTTGTGTCCGGAACACCCGGCCCTTCAATCAAAAAAGTATGGTTTATATGTCACGGATATGGGCATCTGGGCAATTATTTTTTGCGGAAATTTGAAGAACTGAACGACTCCACTACGCTTTTTGTAAGCTGCGAAGGCCTGAGCCGTTTCTATGTCAGCGGGTTTTCGGGCAGGGTAGGGGCCAGTTGGATGACGAAGGAGGACCGGACCGAAGATATTGAAGACTACATCGGCTATCTGAATGCCGTGTACGACAAGATCATGAACATGCAGACGACTCCTGTTCACATCACGGCATTTGGTTTCTCGCAGGGCACGGCCACCATCTGCAGATGGCTTGAAGCCGGTTCACATCGGGTTGATCAATTGGTTGTCTGGGCTGGGGGGATTCCAGATGATATTGATCTGGTCGTGAAACGCGATCGGTTTAACAGTTTCAGAAAGGTGTTGGTTGTGGGTACCCAGGATGAGTTTATCAAGGAAACAGAAATCACTTCGTTGTGCAACCGGCTGGATAATGACGGAATTAAGAAAGAGGTGATTCGTTTTGAAGGGAAGCACGAACTTCACGAAGAAACGCTCCGTCAGTTACTTGTTATCTAAAGGAATATAGCCATTCCACCGCAAGTTCTTCAGATGTAAACATCCGCGTGGGTTTGACAGGCTTGTTGAAATTGAGATAGAAATTTCCGAGTAGTTTTTGCGAAATGCTGAAGATGAGATAGGCCGAAGCCTTGGCATAAGGATCTGAAGCAGGTTTGGATAGAAATTCCATGGCATCGGTGCTTACCGTTGTTTCTTTCCCCGCTATGACAAGCACCGGATAGGCCAGGCCTCCCCCAACCTTCCCCATTGCTTCCACACAGTCTTTTGCAAGCTCAAGAGAAGTATGGGTACCGGGCGAAATGATTACTTGCAGAAGCCCGTCGTCTCTCAATGATACCTGCATAGTAGATAATTGAGCTGTTTCCAGGATTTTTATAGGAGTTGACATCTGACTTTCTTGTTCTGTGGGTTGGATCGATCTTCCTGCGTTGATTATTTTCTAACCAATCGGAAAGGGTACCTCTTCCTTCGAATCTAAATATACACAAATTTAAAGAATAGCAGAAAAGCAAAGGTTCGTTGGCTGACAGCATACGTTGTGCTGAAAGTGACCACTAAGGAACGAAGGACATTCAGGAACACGTATATGGCAGACAGGTTTTCTAAGTGAACCTTGGTGCTCTCCGTGCCTGAGTGGTTATCTTAACAGGTCTGTGTGAACCTGTGCCGTCGCTTAAAACGTTAAATCCTTTCAAGGTGTCAAGCTGTTTTTTGATGATAAAGCCTGGTCTGCTCCTGGAGCCATCGTACAGCTTCGGTTTCTTGTCCGAACATTTTTGTGGGCCGGGCCGGTTTATTGAAGCTCAGATAAAACCGGGCAATAATCTTTTGTGCCAGCGAGGAGATGACATAGGCCTCGGCTATGGCATAGGGGCTTGATTCGGCCGTGGCCAGATAGTTCATGGCCAGCACATCGATAGATGCAAGTGGATCGGCTACGATGAGCTGAGGGAGCATCTGTCTTTCTCCGATTTTGGCAATGGCTTCGATAATTTCCTTGACATCATCAACCGACAGTTCTTCGTCCCTGAATACATGCGTCTCCACAATAGCATCCGTCCGAAGGCCAACAACGGCTTTTTTCAAATCAACAGACCGGATATAGCTCGATACGCCTTTCATGGTTTTCTGGGCACTGAAATAAAAAGCTGTAATTTTTCTTCGATCATTTTTTTAGGTTCAATGCATCCTGTAATCGTGCCCGATTTAACTAAATAAGGTATTTACCGGTGGTTCAAATCCAGCATCAGATTCAGAAGTGAAACAAGCGAATTGGTTGAGGGGTTGGTACACCCAACCCTGATGTTGCAGTTGGTTTTTCCAGGCTCCTGTTCTTCAATGGCTATCAGGATCCTGTTGAACACCCCTGCGAAGGGATGCATATCAGGCTTGTTTGAGAATTCTGTGTGGATGCACTGCGCTGTGCCCTTGAGATCAATATAGGCCCAGCTCCCGTCAGTAACCGGGAATTTTTTCAGGACAATACCCTCAATCGGCCCGCGTTCCCTGGCGATGGGCATTTCTTCGGAGCTGCTGATAAAGAGTTGAGGGCCCATGGGATGGAAATACACAGGCAATTCGGAATTCAGTCTGAAACCATTCTGGCAGACCGTAATTGTCTTGCTGGCCAGGAGTTTTGGCAGGAGCAGGGTCATGGCCTGGGGGCCGTTTATTCCGAGCCGAAGAACAAACCCGGGGATACGTGCTTCCCGATCATGGGGAACTTCAACCTGGTTGAAATTATCATCATATTCGTAAGCTATGTATTTTTCATTAAAGTGAACAAATCCGTTCAGGGCCAGATCGGCATTACCGTCAAAGCTCCCCGAAATATCGTCAGGGCTAAGACCCCATTTGTTGCAAACCAGGTCAAGCCTGGATCCATGCCCTTCTGAACGGATACGTTCGAACAAGGTTTGAAGGTCTACATGCGTTGAAAGCATGCCCATAAAGCGGGCAGTGTCAACATAGTTTGAGAAACTGCTGTTTGAAGCCGGTTTGCCAAAAACATTTTTACCAGGGAGATCTTCTGACAGGTGGCCGACACGCAGATTGATTTCGCCTTTGTTGAAATCCAGGAAGGCTTGCAGAAAACCTTCTTTGCTGTTTTGCCCGGGTTTTGTTCCAAGCAGGTCTTTGATGGCAGGTGCATTCAGGTTAATCCACAGTGACACATCAGCCGATTGTTTTTCCGATTCGCGAAATACCTTGTTTGACAGGATGGAGCTGTCTTTCGGCATATTGAAAATACGTTTCAGCTCAGGGTTGAAAAATGAATTGTCTCTCACCTCATAACAGGCGGTAAGCACCACCATAACATCGTGGTTAAAGCCAATACCGACAGGGCTTCTCCAGTCATCATCGATGAGTACGAGGCTGCTGTATCCGGGGCTGGCGACAAGAGCGCTCAGGTGCACCTGTGCGGTATCAAGGAGCTGGGTGAATTTTGTTTGAAGAAAAATTTTAAGTTTCAATTCGTCGTCAACTTTCACTACCATTCCGGTGTACCATTGCTGGTGTTCCCTGCTTTGGGTCTGAAAAATCAAAACATCCGAAGTAAAGCTGATCCCAATACCACCGTTCTCTGCCGAAATTTTTTTCCAGCGCTGATAAATTTTGTTCGAAGCCAGACTGGTGTCGGTGTTCAATTTGCCTCCCAGAAGGATATCTGCGCCCAGCCGTTTTGTCTGGAGCGTCAATACTCCGGATATATCAGCGGGTATGTACCGGGCTGTGCCCGGTACTGAGTGCCCGATAAACAGATATCCCAACACGGCCCCAATCGCGAAGCAGATAAAAAAAAGGGCCCAGAAAAGTTTTGAACGCAGCATCATCCTTCTATTGAAATAAACGCGTGACCGATTTGGATCCTGCAAACAGACACGTTTTAATGTGTTGTCAGCGACTCCAGCTTATAGAATCCATTGAGCAGTTTGCAGATGCTGAGCAGACTGTTTTCAGAGGAATCAGAAAAATTCAGATCGAGCGAGGTGACATAGGCATTTCCTTCGCGTCTCACTCCGGTGAGGCTTGCATCCGACATATTGCCCTTAAACAGGTTTAGCTTGTCGAGTATCTTTTCGGCCGATTTGAGTTCTGTTTGTTTGCCGATAAGATCAAGGGTTTTCTTTCCATCCCAGTAATAAGCAATTGGCCATGTTTTCATCAGGTCTTGCTGGGCGGCAGTCATGCGTTCATTTTTGGGATATCCGGTCTTGAGCTTTCCATGAACCAGGTCTTCGTTGTTGGTGCAAAAGAGAATATTGTTTTCGAGGGCGATGTATATTTTAAACCCGGTTTGCTCGGGTGTTTCAATAAGATATACCCCTGGCCCTTCGCTGTGCAGGCCTCCCATCTTTTCAACCGCTTTCAGTATTTTGTCCATTTCTACCGGTTTGCCCACCGTTGCCATGGCTACAAACTCGGGCAGAACCTCGGTTTTCTCCTGTTTCGTTTCGTTTCGTTTGAAATTTTCATCGTAGGTATAACTCAGCGAAGTTGTTTTGAATGGACGCAAATCGGTAATGGCCACAGCGATATCGCCTTTGAAGAGATTGTTGACTACATCTTCGTTTGTAAAAAGCGCAGTGATGTCCATGGCGCCGGTAATATATTTAGACTCTTTGCCCATCGTAGCTTCGTAGGTTTTCACCATAACCTCGTGCGTAGCTTTGAGCAAGGGTTCAACGTTCATCGACATGGAGGCATAGCCAAGCAGGTTTTCGCCCCGGATGTATTTCGAAAAGTCTTTGTTCCCCTTCTTTTTATAGATCTCTGTAACAAGCTTGTCCATTTCGGGGTTTGTATAAGCTTTGTTCGTCACATGCAGTTTCCCCTGTTCAAAGGTGCAATAGGTAACCGAATAGTTGTCTTTCAATAGTCTTAGGATGGCCTTGCTGGTATCAGCTTCATCACCCCGGCTCCGGTTTCTCAACATCGGATTGAGTGTTTCGATTATTTGGTTTGAATAGTTCATCCAGAGCGCCACGTCGAATTTTTCTTTTTGCGATTCGGTAAAGCTCCTGACCTTGGCTACCGATTTCGATTCATCCAGGTTCATGAGTTCACGCAAACGCCGGTCGGCCCGAAGCTGCATCTGTTTCTGACCACGTTCTTCGCGTTCGCGTTCTTTTTTCTCCCAATCTGAATTTCCGGTGTATTCAGCTGTCGATTTGGCGCTATAGGCAATAGAATCGGCAATGGCACTCTGTCTTTCTGCTTCTTCTGAGGCCTTTTCTTCGGCCTCCTGCTCGGCCTTCAGTTGGGCCGGGGTTTTCTTTTTGTTGAGAGCGGTTTTCGCAGCCTTACTCTGCCTTAATTCTTCTTCTTTTTTCAGTTCAGAAGCTTTGATGCTATCAGCTGCTAGTTGCGCCAGCATAAGTTGTACAGCCTGGATACTGTCTTGCCTGGCCTGGTCGTAGGCCTGGTTGGCTTCTGTTTCCTGAGTATAACCGTAGGGAATCATTTTATCCCGGATGAGGAGCAAGGCAAAGTCCTTCGTCCAGGTTGCCTGAACCAGTCCGCTTTGTATCTTGTTGTAACCTCCGGCCGATGTCACTACGGGATTCGGTTTTCCTTTTTCATGAAGAACAGATGTCAGGAATTTTCCGAATTCTGATTCATCCTTGACCCCGAACAGGCAGCACCAACCCATCACGCTGTCGTGATCGATGCGGAACATATACGCTTGGGGAAGCATCTGGATGCCATGCTCCACCGGTTGGCAAAACACGGCATTGATAACCCGGTAGGGAGAATTGGCGCTGGTATCGCCGGTTTTGGAGGGATTGAAAAAATCCATCTTGCTGATTGTTTTCATGTCGACCTTGCCGGTATAACTTTGGGCATTGAGGGTGATGACATATTGTGCATACGCCGGAATATGGGTTTGAAGCGCTTGTGAGCGCATTAAAACGGAACAGACAGATACGATCGAAAAGAGGAGGAAGGTTTTCTTCATTTGTTTTCCAGGAATTTAATTGAGTTAGTGAGGTGTTTGTTGCCATTAACCAGGTCGGGGACAGGTACGCGTAATAAAACTGATTTGCCGTTTTTTGAAAGTTTTGCATCGGTATTGCTGAACTCCGCAATTGATTGATCGAACCGGTAGATACAGGTCATGTTTGCATCACCCATCAGGACCAGATCTTTTCGGGGGATTTTCTTTTTTTCCTTGGTTGCATCATATCCATCGGTGCAGGTAAAACTTTGTGAATCGAGTTTGAAACTGCTTTGGGGGACGGGCGTTCCTTTGGGTGAAAAGGCCACAAACAGGGTTATGAGGGCTTTGTTCAGACAGGTTACATCGCGGAAATCAAAATGCATGCTGAAGATAAAGTCGTCAAAATTCTTTTTGTTTTCTACATGCGTAATGCCATCAGAGGCGCTGAGCAACCGGGTTGCTTTTTCAATCTCGGCCGTCAACTGCCCGACAGAAGGCACCTTGAACCCATCTACCGAATCAAGGGCCATAAGGGTCTTTAATTTGATGCGGCTCTGGCTCAGGTTGGCGAGAAATAAAAAACTGCCCGAACCATCGCTGTGTACACTGATGTCTTCAACCAGGTCGAAACAACCGGGAAGAAACAGTAAGGTGAACGACAGACAGATAAAAATCGGGAAACGCATAGGGGGTGATTGAGGCCGAAATTTAAGCATTCCGGTGGAATGGGGCTAATAATATTAACCTGAGGTATTTTTTTTCCCTTTTATATCCTGTTTCTTTGTAGCTGGGGTGAGTGGGAGACCCACCCCCTTGTATAGATACCCTTTCTAAGCCACATAAGGGTACTGATAACTATCGGGAACATCCTTAAAATGGCTTGGCAAGGGTTATGCCGAATGCACTTGTACTTAATCCTCCTGTTCTTTCGGTTTAATAGCTAAATTTGCCGCGTGAAACTTCTCTGGAAATATATTAAAAATTACAAAGCGCTCGTTTTCCTGGCCCTTGGGCTTGCAACGGTTAATCAGGTGTTTTCCCTGCTCGACCCGCTTATCCTGGGCCGTCTTCTCGACAAATGCGTAAAGGTGATCCCCAACTACAAAGGCAATGAACACCAGTATCTACGCGATATCGGGTTCTGGATTGGGTTGATGATCGGCGCGGCCATGATGTCGCGCATAGCCAAGAATTTTCAGGATTATTTTGTGAATACGGTCACCCAAAAACTGGGCGCTCAGGTCTATTCAGACGGTCTGAGGCATTCTCTGGATCTGCCTTATTCCGTTTTCGAGGATCAACGCAGCGGTGAAACACTGGGTATTTTGCAAAAGGTAAGAACCGATACCGAAAAGCTCATTTCCTCGTTTGTTAACATATTATATACAAGCTTAGTTGGCATTATCTTCGTTTTCGTCTATTCCTTTACCGTGAACTGGATTGTCGGGCCGCTCTATATTATTACCATTCCTATTCTTGGCTTTGTAAGTTCGGTACTCAGTCGTAAGGTGAAAAAGGTTCAGAAGAGCATCGTTGCGGAGACCACTGCCCTTGCGGGCTCCACCACCGAATCATTGCGTAATATTGAATTGGTGAAAAGCCTTGGCCTTGCCAATCAGGAGATCAACCGGTTAAACAATACCACGCTCCGGATCCTGGGGCTTGAACTCAAAAAGGTGAAGTATATCCGAAGCATCAGTTTCGTGCAGGGCACCATTGTTAACCTGCTCCGCAATATCATCCTGTTTCTGATGATGCTCTTCATTTTCCGTGGCATGCTCACAAACGGGCAGTTTCTTACCTTCTTTATTTATTCCTTCTTCATCTTCGGTCCGCTCCAGGAACTTGGAAATATTATCCTGGTATACCGCGAAGCCCAGGTATCGCTTAAGAATTTTGATGATATCCTCAATACCAAACCCGAGTTTAAACCAGCTAACCCCAAAGAAGTGAAACGCCTCAGCCGGTTTGAGTTCAGAAACGTGAGTTTCAAACACCGCAGCGCCACGACTTACGCCCTGAACGACATTTCTTTTTCGGTAAACAAGGGCGAAACCATAGCCTTTGTGGGTCCCTCGGGTTCGGGCAAGACAACCCTGGTGAAACTGTTGGTTGGTTTGTACCATCCCATGGAAGGCGATATTTTTTACGACGATATCAGCAGCCGGGAAATAGATCTCGACAGGCTCCGTTCACAGATTGGTTTCGTGACCCAGGATACACAGCTTTTTGCGGGCACGATCCGCGAAAATATGTTGTTTGTGAACCCTCAGGCAACCGACGCCGAAATCAATACCGCGCTTGAACAGGCTTCGTGTTTCAATCTGCTGGCCCGTGCGGATAAGGGTATCCATACGCTGATCGGCGAAGGGGGCGTAAAGGTCTCTGGAGGAGAAAAACAACGCTTGTCTATTGCACGTGCCCTCTTACGTAAACCCAATCTGCTGGTCATGGATGAGGCCACTTCCTCACTCGATTCTATTACAGAAGAAGAAATTACCGGTACCATACGCGGCATCAATTCGCGAAAGGATATCATCAGTATCCTGATTGCACACCGTTTGTCTACCGTGCTTCATGCCGACAGGATTTTCGTGCTCGAGCAAGGCCGGATCATTGAATCCGGGAAACATGAGGAACTGCTTGCCGTAAAAGGATTGTACTATGCCATGTGGCGTCAGCAGATCGGCGAACGGAAGCTGGTTGTTGTTAAAGCATAAATAAACGTTCCGGTTATTGGCTTCTTGCCGATTGTAGTAAACACGCTAACCCTTAACTAATTTATCATGTCAGAAAAAACAGGTCAGAATTTTGAGAACCACAAACAAATGGTGCCCTTCTACCATTATGTACTTTATGCCCTGATGGCAGGAACGATAACCGGTTCCCTTTTTCATCTGTATGGAGCATGTATGGCTCATAGTGGAAGGCTCGCAGCAGGATTGATCTTCTGTCTGTCGGTCATTGCTTTAAAAAGCGCTTTTTTTATGCGTGTGTTTGCATTGAAAGCGCAGGACAGAGCCATCCGTGCTGAAGAAAATTTCAGGCACTATCTGCTCACTGGAAAACCGTTCGATTCGAAACTGCGCATGGGCCAGATCATTGCCTTGCGTTTTGCTCCCGATGAAGAAATGCCTGCCCTTGCGAAACGGGCTTTGGCTGAAAACATGAAACCGCTGGAGATCAAAAAGGCCATCAAGAACTGGAAAGGCGATTACTACAGAGCCTGAGAAAAAAGGGAAATAGAAACAGAAAGAAAAACAGAGCGGAGGATCTGAGTTCATCAACTCTTTCTATTTCTATTTAACCGGGTAGTAGATTTTGGTTAGCACTTTTGTTGGGTCTTTTTCAACCATGGGGTCAGAAACATACACCTCCCAGGGCGGGCCGCACATTTCTTTTCCGTTGGTTTTGATAAATTCATGAATCTGGTCGTGGGCAGCTTTCATGCCTTCATCATAAGCGCCGTAATAGTCGACTGTGACGGCATTTGTTTTCAGGAATTCTTTTGCGGAAACATTTCCTGAATTTTTTCCTTTTTTATCGACGGGTACCCCGGCTTCCATGTCAATTTTTTGGGGAGGTTCATATACATGATAGATTGCAAAGACAGGGCCTGTCTGTTTGATGCCTTGCTTCTGCATGGCGGCATTGATCTCTGAATACATCGCACCCAAATAGGGGCCAATGCTGTCGAGTGTACACGTGCGGCGTATGGTCATGATTTCAGCAGGTTCAACGGTGGTGACTTTAATATCATACTTTTTTACAGCCGGTGTTGCAGCCATTTTTGCTGCTTCCAGTTTCGAAAGCGAATCGAGGTTGTGCAGGCCCTTCTCGAAATCGGGGCCAATCATTTTATCCATGAACATACCAAAAATCTTTGCAATGGGGTTGTAACCCATTTCCATTTTCATTGTCCATGTTACCTTTGTTCCTGTTCCTTCCTTGCTCAGTTTAAAAACTGCCGAAGGGCTGCCTTTTTCACCAAAATCCATCATTGTTGAGATTGAATCCGGGGTGCAGCTACCCAGGGTCATCTTGCCTGCACCCACCTTTTTGTTCTTGCTGTCCCAGGTGTACCCTGCGCCGGCGCCTGTTTCGGGGCCAAAATAGGTGAGCTTCATGGAAGTATCCAGACGCGCCCAGGCCGACCATTTCTGCCATTCTTTCACGGTGCTTATTTCTTTGTAGATAGCCTCCGAAGGAGCGCTCATCACCAGCGAGCGTTCAACGATTCTTGTTTTTGGCAGCAGAAATGTGGCCAGTTCCAAAACCACGAGGAGAAGGATGACGGTGATCAGAATTTTTTTCATGTTCATAAATACCCTTATTAGAATGGTTTTGGAAAAGATTTGTAAGGCTTGATCTTTGTGTGCGATACAGAACATGCCTCCACCCCGAACGACCAGTGTCAGACAAATGTATGAAAGAATAGGATTGAAAAATCAGTAGAGGATGTCGGGATTATCTGCAATCCTGTTAACACTGTGCAAATTCTGAAAGATGTTTACGCTCTTTCTTTCTTTCTTTCTTTCTTTTTTTCTCTTATTACGGAGGGCTCATCTCATAAGGAGTTTTTGCCTTTTTAAGATGTTCTGGTTTGTTCTCACGAACTACAGGGTGTTTGGAGTGACTGAACCAGACCGGTTTTTTTTCGAAGGTGGCCACTTTGTTGTCGTAAGTGATGCAGTACATGCCTGGTTTGAATTCTGAAATATCAAGACTGTTTCCAAACCCGCGCATGGTCACAAATCCATAAGGATTATAGAGCATGTAGTAGGTATTACCGGTAAACGTAATTTTAAGATTATCTTCCGAAAGCCTGAAAAAAACATCTTCTTTTTTCGAAATCGTAGTGAGGATATTCGAATAGCTCCGCGCTTTATCTGGTCCTTCCCAGCTGATTCTGTATCGGTTTTCGCCAGAGTGCTGATGCGGTGAGTACGAGTACGGACTTTCATCACTTACTGCATCTCCGGCCACCATGCCTATGGTAACCCAGTGTTCGTTCTGAAATTGTTCAACCCCAAATTCAACAGCGCCATTTTGGTTATATACGATCCAGTTCAGTTTACCCGATGTATCGATGCGGATGCTTGATATTTTGACATCCTGACTCCGTTTTGAATCATGCTGTGGCTCACCTGCCTGCACAGAAAATGGGCCCAGGAGGAGGAGCGATGAAATAAAAAAAAGCATTTTCTGCAGGATGCGCATGTCTGTATTCAAATCTGAGTGCGAAAGTACTAAGAAAGAGCGTCGATCAGGATAAATTTAAGAGTTAAAAGATGTAAATAGTTCTCCCGTATTCATTTGATTTTCATCTTGCAGCATGTTGAAATACCCCGGAGAGGCAAATGCAAATCAACATCCGCCTGACTCCTGAAATTTTGAAAACCGGAGGCGTGGGTGTTGGTATACACAGAACCATACTTGGTATACCAGAAACCCCGTTTCATATATACCCCTTCTCTGCCATTTGATGTTTCCGAAAATTAGGAGGATCATCAGCAAAGCCGGTTTAGAAAGAAGTAGGCCGCAGGCGAACGCTCTTTTTCTTGAGATCTTTCGGGATTCCTTAAAATTTTGGATGATTGAATTTTGTATTTCTACGACAATTGAACCGGAAAAGATTTGAAAGAGGCCCTAATTATTTATAAATAGTTAACCCAGCCTGATTTTTGACATCGATTCGCAAGGGGAGGGTCGTTATTAGAGGAAAATTCAGGAGCCAGGAGGCCGTGAATCCCGTTTTGTCGTCAATATTGTGCGTTTCATCCCCCTGTTCCTCCTTTTTAGGAAAAAACAGATAAAACCCTTTTACCACCAGACCAGATAGCTTACCTTAGCAATCCTTCTGCTGACGGAGAATTCTGTCGGGGTTCGGTTACAGCCGGGCTTTTATACTCAGATCAGAAGCTTATCATCCCAATTCAATGTTTTTAAAATGGATGTGTATGTGGTTGGTGTGTCTGCTTGGTTGCGGCTTTTTGTCGGCCTCTACAACGGTGTGTTCCAGAGATTCACTGACACGCGACACCACCCGTTACCTTCCAGATCTTCGGATGCTCGAAAAATATTCAGAACCTCAGCTTATCGCACTCATCGATTCGCTGAGTGATGTAAAATTTATTTCCTGCGATCTCATTGTTCAGCTCAATGCACTCATTGCCGCGCGTGAAAACACAAACCCCAAAAATGATTTTGGCGGATTTTCGGTTTATCCTGCTGGCGAACTCTATGGAAAGTGGGATACCAAGAACCTCTTCCCTTATAGCGCCGAGCTCTCAAAACATGACAGCACCTTATTTATCACCCTCACCGGTGGTGAACTCGGTAGTTTTGCCCCTCCGGTCGAAGGTATTATGACTTCCCCGTTCGGGTGGCGTGATTCGGCACAACATCAGGGTGTTGATCTCGAACTCCGGCGCGGAGATGCGGTGAGTTGTGCGTTCGATGGAATGGTACGGGTAGCAGCACGAACAGCGAGCGGGTATGGAAATGTTGTTATTGTTCGGCATTCAAACGGATTGGAAACCTTATATGGGCATTTGTACAAGATTAAGGTAAAGCCCGGCGATTTTGTATATGCCGGTCAAACCCTGGGTCTGGGTGGGTCTACCGGAAGATCTACCGGGGCACATCTTCATTTTGAGACACGCTACAAGGGAGTTGCTATCAATCCGAAGTATTTTATTTCGTTTGATACGCATACCCTGCTCAGCTCCCGGGTGGAGCTCAAGCGTTACCGCTGGGGCTATGCTGCCTATGCCGCCGATTCTGATGTGTATACCATTCAGAAAGGTGATAATCTTTACGAATTGAGCCGTCAGTTTGCCACCACCGTGGCAAGGCTCAAGGAACTGAACGGTTTTACACGTTATCCTCGGCTCAAAGCAGGTGATACACTCATTGTCCGGACACAAACGGGGAAATTCTAACGCTCGTCCTTCACACATTCCAGAAGCAACCAGGCTAAATAAGAAGATCCTGGCTGTTTACTCAATCTGTCCCGCTTAAGGAGTTAATTAAATAATGATCGATTTACCACGCGTTGTGATGATTGAGCATACCATTTCAATCATTCCGTAGCTCCTTTGTGTCATTGCAAGGTCAGGTCTCTGATCGGGTGGGTGATACAGGTGATTGAAAAATGGCAAACAGCCTTCATACAATAATCGATGTCCTGCCAATCAGAACGCTCCTGGTTCTCCTGGGCCGCCAGGAATAAAAAAAGTACCGCTCCCTTATTCATTACCCATAAAAAACATAGATAATCATTCGTTGAATGGTTATCTATGTATGTTTAAAGTCCCCTTACAGCTTTTATGTCTGAATCGGGAGGAAGCCAGTAAAATAGAGAGTGAGTCGGAAGGAAGGAAAAAAAAGCATTGAACAGATATCTACCCTGAGCCTGAAAAGGCATTGTTTGACAAAACACCAGGCCCCGAAAAAAACGGACCCGCTCTATCAGACCCCCAACTCATTCAGGCAACGCCGGTATGCATCACGCATGCCTTCGAATATGACCAACCTTCCGTAATTCTGGTTCCGTTGCGCTTCGTTAATAGTGACGTTCGCACTATTGATCTGCTCGTTTAGCCAGCGGATCATCTGCTGTAGTTTCTGAGGGTCCATATGTGTGAGGATTTAAGTATGTTTACGTCGGTGAGTATCAGTAAGTTTCGTCGATTCTAAAAAAAAATCGCACGATTCTTTCTACTGATCAGGTGTCCGGTGCATATTAAAAATGGCGCAAGATAATTTTAATTTTTGCCCATTGCTGTCATAAGTGGTTGATATTCATAGAAATGACCTAATGAAATGAATTTTTCGTCTGATTTTTTTTCGAACTTAAATAAGCAATTAAAACAGGTTTTGCCGGGCGAAAGCGCTCAAAAAAAACTATCGGCTCATCCGGATTATACAATCAAAGGGTTGCTGCAGAAAAACCCGAACCCTCGTCAGAGCGCTGTGATGATTGTGCTTTGGCCCGAGAACAATGGGGTACGCTGTTTGCTCATACGGCGTTCGGATTCGGCGAGTGCTCATGGAGGGCAGATGGCTTTTCCGGGAGGGAAATGGGACGAACTGGATACGGATCTGATCCAAACGGCAATACGGGAGACACGCGAAGAGATAGGACTTGGACTCGACACCCAATCGGTCATCGGGGCGCTCAGCCCTTTGTATATACCGGTAAGCAATTTTTTGGTGAATCCCTTCGTGGCCAGCTGCGGCATGCGGCCCCTGCTCAGCATTGAACCCGCCGAAGTGCAGGATGTAGTTGATTTCGATCTCGGACATATCCTGAATGATCAGAATATCCATATTGGCGAGCGTCTGCTCCAGAATGGCGCAAAGCTAAAAACCCCCTATTATGAAATAGAGGGTTTTGAAGTATGGGGAGCAACCGCTATGATCCTGAGCGAGCTTGCAGAGGTCTTGCGGATTATTTCTTCTTAAAATCAACTACCTGGTTGTCAAAACAGAGGTAGTACAAGCCCCGGCTAAAGGAGGCTACGTCAATTTCTTTTCCGTATCCCTTTTTGACAATATTGCCGTATGCATCGTAGATTTCGTACATTGAATCGCCGGTAAGGGCAATCTGCTTATTGTCTTTCGAAGGGCTGAAAGTAAGGGCTGGCTGGGGCGAGTTGAGGGTAATTTCCTTGGTGTATTTTACAGTTCCGGCAAAACCAATTTGTTTTACCCGGAAACGGTTAAGACCAGAATGGGGCGCAACCTGAAACTTATAATCGTGTTTGTCGCCGGTTCCTTCTCCCATTACTTCGCCAACGTTGATCCATTTGTTCCAACGGTATTGCTCTACGATAAAAGGCAATGCACCTTGCTCACCTTTCACAGACCAATTGATGGTACCCTGATCGTTTACATTGATAGAAAGGGGTTCAAAAGTAGCCTTTGGTTTGAGGGCTTCGGGATTGAGGACTTTGGGCGTACAGTCATCTTTATGCATGATTTCCACCTTCACTTCGGTTCCTGGTTTGATCTGAAACTGACTAAAATCAATCTCAAAAGCGCTCGAGTTGATTTCATCGGTAGTGACCTGGCCATTGATTTTTACCTGGTATGTGCAAAACCCCACACCGGTACCCGCAAAGCCATTCTGTACGTACAGGTTCTTGTTTTGATATTTCCCTTCCAGAACAATGGTTCCGGCAGTAGAGAGAAGGCAACCTGCGAATAAGAAAACAACAGAAGAGAGTATTTTTTTCATCTTGATTAAGTGGCAGAGTGAGTAGTCCTGCGGAACAAAAGTAAAGCATTAATCGTTTAAATACACGATTTGATCGAAATACTTGTTAAAAAAGGCTTCGGGGCATCTTTAATAACCCCTTCCAAACATCCCCTCCCCTTGGGGGAGAGGCAGGTAGAAGTCTGTAAAACGGGCTTTTTAGAGATGCTCCTCGTTTAGATCATTGAGGGTCAATGCATGAGCTTGAGGATTAAAAAAATGAGGGAATAGAGGCCGATGATGGTGATAATCAGCTTCAAGGCCACCCCTTTGAAATGCTGGGTATTGATGATTTTATCCTTTCGATATGACCAGACCAGCCCTGCAATGAAGACCACCACGAAACTGATGGTGAAGATGATTTGGCCTTTTGTGAAATCCACGTTTACCTGATTTTGGGGACAAAGGTATTGCTGATTGTCTTTGGTGATCGGGTTGTTGAAACATTTATACCTGTCCTGCGCAACTTTATTAACGATTGTGGTTTTTGTGTCCGGATCCTTTTGTGAACGATTGCTGCCGAAGTTCTATGTCTTTAATCTCCTCTCATTCTGCCAAACTCTAAAATGGCCTGGGGCAATGTCTGCCGAAAAGTGCATTTTTTAACTTTCTTTCCTCCTATCTTTGACCCTCACTCCGATGGAATCAACCCTGAAGAGATAGGCCATGCGAAAATACTTGTTAGCGCTTCTGATTTTCTGTCAGCTCTCCTTCATCTCCTTTGAGGGCAGGTTTGATCGGGGCATGGAAGCTCTGAAGAGCTACAATTATTTCAGGGCCAAACAACTTTTCGAGAAAACATTGAAACATCATCCAGCCGGTGCAGCCTATGGGCTGAGCACAATCTACTCACGGTCCGACAATCCGTTTCACAATACCGATTCGGCTTATCGCTATATCGGTATTTCAGAAAAGGCCTTTCGGCTGCTGCAACCTACTCAAAAAGCGAAACTCGCCCGCTTCAACATAAACGATACGGCAATCGAAGTACTGAAACGTTGCATCAACCGGCAGGGGTTTGATGATGCTTCCTCAAAAAAAACAGTCGAAGCCTTCAACCGTTTCATTGCCCTTTATCCCAATGCTGCCGACAGGCCCCAGGCCATAGAGATGCGTAACCACCTGGCCTTTGAGCGTGCCGATAGCGCCAATACCTGGCAGGCGATGAAACAGTTTGTTGAAACATATCCCCAAGCACGTGAGCTCTTGAAAGCGAAAGACCGGTATGAGCTCCTGCTTTTTAAAACAGCAACAGCCGAGGGGAACGAAAAAAGTTTCGCCGACTTTCTGCGCGATTATCCCGACAGTCCGTATAAAAGAGATGCAGAAAACAGTCTGTTTGCACTTTGTGTACCCAACAATACGATTGCCGAATACCATGCCTTCCTTGAAAAATATCCCACCAACCACAATGTAGAAGCTTCCTGGCACAATATCTATACGCTGTTTACAAGCGATTTCAGTCAGCGCAGCATCCAGGCGTTCAAAGAAAAATTCCCTGATTACCCCTATCAGCAAACGGTAACGCGCGATCTGAACCTGGCCGGGATTGTTTTTTATCCTGCCCGTCAGAACAACCGGTGGGGGTTTGTGGATTCAACAGGGCATGAAATGATTGGTTTTGTATATGAGTTCGTTGACAAATATGCCGAGGGGCTTGCTGAAGCAGGCTTGAACGGCAAAAGCGGTTTTATAAGCAAGACCGGGAAAGTAATGATCCCGCTCGAATATGATGAAGTCGAGCCATTCAGCGGTGGATTGTCGGTTGTAAAAAAGAACGGTAAAACAGGCATCATCGATAAGATGAACAAGCCCCTGGTGCCTTTTGTGTACCAGGAAATCCATGATTTTTCCGAAGGTCTGGCAGTGGTAAGCAAGAACGATAAGTTTGGTTTTATTGAACGAAGCGGTAAAGAGGCGATCCCTTGCATTTACACTGCTGCCCAGGATTTTTCAGAGGGGCTGGCTGCCGTTGAGGCGGATGGTCACTCTGGGTTCATCAACAAAACAGGAGCCATCGTCATTCCTTTTCAATATCAATGGGTGGAGCGTTTCAGCAAGGGGCAGGCGCACGTAAAAAAAGATGGAAAATTCGGCATCATCAATTTCAGGGGTGAAACCCTGGTGCCTTGTTCCTACGACCTGATCGGTGATTTCTCCGAAGGACTTGCATTGGTACTGAAGGGGAAAAAGTTTGGATTTGTCGACAGCTCTGGAGCCGAAGTGATAGAACCTCAATACGATTTTTCGGCCGATATTGCCGTAAACAGCGGCTTTCACCAGGGACTCGCAAAGGTAGAGATGGCGAAGAAGAAAGGGTTCATCGATCCGCACGGAAAAATGGTGGTTCCCAAAGATTTTGAGGACATCCACTATTTCAGTGAAGGCTACGCATCGGTATCAAAAAAAGGAAAATGGGGGTATATAGACCATAAGCTAATTCCCAAAATAGACCATGAGTATGAATTTGCAGGTGAATTTATCAATGGAATAGCCAGGGTACGTAAAAAAGGCAAATTTGGGTTCATCGATAAAAAAGGGAAAATGGTTATTCCTTTCGATTATGAAGACGCGACTGATTTTAAGGATGAACGTGCCTTTGTTTCGATGGATGGAAAACAAGGGATCATTGGCCCGGATAACAGCTTTTTACTGAATTGCGAGTACGACAAAATAAAACCCATGGATGGCGTACCCTCCATTCTTATTCTGGAAAAGGATGGGAAAATGGCTTACTACAGTTTGAGGGATTTAACGATCTTCTGGAAAGAAGATGGGTTTTGAAAAACGGATCTGTTGTGGAAAACTAGAATTTAAGATGCACAAACACCCTCCCGAAATTCTTACTGTCTTTCTCCAACCGGTGATAGCGCCTTTTAATCGCAGGTTGTTCGAAAAAACGAATGACTCTTTTCTTTAATTGGCCGCTGCCTTTACCTGGTATGATTTCGATGCACCCGATTTTTTTTTCATGCGCCTCATCCAAGACCCTGTTCAACTCACGTTCAATAGACTTGCTATCGTTGAAGATGTCGTGAAGATCGAGTTTGAGAAAGGCCATAGCGGTTTTTCGGAAAACGGGCGCACAATACGGGGAGAAAGAATTGAAAGACCTTTGCAACAAATAGATCAGCCGACCTTTAGCTTCTTTCCTACCTGTAGGTTGGCTGTGGCCTTGATGCCGTTCATGCGGCAGAGCAGGGTTACTGTGGTGCCGTAGCGTTTGGCAATGCTGTTGAGTGTGTCACCCTTACGGATGTTGTAATACCTCACATAAAGCGGTTTGCCGTGGGGGCCTGTTGTTTTTGCTGTATAGGTGCCCGTACTTCCGCCACCAACACGTTTGGTTGAATAATCGAAGGTCTTTTTGGTGATGAGAAACGTGTCTGATTTCAATTTGAATTCGGCAAAATTAACGACATCGTTCGGATCAATCGGCATGCCTTTGTACCTTACTTCAAAATGAAGGTGGCTTCCAAAGGAATGGCCTGTATTGCCTCCCAGGCCAATAATGGTTCCGGCATCTACATCCTGACCAGGCTCTACGAGTAGTTTTGACAGATGTGCATAATAGGTTTCCAATCCGTTTGCATGTCGTATGATGACTACATTTCCGTATGATTTATTCCGTTTGGCTATTCTCACCTTGCCTTCAAAAGCCGCATGTACCGAATCGCCGATCTCCAGTTTAATGTCTTCTCCGAAATGGGGTTGCCCATGGCGGTATCCGAAACCGGAAGTGACATTGCCCCTGAAAGGATGACAATAGCCGCAATAGGCAGGGTCGTTAACAAGTACACGGATCGTATCTGTGAAATTTGACATGTTCATGTGTTCCACCACATGGATCACAGAAGTGTCGAAATCGGTATAGACATCATAAGCCGGAAAACGTAACAGGGAATCGTTGATGCTCAGCGCCCTTGATAAATCGGCCTTGACAGTGTCTTTATGAGATGGATTGTTGGTGTATGGATCGGTGCCGGGATAGTAGGAAATACTGCTTCCTGCAAAGGCGTTAAGCCCAAACAGGATATTTAAAAGAATGAATATGCTTCTCAAATCTTTCAAAATAGTATGCAGGGTCAGGGTCCATTTTTTTGTTTGATGCTGCGCGAAGGTAACAAATTATCCGAAAAACAACTATTTTATCGAATGATTGTGAATTTGTTAAAATGAAGGGGTAATGTCAAAAGCTGGGGGCAGAGATCGAATGACTGCTGCATGTTGGTCCAGCCAGTGGGTCCAGAGACATGTTTCCGTTTTTCAATTTGTCTTCTGAAGGGGTGATTCACTCTTTAATACAGCGCTATACAGTCTTTATCACCTTCTATTTAGGGTTCACTCAAAAAATCGACAACCTATTGGGGGACGAATCGCCCTGTGCGCTGGGGAGTCCACGCGGAGAACGAACTTCAAGATGGCTGGCGAGAAGCGATGGCCTGTGCTGAAAAGCCATCTTGAAGTTGGTCTGCGTGGGGCCTTTTTTGCGTTACTTTCCTGCCCCGCCCCTCAAGCTTCCTGCGCGTCGGCAGGCGGGGTTGGGCAAGCAAAAATTCCTTTGAACACAAAGTTCGTCCACGTTCTGCTTGGTGCAAGGGTTTTGATTGGAAACGGTATTTAGTTTTGCATCTCAAGGATGAAAAAGAGACATTAAGTGTTGATTGAGTGGTGTTTGAAGGTGTTTGAGTGAACCCTATATAGATGCGATAAAGCACCTTTAGCATAGCATACAATCGTTCATTGAAAAAGAGATAACTACCGGCGACCCACAGCCTGCCATCACGAACCATAGGCAGGGCGGATATTTTCCGGAAAAAGCGCGATCAGAGTCGGATTCTGGCTGATTGCTATAGAGATCTGGCCGATTGCTATAGAGATCAGCCCGATTGTTATAGCAATCGGGCTGATCACTGTAGCAATCGGCACTCTTGCTATAACAACAGGGATGATTGCTATAGCAATCAGCCAGTTGTTGTAGCAATCGGGCTGATTGCTATAGCAATTGGCACTGTTGTTATAACAATCGGGCTGATCTCTATAGCAATTGGCGCTGTTGTTATAGCAACAGGGCTGATCTCTATAGCAATCGGCCGTGTTGTTATAACAATCGGGCTGATCAGTATAGCAATCGGGCTGATTGCTACACTGATCAGCCAGAAACGCACTCTTTTTAGCATCATACCCCCAATGAACGGCACCGCATGAAGCATAAACTCTTGAAAAAGAGCAGCATACCAGGCTCAATCAACTGTAGTCTGGGAAAGAAGAATCAGTTACAAACCTATTTCAAAAAACAAAAACACCATGAAAAAGCCAATTAGGGTTCACTCAAAAAGGCAGAACACGATAGGCTT
>Ga0206851_1116_pt1 | contig 22751 bp, 17 predicted proteins | sample Alteio_BWOrgCont_13_FD_152904 | JGI IMG/M metagenome (GOLD analysis project Ga0206851, IMG submission 152904) | Enriched cells from forest soil in Barre Woods Harvard Forest LTER site, Petersham, Massachusetts, United States -... | ecosystem: Environmental > Terrestrial > Soil > Temperate forest >... | reverse complement strand
GGCGTGCAGGATTATTTAAGGGATACGATAGCAGTGAATATACTAAGGCAGTGGGGTCGAATCCATTAACGGAGTTGTTGCCGGTGGGGGCGCAGTTGCAGCAGAAGTCGATTTAGCTAAACCAGATGTAGTAGTTGTAGTAGTCACCCCAAGAGAACCGCCAGCACCACCCGATCCGGCGCTGCCTTCTGATGTAATAAGCGTATATGGCATTAAAGTGACGCCGTCTTGTGGTGATAGGCAATAGCTGTTAGAAAGATTGGCAGCAGGCACGCAGGAAAGAGGAGTATTAGTACCGCAGCAATTGCTTGCGCAGGCATCATTAGCTGAGCAGTTAACACCTAGGGGAAGACCTCCTGTGATAGGAAGATTTCCTGGACAATAGGTAGTAGGTATACATTGAGTAGTAGTAGTACCGCAGCAATTGGTTGCGCAGGCAGCATTAGCAGTGCAGGTGTTGCTACTGGTAGTACCAGTTCCGCTCCCACTGGTATTGCAAGCATTTGGAATCGTACTATTACTCATATAGACAGGAAGCGTGCCGCCGCTGGAGAGCGTACATGTTGTAGTCATGGTGCAGCAACTTACTCCATCGGCTCCTATGAATGTACTACAGACAGGCATACCATTTATTGAATTTGTTGATAAACATGAGGGAGAGCTAATAGGCGGGGGGCTGCTACAAACCGTAGGAGTAAGACAACCAGTACCTCCACTACCTCCCGTTCCGGTGGTGACAACTCCAGAGCTACCGCCAGTTCCAGTTATACCGCTACTACCTCCCGTTCCAGTTGTGATAATTCCAGAACTGCCTCCAGTTCCAGTTACACCGCTACTACCTCCCGTTCCAGTGGTAACAACTCCAGAGCTACCTCCTGTTCCAGTTATACCACTACTGCCTCCTGTTCCGGTGGTGACAACTCCAGAGCTGCCGCCAGTGCCAGCAGTTATACCGCTACTACCTCCCGTTCCAGTGGTGACAACTCCAGAGCTACCGCCAGTGCCAGTAGTTATACCGCTACTACCTCCCGTTCCGGTTGTGATAATTCCAGAACTGCCACCAGTTCCACCGGAACCACTCGATCCAGAGGATTTGGCTGGTACTGGAGTATTTGCTGGCGTCGCTGGCGGTTGCTGTGCAAATGGTGGAGCTGATGTAACAGTATTAGTAGGTGAGGTGCCTGTGGACGAGGTGCTTGGTGTGGATGGCGTAGTGGGCGGTGTGGTAACGCCACCGCCTGTAGGCGCTGGGGTGGGCGATGCGGCATTTGATAATGATCCTGAGGGTAATATTGTTGGTATAGGAGCAACTTCTGGCACCGCAGCAACATCAAGCAATGGAGTTGCTCCTATGTTGGATGGGGGCGGCGCTGATGTAGATGTGGCTGCAGATGTGGTAGTCACAGTATTGGCCGCTGGGCTAGGAGTTGTTGTAGTGACTGGAGCTAAAGGTGGCGGATTTGTATTCAATGTGGGTGGAGTAGTAGCCGCTGCAGTGGAACCAGCACTAGCCACCGGGCTTTCACCATTGCTGGATTCAGTGTTTACGGTCAACGGCGATGCTGGTTCACCTGTATTGTTGGTAGGAACATTAGCAACAGGCGCAGGGCTAGTTGCTGGAGCGGGTATCGGAGGAACCGCTGTAGCGTTAGTTGATGGAGTCGTGGTGGAAGATGATTTAGCAGTTTTACTCTCAGCAACCTTGGTCTTGGCAGCTTTTTCCTGAGATTCCGATTTTGGCGAACAATTTGGAACTCCACCCAAGTCTTCCACTACACCAGCTAAGAATGAGCTAACTCCACCAGCACAAGAAGAAGGTTTGTCTGATACTGATTTAGCAGCACCGTCAGTGCCAGATGTGGTACCACCACTGCCAACGCTAGAAGCTGATGCAACAACGCTGTTAGCAACAGGTGCTGACTTGGCAACGCTGCCAACAACTGGGGCAGGTGCCGTACTACCATTACCACCAGCGCTAGGTACTTTAGCAGTGTTTTCATTAACAGGTGCTGGCACAGCACTGCTACTAGGTACAGCTGTGGCACAATGCCCACCTAGAGCTGAGACAACAAAACTTTTAATTCCGAATATTAACCTAGCAAAAAATCCGGCTCCCTCTGCACTCGCACCACAAGTGCCGGTTGTTTCAGCAGTCGATGCCAAGGTGGTAGATGCGCTGTCGCTAACGGCTGCACTTCCGTTTCCTGCCTGTGCCGAAGCATCCAGAACTATTGATGAAAAAAGAAAACAGAAGAACAAAAGGAAAAGCAGCAGCCGACATCCCGCCATCATCTGGCCCAACGCTCTTTTTTGGGATTTATATTTCAGCAGAGTTCTTATTTCGGCGCACACCTTACAAACCTTTTCTAGTAGTACACTGCAATTGTTAACTATATATCAAAAAGGTTAACAAATCGTTAATTTTTTAAATAAATTTTAATTATTTTTGCCTTAATTTTTATCATAAAAATGCTATCCACCTGTTCTGCAATGGTTATTGCGATGCAGCATAAAATCAAGAGGATTATAGGGATTAGATAAAGACACGCTAAAAACAACTTTCACTGATGCAAGAACACACTCAATATTAAAAATGAGCCTATGGGATGGTGAAGAAACGTAGCACAATCCCTTTAGCAAATCTTTAAATTCCCACCCCAATGCCCAAATCTTTTTCCAGCAGAATCTGGGGCTGATTGCTGTGAGATTTCTTGGCCAGAATATATCTATAAACTTCTGTCGTTTCCAGCACACGCTGTACGTAATTCCTAGTTTCCTTGAACGGAATCACCTCAAGCCAATCAACAATATTGTCTAAATTTCGCATTCGGCGCGGGTCGCCATACATAGCCACCCACCTGGAAACGTTGGTCTGCCCGCCGTTATAGGCGCATATCGCAAGGATATATGAGCCGTTATAATTATCGATCAAGTTTTTCAAATAATAAGAGCCGAGGCGAATGTTGTAATTAGCATCAGTGGTGAGCCTAGCTTTGTTAAAGCTTATTTTTAACTTATGCGCCATAAGCCGTGCAGTATCGGGAATAAGCTGCATCAAGCCCAGTGCTCCGGCCGAACTTTCCGCACCCTTAGCAAACATACTCTCTTGGCGGATAATGGCGTGGGCAAGCGGCGGCTCAATGAAATCCTGTATGTGCGAATCAGCAAGCGTGGGGTAGGATTCATCCTCGAATATAACATCACGCAGCGCCGCCTGTTTCGCTGCCACCACCGAGAAGTCGCGATGACCGCTGTTAATTCCAATGCGGCTAATAAGCCGCATTTCTCCGGCAGTTTTAGAGGTTTTTATTGCAGCTATGAGAAATTTTTTTGGCAATCTCATCTTCGCCAATACTAGCCAATGTGCGGAAAGCAAGGATGATTTCCTTACGATCAAAAGTTTTTTTATCCTCTGCCGTTGGCGTCACCGAATAGGGGAAATTAATGATGTTTTTCTGAGCTTTCAACGCAGCAAGCTGACCATAAAAGGTAGTAGGATAAACTGCCCCGACATCATACCAATTTTTTGCCAAATCGCTTTTTCCCGCACTTTCTGCCGCCCTTCCCGCCCAATAGGCAGCGCGTGCTAGGCTCATCGGTGTTTTGACCGCACTATAAAGATTATAGAAATGCTTGTAGGCACGGTCAGGATTATCTTGGAACCGAAGTGCCACCCATCCTGCCATCCATTCGACCTCGGAATAATCAAGACCCTCAGTCGAACCGTGCTCACCTGCCAGATGATAGGCTTGGTCATATTTCCCTTCAGAAATCAGTGAGCGGATTTGATCTAGGCGAATATTCGTCCATTTTTCTGCATGATCCAGATTTTTTGGCAAAAATTCCAATATATGCCGCACTTTATCTGGCTCTTTCGCAGCGTAATACCATTCTGCAGCATTATAAAGCAGGCCTTCATTTTCCTGCAATTCTCTGGGGACATCGCGCGCTAGATCAACCGCACCGCGTCGGTTTCTGATGAATGCTATCCTGGCTGCGAATAATTTCTTGTAAGGCTCAGAAACTTTATCCATGATCCTTTTCGCAGGATCGATTTTCTGCTCCCATAGCAGATTATCAATGCGGTGGGCAAAGTCAATTTCGCGTATTAAATCACCGTAAGCTCGTAAGAATTCCTTTTCTTCTTTTTCATTGAAACTCCCCAAAACCCAGGCTTTTCTTATTAACGAATCGGCTTCCTCTTTAACGTCTTTGCTATTTGGATTTAGCGCTTTTTTCGCCTCAGCAAGATAAATCATGCCGTTTCTGGTTTCCGGCGGATGACCCGCGAACCATGCGATTATCTTTCCTGGTGGAACGCTGTTATCCAGTGAATTTTCTGCATTCTGCCACATGATGTCCTGCTGCGGCCAATCTGGGTTTTTTCTGATGAATTCGGATATTTCGCCGAAAGAACTCTGCTCTCCCGGCTCAATGAATTCCATCCACATCACAATTTTGGACAGAACAGGTATACCAAAACTTCCGGCATATTCCCTAGCAGTACGCCATTTTTTGGCTTTGGCTGCGGAAATTGCTTTGCGAATTATGGCAAAATCCTGTACAGCAGTGGGGTTGGCGGCCGTATGTTTTTTGGCAGTCACGGCTAAGGCATCGGCAGATGCAGACAGCAGCAACAAAACCAGAACCGCGATATTTAAGAACTTCATGTGCATAAATTAACCATATTACAGCTATGTTCAAAGGATTATTTACCGCTTTAATCACACCATTCTCCGCCGGAATGTTTGATGAGAAAGCTTTCAAAAATATCGTCCTGCGCCAGATCAAAGAAGGTGCACACGGCCTGGTGCCTTGCGGCACCACCGGCGAATCGCCTACGCTTTCGCATGACGAGCATAATTACGTAACTGAATGTTGTGTCAAATTTGCTAAGGGGAAAATCCCGGTAATGGCTGGCACTGGCTCGAATTCTACTGATGAGGCAATAATGATGACGCGCCATGCCGAGAATTGTGGCGCAGATGGCGCACTGATCGCCTCACCATATTATAACAAGCCAACGCAGGAAGGAATTTACCAGCATTATAAAGCCATCCATGATGCGACAAAAATCCCGTTGTTCATCTATAATATCCCCGGCCGATCGGTAATAGATATAAGCGATGATACGTTGGTGCGATTAGCGGAGTTGAAAAGGATAGTAGGCATAAAAGATGCAACCGGTGATCTAGCTCGGCCTTTGAAACTTCGATCCAAGCTCGGCAAAAACCGTGATCGATTCATCCAGTTCAGTGGCGAGGATGCAACCGCCCTGCCGTTCAACACCCAAGGTGGTGTGGGCTGTATTTCGGTAACTGCGAACATTGCGCCACAGCTTTGCGCCGAATTGCAGAACCTCTGGTTTGCGGGAAAAATAAAAGAGGCGCAAAAATTAAACGACAAATTATTGCCGCTGCACCTAGCCATGTTCCTTGAGACCAGCCCTGGTCCGGTAAAATATGCCGCAAGCTTGATGAGATTATGCAAACCGGATTTAAGGTTACCGCTGGTGCAACCATCTGCGGAAAATAAGGTGAAAATAAAAAAAGCCCTGGCCGATGCTGGGCTGATCTAGATGGTAAAAAAAAAAGACAAACCATCAATAAACTACGCTGCGCAGAACCGCAAAGCGCGGTATGAGTATGCAATTGAGGAAAAATTCGAGGCTGGAATAGTTCTGACGGGAAGCGAGGTAAAATCATTGCGCGCCGGGAAGAGTAATATCCAGGATTCATATGCGGCAGAAGTCAGCGGTGAATTGTTCCTGCTCAATTCCTATATCCCCTCCTATAACAACGCTGGAAATTTCAACCACGAACCCAAGCGCCAGCGGAAACTATTATTGCATAAACGCCAAATGAACAAACTACTCGGGCGCTTAAAAACCAAGGGTATAGCACTGGTGCCACTTTCGATATATTTTAATAAAAAGGGTATAGCTAAGGTCGAGCTGGCGATTGGGAAAGGCAAAACCAACTATGACAAACGCCAATCAGAAAAGAAACGTGATTGGGAACGCGAAAAAGCACAAGCAATGCGGGAGTAGCGTTACTAGAGTAATTTGCTTTTAGCCGGATACAAGGCATCCGAGGCAAGAAGCGCGGAATGTACACTTCGGTACATGAGCACGTCGAGGCGAAGGGCAACGCAGTAGGCGGCAAAAGCAAATTACTCTAATTCTTCTTCCGCATATAAGCCGGGATATCGAAACGATCCTGGCCGGTGTAACCTTTCGATTCTTTCACCTGTATTTCCTTTTCCATTGGAGGGCTCACATTTTCCTCACGCTTTGCCCGGCCGAAAAAGCTGAACCTGGGCGCTGCTTCCTGCGGAGTTAGTTCCGCCCGCGCACTGGTTGATTCAAACACTGGCTCTTTTTTTCCATATGTTCCTGGATCTTCCGCCGAATCCAACTGCGGTCGCACTGGATAGAACATATTTTCTTCCGCCGCTTCTGAATATTCCCGCTCTGGCAGCTCCGCAAAATCCGTTATCATGTCTTTCGGCGACAATTCCGGCTCTGCCGGTTCCGGCGCAATGAAAGAATCGATTGAAAACTCGCTCTCCACTGGTTTTGGCTTTATTTTTGGCTCAGGGTGCAAATGAGTCGTGGATATGGGTTTTCTTTCCGCACCACCGCCATCAATTCCCGTCGCCACCACCGAGACGCGGATCTTTCCTTCAAGCGCTGGATTAAATGTTGAGCCAAAAATAATGTTGGCTTCAGCATCCACTTCCTCGCGGATGCGATTGGCCGCCTCATCCACTTCAAATAAAGTCATATCCGCACCGCCGGTGATATTTATCAAAACTCCCTTCGCACCATGCATTGAGGCGTTATCAAGCAACGGGTTGGAAATGGCGGCTTCTGCCGCTTCTAGCGCACGGTTTTCGCCTGAGGCCTCGCCGGTTCCCATCATCGCCTTGCCCATTTCGCTGATTACCGAGCGCACATCGGCAAAATCTAGGTTGATCAGACCCGGCATCACCATAAGATCGGTGACGGAGCGGACGCCTGCGTGCAACACGTCATCAGCCATTTTGAAAGCATCGGCAAAGGTCGTATTTTTATCGGCGATGCGAAACAAATTTTGGTTCGGGATTACGATCAACGTATCCACGAATTTCTGTAATTCCTGCAAGCCAAGTTCTGCCACGCGCATGCGGTGCGAACCCTCAAAATGGAACGGCTTGGTGACGACGGAAACCGTCAATATCCCCATTTCCTTAGCCATGCGGGCGATGACGGGAGCAGCTCCCGTGCCCGTTCCGCCACCCATTCCGGCGGTGATGAAAACCATATTGCAGCCTTGCAGATATTCTTTCAGCTCATCCATTGATTCTTCCGCCGCAGCCCGGCCCACTTCCGGGTACGAACCGGCGCCAAGCCCTTGTGTCAATATTTGACCGAGATGGATTCTTTTTTCCGTGCGTGATATTTCCAGCGCCTGCGCATCGGTATTGGCGACGTAAAAATTCACGCCTTCCAGGTTGGAATTTATCATATTGTTGACCGCATTTCCGCCGGCGCCGCCCACACCGAAAACCGCGATGGTTGCTTTAAGAACCGTTTTTTTCGGCAATTCAATGTTTATTGACATTTTAACCCCTAGGTATAGTTCCCGATTATATTTTTCCTACAATATATACAAAAACGTGACGGGAACAAAACTAAAAATGAGAAAATTTTAGGTGATTGTCTTGGAATGACGGTTAGATCTAACGCGCCTTATCGATCGCCTGCATTAGTTCGCGCCGGGAGACCAATTCGCTTAGCACTATCCCACGCGGCGCATGCGGACCATAAACAGCGTTGAAGGGGATACCAAAACGGTTGTGGCCGGCCAAATAATCTCGAATTGCTGGGTTGCGGTTGGTCCAATCAGCCCGCAAGGCCACCACTTTTTTCTTCAGTAAATCTTCCTTTACATCGTCCTTACCGAAAACCCGTATTTCGTTGGCCTTACAGGTAAGGCACCAACTGGCGGTAACATCCACCAACACGACGTTTCCGGCTGCCACTTCCTGGGAAATTCTATCTTCTTTAAATTCCTGCCAGAACCCGGATTCCTTTTCTATATGCTGAGTCACATTAGGGAAAAACAAAAAATACGCCGCCGTTGCCGCGACAACGAATATCGCAACCAACCTGATAAAATAGCGCGCTTTTCCGCCCCACCATTTTGTGATGAAATAAAGCATATAGAACAAAATCGATGAAACACCAACGGCAACAGCAGAATCTTTTCCAAGTTGCGCCGATAATATCCAGATCAGCCAGCAGATGGTTAGGACAAGAAACAGGCCCATCAGATATTTCACTACCAGCATCCAGCGCCCAGGCTTAGGCAGTTTCGTCACTAGCCCGGGAAAGAAGGCAAATACTATGTATGGTGCGGCAAGGCCCGCTCCGATGAAATAAAAAATCACGAATATTTCGGTGATGCCTTGGCTGAGCGCAAAACTTATCGCCGAGCCAAGCAACGGCGCACTGCATGGAGTTGCCAGCAACGCCGCCAATGCCCCTGACATGAAATGCGAAATTTTTTCGTTCTCCTCATGCTGACCATGATTGATGAAATTATCAAGCCAGCGCGGAAGGTTGATTTCAAACAGTCCAAACAGATTGGCGGAAAAAAGCAGTAGTACCAGAATCAGGAATATAACGAATACTGGCTCCTGAAAATGAAATCCCCAGCCGACTGCCATTCCGGCTTGTTTAAATAATGAGATGATTGCCGCCAGTAACAGAAATGAAAATAAAATTCCAGCAGTGGAAGAAAGGAATGCCTGACGCACTTCGTGCCTGGATTTTCCGCCTTGTTTCAATACTCCGAGCAGTTTTATGGAAAGCACTGGCAGCACGCACGGCATTAAATTCAAAATAAGACCGCCTAGGAATGCAAAGATGATTATGATTCCGAACTGGCCACTATTTAGTATTTTTTTTTGTTTCACTAGGCCGGCGGAAATTTTCTTCTCGGTCGAATATTTGCCATCAACCAATGTTACAATAAGATTTCCGTTGGTGAAGGGCTTGTCGGAAATTTGCGATTGCACCGGAACCGTGAATATCGCCTGCTTTCTATCAGCGGAAAATTTCACGCTTCCCTGCGGGAACCGGAAATCGGCTGGACCTTCGACAATCAAATCGGGCTTGTGAAAGCCCTGCGCAGCCGAAGCTTTCAATATAAGTTCAACAGCTTCACCGGATTTTTTTACAGAACTTTCCTGGATGGAGATTTCAGCCGAATCCCCCGGCACTAATGCTATCGCTTGGCTGATAAGATTTTGCGCTTGGTTGTCCACCGCATCAGCTGGAATCACCAGATGAAATTCATGCTCAGGTGTTAAACAGATATCCTTGCAAATCGCATAAGTTACTTTGAGATCAATAACAACCGGTTGCCCAGGATTTTCTACTTTTGCAGTAACCGGCAGCAACACATAATCGTAGTAACCGAAAGTCTCAAGGTCAGAATCAACCGAGCGCACTGGCGCTGGCCATAATATTTTTTCAGCCTTTAGGTTTTTTGAGCCGCTCCAGTCTAGCGTTATCGGCATCCCGGCATCACCTGGCGTGCGCCAATAAACTTTCCAACCCGGTTTTATTTTGAATTCCAGACCAAGATTTATTTCTCCGGCATTTTGATTGCCCGTAAGAAAGCGAACGCTCGCCTGATCGGTGGTTATCTGATCGGAAACTAAGGCCGATGCGAAATTAGGGAGAAAAGCAATTAAGGAAAGAAATATCGTCATGCCAGCGCAGGCTGGCATCCAGCTATTCTTTTTACTGGATTCCCGCTTACGCGGGAACGACGACGACATTTCTATTTAGCCTCAACTTTCGCCGGAACTGAAGGTGCACTTTCCTCAGGTTTATTCTGGTTCGCAGCCAGAGCGATTTCTCTATCCCGCGCATGTGCAATTTTCTTCACCGATCTCACGAAGGCGCCTGTGCCAGCTGGAATCAACCGCCCGACTATGACGTTTTCTTTCAAGCCCTGCAAGTGATCAACACGACCGGATACAGCGGCTTCAGTGAGCACACGGGTGGTTTCCTGGAACGATGCAGCTGAGATGAATGAGCGCGTCTGGAGTGATGCCTTGGTTATGCCTTGCAGTACACGTATGGCACTGGCGGGCTTATACTTCTCGGCAATCGCTTTAGCGTTTATTTCCTCGAACTCCTCGATATCCACCTGCTCACCACCAAGGAAAGTGGTTTCACCCGGATCGACGATCTCCACCTTATGCAACATCTGGCGCACTATCACCTCAATGTGCTTATCGTTAATGGTGACACCCTGTAGCCGGTAAACCTGTTGGATTTCCGAGATTAGATATTGTGCCAAGGCCTCGATTCCCATGACTTTCAATATGTCATGCGGAACCGGATTGCCATCCATCAACAAATCGCCCTTCTGCACATAATCGCCTTCGTTGACAGTCAAGTGCTTACCCTTCGGAATCATATATTCTACAGGGTTTGCATCCTTATCCTTCGGCTTGATGATGACTCGGGTCTTGGATTTGTAATCCTTACCGAATTCAACTGTGCCCTCGACTTCACTGATAATGGAGTGATCTTTAGGTTTGCGTGCCTCGAACAATTCGGCCACACGCGGCAGACCACCGGTGATATCACGAGTTTTTGTCGATTCACGTGGAATCCTGGCTAGAACGTCACCAGCATGCACTGTGTCACCATCACCCACATTGATGATAGCATCGATCGGCAAGTAATATCTTGCCTCAAGGCCGTTCGCCAGCACTTGCACCTTATCTTTATTATCAAGCAAAGTAATGCGTGGACGCAAATCGGCACCGCGTTTCTGCTGTTTCCAATCGATGATAGTTTTATTGGCAATACCAGTTGCTTCGTCCAACACTTCCTTTACCGAAACGCCTTCAACCAAATCACGGTAAGCCGCTTTGCCAGAACGCTCGGTGATGATCGGGATGGTATAAGGATCCCACTCAGCTATTTTCTGGCCTTTCTTTACCTTATCACCTTCCTTGAAGTCCAGACGCGCACCATAAGGAACTTTATGCCGCGCTTTTTCCCGGCCGTTTTCATCCTGTATTACTAGTTCGCAGGAGCGGCTCATTATCACGTTGCGACCTTTACTATCCTCGACAACATTGAAATTGATGAGGGAAATTGAGCCATCACAAGAAGATTCAATTTTCGATTGCTCTGCACCGCGTTGTGCCGCACCACCGATGTGGAAAGTACGCATGGTAAGCTGGGTACCTGGCTCACCGATTGATTGTGCCGCAATAACGCCAACCGCCTCACCAATATTGATTTTTCCACCACTTGCCAGATCTCGTCCGTAGCAGGCAGCGCAGGTGCCGGTCTTGGTTTCGCAGGTAAGCACTGAGCGGATGAGAATGGTTTCCAGCCCGCTTGCCTCGATATCACCGACGATATTTTCGTCAATCAATTTTCCAGCTTTGACGATTACTTTATTTTTCACTGGATGGAAAACATCAACCGCAGATGTACGGCCCAATATTTTTTCCGAAAGCGGAACGATGACGTCACCGCCCTCAATCACCGCTTTAGCTACAACACCTTTTTTCGTCCCGCAATCCTCTTCAATGATGATGCAGTCCTGCGCCACATCCACCAACCGCCGCGTCAAATATCCAGAATTGGCGGTTTTCAGAGCGGTATCAGCCAGACCTTTTCTTGCACCGTGCGATGAGTTGAAGTATTCAAGAACAGTCAAACCCTCTTTGAAGTTAGAGATAATCGGAGTTTCGATAATTTCTCCGCTAGGTTTGGCCATCAATCCACGCATACCTGCAAGCTGTTTGATCTGCGCTGCAGAACCACGTGCACCGGAATGTGCCATCATCCAAATAGAATTGACCTGCGACTTTCCTTTTTTAGCGTTCTTACCTTTCACTTCGCCGGAGATATTTTTCATCATGTCGGTTGCTACCCTATCGGTACATTGGCTCCAGGCATCAACGACTTTATTATATTTTTCCCCTAGTGTAATTAAGCCATCGGCATATTGTTTCTCATACTGCTTAACTTCGTGCAGCGTGTGATTGATGTGTTCCTGTTTGGTTTCTGGAATGATCATATCATCCTTACCAAAAGAAATCCCCGCACGGCAAGCATGCGCAAACCCGAGTTTCATCAATTGATCGGCGAAAATCACGCTGGCTTTCTGGCCACAATGGCGATAGACAGTGTTGATCAGATTGCTGACTTCTTTCTTAGTTAGCAGCTTGTTCACATTGGCGTAGGAAAGTTCCTGATGTTCCGGCAGAAGCTCAGAAATCAGCATCCTACCTGGCGTTGTCTCAACAATTTCCGTTACCGGTTCACCCTTAGCGTTCTTGGATTTCACCCGGTATTTCACCTTGCTATGCAGAGTGATGACTTTCTGATCGAGTGCATGTTGCATCTCATTTAAGTCAGCAAAAGCCATCCCCTCGCCCGGCTCGCCTTCCTGCAATGTGCTCATGTAATATAGGCCCAAAACTATATCCTGTGATGGCACGATGATCGGCTTGCCATTTGACGGACTTAAGATGTTATTGGTAGACATCATCAGCACGCGCGCCTCGAGCTGCGCCTCAATAGAGAGTGGAATGTGCACAGCCATTTGGTCACCGTCGAAATCGGCGTTGAATGCAGTGCAAACTAGCGGATGTAATTGTATCGCCTTGCCTTCAATCAACATAGGCTCAAATGCCTGGATGCCGAGTCGGTGCAGCGTCGGAGCACGGTTCAGCAACACCGGATGCTCACGGATTACTTCATCCAATATGTCCCAAACTTCTGGCCGCTCAGTTTCCACCATGCGTTTTGCGACTTTAATGGTGGTGGCCATGCCGTATAATTCAAGCTTGGCATAGATAAAAGGTTTAAATAATTCGAGCGCCATTTTCTTTGGAATGCCGCATTGATGCAGCTTCAGTTCCGGCCCAACAACGATAACGGAGCGGCCTGAATAATCGACGCGTTTGCCGAGTAGATTCTGGCGGAACCGACCTTGTTTTCCTTTCAGCATATCTGAAAGCGATTTGAACGGACGCTTATTCGCATCCTTTATCACGCGGCCACGGCGACCGTTATCGAATAGCGCATCAACGGATTCCTGGAGCATCCGTTTTTCGTTCCGCACGATAATATCTGGTGCTTTCAGTTCGATCAGCCGCTTCAGCCGGTTATTCCGGTTAATGACACGGCGGTATAAATCATTTAAGTCGCTCGTTGCAAAACGTCCACCATCCAATGGCACCAAAGGCCGGATTTCTGGTGGAATGACCGGCAACACACTTATCACCATCCATTCCGGCTTATTGCCGGATTCGATGAAAAATTCAACCAGCTTCAAACGCTTCACCAGTTTTTTCCGCTTGGCTTCCGATGTGGTGTCTCCAAGATCGGCGCGGAGCTGCACCTTTATCGCTTCCAGATCTAGCGCGGCCAGAATCGTTTGAATCGCCTCGGCGCCGATGCCGGCGGTGAAACTATCCGCGCCAAATTCGTCTTGCGCCCGCATATATTGGTCTTCGGAAAGCAACTGACCTTTGGTTAGTGAGGTTAAACCTGGATCGGTGACGATGAAACCTTCAAAATATAACACCCGTTCCAAATCTTTTAGCGGCATATCAAGCAAAAGCCCAATGCGCGATGGCAGAGATTTCAAGAACCAGATATGCACAACCGGCGAGGCCAGATCGATATGCCCCATGCGTTCACGCCGTACTTTCGATGTCGTCACTTCAACGCCGCATTTTTCGCAAATGATGCCGCGATATTTCATGCGCTTATATTTTCCGCACAAGCATTCGTAATCCTTGATTGGCCCGAAGATGCGGGCACAGAATAGGCCATCACGCTCTGGCTTGAAGGTGCGGTAATTGATGGTTTCCGGCTTTTTCACCTCACCATAAGACCATGAACGGATCTTTTCGCTACTCGCTATCGAAATGCGAATTTCGTCAAAATCCTGTGATGGATTTACTTGCCCGTAAAAGTTCATCAATTCATTCATGTTTCTTTTTTCCATATTACGCAGCCTCTTCCTCATTTTCATTTAATTCGACATTCAGGCAAAGCGAGCGAAGCTCCTTAATCATCACGTTGAATGATTCCGGTATCCCCGATTCGAAACTATGATCGCCTCTAATAATCGACTCATAAACTTTTGAGCGACCAGCCACATCGTCAGATTTTACCGTCAGCATTTCCTGCAATGTAAACGCCGCACCATAAGCCTGGAGTGCCCAGCATTCCATTTCACCAAAACGCTGCCCGCCGAAGTGCGATTTCCCGCCGAGCGGCTGCTGCGTAACAAGGCTGTATGGTCCGATTGACCGCGCATGAATTTTATCATCCACCAGGTGGTGCAGCTTTAGCATATAGATGTAACCGATGGTTACTTTGCGATCAAACTGCTCGCCAGTTCTGCCATCATGCAGCGTTACTTGGCCCGAGGAATCAAGGCCGGCTTGCGCCAGCATATGGACAATATCGTCCTCCTTAGCACCGTCGAACACCGGAGTCGCCACCGGCACGCCTTTGCGCAGATTTTCACTCAACTCTAAGATTTCATCACCAGTCATTTTTTTGATTTCGGCAACGTCATCTTTGTTCTCGTAAACTTCCGCGAGCTTAGCGCGTAGATTTTGGCTTGCTGCACGTTTTCCGGACTCCTCAATGAGTGCGCCGATTTGTTTTCCGATATTCGCCGCCGCCCAACCAAGATGGGTTTCCAATATCTGCCCAACATTCATACGCGAAGGAACGCCGAGCGGGTTCAGCACAATATCAAGTGGTGTGCCATCTTCCAGATAAGGCATATCCTCAATCGGGCAGATGCGCGAAATCACACCTTTGTTACCGTGGCGCCCGGCCATTTTATCGCCGGGCTGCAATTTCCGCTTCACTGCGACGAAAACCTTAACCATTTTCAAAACACCGGACGGAAGATCATCACCACTTTGCACTTTCTCAACCGCCGTCTTGAACCGGGCATCAAGATTCGCCAACATTGCGTCATGCTCTTTCTTTAAACCTTCAATTTCCGTCATGACAGAAGCTGGGGTAACGGGAATGCTCCACCATTTATGGCGAGAGACTTTCTTTAAGCTTTCCGGCGTGATTTTTGCACCTGATTTCACGGCTTCGACGGTTTTGCTTGCTTTTTTATCAGTGAGCAATTCCTCTAGCTTGCTGAAAATATAGCTTTCCAGGATTAGAAGCTCGTCGTCACGATCTTTCTGGATGAGCTGAATTTCATCACGCTCGATTTCCATGGCGCGCTCATCTTTCTCTATGCCACGCCGCGAAAATACGCGAACTTCTACGATAGTTCCAGATACACCAGGCGGCAGACGAAGCGAGGAATCCCGTACGTCAGATGCCTTCTCGCCGAAAATTGCACGCAAGAGTTTTTCTTCTGGTGTCATTGGTGATTCGGACTTCGGCGTCACTTTGCCAACCAATATATCACCAGGTTTCACCTCTGCACCTATATGCACGATACCGACTTCGTCCAGATGTTTTAATGATTCCTCGCCTACGTTTGGAATATCGCGGGTGATTTCTTCTGGCCCTAATTTAGTATCCCGCGCCATCACTTCGAATTCCTCGATATGAATGGAGGTGAAAACATCATCCTTCACGATGTTTTCTGAGATCAAAATCGAATCTTCGAAATTATAGCCGTTCCATGGCATGAAGCCGACCAATACGTTCCGGCCAAGCGCTAGTTCACCGAGATCTGTCGATGGACCATCAGCAATAATATCGCCTTTTTTTACCTGCTCGCCTACCTTTACGATCGGCCGTTGATTGATGCAGGTGCTTTGGTTCGAGCGTTGGAATTTCAGCAGATTATAAATATCAACACCGCTGGTCGCAGCAGCTTTGCTGCTCTCGGAAGAACGGATAACAACGCGTGTCGAATCAACCTGATCGACCACACCTGCCCTTCTAGCAACTAAAGTAACGCCGGAATCACGCGCTACCACCGATTCCATTCCGGTTCCAACGATCGGCGCTTCGGCACGAATCAGCGGCACGGCCTGACGTTGCATGTTCGATCCCATCAGTGCACGGTTTGCATCGTCATTTTCCAGGAACGGGATCAGCGCTGCAGCAACAGAAACCACCTGTTTCGGTGATACGTCAGTGAAATCAATCGTTTCCGGACTCGCCATGACGAAATCACCTTTGCGACGGCAGCTCACCAATTCCTCAGTGAATTTACCTTTCTCATCCAGCTTCGCATTGGCCTGGGCGATGGTGTATTTTCCTTCCTCGATCGCCGAAAGGTAAACCACTTCGTCGGTAACTTTCTGGTTCACTACTTTGCGGTACGGGCTTTCGATGAACCCGTATTTATTGACGTGCGCGTATGTCGCCATCGAATTTATCAAGCCGATATTCGGGCCTTCCGGCGTTTCGATCGGGCAGATGCGGCCGTAATGCGTCGGATGCACGTCACGCACTTCAAATCCAGCGCGTTCGCGCGTGAGCCCGCCAGGCCCAAGGGCCGATAAGCGGCGTTTATGGGTGATTTCCGATAATGGATTGGTTTGATCCATGAATTGCGATAATTGTGACGAGCCGAAAAATTCCCGAATAACCGCAACCAACGGCTTCGCGTTTATCATATCATGCGGCATCACCGTATCGATTTCCACCGAGCTCATGCGCTCGGTTATAGCTTTTTCCATGCGGAGTAGGCCGATACGGAATTGATTCTCCATTAATTCACCGACTGACCGGACGCGACGGTTTCCGAGGTGATCGATATCGTCGATTTCACCCAGACCGTCTTTCAACAGCACCATATATTTCACGATGGAAATAATATCATCGCGAGTCAGGATGTGTTTTTCTTCCGGCAGATTTAAGCCCAAGCGTGCATTCATTTTTACACGACCGATATCGGAAAGATCGTATCTTTCATTATCAAAGAATAATCCCTCAAACAGTGTGGTTGCTGCCTCAACTGTTGGCGGCTCACCCGGGCGCATAACCTTGTAAATATCAATCAGGCCTTCCTCACGGGTGGTATTTTTATCGGCCTTCAATGAACTCAGCACATAAGGGCCGGGAGGGTTTATGTTGTCAATCGCCAACACTGGTATTTCCTTGATTCCAGCTGCTTCTAGTGCCTCCATAGCCTGCGCACTCAAAGTATCGCCGGCAATAATCAGCACTTCACCGGTTTTCTTGTCAATTATATCCTGCGCCGCATATTGCGCTACCAATTCCTCATCGGAAAGTAGCCGCTCCTGGAAGCCCTCAGCCACCAATTTCTTGCCAATTCGTGGGTTCATCCGCGTCCCAGCTTCGGCAACGACTTTACCAGTTTTTGCATCGATCAGGTCGCGTTCCAACTTCACACCACGCCACTTCTCTGGGTTGAATTTCACCATCCAACCTTTCTTGTCTTTTTTCAAAACTTCCCTGTCATAGAAAGTATCGAGCATTTCTTGGGCAGAAAGTCCGATAGCGCGTAGCAGCGATGAAACCAAGAGTTTCCGGCGACGATCAATACGGAAATACAATAAATCTTTGGCATCGAATTCAAAATCCAGCCACGAGCCACGATAAGGAATTATCCGCGCCGAATATAAATATTTACCAGAAGAATGCGTTTTGCCTTTGTCATGGTCGAAGAAAACGCCCGGCGAGCGATGCATTTGGCTCACAATCACCCGTTCAGTACCGTTGATAACGAAAGTACCGTTGTTGGTCATCAGCGGTATATCGCCGATATAAACATCCTGCTCTTTAATTCCCTTTATATCTTTCGCTCCAGTATCTTCCTGTACATCCCACACTATTAGACGGAGCGTCACGCGGAGACTTGCTGCGTAGCTAATGTCCCTTTGGTTGCATTCATCAACCTCGAATTTTGGGGCATCGAATTCGTATTTGACGAATTCAAGCGTCGCCGAGCCAGAAAAATCATTGATCGGAAATACCGATTTCAGCACTCCCTGGAGCCCTGTATCAGTACGCTTTTCGGCAGGAGTATTGATCTGCAGGAAAGCATCATAAGATTTTTTCTGAACTTCTATGAGATTTGGCATCGCGGAAACCGTAGTAGTACGGCCGAAACTTTTTCTCATGCGCTTCTTGGACGTAAAGGAATGCACCATTAACTTCGCTCCAACTATGAATGTAGCCGCCATTTTATAGGCGACAGTGGTTTAGGAATCAGGAAAAATCGGTGGCCAGTGGCCCGTGATTGGCGGTGCGTGATTTAGTTACAAACCACACACCACCAGAAAATCACGAATTATTTTACTTCCACCGTGGCGCCAGCAGCTTCTAATTGCGCCTTGATCTTAGCCGCTTCTTCTTTTTTCACATCTTTTTTGACGGATTTCGGAGCAGAATCGGCACCATCAACCAGATCTTTAGCTTCTTTCAAGCCCAGTGAAGTGATCGCACGAATTTCCTTGATGACATTGATTTTCTTATCGCCAGACTTCACCAGAATGATTTCGAACTCGGTCTTTTCTGCGGAAGGAGCGGCATTGGCATTAGCAGCGCCACCGGATGCGGCAGCGGCAACCGGAGCTGCGGCAGACACGCCCCATTTTTCTTCGAGCAGCTTGGAAAGTTCGGAAGCTTCCATAACGGTTAGCGCCGAAAGATCATCTACTATTTTTGCAAGATTGGTGGACATTTTCTCTCTCCTGATGGTTGATTGTTACTAAATTTAAAACTTTTTAAGCATCTTTTTTCGCATAAGCTCCGGTGACTCGCGCCACTTTTCCGGCCGGCGCGGCAAGAACGGCGGCGATCCGGGTCGCCGGGGTTTGCAGCATGGCTATGAGTTTGGCGCGCAGCTCGTCAAGCGATGGCATCGCTGCAAGTGATTTCACCGCAGCAGCATCAAGCTTCTGTTCGCCTAACGCCCCACCCAGCACCACCAACTTTTCATTATCCTTGGCGAATTGCACCATAACCTTCGCTGCAGCAACTGCATCTTTGGAATAGGAAATCGCAGTCGGGCCAGCCATCAATTCAGAAAGATGGGCGAACCTGGTTTCACCAACTGCAATTTTGGTTAACCGGTTTTTTGTCACTTTGAAACCCGCACCCGCGGCACGGGCTTTTTTCCTGAGCTCGGTAATTTCTGCGACACTCAAACCCTTATAATGCATCACCACTACCGTCCCGGCAGGGGAAAGCATTTCCTTGATATCTTCGACTACCTTAATTTTTGTTGCCCGATCCATTTTATTCCCCTTATGCCACGCTAGCCAAATCAAGTTTAACGCCAGGTCCCATGCTGGAGCTTAAAACTGCGCTTTTCAAATAAACACCTTTTATACCGGAAGGTTTTGCACTATTTACCGCTTTCACTAGCGCTTTGACATTGTCCGCCAGCGCTTTAACTTCAAAACTCGCCTTACCGATTCCAGCATGGACGATTCCAGCCTTATCTGTCCGGAATTCCACCTGACCAGATTTGGCGGCCTTCACCGCACCCTCCACATTCATGGTTACAGAACCAAGCTTCGGATTCGGCATTAAACCTTTCGGACCCAAAACCTTACCCAATTTACCAACCAGCGCCATCATATCCGGCGTTGCGATGCAGAGATCAAAATCAACATTGCCTTTTTCAACTTTCGCCGCTAATTCCTCACCACCCACTATATCAGCCCCAGCTTTCTCAGCTTCGGTTGCTTTCGCCCCTTTGGCAAAAACCGCGACACGCACTTTTTTACCAAGTCCACTTGGCATCGGCACTACGCCGCGAATTAATTGATCGGTTTGGCTAGCGTCAATGCCAAGATTTAATACTATATCCACTGTCTCATCAAATTTCGCAGTAGCATTCTTTTTCACCGCTTCAACCGCTTCATTCAACGAATAAACTTTCGCACTGTCGACATTTTTCCTGGCTGCTATGTAACGCTTGCCGCCTTTTATGCCTTTTTCCTTTTTAACCCTGGCTTTTTTCTCTTTTTTTGGAGATGCAGCCTTTTTTTCAGGCTTTTCTGCTATCTCTTTCTTAACAGCAGGCTTTTTTGCGGCGGTTTTTTTCTTCTTCTCTTCTGTCATGGCCCTACGCAGCCTCCTTTTTATCCGGCTTACCAGTTACTTCTAGCCCCATTGACATTGCAGTTCCCGCAACCATCCTAGCTGCTGCTTCAACGTCATTTGCATTCAAATCTTGCATCTTTGCCTGCGCAACTTTCCGCACCTGCTCATAACTAACCTTGCCAACGAAATTCTTGCCAGTTTCCTTCGAGCCTTTATCAATTTTTGCCTCTTTCATCAACAGATAAGAGACCGGCGGCAGCTTAGTGATGAAGGTGAAGGTGCGATCCTTATAAGCGGTGATAATCACCGGGATCGGCATCCCCTTTTCCTTATCCTTAGTCGCCTCATTGAAGGCTTTACAGAATTCCATTATATTCAGACCGCGCTGACCCAAAGCCGGGCCAATCGGCGGTGAAGGGTTGGCCGAACCGGCTGGAATTTGCAATTTTATATAATCGACGATTTCTTTTGCCATGGCCGTTGCCCTGTTCTTACTAATTTACCCTGTTTTTCCTTAGGATTTCCGCGGATTAGCGCAAGGAAAACCCTTTCCCGTTTTTTAAGGGAGAAAGAGTATTAATCAAAAACCAAGATAAAATCCAGTGTTTTTTTAATTATTTTTTGTATTAGGCGGATTTGTCCCTAAAAACCGGCCTTTTTTGATTAGCAACTCCCTATTAATTATTAATAGTTAATGAAATATTAATAAATCCCTCCTATACTCTAAAAAATCGCAAGCGTTAGCGCAGATTACAAGCCGAGGCTAGTATATGAAGCTTTTTGATACGCGGAAGAAAGTAATGGCCTGGATAGCTGGTGTGACCGCAGCGATTGGTCTTACTGGTTATATTGAACGTGAGCCTATAGGTAAGTGGGGAGCTAGACAGATACCTGTAGACGAGACAAAAGTACACCGTCCACCAGATCTCAACTTGCCAAAAGTCAATTCGGGCGAAACAGTAACCGAAGATAAACTTTTAGAAAGTGTAGAAAAATTTGTACAATCATCACTATCTTATATTGGCAAGCTGGACTCGAAGACCCTTATAAACTTGTATGGCAATAAAGATAATATGAAGCCAATTAACGATAAAGATAAACTAGTAATAGTCATTCGCGAAGATGGTAAGCCTGACCGGACAGTGCTTGATTTTACCCACAACCGTGAACAGGTTGAACGTGTGCTAAGAAAAGTGCTTCTCAAAGCACTGCCTAATGATGAAGCAATAAAAAGAAGCGTATACGGTGCTTATAAGGATGCAATGCCGCCGCTATATGCAGACCTGTATGCAAAGGGTGGATTTGTCAGGAATTTCCTTCCTCCTGATGAAGGCAAATTGGCCATAGAATTCCAAGAGGTTCGGGATGCGATGCATCTAGCGATGATAGAACGTGTAGGAGATCGTAGGAAAGAACTTGAGCTTGAGGCAAATGAGGGAAAGCCCTCGGTGGCGGAAGATATTAGGAGAAAGTCCACAGATAATCTACGAGATCGTAACCCTAAGGACAACGCTGTAGGTGGTAGTCCTAGTCGATAGAGATGTTATTTCCCGTTAAAAGCCTATCAAAAACCTAACTTGCTTTCTCCACCTGTATGTAATCCAGTTCCACCGGCGTTGCGCGGCCGAAAATGGAAACCGCGACCTTCAGTTTTGCTCTCGCCTCATCCAAATCCTCTACCACGCCGATAAATGAATCAAACGGCCCATCTATCACCTTCACTGTTTCGCCGATTTCGAACGAAACTCCTGGTTTCGGCGCCTCAATGCCTTCCTTCATCTGCTGAAGTATGCGCTCAGCCTCAACATCGGAGATCGGTTGCGGCTTGCCCGAACCACCTAGGAATCCAGTGATTTTCGGGACGCTTTTCACCAAATGCCAGGTATCATCGTTCAAATCCATTTTCACTAGCACATAGCCAGGGAAGAATTTGCGCTCGGTGTTTACCTTTTTACCCTTTTTCACTTCAAGAACATTTTCAACCGGCACGAAGATTTCTTCGAACTTAGCCGACATACCTTGTTGCGCTGCTTTCTCCTTGATAGCGATTGCAACTTTCTTCTCGAACCCGGAATGAGCGTGAATTATATACCAACGATGCGCCATGTTTTACTCCCTTCAAAAATCCTAATTATACGCCTAATATTAATTTGACCACCCGCGCAATGGCAAGATCGGCCACGGTAAAAAACAGTCCCATCAGCGCAACCATGATCACCACCATCAAAAGTGAAACACCAGTTTCTTTCCGCGTTGGCCAGGTGACCTTCGCCCCTTCCTGGCGAACTTGCCTTATAAATTCGGTTATTGTTGTCATAATTTTATCACTTAGTTATTTGGCAGGAGCGACAGGAATCGAACCTGCAACCTTCGGTTTTGGAGACCGACGCTCTACCAATTGAGCTACGCTCCTATATTTTATATCCTTTCTTATCTAAACCGTTTTTCTTCATTTCCTCTAACCTTAGTTTCAACAAAGAAAAAAACTGATTTTTATCATCCACCTCAGGATTATCTTTTAAAACCTTTTCACCTTCTTCAATCAAAAATGAGTCCGGTGATACCGCTAAAGTCCTCCTGATTCTTAGATTATCAAGAATCCTTATTCTATTCCGATCAAATTTCTCTCCGTTAGGAATTACACTGCCTTTATTTACCTTCTTTTCATTTGTTGCAATTGAATAAAAAAGAT
>Ga0206851_1115_pt1 | contig 22918 bp, 22 predicted proteins | sample Alteio_BWOrgCont_13_FD_152904 | JGI IMG/M metagenome (GOLD analysis project Ga0206851, IMG submission 152904) | Enriched cells from forest soil in Barre Woods Harvard Forest LTER site, Petersham, Massachusetts, United States -... | ecosystem: Environmental > Terrestrial > Soil > Temperate forest >... | reverse complement strand
CTAAAGTACGAGAAAAAGAAACATAGCCTTTGTTAAATTGGTATAGCCTTCAGTTTGGCCCATATTTGGTTACTGCGGCTCGTTTCTGCCTATCGGGAATGCATAACAAAATGATAGGGCATTAGCCTTATTTTAACCGTCAAAAGGTCAATTTATGAGGTCTGATCTGCCTCTTAACTCAGCATAGTCTAAAGCCACCCTGAGTTGTGAGATAGCTTGATATCTGATGATAAGGTTATTGGAGGGTCGACAGCATGTGGGAGACGCAGCCTCACACATCTACCCCCCCGGTTTCCGTTTCTTTGCCCCCCTTACAGCTTCTGCCGTCCAGGGATCTTCGGGCCAGTGGTGTTTTTGATAACGTACACGCAACTCACTGCGTACTTCGGGGTAGGTATTCTTCCAGAAACTCTTCAGATCCTGTGTAACCTGCACCGGTTTATAGCCTGGCGAAAGGAGATGCAACATCACTTTGTTCCGGCCCTCGTTCACCAGAGGGGTATCGAGCAAGCCAAACATTTCCTGTAATCTTACGGCCAGCACCGGAGCCGAACCATCGGCATTGTATTGAAGTTTGATGTGGGAACCACTCGGTACGACAAGCGTATCCGGCGCGAGCTTGTCCATCAATTGCTGCTGATTCCAGTCGAGCGCTGATTTTAAGATGGTTGTCATGTCGAGTTTTTTGAAATCATCGCGTTTGCGGATGCTGCTCATCCAGGGAGGAAGCCAGTTTTCTACCGTTTCCAGCAGACCGGCATCGCTCATGTCGGGCCATCCATCTTCCGGTCTCCATTTTCGGAGCGCACTCAAACGGGCCTGCCATTCCTCGAGCGCTTCGGTTATGGTAAAGAGTTTCATCCCTTCTTTTCGCACAACACTTACCAGGATTTTTTCTTTGGCCTGGTCGGGTATCTGTTTCAACGGTGTGCTGCTCAGGGTTATTTCGCCAAGCTTTGTTTCGGTACGGGCGATGAGCTCGCCTTTTTGTTCATCCCAGCTGATCGTTTCTTCGCTGCGTGTAAGATGCATAATGTCGTCCGGATCGAGGGCTGCCGCCAGCCAGATCTTTCCTTCTGAACCGCCCCCATCCAGATGTGCAATAGCAAGCCATTTCTCGCGCAGTAGCGGATCCTGTTCGCCGGTCTTTGCAAATCGTCCGTTTGTTAACCTGTACCGGTGTTCGGGCCCATGTTGTTTTGCAATGCGCTCGGGATAGGCAGAGGCAATCAGTTTGCCAACTTCTTCCTGCCGGGGTGTGCTGTTGTCAGCTTGTACGGAGAACAATTTCCTCCAGGTTTGAGCAAGCCGTTCGATGCGTTCGAGTCTGGACCGGTCGACATTTACGTACTCTTTGTTTCTCCATTTTCGTAAAACTTCCACACGCAGCACGATATCGGCTCCGGCTTCTTTCGGGAGCGGATCGCGTTCTTCCAACAAGGCAGCCACATCGGCAGCAAGCGAAACAAGACCCAGTTTTTTTCCTTCCAGCAATAAATGAGCGATGCGCGGATGTGTTGGCAGCCGGAGCATCTCTTTGCCGCGGGCGTTGATTTTTTCGGATTCCATGGCTCCCAGCAAACGAAGCAATTCCCGGCCCTGACTCAGCGCCGCCGCCGGGGGAGGGGTGAGCCAGCTCAAGGCCGAAATGTCGGTAGTGCCCCAGTTTGCCAGTTCAAGCACGAGCGGGGCCAAATCGGCTTCGAGTATCTCGGGTTTACGATGGGCAATAAGCTGGTGTTGAGCCCCGGCGCTCCATAAACGGTAACATGTTCCCGGGCCGAGACGTCCGGCCCGCCCGGCCCGCTGATCGGCAGCATCGGCTGTAACACGTACTGTTTCCAGACGGGTGAGTCCTGTACGCGGATCAAAACGCGGGGCACGCGAATATCCGCAGTCAACCACCACGGTAATCCCTTCAATGGTCAGACTGGTTTCGGCAATGGAGGTGGCCAGGACCACTTTTCTTCTTCCCGATGCATCGGGGAGCAGAGCTTCCTGTTGTTTTTGTAAAGGAAGATCGCCATAGAGGGGATGCAGTTTTACGCCGCTTAGCTGTGTTTCAAGCAGATCGACGGTACGATGTATCTCGCCCGTTCCGGGAAGAAAGGCCAGCACATCTCCTGGATGATCCTGGAGTATGCGTGCGATGGCCCGGCTCATTTCTTGTGGAATATTGATGTCAGCGCCTACATCCAGATGCCGTATGCTGACGGGATACTGTCGGCCCTGGCTGCTGAGTACAGGAGCTCCTTTAAGCATTGTACTCAGACTGCCGCTATCGAGCGTAGCCGACATGATGAGGATCCGGAGATCTTCGCGCAGCACTTGTTGTATTTCCCTGCACAGGGCAAGCGCCAGATCGGCGTGGAGGCTTCGTTCGTGGAATTCATCAAAGATCACAAGACCTACATCTTCCAAAGCCCCATCTTCCTGCAACATGCGTGTTAGGATGCCTTCGGTCAGCACTTCCAGACGCGTTCTCTTACTCGTCCTGTTTTCGAACCGTACTTTGTACCCAACAGTGTTTCCCACATCTTCACCAAGCAGGTCAGCCATGCGTGATGCCGCCGATCGGGCTGCCAGACGCCGGGGTTCCAGCATGAGTATCTTTTTGTTTTGAAGCCAGGGCTCGTTCAGCAGCTCAATGGGCAATGCCGTGCTTTTTCCCGCGCCCGGAGGCGCCTGGAGGATGACGGTATTGTGCCTGGTTAGCGCTACCCGTATATCGGATAAGATTTCGTAAATGGGAAGTTGGGAATTCATCGTGGGGGACGCTGTCTGTCTGGAATGAACAAATGAAGGGGTGATTGTTGGCGGGGTCCTTTACAAAAAGTACATAACCGTGCAGGTTTAGGCTGAACTAGATTCATTTCTTTGTGGTTACCATAACCGTTCCTGTCATTGATACTAAGCAGGTACAAAAAAACGGATAGATCACTTTCACACCGGCAGCCCACCTTATCTTCAAGTTGCACCTTCAGTCAGTGAGGTTGTCAGGTGCTGATCATCCGGTAAACGATACCGCATCACGTTGTCATTTCCCCGCGTAAATCACGGGTGAGTTCTTTCAGGGCGGCTTTGTTGTTTTTTGCTTTGCCAAGCACAAACATCAGCTTGGCCACAGCTGCTTCGGTGGTCATATCCCCTCCACCAACAACCCCGATGTGCTGCAACGAAGCGCTGGTCTCATATTTACCCTGGTCTACACTGCCTGCATTGCATTGGGTGATATTCAGGATCAGGATCCCTTTCTGTATCGTGTTTGCCAACAGATCCAGGAACCAGGTTTCAGTGCTGCAATTGCCCGACCCAAAAGTCAGCAAGATCAATGCTTTCAACCCCCTGGTGGAGACAATGGCCTTGACCGCGTTTCTGGTAACACCTGGGAACAGGTGGAGGATAGTGATGTTGGGATCGAGGGTGGTATGCACCTTGAGTTTGCTTTTGCCGGCAGGCAGCATCGCAGCCTGGTTGTAACGCAGATGTACCCCGGCCTCGGCCAGCACCGGATAATTGGGCGACTGAAATGCCTGAAAATGTTCAGAATTGAACTTGTGCGTACGGTTGCCCCGGTAGAGCTGGTATTCAAAATAAATACAGACTTCGCGCACAACGGCGCGTTCCTTTTCCTTGGCACCTGCTATCTCGATGGCGGTAATGAGGTTTTCCTTGCCATCGGTACGGATAATGCCAATGGGCAGTTGCGAGCCGGTAAGGATTACGGGTTTGTCAAGATTTTCGAGCATAAAACTCAATGCCGAAGCCGTGAAAGCCATGGTGTCTGATCCGTGAAGGATTACAAAACCATCATATTTCGAATAATTTTTTTGAATCATCTTCGCCAGCTTTATCCATACAGTAGGGTCCATGTCGGATGAATCGATGGGGTGTTCAAAAGAAATAGCAGAAAGCCTGATGTCAAATTTTTTGAGTTCCGGAATCTGGTCTGTAAGATGCGCAAAATCAAACGGACGGAGCTGTCCGTTCTTTGCATCCTGTATCATGCCAATGGTTCCGCCTGTGTAGATAAGAAGTACCGAAGTTTTTGCGCCCATGGTCAGATGCCAAAAATTGTTTTAGAATTTGCTGTGGTAATGCGTGCCACCTCATCCAGGCTTGTTTTTTTCAGATCGGCCAGGCGTTGGGCGATGAGTGTGATGTAGGCGCTTTCGTTGCGTTTCCCCCGAACAGGTACTGGCGCCAGGTAAGGAGCATCGGTCTCGAGCACCAGGTGTTCCAATCCTAGCTGAGTGACGATCGTATCCAGCCCCGAATTCTTGAAGGTGAGTACTCCGCCTATACCCAGCATGAACCCGCCGAGTGCAGTAACCTGATGCGCTTCGTCGAGGGTTCCTGAAAAACAGTGAAAGATTCCTTTCAGGTTGGAGTCGTTGTTCCGTTCAACAATTTCAAACGCTTCTTTGAACGCATTGCGGGTATGGATCACAATGGGCAGGCCGAGGCGTTTAGCAAGCTTGATCTGGTATTCAAACGCGTATTGCTGCTGTTCTGCAAAGGTCTTGTCCCAATACAGATCAATGCCTATTTCGCCCACTGCATAGAATTTACGTTTGCCAAGCCAGTGTTCAACCACGCTGAGTTCTTTCTGAAACTGCTCGTTTACAGAGCAGGGATGCAGTCCCATCATCGGAAAACAGTTGTCGGGAAAAGCCTTGATCAGTTGAAACAGCCCAGGTATGGAATTGCTGTCGATATTGGGCAGGAACATGCGCGATACCCCTGAATCAACTGCCCGTCGGATCATCTCTGCCCGGTCGGGTTGGAATTCATCGGCATAAAGATGGGTATGTGTGTCGGTCAGTATCACCCTGCAAAATTAGCAGAATTCGGACGCGCCTGAACTGCAGTTTAGCGGTGGCAAGCCCCCGGGTTTTGATTTGCCTGAACCATTCCATGGCCGTTTCGACCAGAAGCGGTATCTTTGTCATCCTGACCACCACACCAATGAAGCATCTTAAAAGTACCTATCTCCTGCTGCTGCTGCTGATCCTCGTGATAGGCACAGGCGTAGGGTGTAAAAAATACCCCGATGGGCCCGAATTCAGCCTTATGCCCAAGAAATGGAGGCTGGATGGTGACTGGAAACTTAACCAGGCCCTGGAGAATGGAACTGATGTTACTGCCGCTACACTTGTCAATACCATTGAATACTCACGCAAGATTGAGTTAAACGGCAATTTTTCCTTCAATTGGGCAACCAATAACGGAACCTCGCTCTCCTATGATGGAACATGGACCTGGTCGGACGACAAGACCGTTATTTATTTTTCGTATGCCCTCGGGGCCGGAATACAGGTAGATACTTATCTTATCCTGAAACTCGAACGGCATGAGCTCTGGCTTCAGAACCTGAGCCCGACCGGCGATGTGATGCAATACCATTTTGTCCCCAATTAATTAATGCCCCAACCTGCCGTTTGAAAAAGATACTCCTGATCCGTTTCAGTTCCATTGGCGATATTGTTCTCACCTCTCCGGTGATGCGTTGCCTGAAGCTGCAGACCGGGGCCGAAATCCATTTCCTTACAAAGGATGTATATAAGGGTTTGGTGGCAGCCAATCCGTTTATTGACAAAATCATCACCATCAATAAAGCTGTGGCTCCTGTGCTCGAACAGCTGAAACAGGAGAATTACGACTTTGTGGCCGATCTCCATCATAACCTCCGTACAGCGCAGGTAAAACGGGCATTGGCAAAACCATCGGCAGCATTAGATAAGCTCAATATCCGCAAATGGCTCCTGGTACATTTTAAGAAAGATGTTATGCCGCACATACATGTTGCAGAACGCTATCTGAACGTCGTTAAGAGCCTCGACGTAACCGACGACGGGAAAGGCCTCGACTTTTTTATTCCACCCGCCGACGAAGTAGCCGTTGATGAAATGCCCGAGCTGCGTAAAGGCTATATAGCCTTTGTCATCGGCGCCCAGCATTTTACCAAACGTCTGCCCAATGAAAAGATCATTGCCATTTGCAGACAACTTGATGAGCGCGTTGTGCTCATCGGGGGAAAGGAAGATGCACCGAATGCTGAGCTGATAAACAAAGCCCTCGACGGAAAACTTTTTAATGCCTGCGGAAAATATTCCTTGTTGCAATCGGCTTCGCTCGTGCGTCAGGCAAAGAAGGTGATAACCCACGATACCGGATTTATGCACATAGCCGCGGCCTTTAAAAAAGAAATCATTTCTGTCTGGGGAAACACTGTGCCTGCATTGGGCATGTATCCCTACCGAAGCGGTCATGGCCCGAACGGAAACGGAACAATCGTGGAGGTTCAAGGGCTTAACTGCAGACCCTGCTCAAAGATCGGGTTTGATAAATGCCCCAAAGGACATTTTAAATGTATGAATTTGATTGAGGAAGGGGCTGTCGTCAGAGCGGTGAAGAAAAGCGATGCATAGTTAACGTTGCTCTTACGAATGCCGTACAGGAAATAGCCCCATCCTGTCTGCTGACCAGCAATGGTTTTCACTTTTGATTCAGTACAGCCTACCGTCTTCTCATTTTCCAAACAACGCCTTCAGCTCTGTAGCTTCATCCGGAAGCATCTTGCCTGCCAGGATGAGGCTGAGCTGTTTTCTCCGGAGGGCCCCATCAAAACGCGCTTGTTCTTCGGTTGTTTCAGGAATGAGTTCGGGAACGGGAAGCGGAGAGCCGTTCTGATCAACAGCCACAAAGGTGTAGATAGCTTCGTTGCATTTGGTGCGCTCGCTGGTTACCGGGTCTTCAACCCATACATCGATAAATACTTCCATGGAGGAGGTAAACGCCCGGGAGACTTTTGCCTCAACCGTAATAATACTTGCCAGACGGATAGGTTGAGTAAACGCCACATTGTTGACCGATGCGGTGACCACCACCCGTTTGCAGTGTCTGTGTGCGGAAATGGCGGCTGCTATGTCCATCCAGTGCAGCAGCCGGCCTCCCATGAGGTTGCCCAGGGTATTGGTATCGTTGGGCAGTACGATTTCGGTAGTGACGGTATAGGTTTCTTTTGCAGTCTTAGGTTTCATGGGCCGTGTTTTAAAAAAGATACAGATTTTTTGGCGCGACAAAGATAAAGAAAAGCCGGTTTTATACCGGTCTTGCCAGCTGGTTTTGCCGCATCTTCTGCGCATGCACAGAGCGGGCTTTAAATCGGGTAGAGTGAAGGCCATTTTAGGAGAAAGGATTCGGGCCGGGGCGGTATTTTCGTTATTTTTGCGGCCTGTGCCTGTCAAACAACACATACCCAATGCCATTACCTGCGGAAACCTGCTCAGCGGATGCATCGGTATTGTGGCTGCTTTTCAGGGAAATCTGGTCCTGAGCGCCTATATGGTGGGAATCGCGCTCGTATTCGATTTTTTTGATGGGTTTGCCGCCCGTTTGCTGCATGTGAGCGGTGAAATGGGCAAACAGCTTGATTCACTGGCCGATCTGGTAACCTTTGGCGTACTGCCCGGTGTGATAATCTATCAGTTGCTCAATCGCTGGGTTATGCAGGATGCGGTATCACATTTTGACCTGCTTGGGGCCATACAAGGAAAGGATCAGGCCCAGACAGCTAAGGGGTTGTTCCTGCTCCCCTACGTAGGTTTTCTCATACCAGTCTTCTCAGCCCTCCGGCTAGCCAAATTTAACATCGACACCCGCCAAGCACAATCGTTTATTGGTGTTCCTACGCCTGCCAATGCTATGCTGATCTGTTCTATACCCTTGATACTCGACCTGCGTTCACCGCTTTCGAATCTGGCCGAAAATGGTTCGCCCCTTACTGCGCTTGCAGCTACTTTTGCAACAACCCCTGGTGAAAGCCCCTGGGCTCCATACCTTTTGAACCCCTGGTTTTTGTGTGCATTAACCGTTATCATGTCGTTCCTGATGGTGGCCGAACTCCCGCTGTTTGCCCTGAAATTCAAGAATTTTGGATGGACTGATAACAAGCTTCGTTTCTCGTTTATCGCCCTGGCCCTGGTGATCCTGCTTTTGTTAAGGTTTGTGGGTATTCCTATTGTTATACTTTTGTATGTACTTTTATCGATCGTCAACAACATCTTAAACAAATACCAGCATGAAGTACAAGGCTGAAATAGACATTATGCCGCTCAAGGCATTGCTCGACCCACAGGGAAAGGCCGTTACCGGCAGCATGAAAAACCTGGGCCTGGCCGAAATCCAGAATGTGCGTATCGGAAAGCATATCAGTCTTGAGATTGATGCCGCATCCAAGGAAGAAGCCAATAAAAAAGTGGATGAAGCCTGCAAAAAACTCCTCTGTAACCAGATTATGGAGTTCTATGAGTTCAGGATATCTGAAAACTGAGTACCTGAACTTCTCCTGCTCTTGTCTGACAATGCCTGCGCCAAGGGCTAACCTAATTTCCTGTACATTTATCCCATGATCTTAGTAACCGGAGGAACAGGTCTCGTTGGATCTCACTTACTTTATGACCTCGCAAAGTGCGGTTATCGTGTGCGTGCTCTCAAAAGGGAAGAGAGCAACCTGGGTTTAGTGCACAAAGTATTTTCCTATTACACTTCTTCCCCCGAATCACTTCTTAACCTCATCGAGTGGGTTGATGCCGACATCATGGATGCCGCTTCGCTGGAAGAAGCTATGCAGGGATGCATGAAGGTGTATCACTGTGCCGCTGTTGTTTCCTTTGTGCCCAACCACCGCAAAGAAATGTTATTGGTAAATGTTGAAGGCACTGCCAATGTTGTGAATGCCTGTCTTCAGATGAATATCCAAAAGCTTTGTCATGTCAGTTCCATAGCCAGTCTTGGCCGGAACTCTACGGCAGCTGTGGTGACCGAAGAAACCCACTGGAAGACATCACCCCAGAATTCCTGGTATGCCATCAGCAAATATGGCGCAGAACGCGAAGTATGGCGCGGGGCCGAAGAAGGCCTGAACGTAGTAGTAGTGAATCCATCGGTGATTATCGGCCCGGGCGATTGGAGCAAAGGCAGCATCGCGTTGTTCAAGACCGCCTCCAAAGGATTGAAATATTACACCCGGGGCCAGACCGGTTATGTAGATGTACGCGATGTTTCCAGGGCCATGATTGCCCTCATGGAAAGCGATTTAAACGGAGAGCGGTATCTCCTCAATGCAGCCAACCTTCCATTCCGTACATTCTTCGATATGTTGCACCGCCAGTTCCGGAAGCCCGATGCAAGGATCAGCGTTGGGCCTGCTCTGGCTGAATTTGCATGGAGAGTAGAAAAATTAAGGGCCGCACTCGGACAAAGACAACCGGTCATCACCCGTGAAACTGCGCGTGCCGCAAATTACAGTTACACCTTTTCATCCGAAAAAATAAGAAACGCCCTCGGTTTTCAGTTTACCCCCATCGAAAACTCTGTCAGGGAAATCTGTGAGCTCTACCTGAAAGATGCTTCACCGCATGTGCCCGGGGCACACCACTGATCAAAGAAGCTTTTCTTGAATTTGATAGATCAGGAAGAACTCAGGTTTTCTTTTTATCCTCCTCGGCCTGCATACGTGTAAGTCGTACCAGAACCTCGTCGTAGATTGTCAGCAGCAATTGGGGCTGGCTTGAGTACCAATTGAAATTTTCCAGAAAACCTGCCTGGTTGGTTTTGTAGGGCAGAAATATATCGGGGACCCTCAGCAGGTCCTTCTTGTTTTGGGTCTGGTTCTTGGCATTGCGCAGATTTACAGCCGATTCGAGCAGATGTACCTGTACAAGTATATCCACCATTTCTGTTTGTGTCAGCAGGTGATCGGGTTTCTTGAGCGGGGTGGTAAGCGGGGCCTTTTTTCCACAGGAAAACAAACCCAGAACCGTAAACACCAGGATCATCAACTTTGTAAAATGGTGCGTTCCTGTTTGTTTCATGGTGATAAAGCTGCGTTGGCTTTTGCAAATTTACCGCAATTTTCAAGATCTGAAGTTTCCTGACGAATTAACACCCATTCGCGCTCCTGGGCTGGATGAACCGTTCGGGAGAAGGTTGATTTCGAGCGGGAACCTGATTCCGGGCAGGGGCATGAAAAAATCTTTAATTTTGAGTTCTGATAACTTTACTACCTATATTGTAATGCCATCATTCAGCGGAAAGATTGTTTGGATCACCGGCGCTTCTTCGGGTATTGGCGAGGCGTTGGTAGCCTTGCTTGCCAAGGAACAAGCTACGCTCATACTCTCCTCGCGCAGGGAAGATGAGCTGAGGCGTGTACAAAAGACTTGCGGCCTCACTGATGAATGCTGTCTGATCCTTCCATTCGATCTGGAACAACTTGGCAATCCCTCCAAATTAGTAGAGATCGTACTTGCCAGGTATGGTCAGATTGATGTGCTGATCAATAACGGAGGCATCAGTCAACGCGCCTACGCCAAAGACACCGATATCGGCACAGACCGGCGTTTGATGGAAGTCAACTATTTTGGTCCGGTTGCCCTCACCAAAAGCGTATTGCCCGGTATGATCAGCCGAAAGAGCGGACAGATTGTGGTGATAAGCAGTGTTGCAGGGAAATTCGGGTTCTTTCTGCGTTCGGCGTATTCAGCCAGTAAACATGCCCTGCAAGGATTCTTCGAATCGCTGAGGATGGAACTCTTTGCCGATAATATTCAGGTGTTGCTTGTTTGTCCGGGTAAAATAGCAACCCATATCTCGGTCAATGCGCTGACTGCCGACGGCAAACGTTCGGGGCGTATGGATGATGCCCAGGCAAATGGGATGACTGCCGAGACATGTGCCCGGAGAATACTGGAAGCCATGAAACAACAGAAAGAAGAAATCATTATCGGAAATTCCAGGGAACAAACGGCAGTCTGGCTCAAGCGTTTCTTTCCGCATTTTTTCTCGAAGATGATACGGAAACAAAAAGCAGAATAATCATAATTCAGAACAACATCACAACGCAGGAAATATGAGTTACAGCATAGCAGGGATACAACAGATCGGAATCGGGATTCCAAACGCAACCGATGCTTTTGCCTGGTACCGGAGGGCATTCGGGATGGATATACCGGTATTCGAGGAAGCAGCTGAAGCGGCGTTGATGTTGCCATACACCGGAGGTGAACCGAGGAAACGTCATGCAATCCTGGCCATCAACCTCAAAGGTGGGGGAGGTTTCGAAATCTGGCAGTATACAAGCCGTGTTGCGCAACCAGCCGCATTTCAGCCTGCGCTTGGCGATCTGGGCATCTTCTGTACACGCATGAAATCGGTTGATGTGTGTCTTTCATTTGAGCAGATGAAATCCCGAAAGCTGTCGCTCGTATCGCGTCTGGTAAAAGACCCGAGCGGGGCAGATACTTTTTTTATGAATGATCCATACGGCAATATCTTCCAGCTTGTAAAAGGAAACGATTGGTTCGGAAAAGGCAAGGCACTTACCGGCGGGCCGGTTGGAGCAATGATCGGGGTATCGGACATGGAACGCAGTGTGGCATTCTACGGTGATATCCTGGGCTATGATACCGTTGTGTACGACAAAACCGGTTCTTTCAGTGACTTGCAGGCCCTTCCCGGGGGAAAGGAAAATGTACGCAGGGTTTTGCTCCGTCACAGCAAACCCCGCAGCGGAGCATTCAGCCGGCTACTGGGTAGCAGTGAACTGGAACTGATCCAGGTGCAGGGAAGGACTCCAAGAAAGATCTTTGAAAACAGGTTTTGGGGCGATCTGGGTTTTATCCATCTCTGTTTCGATATCAATAACATGAAGGATCTTCAGAAACACTGCGAATTAAAAGGCCATCCTTTTACCGTAGATAGTTCAAACAGTTTTGATATGGGCGAAGCGGCAGGTCATTTTAGTTATATTGAAGATCCCGACGGGACCCTCATTGAGTTTGTGGAAACCCATAAAATACCAGTTCTGAAACAAATTGGCTGGCACCTGGATCTGAAAAAACGTGATCCCTCCAAACCCCTGTCCGATTGGATGCTCAAAGCAATGAAGTTTAACAGGGTGAAGGATTAACGATTTGTGAATTGGGATTTGTTGTGAATGTAGGATTTTAGGATCTGCAAGCATGAATTGAGCGAGGAGCTCAATAGTATCCTTCTCTGTTTATTTAGGGTTCACTCAAACACCTCCAACCATCACCCAATCAACACATAATGTCTCATTTTTATCAGTGAGATGCAAGACTAACTGTCGATTCCAATCAAAACCCTTGCACCAAGCAGAACGTGGACGAACCTTGTGTTCAAAGGAATTTTTTAGTTACTTTTTGCTCGTCCAAAAAGTAACGCAAAAAAGACGCCACGCGGACCAACTTCAAGATGGCTTTTCAGCACAGGCCACCGCTTCTCGCCAGCCATCTTGAAGTTCGCTCTCCGCGTGGACTCCCCAGCGCACAGGGCGATTCGTCCTCCACCAGATTGCCGGCTTTTTGAGTGAACCCTATTTATTCATTTGCAATCGAAAAAGATCGGCCTAAATCCCCAATCCCAATCCCTATAAGCCCAATCCTTTTATTCTCCCAATAATTTCTTCCCGTTCATGAATCAGCCGCTCGGCAGTGGCTTTGTCTTTTTTTACCAGACCCAGCAGTTTCCATCTTCCAAAGACCTTTTTTCTCACCGGATAAAAAGTGATGGCAAACCAACCTGTGAGCGGGACAAGCAGGGCCCACACAGCAACAGTCGCCCACTGATGGGTAATGCGACGGATGAGTATGAGCTGCAACACGTAATATCCCAGCCAGCAGAACATAGCCAGGTTTGCATAGATGGATGCATAGAACTCCACCTGTTTCGCTTTGTCGCGGGCTGTATTGCGGGCCAGGCGGTAGGGTGGAAGATTGAGTAATAACCCGATCCAATAAAGCGGCAATCCGAACCACATGATCAGAAAATCATTCAAGATGCTTTGCAGGTTCATTTTTGCAAGACGATCGCGTCGCAGCAGATGATCTCGCAGTTTTATGCGCTTAAGCTCGCAGAGATATGGAATGACCTTCTCTTTCAATTCCTGGATTTGCCCGGGAGATGTTTCTTCCAGGGAGTTGATGAGGGATGCCAGTTCTCGGTTTTTTTTATAAACGGTTTCAAGATTGCTGCTTTTTCCTCCCTGCTCTTCGATACGTTGCCGGATATAGATTTCTGAAAGGGCTTCGTACAATTCGTCGTTTTCGGGTTTGCTTATGGTTACAACCAATTTGGCAAGTTCAGTTTCCATAAATTGTGAACAGACATTGATGGCCCGCACTTTGTCTTCCTGATAACGCTTTTGAAAATCGCTCAGGTGTATGGGTTCTCCAAACTGGATGAAAACCTTGCTTCTGAAATCCTTTGCGCTCGAATAATTCAGGCCTACGGGGATGACCAGAATATCCGATTTGTTTGAGTCCAATGCCTCTACGCTCAGGATGATGCGTGCGAGCCCTTTTTTGAATTTTTTCACCCTTCTATCCTGTATGCAGATGCCTTCGGGGAACATCAGCAGCGCTTTCCGCTGGCCGAGCAGACTCCGGCATTCTTCAAAAGTCTTGTCGTTCTTTTTTACTTCCCCATAGCCTTCACTGATCCGGTACATGGGGCTCACATTCATGTCGTTCAGCAGCCATTTCACAATCCTTCCCTTAAAGACATCACCTCTGGCAAAGAAACGGACCTTGGGTTTGGAAAACATCCCTACAAGCAAGGGGTCTACAAATCCATTCACATGGTTTGGAATGAGCACCACGGGTTTGCCGGATGGAAGATTGTCCAGTCCTTTTACCTGTATGCGGTAAAAGATATGCATGAAAATCCGGACGACGGGTTTGAGCAGATAGTAAAGCACGATGGTAAATTAGAGGAGGTAAATATAGGAAGGAATGTAGACCCTTTCTGTACCACTTTAGCGATTTTTCATCCCGGAAAGTGGCTTATCCGTAACGCATGTTCAGCTGTATAAAGGGTTAGACCGAAGATCCCGGTGTTTTATGCTCAGATTCTTTCGGCAGATCAAACCTCAAAAAGCAGACGTTCACCTCTTACAGAATCATCAAAACGCCCTTGGTCGTATACCAGCTTCCCGTTTACAAACGTATGCGTCACGCGGGATGAAAAGGTGGCGCCTTCAAAAGGCGACCAACCGCATTTGTAATAGATATTCGAAGTGTCAACAGTCCAGGGCGAGTCGGGGTTTACCAAGACAAGATCGGCATGATATCCCTTCCTGAGAAAGCCCCGTTTTTCAATCTTAAAACAGGTAGACACGCTGTGTGCGGTCTTTTCAGCAATCTGTTCAATCGTTATCTTTCCCTGTTTTCGAAGTTCGAAGAGGGCAACCAATGCATGTTGCACCAAGGGGCCGCCCGACGGAGCCTTGAAATAGGTATTGGCTTTTTCTTCGAGCGTGTGGGGTGCATGATCGGTGGCGAGCACATCAATGCGGTTGTCGAGCAGGGCTTTCAGGATGGCATCCCTGTCGGCTTCTGTTTTTACGGCCGGGTTCCATTTGATGCGGTTGCCCAGACGTTCATAGTCTTTGTCTGAAAACCAGATATGGTGGATACAGGCTTCGGAGGTAATCCTTTTTTCGGCAAGGGGCAACGTATTACCAAACAGCTCCAATTCTTTTGACGTGGAGATGTGCAGCACATGCAAACGGGTATTGTATTTTCGGGCCAGTTCAACCGCCAGCGAGGAGCTTTTGTAACAGGCTTCGGCGCTGCGTATGAGCGGGTGACAGGCGATGGGCACATCCTCGCCAAATTTGGCCCGGTAGCGCTGCATGTTCAGACGAATGGTTTCTTCATCCTCGCAATGTGTGGCGATAAGCATCTGGCAACGTGAAAAAATGGCTTCCAATGATCTACGGTTATCGACCAGCATATTGCCGGTCGAAGAACCCATGAATAGTTTGATGCCACAAACCTTGCGCGGATCGGTGTGTAATACTTCATCCAGGTTATCGTTCGAGCCTCCCATGAAAAACGAATAGTTGGCCATGGATGTGGAGGCAGCACGCATATACTTTTCTTCAAGTAAGGTTTGGGTAAGCGTATTCGGAACGGTATTGGGCATTTCCATAAAGGAGGTTGTGCCACCCGCTACCGCAGCACGCGATTCGGAAGCGATGTCGGCTTTGTGTGTGAGCCCGGGTTCCCTGAAGTGGACCTGATCATCAATCAATCCGGGAAGGAGGTAATTGTTTTGTGCGTCCAGAGTGAGATCGGCGCTTGCCTCGATGTTTCCGGGTTTTACTTCAGCTATCTTTCCGTCTTCAATGAAGACACTTCCCCAAAAAGTTTTTCCTTCATTGACGATCCTTGCATTGTGAATGAGGGTGCGTTTCATACAATAGAGCGGTAGCCTGGGATTTGTGTTTATTCTTTTTCCACCGATTCCTTTAAAATATAAATTCGGTTTGGGTGCGTTTTAAGCTATATCATCAAGATTGATTCCGCTGTGCTGAAAATAACCACGGAGACACGAAATGCACATAGAAACACGAAGATTGTAACCTGATTTTCTAAATGTTTCTGAGTGTATTTAGCGCCTGAGTGGTTACCTTAACAGGCCTGTTGCAGCGCTGCACAGCCACAAAATTCACCATCTGTATGAGTTTATTTGCTAAACCGCATCTGGAGCACTCCCAGAAAAGCTTCCTTGAAAATATTTGAACTCATCTTGGAAGTTCCTTGCTGACGATCAATAAAGGTAATGGGCACTTCCTTGATTTTGAAACCCAGTTTCCGGGCCTTGTATTTCATTTCGATCTGGAAGGCATAACCCACAAAACGTATACTGTCGAGGTCTATTGTCTGAAGCACCTTTTTACGGTAACATTTAAAACCAGACGTGGTATCGCTTACGCCAAGCCACAAAATGGTATTGACATAAACCGATGCGAAATAGGACATCATGACCCTGTTCATCGGCCAGTTGCTGACCTTTCCTCCCTTGGTATAACGCGACCCAACGGCCACATCCACACTTTCCTTGCTACAGGTATCGTACAAACGCAACAGATCTTCGGGGTTGTGCGAGAAATCGGCATCCATCTCATAGACGTAGTCGTACGACCGGCCAAAGCTCCATTTGAAACCATGGATATAGGCCGTGCCCAGACCCAGTTTGCCTTTGCGCTCTTCCAGAAAAAGCTTTCCGGAAAACTCCGTCCTGAGGGCCTGTACAATTTGTGCAGTCCCGTCTGGCGATCCGTCATCAACTATCAGGATATGAAATTCTTTGGGCAATGAAAATACCTTGCGGATCATCCGTTCGATGTTTTCTTGCTCGTTGTAAGTAGGAATAATGACCAGGCTGTCTGACACGTAAGCAGATTAAGAAACGAAGATACGGTACGGATCCAATTCACGCAATAATTTGAGCATTATCTCCTGTTTTTACATCTTTTTTAAGGAATGTTAACAATTCGACGCCGATAGTGCCCTTTTTTGCCTAAAAGCCTTGGATGGACTAATTTTAACGCACTATGACCCATTTCGCCGAAAATGGTTTAATTTCCACTCATTCGGGGGTAAAGCACTCAATTTTATGTCATTACCAATGAAAATATGATGTCAAAGGATCTGTTCACCCTCCTATTTTAAATAGGTCGGAAAAAGCATGATATCCTCCCGGGTGATTTGCTCTTCCTGATATACAAAGAGTTAGCAGGGGTTAACGTCAATCTGCCCTGTCTTTTGCAGGAAAGAAAGAGCGTTTTTGACTCAAAGAAGGGTGTATTTACGAAGGAGAAGCGTGTATTTATGAAGGGATCCACGGGAACTCAGCTTTAAATTAAATCCTTATATCTTCCCCTTTTTAATCTCTTCAACCACTGCCGGGTCGAGCAAGGTAGAGATATCGCCCATATTCGAAAGATCGCCTTCGGCCACCTTACGTAAAATACGCCTCATAATCTTTCCGGAACGGGTTTTAGGAAGGCCCGTCACCACTTGTATCTTGTCGGGTTTTGCAATAGGGCCGATGAGTTTCATGACTTCGGCTATGATTTCCTTGCGTAGCGAGTCGGGGTTCTTTTCGGAGTTTGTGCAGATTACATAGGCGTATATGCCCTGGCCCTTGATATCATGCGGATAACCCACCACGGCCGATTCTACAACATCAGCATGCATATTGATGGCATTTTCGACTTCAGCCGTACCGATGCGGTGTCCGCTTACATTGATTACATCATCCACGCGGCCTGTAATGCGATAATATCCGTCTGCATCTCGTCTGCATCCATCACCGGTGAAGTACAGATTTTTATACGTTGCAAAATAGGCCTGACGGCACCGTTCATGATCACCATAGGTGGTTCGGATGATGGAAGGCCATGGAAAACGGATGCATAAATTGCCTTCAACCCCGTTTCCTAATATCTCTGTTCCTTTTTCATCCACCAGCAATGGCTGGATGCCAGGCAGAGGCAGGGTAGCAAAGCCAGGTTTTGTCTTTGTAATTGCTGCAAGCGGAGAAATAAGGATGCCTCCCGTTTCGGTTTGCCACCAGGTATCAACAATAGGGCAACGGGCTTTTCCGATGTGGGTATCATACCAGGCCCAGGCTTCTTCGTTGATCGGTTCGCCTACGCTGCCCAGCACACGCAATGAATTAAGCTTGTAAGGGGTTACGTATTCCAGCCCCGAAGCTTGCAAGGCACGGATGGCGGTTGGGGCGGTATACAAAATATTGACCTGGTGTTTATCTACCATGGCCCAGAATCTTCCCGGATCGGGCCAGGTAGGGATTCCTTCGAACAGCAACGAACTGGCCCCGGCAAGCAGCGGGCCATAGACAATATAACTATGCCCGGTAACCCAGCCTACATCGGCGGTACACCAAAACAGTTCGCCGGGGTTGTATTGAAACACATTTTCGAACGAGTATTTTGTAAAAACCATATAACCACCACAGGTATGCACAACTCCTTTAGGTTTGCCTGTTGAGCCCGAAGTATAAAGAATAAACAAGAGGTCTTCTGAATCCATTTCCTCCGCTGGGCAAACAGAAGAAGCATTTTTCATTTCTTCATCCCACGCATAATCCCTGCCAGCATTCATCTTGACTACAGTGCCGGTACGTTGATACACGATAACTTTTGTAACCGATGCGCAGGTTTCGAGCGCTTCGTCTACCACCTCTTTGATGGGAATATCTTTCACGCCCCGGTAAGCCCCATCGCTTGTGATGACGAGTTTGCAATCAGAATCCTGAATGCGGCCGGCAAGCGACGCCGCCGAAAATCCTGCAAAAACAACCGAATGAACCGCGCCGATCCGTGCACAGGCCAACATGGCAATGACAGCCTGAGGGATCATAGGCATGTAAATACAAATGCGGTCGGCCTTTACGGCCCCGTGTTTCTTAAGTACATTGGCAAAACGGCAGACTTCGGCATGAAGTTCTTTGTACGTATACTGTATGTTGGGCTCTTTGGGGTCGTTGGCCTCCCAGGTATAAGCAAGTTTGTCGCCGTCTTTTTCGAGGTGACGGTCGAGACAGTTTTCGGTGATGTTGAATTTTCCGTTTATGAACCAGCTAACTTCCGGGGCTGAAAAATTCCAGTCGAGTACCTTGTCCCATTTCTTTTTCCAGGTGAATTCATCAGCAATTTCAGCCCAAAAAGCTTCGGGATGGTCAACACTTTTTTTGTATTGTTCGTGGTATTGTTCTATCGTGGTAATCCGGCTCATGGCTGAAAAAGGGTATTCGTGAGATGGACTAAAATTAGAAGGTTTTTGAGAGGAAAACAAATCGGAGAAACAGGGCTGGTATTGGTTACGTATGCTAAGCTTGTCCTCTTGTAGCCAGCGGTTTGTGTTCTGAAAGCAAGAGGAATCCAAACATCCTTGCAGGAGTCGGCACACAGTAATTTGACTTGATCTCGTTACAACCGATGGTCTTAGGGGAGGAGGAGCATAGCTTTCTCCCTTTGAGAATAGTACTTTTTGGTTTATCTGAACAACTCCCTCAATCTTTCAGCCGGTCTGGCAATAACAGCCTTGTTGCCCCTTACCACAATGGGCCGTTCGATGAGGATAGGATGTTTTACCAGGGCTTTGAGCCATTGATCCTCGGTCATTTTCTTGCCTTCGAACTTGTTTTTGTAAAGGGTCTCGCTGGTCCTCACCAGTTCGCTGGCTTTCATGCCCAATTTCTTGAGTATCTCAACGAGTTCTTCTTCGGTAGGAGGGTTGATCAGGTATTCAACCACATTGGCTTTTACCTTGATCTCATCCAGGATGCACATGGCATCCCTGCTTTTGGAACAACGGTTATTATGGTAAATGGTTAATTCTGACATGGTAGTTAGAGGAGCAGGTATTACACTTGGTTTACTCGGTAAAGATAAGCAGGGGAAAGGTTCTTTTGAAATTCCCGAAATAATCAAAAAAACAGTTTGATCAACCGATCTGTTTCTGTTTTCATAAACCATCACTTCGGTCTGTACTTCCGTCTGCCAAAGGTAGTTAACATCTGTTTAACGGACGGGTGTACTAATCACAGACACAAAATCAGTAGCTGTCGCCATACTCCATCAGATAGGCCTTGATAAAATTGTTGAGGTCGCCATCCATCACACCCTGTACATCCGAGGTTTCTTTTCCCGAACGCAGATCTTTCACCAATTTATACGGATGAAACACATAGTTTCGGATCTGCGAACCCCATTCTATCTTTTTCTTGTTTCCTTCGATGGCGGCAATGCTTTCCATGCGTTTGCGCATCTCAGCCTCGTACAACTGCGATTTGAGCAGACGGATTGCATTTTCTTTATTCTGTAACTGCGATCGGCTTTCCTGGTTCTTGATCACAATGCCCGAAGGTTTGTGATAAAGCCTTACTGCCGTTTCAACCTTGTTCACATTCTGCCCGCCTGCACCGCCCGAACGGAAGGTCTCAAACTCCACTTCCGACATGTTTACTTCAATCTGTATCGAATCATCAATCAAGGGGTAGGCATAAACCGAGGCGAAAGAAGTATGCCGTTTGGCATTTGAATCGAACGGGGAAATACGCACCAGACGGTGCACTCCGTTTTCGCCCTTCAGGTAACCAAAGGCATATTCGCCTTCAAATTCGAGCGTAACCGATTTTATTCCCGCCACATCACCATCAGAGCGATCGGTTTCTTTGATTTTCATTCCGTTCTTTTCGCCCCACATGATATACATGCGCATGAGCATGGCGGCCCAGTCGCAGCTTTCTGTGCCTCCAGCGCCAGAATTGATCTGGAGCACACAGCCCAGATGGTCTTCCTTGCCGCTGAGCATGTTTTTAAACTCGAGGTCTTCGAGCTGTACGCGCGTATCTTCGAACTGATGTTCCAGATCCTGTTCGGAAGCATCGCCCGATTTAAAAAAATCGTACATCGTACGAAGGTCTTCCATGCTTTTCAACAATTTGGAATAACCTTCGGTCCATGCCTTGTAATTGCGGATTTCCTTGAGTACGGCTTCTGCCTTTTTGGAATCATTCCAGAAATCGGGCGCCTGGGTCTTTACTTCCAGGTCGGAGAGTTCTGCATTCTTACGATCGATGTCAAAGATGCCTCCTCAACGCGTCAGAGCGATCACCAAAGTCTTTAATTTGTTCAAGTGTTATCATAGGGGGGCAAAGATAATGGATTTTTAAACAGTTGAGACCAGGTGTGAACACAACCGGTCAGGGGTGTTTTTTTGGGGTCAATGTCAAAAGCTGGGGGGCAGGGATCGAATCACTGCTGCATGTTGATCCAGCCAGTGGGTGCAGAGACACGTTTCCGTTTTTCAGTTTGTCTTCTGAAGGGGTGATTCACTCTTTATACAGCGCTAGACAGTCTTTATCACCTTCTATTTAGTCTTTATCACATTCTATACACACTTTATCACATTCTATTGAGTCTTTATACCAAGCTTCACAGTTTCCAGACACTTCTATACACCCTTTATCGGCTGCAGGAGCGCTTTCTTCCATTTGAAGGCTCATTCCGGGAGCCATCGGGTCTTTAAAAATGACTAAGAAAGGGTCTAAAACGGGTTACTCCCCGGAAAATGACTTTGACCCTTTTTTTTACTTCCCTTGAAGGAGATACTGTGCAATACTCATTATTTCTCTCTTTTTTACAATTCAGAGCCCTTACGCCTATCTTTGCCTATGGATCCGATCGTAACCGAAAACACCGAAGGCACAACTTATTTTATTACTGCCGATGCAGGTTATTGCCACATCCTTCCCGAAAACATCCTCCTTACCACCCATACCACCTTTGCTGACATGCCCGAACCCGACGATAAACGGAACACAACAGCGCTTCTGGTCGGCGGACTGGGTGTTGCCTTTGGCTGTTTCCTGATGGTCAATTTTTTTATTGTTGGTTTCTATCTCATGGGCCTATTGTTTTTGCTGGGCATGTTTTATGCAGCCAAACAATTGGCCGATGTGGCCCGGTATTCGACCATCAAAAATATTCCCCGCAAAGACCTGGATAAGTTGAGTATCTACAACCCCCGTTTCGGATATATGTATCTGCTCATCCGGTTTAAAAACGAAAAAGGGAAATACAGTCTGAAGAAGATAAAGATGTACGATTCCCAGCAGAATGAACTACAGGCCGTAAAACTTTTAAGGGCCCAGGGGCTGATCTAGGCCCGAAACACTATCTTTATCCTGATTGAGTGTAAGCATGTATACCGCGTTGTTGAAAGAGCAGCATGAAGAACAGCGAAAATATTTTATTCGATTTGGATGGTACCCTCACCGATTCCCGGCCTGGGATCATCAATTCTATTTTGTATTCGCTCAACCGGCTTGGCATCAAGGAACCCTATCCTGCTGAATTGTATTCGTTTCTGGGCCCATCGCTCAAAGAATCGTTTCAAAACCGTTATCAGCTCCCCGAATCGGTTGCCTTATTGGCTGTTGAATATTACCAGGAATATTATTCGGTAAAAGGGATACTCGAAAACGAAATTTATCCGGGCATTACAGATCTTCTCGATTATCTGACCACCGATGCCACGCGTCGTCTTTTTGTAGCCACCTCCAAACCCGAAGTGCTTGCCAAAAGTATGATCCGTCATTTTAAGTTCGATCAGTATTTTACCGATGCAATCGGCAGTAATATGAACAATACCCGGACCGACAAAGGCGAGATCATTGCATACCTCCTGGCCAGCTATGAACTCGACCCCCGCGATACCATCATGATAGGCGACCGCAAACACGACATTATCGGGGCCCGCAAAAACGGCATCCGTTCCATTGCCGTTCAGTACGGCTATGGCGCCGCCCTCGAACTGACCGATGCAGGGCCTGATTATTTTGCAAAAGACCCCGCTGCGCTGAAACGGTTGTTTAGTACCGGGAATGTGTATTGATCAGAGATGTTGATTCCGCTAGTCTTCATTTCTATTCTTAATATTTGATCAAACGAAGCATTATGACAGAATCCATAAGTAACCGGATTACAATCAATCCTCAAGTATGCCACGGAAAGCCAACAATACGAGGCCTGCGCTATTCTGTAGATTCTATGCTGGAACTCTTATCGTCAGGCATGTCAATGGAAGAAATCCTGGCTGATTATCCCGATCTTGAGCAGGCCGATTTGCTCGCTTGTATCGAATATGCTTCTAAACTGGCCCGTGTGAAAAGTATTTATCGGATTGCATCGTGAAATTTCTGGTCGATGCTCAACTACCACGATCGCTTTCGCAGTTTCTCTGCTAAAAGGGTTATGATTCCATTCATACGTTGGACCTACAGGGCCAAAATCAAACCAGTGATTTTGAAATAGCAGAGATCTCTGAATCTCAAGAACGAGTTGTGATTAGTAAAGACAACGATTTTCTAGAATCGTTTCTAATAAAAGGACGTCCACGAAAGCTAATTCTTATCAAAAGGGTAACATCCGCAATACGGAGCTGATCGCAATTGTTGAGAAAGATCTAACTACAATAATTTTACTGATAGAGGAGAATTCGTTGATTGAAAT
>Ga0206851_1113_pt1 | contig 23336 bp, 16 predicted proteins | sample Alteio_BWOrgCont_13_FD_152904 | JGI IMG/M metagenome (GOLD analysis project Ga0206851, IMG submission 152904) | Enriched cells from forest soil in Barre Woods Harvard Forest LTER site, Petersham, Massachusetts, United States -... | ecosystem: Environmental > Terrestrial > Soil > Temperate forest >... | reverse complement strand
GGGCATTGATATAATCTACATCGTATTGGGTCATTTTGGCATCATCCAGGGCCATTTGCAGGGAACGCACCTGCCCATCGACACTTGAATTTGAAATATGTTCGCCGTTGGAGGAGAAACCGTATCCAACCACTTCGGCCAGGATCGGGGCTCCGCGTTTTACAGCCGATTCATAATCCTCCAGGATCACGGTTGCTCCTCCTCCGCTGGGCACCAGCCCGTCGCGGTCGCGATCGAACGGACGGGAAGCCTTGGCCGGATCTTTTTCATGGATCGAAAAAGCGCTCAACCCGTCAAAACTTCCGAACGCATAGGGGTTCACTTCCTGGGCTCCTCCGCAGACAATGCGTTTTTGAAGGCCCCATTTGATAAACAAATACCCGAGCCCGATTGCATGCGATCCGCTTGCACAGGCTGCGCTGATGGTGAAATTTATTCCTTTCAGTTTAAAAATAGTGCTCAGGTTCATCGTTACCGTACAGTTCATCGACTGAAAGATAGAACCAGAACCAATAAGCATGGTATCGCGTTTGGCCCTCACAATGTCTATGGCTTCCATCACGGCTTTGGCCGAGCTGTCATTTCCATAGAGGATGCCCACTTCGTTCTTGCTGATGAATTCCTCATCCATCTGTGCATTTTTCAAGGCTTCGAGTGTGGCGAGATATGCATATTCGGCCTCTTCGCTCAGCTGGATACGGGCCCGGCGGTCGAGCAGGCCTTTGAGCTGGGCAGGCTCTACCTTACCGGTTAGCCCCGACCGGTATCCCCATTCCTTCCTGACAGGATCCAGGACGATGCCCGACCGTCCATGAAACAAGGAATCACGAACCTCATCGAGGCTTTTGCCCAGACAAGACCATGCACCTATTCCTGTGATGACAACTCTGTTCATTGGTTATTAAACTAGTTACGGCAGTAAACTGGGTAAACTGTTGGATTCATTTTTATTACTGTGGCAGAACACGATACAGGTTTCAGGAATACAAACCTCCGTTTACAGAAATTACCTGACCCGTAACATACGATGCCTTTTCGGAAGCCAGGAAACCAACCACTTCGGCCACTTCCTCCGGTTCACCAAAACGCGACATGGGTATCAATGCCTTAAAATCTTTTTCGTTCATGTCCTTGGTCATATCGGTATTGATGAACCCCGGGGCAACTGCATTCACGGTTATTTTCCGTCTTCCCACTTCCTGCGACAAAGCCTTGGTTGCACCAATCACTGCGGCTTTCGAAGCCGAATAATTGGTCTGGCCCGGCAGGCCTTTTAAACCGGAGAGGCTCACTACATTAACTATCCGTCCATATTTTTTGGTCAACATCTGTTTGATGATGAGCCTTGTTACATTGAAAAAACCATCCACAGCGATGTCCATCACCGAATTCCACTCGTTGTTGCTCATCCACATCAGGAGGTTATCCTTGCGGATACCGGCATTGTTTACAAGCACCTCGATGGGTTTATCGGGATTTGCCTCCATCCAACCTCCCAGCACGGCGTCTACTTCTTCCTGTTTGGAAACGTCAAACTTCATGAATTCGGCGGTCATGCCTTTGGCAAGCACAAGTTCACGTGTTTTTTCGGCTTCCCCGGTATTTGATTGGAAATTGATGAGAATATGGTAACCCATTTCTGCCAGTTTCACGCAGATGGCTCTTCCGATCCCCCGGGAACCTCCTGTAACCAATGCATACTTCATAGATGAATAATTAGGGCTTAAAGGAAGGCAAAATAACGAAAAAAAGCCGAAAAATGACTTATAAAGAATAAATTCTCGATGATTTATGAATTGGCTCCGTGGTTTTGAATCCCCTGTTTTCGAGAAAGACAAAGACAATCAGCAATCCATCCCAAATCCCAATTCCCAAATATCTTTTAAGGCTGTACCGACAGTTCTTTCGGAAAACGTTTGTTACGCAGGTAGTTCCTTACCTTTTTGAGTTCTTTATAATGCACCGCATCTTTTTCGAACCGTGGAAACACTTCCCGTATCTCCTTGTAAATCTGACGCGAAGGGCTCGAAAGCTTTTCTGCAAAACCCAGGGCGTCTACCGCCTGCATGATGGTCATAAACTCAATGGCCATGACCTCGTAGGTATTGTTGATGACCTTACGTGCAAGCAGGGCCGCATTCGAGCCCATACTTACAATATCCTGGTTATCGTTGTTGCTCGGTATGCTGTGTACATACATGGGCATCGACAAGGTCTGGTTTTCGGCGGTTGTTGAAGTTGCCGTAAACTGAACTCCCTGCATACCCAGGTTCAGACCCAGTGTTCCGAGGTTGGTGAAGGGCGGAAGTTTATTGTTGAGTTTATCATTCAGCAAGAAATTGAGCTGACGCTCAGAGAGCATACACAGCTTGGTGATTGCAATCTTTAGTTTATCCATCTCCAGGGCCACATAATCGCCATGAAAATTACCTCCATGGTATACGTTCCGGCTTTTGTAATCGATGATGGGGTTATCATTGGCCGAATTGATTTCATCGAGCACAATTTTCTCGGCAACGGCAATGGTATCGAGCACAGGGCCCAGGATCTGGGGCACGCAACGGATGCTGTAATATTCCTGCACCTTTTCCTTGACCACCTCCTCGCTTACCTTGCGGCTGTACAGATGTTCTGCCCGGCTTTTCACCAGCTTGCTGTCGGTCAGGAAATTCTGCATGACTTTGGCCACGGTATTTTGCCCGGCATGACGTTTCACCCCATTCAACTCATTGGAGTAATGATCGTCGTACGATTCGACGATTTCGACGATCATGGCCGATGCCGCTATCGACCAGTTGACCAGGTTCCAGGCATGCATGAGGTTCAGGGCCCCGATGCCCGACATACACGAAGTTCCGTTCATCAAGGCCAGGCCTTCGCGAATATGCATTTTCAGGGGCACTAAACCTTCGGCTTCAAACGCTTTTGCACAGTCTACTAGTTCGCCTTTGTATTCTACCTCTCCTTCCCCAATCAGGGTCAGGGCCACATGCGCAAGTTGAACCAGATCGCCGCTTGCTCCCAGGCCCCCGTGTTCGAAGATGACAGGGTAGATATCGCGGTTAATAAGTTCTTTCAGCAAAATGAGTGCATCGGCATGTATGCCCGAAAAACCGCACATCAGTGTACTCAGCCGGGCAATCATGACCGATTTGGCATACAAACCGGGTATCTGTTGCCCCGACCCCGAACAATGGCTGCGGATGAGGTTATACTGAAGCTGGAGCTGGTCATCATTGCTGATCCGGTACTGGGCCATGGGCCCGAAACCGGTATTGATTCCATAAATCAGCTTGTCTTTGATAAATTCCTTTAAAAAGAAATAGCTTTCATGCACTTTGCGCATGGAGTTTTCATCAAGCTCTATTTTTTCGCCTTGTATCAGTACCCGGTAGAGATCTTCCAGGCATAAGTTTTCTCCGCTAATTGTTACCATAGTATGTATTTGCTGCAACGCGTGTAATAAACCGGGATTGAGGGGCCAATATTACGAAGATTTTGGGTGTATGGGTGGTGTATCCCGAGGAATTTCGGCTTCCGGTCTGAAAGGATGATCCCCTCCCTCCTCCAAAGCCCTATTTCTTGCATTCCTGCAACAGGCTTGCTCTCAAAATCGGCCTATCTTTACCTGCACGAACAGGACAACACGAAGGCTTTGCAGCATCGGCAAGGGGCAATCTGCTGATAAATTTGACAATTATCATATTTTTCTATCCTTACTTGTCCTTTCTTTGCACACATTTACAAACTTTTGATAACAGGGCAATCTGATCTGAAAGAGGATTAGCTGCACCTTTCAACCACAAAAATCAACAACGGCTTATGAACACAGAAAAAGTAGATGTATTGGTTATTGGAGCCGGACCGGCTGGATGTGTGGCCGCATCGATTGTTCATCAGGCCGGTTTTAAGGTGAAGGTGGTGGAGAAAGAAAAATTTCCGCGTTTCGTGATCGGCGAAAGTCTGCTCCCCCGTACCATGGAAGCATTGACAGAAGCAAAATTGCTGGATGCCGTAAACGCAAAAGGCTTTCAGCAAAAGTTCGGGGCCAAGTTTATTCGCGGAAAAGAAGTCTGCGATTTCAACTTCAAAGAACAGTTTACCAAGGGGTGGGAATGGACCTACCAGGTTCCGCGCGAAGATTTCGATCTTACCCTTGCCACAGCCGTACAAGCTATGGGTATAGACCTGGATTTTGAAACCGCTGTAACGGCCATTCAATTCAAGGGCACAGATTCAATCACCACCACGATTGACAAATCGGGCAAGGAAAATAAAATCGAAGCCCGGTTTATCATCGACTCCAGCGGTTACGGACGTGTGATCCCGCGTTTGTTCAACCTCGACAGGCCTTCGAACCTGCCCATGCGCAAAACCATGTTTGCCCATATCGAGGATCCCGACCGGAGCGAATACGACGAACCCAACCGCATCAATGTGGTAGTGCATGAACCACAAACCTGGATCTGGGTCATTCCATTCTCGAATGGTTATACCTCGGTTGGATTTGTGGGCTTCCCCGAATTTCACGAAAAGGTAAAAGGCATGGAGCCCGAGGCAGCGCTCCGTTTTCTGATCAACAGCGAGCCACAGATTGCCAAACGTTTTGGCGACAAGAAATTCCGTTTCACGCCCCGTACACTCGAGGGCTGGTCGGTTACAACCGATAAGTTTTTTGGCGATGGGTTTGTGCTTACCGGCAATGTCACCGAGTTTCTGGATCCGGTATTTTCTTCGGGTGTAACACTGGCTGTTTCTTCCAGTCAGCTTGCAGCTCAATTGCTTGTACGTCAACTCCAGGGAGAAATCATTAACTGGCAGGTTGACTATCAGCAGACCATGCAAAAAGGAGTAGACACCTTCAGGACCTATGTAAATGCATGGTATGACGGCTCGCTGCAGGAAGTATTCTTTGCACCCAACATCAACCTGGATTTCAAAAAACAAATCTGTTCGGTACTGGCAGGGTATGTATGGGATGACGAGAACCCCTTCGTACGCAAACATGCCAAGGCCCTGAAAGCATTGGTGGAAGTGCTGAGACTGGAGCAGACGAACCGATAACCGATCTCCCGGCCCGATAAGCATTTTGGCATTGTTTGATAGAACTATAAAAAAAAGAGACCGGTTTTTACAAACCGGTCTCTTTTTTTATAAAACAACTATTTTCTGGACATCTCCAATAACCCCGTTTTCTTGACCTCTCCCTGACCCTCTCCGCCTGCGGCGGAGAGAGAATGTTTGGAAGGGGTTATTAGAGATGCCCTTCTATTTGTACTTGCGTTTCCACTGCGACCAGGTTTCTTTTTGCATATCCTTGATGACATGCGCAGCGGTTCCAGCCCAGTATTCATTCAGATTGCCCAAACCGGGTTTTCCTTCGACATGTTCCGAAAAAAGTATCGATTTTGTTTTGATATCAAAAAACACGACCCAGTAGGTCCCAACTTTGTTTGTCTTGTCATAGTTTTCTACAACCATGACCATGGCAATTCCTTCCTTTTTATCGCCCACTGAATACGAAGCAACGACTTTTTCGGCATCTTCCTTGGCCAGCTTTGAAGGATTCATAGACTGCAGACCATCCGCATCGATCTTTGAATTACTTTCTTCCACAGCCTTGATATCAAAGTATACGCTTGCCTTGTCCATGGCCTCCTTCAAGGGATACTTCTTTGGGCTGTTCACGACAGCCATATTCACGGCCGGAATGAATTTTGTTTTTAGCTCATTCCCCTTTTTCTCACCGCCAATGCCCATTCCTTCAGCAAATTGCCCGATCAGTTTGGCCTTTGAAAAATCAATGCCGTACCAAACAATTTCGTCTTTCGTAAACACATCTTTTGTGGTAAACTGTGCCAGCGCTGAACCGGCAGCAAGGGCAATGGTCATAAACGACAGGATCACTTTTTTCATCAAATTTTTTTTTAAAGGATTAACGGACTCTTCGTCCAGAAAAAGAATTGACCTGATCAAGGGCCGAAATTTCCCGACAAAAATAAACCTATATTTTAAACTGGAAAATTTTTCTCCGGTTTAATTGTCCACCGCATGCTGTATCTAACCGTATTTTAAGAAATGCCTCCTGCCTGATTCTGAAACCAGGGAATGAAACCTCATCGCAGCAAAATCTGCATGATGCATCAGAAGCAGGCATTCGCACTCAAAAGGCCAGCAGCACAACGAACCTGCGGGATAACCCATCCCCCTGACTATCAGAACCGCACAAATCCTGACACACGATGCCCGCCCGGCCGACAGCAGACCTGGTTGAGCCGGTCTGGACGGGCATTAGCGCATAAGCTGGGATAAAAAAGCCATCCGGCGTTTGTGGCTGGATGGCTCCTGAATTCACTCCTGTATAGCGCTTATTCGATCGACTTTGAAATATCCTTTCCAATCATTTTACCGCCCTTGGCGAAACATTCTACAATGCGCGCTGCCGGGTCGAAATCCATACCCGACATATTCGATCCCATCACATTGCCCAGGTTCCATTTGGTCTTCACGGCCGAATGATTTGCTGTTTCGACAATACTTATTTCGTAGTTACAAAATGCAGGCTGTTTCATGACACCCACGTTAAAACCGGGTTCGATCATGGTTGTGTGCAGGATCATGGTGTATTGGGCCCCTGTTTTTCCTTCGCCGACCACTAACCCGCTCAGTTGTTTATTGCAAAGCTCTTCGAACTTGGGCTGATAATGGTTTTTACGCCCACCTTTCCAGAGTTCAAGCCAATGATCGCCTTTCCCGGCTTCCTTCTTGTTTCCTTTGTCTACTTGTTGCCTGGTATATTCGTCCTCATCCATCATATCTTTCTTGCCCACTTTGAGGTTTGAATAATCGTATTCTACGTTCAGCTCTTTTTGTCCCTTCAAAAACGCAAAGTCGTGACCACCGGGCAGCGCCGGGGTAAAAGCAAAAAGACCGGTAAGCGCGATGGCTCCTCCGACGAGTACTGAAGTAAGTTTATTCATGGTTTGTGTTTTAGGATGGGGTTGAAAAATTATTCCGTAAAAGTAATGTATAATCGCTTGTCGTGACCGGAGGTTTGATTTTGACCGGACGCCGTGTTCCCAAACCCAGCTCAGATAGGCCTCACCGCATTCAGACAAGGCCCGGCATACATCCGTAAAAACACCTGCATCAGGGCCTCCCGGTCGCCTTTGAGGCCATGGATCTGCCGGCGGGCATACTCAACAAATGCTTTGCGGGCATCGGTGGTATAATACGATGCAAACCGGTCGCCGCCGCCCGACAGATCGGCTGCTATATAGTTTACCGGCCAGAGCTTATAGTCGTTGTAGATGGCTTTGTCTATCACGAGGCCAAGTTGTCTGATTTTTTCGTTTTCATTCACCGCCTGATTCACTTCCTCCAGTTCTGACGAAATAGGTTTTCCTACCTGCATGTGTATCCTTCCTTTGGGCTGCAGGATTCCGTTGAGGATGCTGTTCAAATCCTCGCCGGGGGCTTTTTTATAAAACGAATTGAGCGAGGAGAGATATAACTCTTGTGTCTTCAGCGCATCACAGGGCTCGTACTCGTAGGATATCGTGAGCGGCACAATATGCAACTCGCCCATGCTTTTCAGAAAGTCTTTGTTGCCGCTGATGTTGAGCATCTTCAGCAGCCCGGTCTGTGTCTGGTCCATCCCGTCCTTGGTACGGCCGTTGCGTTGAGCAATCCAGACCGATACGTTTTTGTCGACCAGGGTATGCCGGATATAGGCGCTTAGTTTCCGCGAACGGTCGTACAATTCCCGGCTCGTGCCTTCGCGGAGCACTGTAAACATGCGGTTGATCTTTCCGAAATCGGTGATGAAACCCGGCTCCATGAGGTTGTTGCCAAAGGTGATCTCCGAAGTCCTAAAACCGTGTTCGACCAGCAGGATCTGTAAGATGGCCGAATCGAGTAAGATATCGCGGTGGTTGGCAACAAACAGGTATGATTTATTTTTGTCCAGATGCTGAAAACCGTCGCAGGAAAGTCCGTCTGACGATCGGGCCACGATGGTGCGGATGGCAGAATGCATAAATTCAAGCTGAAAATCCATGACCCCGTTTACACGTCCTGCTTTCATTTGTGCTTCGGCCAGGCTCATTTCGGGCCAGAGGTGTGCAACCAGTTTTACAAACAGGGGGTCGCGGCTCATGCGGTCGAGCGCAGCATGGGCTTCGTTGTCATAATATGGACGAATGTCCTCAAAATCAAATCGTTCAGCGAATGCGCTTTTTCTGATTTCTTGAGCTATCATAAAAAGAGTATGGTTGGAATGGATGCAATTTACAAAATATTGTATAAAACAAAAGCATGCACCGTTTTTCAGTGATTACGGGTCAAGATGCAAAGACAGAGAATTTACAAAATTCGGACCCTGCCCGACATCAAACCGCCGGCCTATGCTTAGACCTGCCCTCTTGCTCAAGCCGTTCTGAGGCTTCCAGCGAGGATGGGTGCAACTTGAAACTGTAAAGGCGAAACGTGCGCCTGCGAAGGCGAAACTTGCACCTGCGAAGGCGAAACGTGCGCCTGCGAAGGCGAAACTTGCGCCTGCGAAGGCGAAACTTGCACCTGTGAAGGCGAAACTCGCGCCTGCGAAGGCGAAACTTGCACCTGCGAAAGTGCAACTCGCGCCTGCGAAGGCGAAACTTGCACCGGTGGAGGCAAAACCTATACGAATGGAGGAGAAACAGGAAAAAGGGGTGAATTACCTTGCAAAACAGGCTTCAACAAGATCAGGCTACTTTCTTTTATCAATAATCACGGCTGGTTTCCGGCTCATTTCGGTAATTTGTTCCCGTTGAATGGTTTCGGGCATCTCGAAGCTAAAGACGGGTATCACCCGGAGTTTTGCACGAAATTCTTCGGCAAGCACTTTTTCGATGGTTTCGGGAGGAAGATGGGTTCCGACACGTATCAAGACCTCATCCGTACCCAATTTGTTTGTTGAAAGCTCTATCAGGTAGTTGCTGACACCGGGTATTTCATTGAGGATATTGCAGATAGCAGGGGGATAAAGGGAAGTGCCTTTGTATTTGATCATCTGTTTTTTCCGGCCCAGGATGGGGCCCAGACGCATGCTGGGCCTCCCGCAGGAACAAGGCTCTGTATGAGCCCGGCACAAATCGCCCGTCCTGAAACGGATGAGGGGCATGCCTTCTACGCCCAGGGTGGTAATGACCAGTTCACCCATTTGGCCCGGCGCTACCGGTTTGTCATCCTCGCCAATAAGTTCGGCTATTAACAGATCTGGCTGATAATGCCCCCCCCTCCCGGCTTCGCATTCGGTGAAGGCGGCCCCCATTTCGGTGCTTGCATAGGTTGAATATAACCCGATACCCCATTGTTCTGAAATTTTTTTTCCGAGCGAGTTGAGGGTAAAATCATCATTCCGTATCGGTTCTCCGATGCAAACGGCTTTCCTGACCGAACTCAGGGAAGGATCAATTCCATGCTCAGACGCATAGTCAAGAAGCTTCACCAAAAAGGAAGGTACGGCAATGAGTATGGTGGGTTTGATACGGGCAATGGTATCCCATTGTAGCTGCGGAGCCCCATTCCCTACCCGCACCACACCGGCGCCCAATTTACGTGCACCCATAAAATAGGCCAGCCCGGCCATGAAACGCCGGTCGATGGTGGTCATGAGCTGGAAGATTTCTTTTTCAGACCCACCGGCGCAACGTAAAGACTCGCATTCATTCCAGGCAAGCCTATCGAGGTCCTGCTCGGTCATTACAACCGTAACCGGTTCGCCAAGCGTACCCGAGGTGGTGACATAATCGATGATTTTTTCGGAAGAAACACAGATGAATGATTGATTCTGTTTCTGGAGATCGTCTTTATCGGTAAATGGCAATAGGCTCAGATCAGCGATGGTTCGAATTGTACCGGGATCGATGTGGTGCACGGCAAAAAGCATTTTGTAAAAAGCCGAATGCTTTGCAACGTATGCAATGGTTTCCCGAAGTCTTTCTTCCTGTTTTGCGTTCATCTGAAATAATTGATTCGACGTGTTCCGGCCCCGACAGCGTTGAGACGTGCTCAGTTGCTTCCTTCCGGCTGTTTCACCAGTTCTGCCAGGTTCCGGGCTATTTTTGCCGCTTCTTTTCCGGTGGCAACCTCTTTGGCAAGTGCCTTGGTATAGTATGCAATGGCAAGAGGTTTGAAGCCTTTCTTACGATAATAATCGCCCAGGATCCAGTACATAAAATAGCTCTCGGGATTCGAGGCAATGAATTTTTCCTCAAAGCCCTGGTGTAAATCGGGAGGAGTCTTGAGTTTGGTGCATCCCTGTATATAATGTTTCAGCATTTTAAAATTATTGAAATCCTGCCAGGCCTTTGTTTTCAAAAAATCATCGGCAGGAATGTTCAAGGCCTGTTCGGAAAGATCAAGATTGATCTTCAGCAAAGGCGCTTGTTTGAATATTTTGTTGAGGTCATAGCAAACAAACTCACCCAACTGAAACGGGTTTGCCGAAACCCACATCAGTCTGTCGGCCGGTTTGAAGATTACGCCGTGGTGAGCAATGAGCTGATTGAGGCTTTTCTCGTTGCCCAGGCCAATGTCTTTATCGTTTATGCCGTGCTGGTCGCGCAGGATCTTTGCCACATCGGTATAATCTATCTTATCATACCGGGCAAGGAGTTGTTCACTCCGCAGTTTACGGTAGAGCGAAGAACTTTCGACCCGGTTTTTTTGGTTGTCATAATCCGCATCGAAGAACGTGCTTTGATAGTGATTGGGGCAAACCATTTCATCGCCCCTGACACGGTACAGGTTTGAACGTGTCGGAGTTTTTTCGATAATCACCGCGCAGTCATCCGATGCCGAGCCAACAAAGATTGATTCAGAAACAAATGTTTTTCGTTTATTGGAGATCGTTACCGCTTCCTCGATATTCTTTGCATATTGAAGAATTTCGCGTCCTACAAGCGAAATTGGGGTTGCTGCAGAAGTAGGGATATCGCTTTTGGCAGCATTCAGCGTAACGCTCACCCCCATTTCGTTCATCCCCGACACACAGCCTACAAACCCTGCCCAGGATACGAATGCAAATTTGTAGCCCTTGGCAGGGTTGAAGAAACAGACCAGTTTGTTTTCGGCAAATTCATCGCCCGAATAAAAATCAAAATTCCGGCCCAGGATCAGTTTGCCGTCGGCCGATTTCTCCTTCCAGGCCGAGAATGCCGTACATCCAACCGTCATATTTTTATCCTGCAAGGCATGGCCGATGTCGTGTGCTGCGTGATAATTGAGCATACGCATGTACTTAGGCCCAATGTCATCAAATTTATCGGAAGCCGAAAGCGAAATACCATAGATTTCGCGTTTGTATTCGTCGGTCACATATTCATCCAGGTTGCGGTTGAAAAAGGCCACAAAATATTTCAGGAAATTGAGATAGGAGCGCGAAGGAACCAATTGCTGGATCTGGTTGATAAAGGCCACTTCCTGTTTTTCTGCCAGCTCTTTGGTAAGCTTTCCATAAACAACTCCCCGTTCAAAGTCGTCGCCTTCCACATACAGTTCCCAGGTGCCTGTACTGTTTTTTTTAAGCCAGTTATGACCTATGGTGTAAAAATCTTTGCTCACTTCATTTCTCACCAGCAACTCCGCACTCCTATCCTGTATTTTAGGAGGAAAGGTGATGACTGCACAGGCAAAATAGAGGAGAAAGGCCAGGATCAGCACTCCCAGGATGAGCGCCGCACGTTTAAGCTTTTTGAGCATGGCGCAAAGGTAGGGAAAAAGGGGGCTTTCCTCCCAGCTCTAAAAATCGAACACCTGTTCGGATTTGACGAAGGTTATTTTATGATCCTGCAGCTCTACTTTGACCTTGCTCAGGAAAAGAAGAAAAATCCAGCACTCAGGCCTGATTTATCCAAACTGAGAACTGTTCTGTTTTGGGATACCGCCATCGAACAGATAGATTGGGAAAAGCATAAACAGGCTGTCATCGAGCGGGTTTTTGAAAGGGGCAATGAGGAAGAGAACCAGGAAATAGTGCGCTTTTATGGGGAGGAGACCTTACATAGCTTCGTAAAATAAGTTGTAAATGCGTTTGTCTGCAAATATAATCAGTCCCTTACTTTTATCTGTATTAAAGAGGTTGATGCCTGCTTCAGAAGCTGACAGAGAGTTTAATCCGATCTGTTTAAAGGGGAAATATTGGGAAGTGATCAAACTCGACATGCTTGATTTTTCTGCCTCAGCCCAATTTATGGAGCTACCGGCTCGAAAAATGACAGTCCCACCAGATATAGGGCATCTCTGATAACCCCGGATTATAGACCTCTCTGTCCCTCTCCCAGGGGGAGGGAATGTTTGGAAGGGGTTATTAGAGAGCCCCTAAGTCTTTCAAAAATCCCTTGTCTTAAACCGCTTTTTATCCCTTTTACAAATCAGTTTTGCAATGCTCCTGCCTGTGCTGATGGCAATAGGCAATCCGCCCCCGGGCTGGTTCCAGTGACTGGAGTTGTAAAAATTTTTAAGACCCGGCAGTTCGTGTGTCACGGGCGAAGCAGCCAGGAGATTTTTACCCGGCAACCAGCCTTGTGTACTGCCTTTCCAGTTGTTGGTATAGCGTTGAAAGGTGGCCGGGGTGGCCACATCGGTCATCTCTATCCTGTCGCGGATGCCGCCCAGGCGTTTGTCGAGCAGGGTCAGTATTTTTTCGGCAAAGGTTGATTTGGCCAGACGGTAAGCCAGACGGTCATGCTTGCGCAGATCGATCCAGTATTCGCGTTTGGTGGTATAAAAACTCACGGTGACTACGGTCTTTCCTTTGGGAGCCAATGTAGGGTCATAGTTATAGACATGCACTTCAAGCCGTTTATAGACAGTGCCGTCGGGTGATACCAGGTCTTCCGATAATGGGAAACGCGAAAAATGGGGAATCTCTTTCAGATCGGCGTTGATTCCAAACGAAAACTGCATGACAGAATAAAACACGTCAAGCTTCTTCAAATCACGCAGATCAAGGATTTCCTGATCCACAAATTTACCGTCGAGGGCTTCAAACACGGTGTAATACCAATCGGCCGCTGAGATGGTAAGGTCGGAAGCGTGAACCACATTGTTCCTGACCAGGAGCCCTGTTGCAGCTTCATTTTCAACAATCACCTTTTTCACCGGGGTGTTATAGTGCACCTGGCCCCCCAGTTTCAGATATGCTTGTTCGATGCGTTTGGCAAAACTCAAGGAACCGCCGATGGGGTAACCTGCGCTCTTTTTGTCGAAACTGGAAAGAGGCATGGTGAGGATCATCATGTTCACCTCTTCGCCATCGTAGAGCAACTGAAAACTTTCTTTGAGAAAAGGGTTTTTAAGCGTGGCGGCAAAGGTAAAATTGGTCTGTTTTTTCAGTTTCAGAAACCAGTACAAAAATTCCAGATAACGCGACATCTTCATGCCTTGTATCAGGGAGGGGATCAATGGAAGATCATCCATCACCGGGGGCAGATCGAATTTCTGCATGATACGCATGGGGTGAATAAAGCTTTTTATGGCAGCGGAGTCTTCGGGGGCCAGATCAATCAGATATTCCTGCAACCGGTTGAGATCGGTGTAGAGGTGAAAGATATTACTCCCGTATTTATCCCTCGTGTTCTCTACCTCCAGCTCAAGACGCTCTGTATGATTTTTGAAGGGTATTGCCGACATATCCAGCAGTTCCGACCACATCTTGTAAAACGAACTTCCCTTATCCGAACCCAGGATCCAGTGTACGCAACCATCGATGGTATATTCACCCTTTTTCCAACTGGTACATAAACCGCCCGGGATAGCATGTTTCTCAAAAATTTCTGTCTGATAGCCATTCATTTGCAGGTAACATCCGGCAGTCAAACCCGAAATCCCGGCACCAATGATATTGACCTTCATAGTGGATCCATTTGTTGGAAAGCAAGAGGAGCATCATTTAGGTCAGGGTTTTCACGTTTGGGTGAAGCAGGAGAAGACAAAAAATGAGCAAAAGTCTGGCTTGTCCCGCAAATGTAAGATTGTTTTTGTAAGCCTCGATGCCCTCTTTCGTCGTCTGACATATGATTGCATTTTCTTTCCCCATTGATATTTTATCATAATAATAACCCCGTTTCTCATTTTTAGCCTGTTCCCGTAAAATAATACACAATTTAGTCGGGATTAAATGCCGAAGACTTTGAAAAAATATTACATTTGAAGTAATCCAGCTCACTACTCCAAAAACTGCCTCCTCATGATGAAAATTTCCTCCCGGATATGTATATCCCTGTTCCTTGCCTTTGTTGCCGGTTCCGGATTTGCCCAGGCTCCGGTTGTGACCATGACCGGTTCTACGAATTGTACCTGTGGTTCGTCGTGTACAGGTACGGCAGCCGCAACGGTAACGGGTGGTGTGGCCCCGCTCACCTACTCCTGGTCGCCCGCACCTGGCAATGGACAGGGGACACTCTCTGCGTCTTCGATGTGTGGTGCATCCTATACGCTCACGGTGACCGATGCCGCTTCAAACTCGGTCCAGGGTTTTGTCACCATCACCCAACCTGCCATTCTTGTTAACACCCCTGCTCAAACCAACGTAGCCTGCGCCGGCGGGGCAACCGGCACTGCAATAGCCACGGTGACAGGTGGAACCGGGGCCATCACCTATTCCTGGACCCCTTCGGGTGGAACGGCTTCCACCGCCAGTGCACTCGCAGCCGGGACGTATACCTGCACCGTAAAAGACGCCAACGCATGTACGCTTGCCCATGTTTATACGATAAACCCTCCCCCTTCCATCGCAGCCAGTCAGGTAAACGACTTGTGTTTTGGAGGAAGTACAGGATCAGCCACGGCAACGGTATTGGGCGGAACGACGGCCTATACTTATTCCTGGACCCCATCGGGTGGAACCGCTGCCACAGCTTCGAGCCTGGCTGCCGGAACATTTACCTGTACCATTCATGATTCTAAAAATTGTACTGCCACGCATACGTTTACGATCACCCAGCCCACTTCGTCTATCTATGATTATACCGGAGGGCAAACCAATGTGCTCTGCTACGGGGCTGCCACGGGTATGGCATCTGTCGGAAACCCAAGCGGAGGAACAGCCCCTTATACCTATTCCTGGAGCCCCTCGGGCGGTAACACGGCAATCGCTTCGGGTCTTACTGCGAACAATTATACCTGCACCATCAAAGATGCAAACGGATGTGCATTTCCACTTACGCTTAACATCACCGAACCCGCGGCCATTGTAACAACCCCCACGCAGACCAATGTGAGTTGTAACGGGGGCGCCACAGGCTCTGCAAAGGTTACCGTAACGGGCGGGGTGACGGCATATACATACTCCTGGGCGCCCAGTGGAGGAACCGCTGCCACAGCTTCGGCGCTGAGCGCACAAAACTATACCTGCACCGTTAAAGATGCCAATGGATGTGTGAAGACACAAAGCTTTACGGTTACACAGCCGGCAGCACTTGCAATCGCTTCCGGCAAGACCAATGTAACCTGTAACGGTGCGGCCAATGGAATAGCTACGGCCACCGTATCGGGCGGAACGACAACATACACATACGTCTGGTCTCCTTCGGGAGGATCGGCTGCAACTGCCACCGCATTGGCCCCTGCCTCCTATACTTGTTCCGTGACCGATGCTCATGGATGTACCGCAAACTCTATTTTTACCATCACCCAACCAACCGTTCTTTCAGCCACTACCTCCCAGACAAACCTAGCCTGTAACGGGGTTTCCACCGGAACAGCTACGATCACGGTTTCGGGAGGAACGCCCGGTTCAGGATATAATTACAGCTGGCTTCCTTCTGGCGGGTCGGCTGCAACCGCTTCCGGTCTGGCTGCCGGAACCTTTACCTGCACGGCCTCTGATTCAAATAATTGTGTGATCACAAAAACGTATACCCTTACCCAACCTGCCGCAATCACTACTTCCACTTCGAGCGTGGCATCGGCCTGTACACCTGCCAATGGCACAGCCACGGGCTCCACAGCCACCGGAGGTGTTTCGCCTTATACCTATTCCTGGACACCGGCCGGATCAATCGGCGGGGGACAAGGTACGCTGAGCGCCACCGGTCTGGCTGCCTCCACGTATACGCTTTCAATTACCGATCACTCAGGTTGTGTCAAATCGTTTACCACGGTGGTTTCGAACACTTCACTTCCTACTTCTGCCATCGTTTCCCAGACCAATGAAAACTGTTTCGGACAGGCTACCGCAGCCATCTCAGTGCACGTCACCAACGGAACGGCTCCATTTACCTATTCCTGGACCCCAAGCGGCTCTATAGGCTCAGGACAGGGAACAGCTACCGCTTCTGCCCTTCCGATAGGATCCTATACGCTTCTTGCAACCGATTCAAAGGGATGTACTACCAGCCAGAGCGTTTCGATTACCTCTCCGACTCAGGTTACGGGCACCACCGTAGTTACGAATGTGAGCTGTAATGGCTCTGCAAACGGTTCGGTTGTCGTCTCTGCACATGGAGGTGGGGGTACGTACACGTATTCATGGTCGCCTGCACCTACTGGCGGGCAGGGAACAACAACCGCCACAGGTCTGGCGCCCGGGACGTTTACGTGTTTCCTGACAGACAATTTTGGATGTACAGGCTCTTCAACCTCCACCATTACACAACCTGCAACCCTGACCTCTACTGCGGCACAGACCAATGTAAAATGTAACGGAGCTTCGACGGGTTCAGCCACTGTCACCGTTACGGGGGGCACAACTCCGTATACGTACGCATGGTCTCCCTCGGGCGGTACTGCCGCTACAGCTTCATCACTCGCCGCCGGAATTTACGGATGTACGATTACCGATGCAAACGGTTGTACGGCATCCAGCAGCGTTACACTTACGCAGCCAACTGCATTGGTTGTCACCCCGAGCTCAACTCAAACCGGTTGCGGCACTTCCACCGGAACGGCGACAGTAACCCCGAGCGGTGGCGCCGGTGGTTATGCCTATTCCTGGAACCCGACACCAGGCAACGGCCAGGCTACGGCTACGGCAAGCAGCATGGCGGCCGGAACATATACCTCGTATGTAGTAGATGCCAATGTATGTCAATTGCTTACCATCGTAAACATTACTTCAAGCGGAGCGCCTACCAGTTCTGTTGTGTCAACTACCAATTTAACCTGTAACGGTGTCTGTACCGGGGCGTCGACCATCGCGGCAGCCGGGGGCAATCCTCCCTATACCTATAGCTGGGCTCCGAGCGGGGGAACAGCGGCCACAGCCTCTGCCCTTTGCGCCGGAAACTACTCATGCACCATCCATGATGCGTCTAACTGTACGGCCATTCAGACCGTTGTCATCTCTCAACCCACAGCATTGCTGGTAAACCCAAGCCAGGTCAACAACGCCTGTGCAGGACAAAGCATCGGTTCAGCACAGACCGTTCCTACAGGCGGCACCGGTGCGTATACCTATTCGTGGAATCCTTCAGGAAACACGACTTCCGGCATTTCGAACCTGGCTCCCGGTTCATACACCCTTACGCTGAAAGATGCAAATGGTTGTTCACCAACACCGAGCACACAGCTGTATGTCATCTCCTCGCCGCTGGCCCTGGCAAATACGCCAAACCATTTCAACGCAGCCTGTTTTGGAGGAAGCTCTGGTTCGGCCACAGCTTCGGGAAGCGGAGGAACGAGTCCATATACCTATAGCTGGTCTCCAACTTCATCTGCCAACGCAACGCTTGCTGGTCTTGCAATAGGCGCCTATACCTGTACGCTCACAGATGCACATGCCTGCTCGCTTGCTGCCACCTATACCATCACACAACCGGCCGCACTTGCCAGCGCGCCTGCCCATACCAATGAAACATGTGCCGGAGGACAGACAGGAACGGTCACGGCCAATGTCTCGGGGGGTACGGGCCCATATACCTATAGCTGGAGCCCGCTGGGTGGAACCGGCGCTTCGGCATCGGTGCTGCCTGCCACACATTATCTATGCAACGTGACCGACGCAAAGGGTTGTACGCTGGCAGTACACGATACCATTTTTGCTCCTCCAGCCATCGTCATGAGTTTCATACAAACCAACGTTTCCTGCAGCGGCTCGTCAACAGGCTCTGCTACCGTTACCGTCACAGGAGGCACAGGGGCCTATACCTACAGCTGGACACCGTCGGGAGGAACCGCATCGGTTGCATCGAACCTCAGTGCGGGAACCTATACCTGTTCCGTTAAAGATGCAAATGGCTGCTCCCAGTCAACCGCCATTACCATCACCCAGCCGAATGCCCTGGTGCAGCTGATCCCTGAACCGCAACAGAATTTGCTTTGTAACGGGGCTTCCAACGGCTGGGCTACCGCGCTAGTTGTTGGTGGCACACCGCTTTATACCTATTCCTGGGCTCCAACAGGAGGCACAGATTCGGTTGCAACCGGTCTTCCGGCTGGAGCCTATACCTGCAACATCAAAGATGCAAATGGATGTACCCTGGCTGTCAACTATACACTGACAGCTCCCACGGCGCTCGTCAATACTCCTTCACAAACCAATATACTTTGCAACGGATCTTCAACCGGCTCGGCCACGGCATCCGTAAGCGGAGGGACTCCCGGCACGGGGGGATATTTCTACTACTGGGCCCCCGTGGGTGGCTCAACATCAATAGCCCAGGCCTTGAGCGCCGGCACTTATACCTGTACCATCACCGATACCCTTGGTTGCACGCTGCTTCAAACCTATACCATCACAACCCCTGCCACGCTCAGTTTCACGGTTTCATTGAACAATGTGTTATGCAGCGGAGGTTCTGACGGATCTGCAACAGCCAATGTAACAGGCGGTTCAGGAAACTATACCTACTCCTGGTCGCCTAACGGTTCTATTGGAGCCGGACAAGGTACAGCATCTGTCACCGGCCTCACTGCCGGCACTTACACGTGCCTTGTGCAGGATGCCAATGCCTGCTCATCGTCGCAGACGCTAAGTGTTTCAGAACCGGCTGCCCTCGCCGTAACACCCACACAAACAAATTTAGTGTGTACCGGTGCAGCTACGGGTTCGGCTAGTGCCACCGTATCGGGAGGAACGGTAGCTTATACTTATAACTGGACGCCTTCGGGAGGAACTGCAGCCACTGCTTCTGCATTGACAGCCGGAACGTATACCTGTAGCATACAAGATGCAAACGCCTGTTCACTCGCCCAAACCTATACTATCACCGCCCCTACAGCCCTTGTCATCACACCGGGGCAAAGCAACGACAAGTGTTTTGGGAATTCGGCAGGATCGGCTAATGCCAGTGTCAGCGGAGGCACCGGTACCTATACCTATGCCTGGGCTCCTTCGGGAGGAACAGCCCCAACAGCCGTGAATCTGGCAGCCGGAACGTATACCTGCGCTGTAACAGATGCAAGCGCCTGCTCCCTGGCTCAAACATATACCATTACTTCGCCTGCTGCGCTTGTCATCACTCCCACATCAACCAATCTTTCGTGTAATGCTTCAGGAAACGGAAGCGTGTCGGTTAACGTAACCGGAGGTACCGGAACCTATACGTATAACTGGAACTCCACTGCTTCCATTACCACCGGGCAAGGCACAGCCTCTGTTTCAGGACTTGCTTTCGGAACATACACGTGTCTGGTGACCGATGCAAACGCTTGTACCAATACACAAACAGTTACCCTCACTCAACCCAATGCACTTGCGGTGACTCCCTCCCAAACCAATCTGCTTTGCACCGGGGCTGCAACAGGCGCTGCGACAGCAACCGTTACAGGCGGCACGACGGGTTATACCTATAGCTGGGCTCCCACTGGCGGAACTCTTGCTACCGCAAACGGTCTGACCTCGGGAAGTTTTACCTGTACCATCACCGATGCCCATGCGTGTGTCATCAGCCAGATTTTTACCCTCACACAGCCGGCTTCGGTTCTTTTCACAAGCCTGACCGACACAAATGCCACCTGCACCGGATGTAACGGTTCGGTAGCAGCTCACGGCACAGGAGGAACAGGCGCCTATACCTATTCCTGGTCTCCCGGAGGCCTGAGCGCAGCCTCGCTTACCGGTCTTTGTGCAGGGTCATATACCTGTCAGATAAACGATGCAAACGGTTGTACTTCGCTTGCAAATGCCACCCTCACCCAGGCTTCTTCGCCCGTGATTACAGGTACGGTAACTGCACCGCTATCGGGAGCTATCAACAGTGGCTGGGCATACCTGGTCCGGTTCAACGGTCTCCATCAGCGCCAGCCAGTGATAGACAGCGTTGCGATCAGCAACGGACGGTATACCTTTACCGGTCAATTGTCGGGCAACTACCTGGTTTATGCCATTGCAAGCAAATCGACTTATCCCAATGTGGATAAATCATACAGCAAGCATACAACCGATTGGGACAGCGCCACCGTCATCGCCGCCCCTTGCGCATCGGCTGATACTGCCAATATTACCATGTTCGAACTTCTGCCTACCACCGGCGGCGGTTCCTTCTCCGGTATCGTCTTACAGGATTCAGGTTTTGTAGCCCGTCTGGCATTCAATACAAACCCCGGCATCCTGCTTGATGGAGACCCGGTACCAGGCCTGGATGTAAACCTCGAACAGCATCCGGGAAGCATCATGGTGTCGCAAACCACTACCGGCGCTGATGGTTCCTATCATTTCACAAATGTTGCTCCTGGCTCCTACCAGATTGTGGTGGATATTCCCGGTCTGACTATGGTTTCGACCTATGTGCGTACCATCACCGGCAACCAATCGTATATGAATCTTGACTATCAGGTCGACTCGGTGCATATCCATCCCGACTCCGTGCTTGTTACAGCCGTTCCGGTTTCAAAACCTGCTGCCAGCACAAATCTGGTACTGAGCCCGAACCCGTTTAAAGACGAGCTCAACATCAGTTATTCAGTGTATGAAACATCGGATGTGGTAATCGAGATCTTTGACATACTCGGCGAACGTGTTCTGTCGGTGGTAAGGCCCAGCCAGGATCCAGGCGCCCATACCTATCAGCTAGACACAGCCTCCTGTCAGCTCCCCGAAGGCGTCTACACCTTGCGCATGACTGTGGGAACTCAGACAATCTCCAGAAGGATTGTGTGCATGAAGTAAAAACGGAAAGAGGAAAGAGAAAGAGAAAGAGAAAGAGAAAGAGAAAGAGAAACAAAAAGAGAATCCCTCTCTTTCTGTTTCTCTTTCTTACTGTACGATATGCGACCTGATCAGGTTCCAGACTTTGACTGAATCAAGCAGTTCTTTGCGGATGATGCCTACATTTTTAGCAAGATAGATATTGGTGCGGTTGTATTGAAACACCGAGTTCTGACGTTCATAGTACTGAATCACTGCAGGGTACGCTTTGCTGAGCACTTTAACGGTGTCGAGGCTGCGCATGAATTCAAGATACCCATTGGGCTCTGTAGAAGGATAAATAACATACCCCGGCACCCAATTATCCGACATCAATATATTCTGCCCTTTATAAACTCCGGCTATATGCTCATCCATCCAAAGCACACAGGGGCCGTTCATGCTTTGCGTCATGTCTACATACAGGTTGTTTACCTGTCCCTGGCGTGAGCCCATCCACTGTTCCTTTAACCAGCCAAAGGTGCCGGTATACCCCATGTTCTGGTTCTGGGAGATACTGGTTGATCCCTGGCTTGCCGACACCACATACTCGCTGTCGAGCGCATGACTGGCGCTGTCCTGATAAATCCAGTAGGTGCCGGGTTGAAAGAAACCATAGGCTTTTACCGTTAGCGAAACGGGGATGAAATAGTTCTGCGTATTCTGGTTTTCTGAATTCCTGTTGCAGGATGAAACCAGCAGTGTAAGGAGGATCCCAGATACACCGAGGGAGGCAATTTTATTTTTCATGGCACAAAGATTAGGTCAAGTTCGAACAACTATTTGACCCCAGATTCTGAAGCAGGTTTAGCGCCGCTTCAGGCAGCCTTATCAACAATCATAATTCACTACCACCTTTGGGGTGAGGGGGTGCGACTGGCAAGTAAGGATATACCCTTCTTTTACCTCCCCATCGGTCAGCGCGTAATTGTTATCCATTTTTACCTTGCCTTCAACCAATTTGGCTCTGCACGTACAACATACGGCTCCCTTACAGGCATAGGGCACATCCACCCCTTCGTCGAGCGCAGCATCGAGGATTACTTGTCCTTTTTCGGCCAGATCGAACTCGGTTTCCTTTCCATCCATGATCACGGTAACCTTGCTCATGGTGGAAGAACCTGGGGTGTTTTGCGTCTCTGCCTTATTCACGGCTTCGAGCACAGCCGTAAAATATTCGATGTGTAATCGCTTCTCATCCACCTTCAATGCCAGAAGCGATGCTTTTACATTTTCCATCATCGGGCCGGGGCCGCATATAAAGTACTCGTTATCACCTTTTTTGATTGAGGTGTTTGTGGAGCAGATCGGTTGTTTTTTCCCTGGTGAGCATCCCCCGGTAAAGCTCTTCAGAACCGTTAGACGGCTCTTCCATCACATGGACGACCTGCAACCTCAACGGGTTGGATGCAACCAGCTGATCGATCACGTTCTTGAAAATGGCCGAAGCCTCATCGCGGTTGCCGTAAAACAACTGCAGGGTGCTGCTGGGTTCGGTCTGGAGGATGGTTTTGATGATGGAAAGCATGGGCGTAATACCGCTGCCACCGGCAAAAAGCACGTAATTCTTTTTGTTCGAAGCATTCAACGGAGTATAGAAATTGCCCATAGGGGTCATCACCTCTATCTTGTCGCCAGCTTTGAGTGTATCGTTGATAAACCTCGATCCTTTCCCGTCTTTTACCTTTTTAATGGCTATGCGCCACTCGCTATCCGCCACAGGACTGCTGCATAATGAATACGAACGACGAAGCTCCTCTCCGTTCACGACCAGTTTCAGGGTCAGGTACTGCCCCTGAATGTATTGATACTCAGCCTTGAGCTGGGCTGGAACATCAAAGCTTACCGATACGCAATCAGCTGTTTCGCGTCGTACTTCTGCAACCTGGAGTGTGTGGAATTTGGCCATAAAGTGGGTTTAAACAGGTGCAAAATTAGGATTTTTAGGCGATTTGGGATGAAATGCACCGGCGAATATTTCATTGCTGTAAATTCCAGAACATCCTTGTCAGTAGATCTTTACAACCTGTTCAACGTTGCCTCGTGAGTGAGAAAGGCTCCACGGTGCCCCTGAAAGGTTCCACCGAACCTGCGAAAGGTTCTGTGGAACCTGTTGAAGGCGAAGAAGAGGCTGCACTTGTTCATGGCTGCAATAACCAGGAGTCTGCCGAAGGGAGGGTGCAGGGGCAACATCAAAAGTTGGGGAGTAGCCCGCTTGACGTATCAA
>Ga0206851_1111_pt1 | contig 23701 bp, 18 predicted proteins | sample Alteio_BWOrgCont_13_FD_152904 | JGI IMG/M metagenome (GOLD analysis project Ga0206851, IMG submission 152904) | Enriched cells from forest soil in Barre Woods Harvard Forest LTER site, Petersham, Massachusetts, United States -... | ecosystem: Environmental > Terrestrial > Soil > Temperate forest >... | reverse complement strand
CCAGCTGAAGAATGGCTGTTCGATGATCCTCGACCCATTCGGGGATATCCTGGCGGAGTGCCGGGATCTGGGGGAGGACCTGGTGGTGGTTACGCTGACGCCGGAGAAGCTGCGACTGGCGGGAGGAAACCGGTACCGGCAGGCACGGAGGCCGGAGCTGTATCGGGACATCATCGGACAGCCGCATGTCGCTGAGCAGAAGGTGGTATGGATGAAGGAAAAAAATGACTAATGCAAAAAAACTATTTGGACCTGCTGGATCAGCTGAGATCGATCGCGCAGCTGGGCCTCAACTATTCCAAAGATCCGTATGACCTTGAACGTTATCACCGCCTGATGGGGCTGGCCTGTGCGGAGTATGCGGAGCTAACGGGGCTGCAGCCGGAATCAGTCCGGGAGCGGTTCAGTCGTGAGTTGGGGTATATCACCCCGAAGCTGGGCGTGCAGGGGGCATTGTTCGATTCGGAAGGAAAGCTGTTGCTGGAGCAGCGAAAGGACGATGCGGGTTGGGGTCTGCCGAGCGGCTGGGTGGAAGCCGGCGAGGGCCCTGAAACCGCGCTTGTGAGGGAATTCCGCGAAGAAGCCGCGCTGGAGGTTGAGCCGGTAACGGTTCTAGGATTTTATACGCGGCTGCCGGGAGAGTATCAGCAGCCGCATTCGTCTGTGCATGTGCTTTATCTCTGCCGTTCTCTTGGGGGCACGCTGCGCAAGTCGCATGAGAGCCTGGACCTGGTCTATGCCGATCCGGCGGATATCCGGGACTGGCATAAAGATCATAAGGCGCAGGTAGAGGCGGCGCTGCAATACCGGCGGTCCATGGCGGAGGCGGGTCATTGATAGGTGTAGGTAATCTTCTCGGTGGTGATCCCTGACGTGGAGGGGGTTGTCGTCGCGGTTGCTACTGTTGAGGCCGGCTGGTTCGCGCTGTTGTAGGTAGTCGCGTAGGTAGTGGTGACGCTGCCGGGGTTGGTGCCGGTTTCGGTGTCGGTCGTCTGGGTAAGGTCGTTGGCGCTGATGGTGGCTATTCCGGGGTAGAGATAGAGCGGTGCAGCGGCCAGTTTGCTATCGTATTGGTACGAGGTGGTGTAGGTATCGACTTCAATCCCGGCCACATAGACATCTTCGACGGTCTGGGTGAGGTTGCCGCCGCTATAGGTATATGTCGTTAAAGAGAACGGCTCGTAGGCAGAGGAGCCGTTCGGGATAGTATAAATATTATAGGTGGATATAGTACCGCCGGCGTCGTAGGTCAGCAGTGCGCTGTCATTGCCGGTTATCTGGGTGGGTGGAAAAAATACAGTCCCCGAGGTAGTGCTGGTCCGCTGAATATAGGAAACGATCTGGCCGCCGCTCGACTGGAAAGTAGTGTTGATCGCGATAGTGGCGGATTCGCTGAAGGCGCCATCCTGTGCCGTCTCGACAAAAGTTCCGGAAAGTCTGGATGGCAGGTTGCCTGACCAGGTTACCGTATAGCTGAGGTTAGTGGTAAGCGAACCGGCCGAATCCGCGTAGGTGGAGTTCTGCTGCATCCCGGTCACCTGATTGTTCGAATTGTATTGATAACTGGTCACGATGCTGTCGACGGTGGTGGCGCTCGCGGAATTGGTTACAACCAGGACCTCTCCTGTAAGGAGGGCGCCGCTGCCTTTGCCGTTATTGTTGTTGCTGCTATTGCTGCTGCTGCCGGACTTCTGACAGCTGGTGGAAGCGGTGATCAGGAGGATCAGGAGGGCCGTGGCGGTGAGATGATGAAAGCGGAAGGCTGGTAACTGGTTCATATCTTGTCGTGTTATTGATATAAAGTTATCGGGCGTTTTCCGGACAAAAACGGGGCAGCAAACAATCGGCGGGTTTGCGCAAGCAATTGGCGGGAATGGGGAGATGATTTGCCGGGGAGAAAGGATGTCAGCGGAGGGTTACGATGCGGAAGCCGAGGTTGCTGAAAGAGGCCTGGATGTTGATCGAGCCGATGGAGTAAGAGTTGAAGGAGTGGCAGGAGTTCCTGCTGCACCACCAGGAGCCGCCGCGGCCGTGGGCGATGCCGGGGCTTTCGGTAGGGGACAATTTGCCGGTACAATATTCGAAGACATTCCCGTACATATCATAGAGCCCCCAGGGGTTGGGTTTGAAGCTGCCTACCGGGGCGGTATACATGTAGCCGTCGGTATAGTCGGCTTTCAAGTGGTCGTGGCCGTGCCAGATATTGGCATATTCGCCGATGCGGCTGTCTTCGGCGCCAAAGAAATAATCGGTTTTCGTGCCTGCGCGGCAGGCGACCTCCCACTCTTCAAGAGTCGGAAGTCGGACTTTTGCCCAGGCGCAATAGGCGAGAGCGTCGTTGTAAGTGATACAGGTGACGGGGTGATCCATACGGTCCTGAATGCCGCCGCGGGTGATGCCGTTGGGCCATCGCCAGTTGGCGGTGCTGTCCTGCATCCAGCGGAACTCTTCGAGACCGGGCTCGAAGACCATGGCGTTATGGTGGCGTTCGGCGTCGGTGAGGTAGTGGGTGGTGGCGATGAAGGCGGCGAACTGGCGGTTGGTGGTCTCGTAGATAGCAATACGGAAGCTGTCGATATGGACAGTGCGCTGCGGGTTTCGGCTGCTGCCTTCTTTGCCGATGGCATAGGTGCCCGCGGGGACGGTGATGAAGCCGGGTGCGGGATGGGGATGAGCAGCGGGTGCGCAGGATACCGTGGGGTGCGGATTTGGCGGCACGACCAGGGTGGTGCAGGTGATCAGAGAGATGATCAGGCGCGCATTATTGGCGAACGGTATCATGGCTGCGCTTTGTTGTAGTAAAAATTGGTGGCGCGCTGGATGATGAGGTCTTCGTTGGCCTTGTTGTAGGTCAGGTAGACGGCGTAGGCCGTCATCTCGCGTTCGTTCCCGTATAGTTTTTTATACGATATGGATTGCTCGAATTCCGGGCAATCATTCTCTTTCATTAATAGCATCAGGGTAGTGAGGACATAATGATTGGAATTATCCTTCCGGTCAAAGTCGATGAGGTAGGGGATCATGTCCGTGGAATTATTCCTGGCGATGACATAGAGGAAATTCATCCCGATTCTGCCTTGCCGGTCGATGACTCGCTTCATTAGTTGTTCTATCGAATCCCGGTTGTCATTGAAGAAGCTCAATTGTCGTTTGCTCCAGCTGTATTCGCCGAAGAAGGCTACTGTCAGGCCGTAAATACGATTCTGTTCGTCAGCGTGTTCCGGCAGGGCATCGCACATTTGGCTATAGTCTTCGGCATGGATCATATTATAGGTGAATTTCTCGTCGAAGGAGAGGGAGTCATAGATCGAGTCGCTCAAGGCAATCGAAAAATCATCGCCGCCATTGGGATCGTCGACGAATTTCATCCGTCGGATATCGGCCATTACTTTGTCCAGGCCGAACGGCGGGATGGAGATATTTGTCTGGTTGGCAGAAAGGGTGCTTTCGAGCGCCAGCCGCAGGTTGAGCGCTGCGGTATCCTCCTTTGGAGGTTTTGGCTGTTCGCCGGATAATGAATCGGGAGTGGAGGCGGCCTGGGCAGATGTGCCAGGCCGGGCGGAATCTGCGGTTGTTGCGGCCTTTGTTCCGGATGCATTGGAGCAGCCGGAAAGGATGGGGAGCAGGAGAAGTGGTAGAAAATAAGGTTTCACGTGGGTATATTTCCCTTAAAGATAATTATTTTTAGGCGGTATGGTAAGCGAGGAGAAGAGGGATGAGCCAAGCGGAAGCGGTCACCAAATGTATCGGAATCGGACGGCCCTCGTCGGTGAATAAATTTAAACTACTGAACAACAATAATATAGGATTCTGGCATTTTGTTAGTGCGGGATAGGTAACCTCAACAAAATGAACCATGCTTAAAAACTATCTCAAATTCGCCTGGCGTAATATCCTGAAAGACCGGCAATTCACGTTGTTGAATCTGATCGGTCTGTCCACCGGCCTGGCTTGTGTGTTGCTGATCTTCCTATGGGTCAATAATGAGTTACATGTCGATCGGTTCAATGAGAAGGACAGCCAGCTATTCCAGGTAATGGCTAATTGGGAGACCCCGCAAGGAATTCAAACGGGGGAGAACACACCGGGCCTATTGGCCCGGACGTTGGCGTCAGACATGCCGGAGGTGGAGCGTGCGGTGCCGGTCATCCCCCCTTCCTGGTTCGACAAAAAGGGCATCGTTATCTATGGAGGGCAACGGCTGGAGGCCAGCGAACAATTTGCCGGCAAAGATTTTCTCCAGGCTTTTTCCTACCCGCTGGTACATGGGGATCAACAGACCGCCCTGGCCGATCCGCATTCCGTTCTCCTATCCGATGAACTGGCCAGAAAATTGTTTGCGACGACCGACAATGTTGTCGGGAAAACGGTGGAGTGGAACCAGAAGGATTATAGTGGCGTCTATGTAATTTCAGGTATTTTTAAAAAGCCGCCTTCGAATGCCACTGCGCAATTCGACATCGTCTTTAATTATTATCTGTTCCTGGAGAAAAATCCAAAATTATCGAACTGGGGTAACAATGATCCTGATACGTATGTACTGTTAAAAAAGGGGACGGATGTGGCGGCATTCGATCGGAAGATTGCGGGTTTGGCGAAAGCCCGGAACGACCAATCCAGGCAAACCTTCTTTGTCCAGCCCTATTCGGCCAGGTATCTCCACAATCACTACGACAATGGCGTACCCTCGGGGGGAAGGATTGAATATGTCAGATTGTTCTCGATCATTGCCGTTTTCATTTTGATCATTGCGTGTATCAATTTCATGAATTTATCTACGGCAAAAGCGGCGGAACGAATGAAAGAGGCCGGGATCAGGAAAGTGATGGGCGCTTCCCGCGTATCGCTGGTGGGCCAATACCTGGGGGAATCGCTGCTGATGGCCGCTCTGGCGGCTGGGGCAGCCGTCTTCCTGGTCGCCCTTGTACTGCCCCGGTTTAACGAGATCAGCGGCAAACATCTGAATCTGCATGTGGACAGTCCTATCATCGCGGCGGCGGTGCTGATCACTTTACTGACCGGACTTGTTGCCGGGAGCTATCCGGCCATCTACCTTTCCGGGTTCAAACCCGTAGCGACATTGAAGGGGCGGCTGAAAAATTCACTGGGTGAGCTATGGGTCAGAAAGGGGCTGGTGATCTTTCAGTTCATGCTGTCTGGGATCTTTATTATTTCGGTGCTGGTCATTTACCAGCAGATGCAGCTGGTACAGACGAAGAACCTGGGCTATAACCGCGACCATGTCATCTATTTCGACAAGGGGGGAATGGTATCGGACAGTGCGGCGGATTATGCTCCAGGCGGAAAATATGAGATGGGCCTGGAAAGTTTTGTGCAGCAGGTCAGAAATGTACCTGGCGTTGTCAATGCCGCCAATTTCAGGCATAGCATTATCGACAGGAACGGCGGAACAAGCGATCTTTCGTGGCCCGGGAAAGACCCGAATGTGACCACGGATTTTACGGACCTGGCAGTAGGCTACGGCTTTATTGAGACGATGGGGTTGCAGATGAAAGAGGGCAGGACTTATTCCCGCGCCTATGGGTCGGAAAAATCAAAAATTATTTTTAACGAACTGGCGATTGAAAAAATGGGCATTAAGGACCCGATTGGCAAAGTCGTGCATTTATGGGGAGAAGACAGGGAAATCATCGGCGTGGTGAAAAATTTCAATTTTCAATCGCTGTACGAAGATGTAAAACCATGCTTCTTCGACTTTACCGTGAATCAACGTGCCTCAAAGATCATGGTTCGGATCAAAGCGGGACAGGAAGCGCAGACCATCGATCGGCTTGCGAAACTGTATGCGAAGGATAACCAGGGCCTCGCTTTTGACTACCGGTTCCTGGAAGACGATTACCAGGCCTTGTATTCGTCGGAAAGGAGGGTGGCTGTTCTTTCGAAATATTTTGCGGGGCTGGCCATTATCATCTCTGGCCTGGGTTTGTTTGGACTGGCGGCCTTTACGGCGCAGAGAAGGCAAAAGGAGATCGGGATCCGGAAAGTGGCCGGGGCGACAGTCAGTCATATCGTGGCGTTGTTGTCTACCGATTTTCTGAAGCTGGTTTTTGTTGCTGTGTTGATTGCTTTCCCTATAGCGTGGTGGGCGATGAATCAGTGGGTGCATGGTTTTGCTTATCGCGTCCATATTGGTCCGGCTGTTTTCCTGATAGCGGGCTGCGCTGTCATGTTGGTGACGGTGTTGACTATTGGTGTGGAGGCCGTCAGGGCGGCGAGGGCGAACCCGGTGAAATCTTTGCGTAGCGAATAACCTGTTAATTCCCGGCGCTCAGGAAGAAATTGGCTTTTCGTGGCCGGGTGCGGGTCGTCCAATCCCTTTGGAGGATCGTCTTTAAGGTTTGCTGGAAGTCTTTGGAGAAGTCCGATTTCAGGATGAACAGGTCGGCGCCGCCGTAGAAAGCGGCTTCGATGTCCCTCGTGGGGCCGGCGGAAGATTGGATGATAATGGGGATATTGTTCCATCGCGGGTTTGACCGGATCTCTTCGAGCCATTGGAGCCCCGACTTGCCGGGCATGTGCACATCGAGGAAGATGATGTCGGGTAAGATTTCGACGGTGGTCAGATAGATGAGCAACTCAATGCCGTCGTCGACCCAGTCCAATTCATACTCTATTCCGATATTTCGAAGCGTAAATTCGAACAAGGGGGACTCTGCCCAGTTGTCGTCGCACACGACTATTTTAATAGGAGACTGCATGGCATCCAATAGGACTTTGAGGAACTGGTTAAGTTTAATACTGCATAATTTATACCAAAAATTTCAAACCGCGAATCGGAGATTTACCTGGGCCGGGAAGGGGGTTGGGAACCGGAAATCTACTAGAGATTTTCCATGCTATCCCGGTAGCCTTTTCCGATGGGGATGGAGGCGCCATTGATCTCGATCATTTCCGCGGTATAGGAATCGATCCGGCGGATGGCGACGATATAGGAGCGGTGGACGCGACGGAAGAGGTGGGCAGGGAGGAGGGCTTCGATCTCGTGGGTGCTCATTTTGGAAATATATTCGCTCCGGGTGGTGATGACCTTGATGTATTCCCGCTGGCTTTCGATGTAGACGATCTCGGAGAAGAGGATCTTCACTCTCTTTTTCTGAACGGTGATAAAGATGAAATCGCGTGGCTCGGGAGTCTGGACTGGGTGCGCGGCGGGAGGGGGAAGCGTGGATTTCAAGGTCCGGACTTTGGTAACGGCGGTCAGAAAGCGTTCGAATTCAATGGGTTTGAGGAGATAGTCGGTCACGTTGAGGTTGAACCCTTCCACGGCATATTGGTGGTAGGCGGTGGTAATGATGACGGCGGGGGGGTTGGAAAGGGTTTTCAGGAATGCCATTCCTTTTAGTTTGGGCAGGTGGATATCGAGGAAGATCAGGTCGGTGCTGTTTTGTCGAAGATGATCGGAGGCAACGAGGGCGTCCCTGAAAGTGCCATGCAGTTCGAGGAACGGTACCTGCGAGACATAATCCACCAAAACTCTTACAGCAAGCGGCTCGTCTTCGACGATGATGCATTTGATCCTAGACATGGCTGGCGAGGTTAATTTTTAGTTTGGCGGAAAATTCAGATCGTAGCTGCTCAAGCGAGACTTCGTAGTCTGTGTACAGCAATTCCAATTGACGGCGGAGATTGGAAAGGCCTATATTCTCTTTGACCTGCCCGTTACCCGAATGCTCTTCGGTTGAATTTCTGACGAGAAAGGCCAGCTGCCGGTTGTTAATGGAAAGATGGATATCCACGAAAGGCTGCGACCGCGTCTCGGAGGCGCCGTGCTTGAAAGCATTCTCGACGAGTGGGATCAACAGCAGCGGCGGCAGGGCCTGGCGCATATCTTCGACGTCGTAGTTGAAATTGATCCTTAATGTATCATCATAGCGCAGCCGTTCGAGGGAGATATAGTCATCGATAATCTTCAACTCCTGCTCGACGGCGATATAGGGGCCGCCGGCTTCGTATAGCATGTACCGTAAGATTTTCGACAGCCGCATGATCGACTCCGGCGCCAGCTCCGACTTGTCCCTTGCCAGTGAATAAATGTTGTTGAGGGTATTGAACAGGAAGTGGGGATTGGTCTGCGACTTGAGATAGTTCAGCTCGGCGGCTTGCTTCTCGATGCGCAGCTGCTGGGCCGTCTGTCTGAGCTTGACGTTATGATAAATAATGCTGACGATCCCGAACAGGAAGGCGGTTGGGATGGCGAAGTTCGATTCTTCGCTCAGGTCATGCTTCTTGCCAGGAGGGTCGATGTAATCGGTGTTGACGTGCAATGCATACCCAAATTGCGCCCAGAGATGAAAACCCTCGGAGAATAAATAAAGGTACAACACCAACCATAGAATGCCGAAGTAGAACCTTTTCCATCGCAGCCGTGGAACGGTATACTCAAACAGTACATAGTTCACGACGGTAAGCCAGATGGTCAGCCATATACAATCCAGGAGAGCCGTGAAGAATGGCGTATGTTCGTGGGCCTCCTTAATGGTGCACATGCAGACAATCACGAGGCCGACCCAGGCGTAGAGCTTAAACCGTTGTATGTCGAAAAGGGCTTTCATTTTGATTTCATGAATTAAATATCGGCAAAACTTTTCAACTGCATTTTTCCCGCCCGATCGTTGACGCGGAACCCGCATTGGTATACGACAAACGGGCGTGTGTTGATGTAACTTGCAGGCTATGAATTAATTAGATAGTATTACACAAAAATGATCCCATGAGCAAAACAATCCAGTTCGGCGAAGACGTCCCGGGGTATCCGATCCGGGTCTTAAATGAGCGGGAGATCCGGGCGGCCGCGGGTATCCTCTTTCTCGGGACTTTTCTTGGGCTGATGTTTATCGCCTTCAAGGGTGATTTCACGGCGATCCGGTATGTCCTTATCGTTTTTCTTGCGGATTTTATCATTCGCGTTTTTGTCAATCCCCGGTTCGCGCCCACGCTGATCGTCGCTCGCCTGATCGTCGGACGTCAGACACCTGAATATGTTGGCGCACGGCAGAAAAAGTTTGCCTGGATCATTGGTCTTATCCTGTCGGCGTTCATGTTTGTCTTTCTCGTCCTGATGAATGCTTATTGGATCATGACAGGTCTTATCTGTCTGACCTGTCTGGTCTTCCTCTTTTTTGAATCAGCCTTTGGGATTTGTCTTGGATGTAAGTTCTATCCGCTATTTTTTAAAGATAAGGTGCAATTCTGTCCGGGGGAAGTGTGTGAACGGAAGTCCCGACAGCCGATACAAAAGACATCGTTGCTTCAACTGTTAGTGGTGTTGTTGTTCGCGGCCTTTGTTGTAGTCCTGGCCGTATCGGATAAGGGATATTTGGGCCGGGCGCCGCATTATTTGTTTGACGCTACAATCGCGCAGGCAAAATGAGCAGCGCACTTGAAACATATTTTTCCAGTTTCCGGGCGAATGTGATCGGCCAGCAGGTCTGTTTTGACACGCCCTTTGGGCGGAAGAGGATGCTGTATGCGGATTGGACAGCGAGCGGCCGGGCTTACAAGCCGATCGAGATGGAGCTAATGGAGCGGGTCCTGCCGTTCTTCGGCAATACACATACGGAGACGACGGTCACAGGGACGCGGATGACAGCGGCGTATGAAGGGGCGAAGCGGATCATCAGGGAGCATATTGGGGCGGGAGAGGAGGATGTTGTGTTGTTTTGCGGCAGTGGGATGACCTCTGCGGTTAATAAATTGCAGCGAATGATCGGATTGAAAACGACTTTGCCGGAGGAGGAGCGGCCGGTGGTGCTGGTGACGCACATGGAGCATCACAGCAACCAGATCAGCTGGCTGGAGACGAATGCTACGGTAGAGGTGGTCCCGCCTGATGAGAATGGTGAAGTTGACCCGCGGAATTTCAAAGAGGCTCTGGAGCGGTATCGGTCGCGGCCGGTGAAGATTGCGGCGGTGACGGCCTGCTCCAATGTTACGGGGATCGGGGCGCCGTATCAGGAGATCGCGCGAGTGATGCATGAGTCCGGAGGATGGTGTTTTGTTGATTTTGCGAGTTCGGCGCCGTATGTAGAAATTGATATGGCGGGGCTGGATGCGATCTACTTCTCCGGTCATAAGTTCCTGGGCGGCCCGGGAACGCCGGGTGTGCTTGTTTTTAAGCGGAAGCTGTATAGCAGCCGGGTTCCCGATCAACCGGGCGGGGGTACTTTGTTGTATAGCAATCCGTGGGGAGGCCGGGAGTACATAGAGGACATCGAAGCGCGGGAAGATGGCGGCACGCCGCCGATCCTTCAAGGAATAAAAATGGGGCTGTGTATCCGGCTGAAGGAGGAGATGGGGGTAGCTCCGATGCGGGAGCGGGAGGTGGAGATGGTAGGGCGGTTGATGGATCGGTTGAACATGGTCCGGGATATCGAAGTGTTGGCGGCGAATCACCGGAAACGGTTAGGGATTGTATCTTTTTTGGTTAAAGGGATGCATTATGATATAGCGGTGAAGATGCTGAACGACCGGTTTGGGATACAGGCCAGAGGGGGCTGCAGCTGTGCGGGGACGTACGGACATTATTTGCTCTGTATTGACCCGCTACGGTCGGAAGCCATACGGGGGGCATTGTTGCGAGGTGAAATGCAGAGCAAGCCGGGTTGGGTGCGGTTGTCCCTGCATCCGACGATGACGGATGCCGAGATCGACAATATTGCGGATGCGGTGGAGATGGTTGCGGCGCGGACGGCGGCTGGAAGGGGGCGGATAACTTGTCCGGTTCCGCGGATTTGAGTAAATTACGGAATGGTCCTGTTTCGATGGAAACGATTGCTGATCGCGGCACTGCTGCTGCTGGGTATAGGGGTGCTGTGCTGGTGCGCGTTTAAGCCGGAGCACCGGGTGGATTTCAATACGGAAGTAAAGCCAATCATCAACGCAAAATGTATCATTTGTCATGGCGGAGTGCGGGCTAAAGGTGGATTTAGCCTGTTATTCCGGGAGGATGCTTTTGCTAAAACGGAGTCGGGGCGGCTAGGGATTATCCCCGGGGACCCTGATCACAGCGAGATGATTCGCCGCATCAGCAGTCACGATCCGGAGGCGCGGATGCCGTATAAACATGAACCGTTAAGTAAAGAAGAGATCGATATTCTGCGGAATTGGGTGAAGGAGGGGGCGCAGTGGGGCGAGCATTGGGCGTATAAGCCGGTTGAAACGCCGATGGCACCTGCGGTAAACGATCCTTGGGTGCGGGGGCCGATCGATGGGTATGTACTGGAGCGGCTGAAGAAAGAGGGGTTGCGGCCTGCAGCGGAAGCGTCGCCGGCGGTGCTGCTGCGGAGGGTAAGCCTCGATCTCATCGGGTTGTATCCCTCCGATACGGTGGCAAAGGCGTACTTAGGGAGCAAAGATCCTCATGCTTACGAAATCCTGGTCGATACGCTGCTGGCGTCGCCGCATTTCGGTGAGAAATGGGCGGCCATGTGGTTGGACCTTGCCCGTTATGCGGATACGAAGGGGTATGAGCGGGATGAATCGCGAAATATCTGGCGGTATCGGGACTGGCTGATCCGGGCTTTCAACAAGGATATGCCGTATGACCGGTTCCTGACCGAGCAGCTGGCGGGTGACCTGCTGCCGCATCCGACAGACGATGAATATATTGCTACGGCTTTTCATCGAAATACGATGACCAATGATGAAGGCGGGATCGATTATGAAGAATTCCGTACCGCCGCGGTGCTCGACCGCGTAAACACGACCTGGGAGGCCTTGCTGGGGACGACGTTTGCCTGCACACAATGTCACAGCCATCCTTATGATCCCATCCGGCACGAGGACTACTATCGTTTCATGGCCTATTTCAACGACACGCGCGATGAGAATTCGAAAGGGGATTATCCGTTGCTGCGGAGCTATTCCGATTCCGATCAGGCGAAGCTGAACGAGGTCGTGGACTGGGTGGAGCGGGAAGGCGGTGGACAGGGTGGAGTTGAGCAGGGGCCTGGGCAGGGTGCGGAGCGGGCGGCGGCGGTTCGGAAGCTGCTCAGGACCTGGCAGCCGGCGATCAATTCGATCACGGCCGACCGGTTTGTGAATAGCGAGCTGGAGGATACAAAATGGCTTGTGTTGCGGAATAACGCATCGGCCCGGCTGCGGGCGGTCGATCTGAAGGGGGTTGACGACTGGCTGATCTTCCGGTGGAGGACGGAGGCGCCGGGCGGGGAATGGGCCATACATCTGGACAGTGTTCGAGGGCCAGTCATTGCTGGAACCAAGGTAGAATCAGCTGGCGATTGGAAGATAGCGGCGGTGCCCGTGAAAATGGAAAAGGGCGTCCATGATCTCTATGTCACCTATATTAATCCCAGTCTGCACAAGCCGGATAAAAGCGGTATGGTATTCGATTGGTTCTGTTTCACGCGGCAGCTCCCCGGTCAGGGGCATCCCGGTTATGAGGCTGCAAAGGCGGAGTTCTGGCGGCTGTTGACCGAGAGGGTGCCTACAACGCCGATCATGATGGATAATCCGGAGGATATGCATCGGGTATCGAATGTCTTTGAGCGCGGGAACTGGCTGGTCAAGGGTGCGGTCGTGACGCCGGGTGTTCCGGCAGTGTTGAGCGGGTGTATGCCGGCGGGTGCGCCGGCCAACCGGCTTGGGATGGCGATGTGGATGACGAGCAGACAGAATCCGCTCGTCGCACGGACGATGGTCAACCGGGTCTGGGAGCAGCTATTCGGTACCGGTATTGCCGAGACCGTGGAAGACCTGGGGACGCAGGGCAGTCCGCCGACGCATCGGGAATTACTTGACTATCTGGCCTGGCAATATATGAACACCGATCAATGGAGCCTGAAGCGTCTGCTGAAAGAGATCGTGATGAGCGCCACTTATCGCGAGGATTCGCGGGTGACCGATACATCGCTGAAGGCTGATCCGTTCGACCGGCTGTACTCGCGTGGATCGCGGGTGCGGTTGAGCGCGGAGGAGCTGCGCGATCAGGACCTTTGCATCTGCGGGCAGCTTTCACCGGAGATGTATGGGCCAAGCGTGTTCCCGTATCAGCCAAAAGGAATATGGATGTCACCCTGGAATGGCGCGGAGTGGGTCGCCAGCAAGAATGGCGAGCAGTACCGGCGGGCGCTCTATACGTATTGGAAGCGGACGGCGTCATATCCTTCGATGATCTCTTTTGATGCGACGTCGAGGGAGGTTTGTACGGCGCGGCGGATCCTGACCAATACGCCGCTGCAGGCTTTGGTCACGTTGAATGATACGGTATATTTGGATATGGCGAGACATTTTGCGCACCGGCTGGACAGCCTGGAGCCCGGAGAGCCTGAACGGCAGATTGCGGCGGGGTACCGGCGGATGTTGTATAAGGAGATCGCGCCGCAAAAGCTGACGATTTTGTTGCGGTTGTATAAGGAGTCGTTCGACCAGTTTGCGTCTGTGCCGGAGGAGGGGAAGAAGATGTTGGGGGAACCGGGGGCGAAAGATGCCGGGCAAGAGAGTTGGGCGACGGCAAAGGAGGCGGCGATGGTTGTGGTGTGCAATGCGTTGTTGAATCTGGATGAGGTGATCACTAAAAATTAATTATGGGTCGAATTAATGTCGAGGAGGCGGAGCGGCTGGCGCGGATCCACTGGTATACCCGGCGGCATTTCCTTAAGGAGAGTGCGATGGGGTTGGGTGGACTTGCGCTGGGTGCGTTGCTGGGCTGTCACGGGCGGCGGGATGCTGCCAAGATCGTGTTTGATCCCGCGCATCCGTTGGCGCCGAAGCTACCGCCTTTTGCGGGGAAGGCCAAGAGTATCATCTACCTGCATATGGCAGGGGCTCCGTCGCAGCTGGAGCTATTCGATTACAAACCGGAGCTGATGAAAATGGATGGGCAGGATTGTCCGCCTTCACTACTGGAGGGGAAGCGATTTGCGTTTATTCGCGGGGTACCGAAGATGCTGGGGCCGCAGGCGCGTTTTGCGCAGTATGGCGAAAGCCGGGCGTGGGTAAGCGAAAATCTGCCGCATTTTTCGTCGATTGTGGATGAAGTGAGCTTTCTTAAAGCGGTGACGACCGATCAATTCAATCATGCGCCGGCGCAGCTGCTGGTGCATACCGGTTCCCCGCGGCTGGGGAGGCCGAGCATGGGCAGTTGGGTCACGTATGGGTTGGGGACGGAAAACCAGGATCTGCCCGGCTTCGTCGTGCTGACGAGCGGCGGTAAGTTCCCGGACGCCGGGAAGAGCGTATGGGGGAGCGGGTTCCTGCCAAGCGTCTATCAGGGTGTCCAGTGCCGCAGCGAGGGGGACCCGGTACTCTTTCTGAATGATCCGGCGGGGATGGACCGCGGGCTTAGGAAGGCATCCATCGATGCGATCAATGCCGTCAATCAGCAGGAATTTAAAGAGTATTCAGATCCGGAGATCCTCAGCCGGATCTCGCAATATGAGATGGCTTTTCGGATGCAGATCTCGGTGCCGGAGGTGATGAATATTGCGGATGAGCCGGCGTATATTCATGAGCTTTATGGGACCAAACCGGGCCAGGCGAGCCTGGCGAACAATATCCTGCTGGCCCGCAAGCTGGTGGAGAAGGGGGTTCGGTTTGTGCAGGTTTTCGACTGGGGCTGGGACAGTCATGGAACGGACGCCAGTCTGGCCATCGATGTCGGCTTCATCAACAAGTGCCGTCAGGTGGACCGTGCTATGACGGCGCTGATCCTCGACTTGAAGCAGCGGGGGCTGCTGGATGAGACCCTGGTCATCTGGGGCGGGGAGTTCGGGCGGACGCCGATGATGGAAAACCGCGAAGGCAAGCCCAATCCCTTCAAGGGCAGGGACCATCATACGGATGCGTTCACGATCTGGATGGCGGGTGGCGGCATCCGGAAGGGGTGTGTTCACGGGGAGACCGATGAGATCGGTTACAGCGCCTTATCGGGAAAGGTCGATACGTTCGATGTGCAGGCAACGATCCTGAACCAGCTTGGTTTTGACCATACGCGCTTTACCTATGATTTTCAGGGCCGGCCTTTCCGGCTGACTGATGTGAAAGGAAATGTCATCAAAGAAATAATCGCATGATCAATCGGAAACAATTTATTGCCCGGACAACCCTGGCCGCCACCGGCGTCTTGTTGGACGCTTATGCGCAGCCGCTGATGGCCGCCGTCCGCGAAGGATTTCAATTAAAAATACTGGCGACCGACTGGGGTTTCCCCGGATCGCTGGATGAATATGGCGCAAAGGTGCACAATGCCGGTTATGACGGCATCGAGATCTGGTGGTCGCTCGATCCTGCCCGGCAGGAGGCGGTGTTCAGCATGTTGAAGAAATACGGATTGGAGGTTGGCTTCCTTTGTGGCGGGTCGCAGAGCGATCCGAAGGAGCATTTCGACTATTTCCGGTCGATGGTGGAAGGGGCGGCCCGCAATACGCATCAGCGGCCGTTGTATATCAATTGTCATTCGGGCCGGGACTTCTTTTCTTTTGATGAGAATAGACCCTTTATTGACCTGACGACAGCGCTGACAAAAGAGACGGGGATCAAGATCCTGCATGAGACCCATCGGTCCCGGATGCTATATGCCGCGCCGGTGGCCCGGCGTTTTATGGAGGCCGTTCCGGAACTTCGGGTAACCTTCGACGTTTCTCACTGGTGTAACGTGAGTGAGAGCCTGCTGGCCGATCAGCCGCAGACGGTGGCGCTGGCATTGGAGCGGGCGGAGCATATCCATGCGCGGATCGGTCATCCCGAAGGTCCGCAGGTGAGTGATCCGCGGGCGCCGGAGTGGCAAAGCGCTTTGGAGGCTCATTTTGCGTGGTGGGATACGATCTTGCGACGGAAGAAGCAGGCGGGCGAAGTAATGACCATCCTGACCGAGTTTGGTCCGCCGGACTATATGCCTACGACCCCTTATGATCATAAGCCGGTATCGGATCAGTGGGCGATCAATGAATATATGCTGCAGACATTGAGGAAAAGGTATTCCTGATGGAAGCGGCGCTCACATTCATCGGGCGGCTGCATCCGCTGCTGGTACATCTTCCGATCGGGATTATTTTGTTGGCGATCCTGCTCGAAGCGCTGAGCGTGCGGCCGGCCTATGCCGGGTTAAAGCCCGCGGCAGATTTGAGCCTGTTGATCGGTGTTTGCGGCGCTGTCTTGTCCTGTTGTACGGGTTGGCTGCTTTCACAAACCGGGGATTATGACCCAGGATTGGTGGTAGTGCATCAGTGGCTGGCGATCTCGCTGACGTTGGTATCGGCCGCTTTGTATTTTGCTTTGCGGGGGTGGCCTGTGGGGCGGTCGGGCCAGCCTTTGCCGGGGCTTCGGCGGGCGAGGTGGGTGATGATGGGAGTTGTCGTGACCCTGCTGGTATTGACGGGACATTGGGGCGGTTCCCTCACGCATGGGCCGGGCTATCTGACAGCGGGGCTGACGCCGGGCGCGTCGCAGCCGACGCTGCGGACGGTTGCCGATATTCCATCGGCGATAGTGTACAGGGACATGGTGCAGCCGGTATTGCATGACAATTGTTATGGATGTCATTCCGCGGCGCGGGTGAAGGGCGGGCTACGGCTGGATGGGCCGGACCGGATATTACGCGGCGGGAAGGACGGCCCGGTGGTAGTCGCGGGCCAGGCGGCGGCGAGTTTGTTGATCAAACGGATCACGCTGCCGCTTGATGATGAGCATCACATGGCGCCGAAGGAGAAGGGGCAAATGACGCCGGTAGAGATCCGGCTGTTGCGGTGGTGGATTGACAACGGGGCTTCCTTCGATAAGGCAGTTGGTGCGTTACCGCAGGATACGGGGATGGCGACGGTATGGCAGGCTTTTCATCTGGGCACGGCGGGGCCGGTGGCGGGGGTTATGGTGATGAATGTCGCGGATAGCGATCTGCCGATGGGGCCGGTTGTGGCTGCCCCGGAGGATGCGGTGCGGCGGTTGCGGGCTAGTGGGGCATTGGTGTTGCCGATCGCGCAGGGGAGCAATTACCTTGAGGTGGATTGTGTTGCAGATACGTTGGGTCAGGATGCTTTGAAGGCGATCCCGATGTTGAAGGATCAGGTAGTGTTGTTGAAATGCAGTTTTGTGCGGGCGGGGGATGAGTTAGTGCAGGCGGCGGCGGCCTGCCCGCGGCTGGTCCGGCTCTGGCTGGATCACACTGCGATCACGGGAGCGCGTCTGGGGGAACTGCGGGGGCTGGCGAACCTGAAATACCTGAACCTGACGGGTACGGCCGTGGGCGCGGGGGATGTGAAGCGATTGAAGGGAATGCCGAAGCTGGCGACGCTGTATCTGTATCAAACGAAGGTAGGCCGGGGGGATTGGGTTGGATTGAAGCGGGACTTTCCGCGAACGGCGCTGGATTCCGGCGGGTATACGATACCGTTCCTGGCTACAGATACGGCCCTTGTGCGGGTGCCGGTGAGGCGCGGGAACTAAACGCAGGTTGCCAGGCCGCTTCCATTGCCTTGTGATACTTTCGATAGAGATACCGAACCATTGGAACGGACGCGCCTTTTGGATCGACCGGGAATGTCTTCTGCTCGTGTACCCAGGCCCATTCCCATTGCCGGATGTTTTTCTCAAAGCCAGCGAAATCCGGCGTCTTACCGGTAGTCTGCGCTTCCCGGAGGAAAGCGAAGTATTTTTCCCAGCGGGGACGGTAAAAGTCTTTTAGCAGGCCGCTCCATTGCCGGTTGGCATACTCGTGTAAGGGGCTGTTAGCGTCGCCCCAGAGGGTGATGAGGTCCCGGGCATTGCTTTCGTACAATGCCTTTTCCTCGGATGTGATGCCTTTGCGCCGGGCGTCGGCCAGCCAGGGACCCAGCAAAAAATCCCGGCGGGTTGCCAACAGCGAATCGAGGTCATCGATCAACTGCAGGAAGGCGGAGCAACCTTTGTCGAATCCGGCTATATCGCCAGCCTTGAAGGCTTGCACCCATTTCGCTTGCAGCACGGTGGCATAGTTGGCCAGTACCTGGCGGGTGAGGTCGACGAGGTCGAAGCAAAAGCCTTCGGTATAGCGGCCTGGGCTAACCGAATCGGCGCTATGGACTATCAGGTCCCAGGCCGGCAGCAAGTCGCCGGGCGGGTAATTGAGCTTTGTCTGCGTCCAAGCCGTCGCGGAATCCATGGTGGGGCGGCCGGTAACGATCGATTCGGCTCCATCTCTGATCACCTGGCCGTTGTAAACGGTCCGCCGCAGGATAGCCCAGCATTTTTCCAGGGAGGGCGACAGGCGCCCATAGCGGTTCCGGATATACGAACGCAGCCATACTTCCGGGTCGATAGGCTCCGACTGCCAGGTATGCTGCAGCATCAGCTCGTACAAAACGGGGTTGGTTGCGATGCCTTCCATGGTCAGTCCAATGCCCTGCATTTGTCCGCCGGAGCTGTCTTTGAGCGCGAGGGGAGGGTTGGCGGCCACGTTATCCATCCGGCCGTAGAGGTTGACGTTGCCGCCGAAGTTGTTGAGCATATTCCAGATCCAGGGCTTGCCGTAGAAAGCGTTTGTCCTTTTCCAGATGGGTTCGATCTCCGCTGCCAGGTCAAGCAGCAACATACGGTCATTCGGGACGGCGTCGAGCAGGGCCTTGATCTGCGGATTTTTCCAGAATTTCCGGTCACTGTAGAAGAGCCAGCCCTGCATGACCCAAACGGCCGCGGGGTCGACCACTTGCATTCCGTCGAAGATCTTTGCGCTAAGCCCGGAGAGATAGGCGGAGTCACTGGAGGGCGGTTCGTTCTCATTGAAAGTATCGGCGGAGTATAAGTGATCGGTGCCGAAGAGGGTGGTCTGTTCGGTCAGAAATTCTTTCCCAATCTCGGCAAAAAGCGGGTCGGTGGCATCCAGCAGATAAGTATCGCCAAAGCCATTATGCCAGTTGGTCCGTTTGCAGTGTGCGGCCGGAAACTTCGCGGGGAAAGAAGCCGGGACATGGCCGGTAAAGGCCGGTAAAACTGGTGTCATGCCCAGTTCCCGTTCGCGGGCGAGGATCTTTGTCTGGAGGTCTTTCTGGGAATCCATCCAGTGCATCGGCAGGGGGCCACCCCATCCGTCGAGGTTGCCCATCCAAAACCAGGAAAAATAGGCGGGTCCGCAGAAGAAGTCTTTCAGCTCGCTATCGGAGAAGCCCATCTTATGATAGACCTGGTACCAGGTATATTCTTCGCCGGTAATAGCCAGCGGCATATTGATGCCGTGGAGAGCCATCCAGTCGATCTCCTGCTGCCAGCGGTCCCAGTCCCACCAGCTCATCGAATAATTGAAGGTGCAATAATTCAAGTAATAGCGGTAGTGATAAGGTGAACGCGTCCGGATCGAGAAGGGCACTTTGGGGAGCTTTGCCGGCAGACGTAGGTTGACGCCGTTCCAGGTCACCTGGCAATGGCAGTATTCGGTGAGATAAAAGTAGAGCGCCGAGGCGACAGCAACGCCGTTGTTACCGCGAAGGAGAATCTTGTCTTTTACCGATCCTATTCCGAAGACGTCGCCGTTTTTCTCTTTTGGTAGGGGTTCAACCAGGAATTCGCTTGCGCGTTGCGGGAGGATGCGGCGGATCAGGGCCTGCGCGGCGGCAACGTTGAGGTCTTGGGCCTCGGCGCTAGCGCAGGAGAAGGCGATCAGGAGGACTAAGAGGCGGATGGGCGGGGATGGCATTCTCAAATTTAGTATATTAGGGGCTATGAGAAAACTAATTGCAACCTCCGTTGTGCTGGTGCTGGCCTGGGCGGGCGCTTATGCACAAGGCCGCCCTGAAGCGGGGCCTGACCGGGCGCCAAAGGATCCGGTTGTACAATCCATCATCCAGGAAGAGCATGAAAATTCGCAGCTTAAGCTGCTGGCTCATCAATTATTCGACAGCATCGGGCCCAGATTGGTGGGGACACCTCAGATGGAACAGGCGAGAGATTGGGCGCTGGCAAAATACAAGAGCTGGGATATTCCCGCCGAGGCGCAAAACTGGGGTATCTGGAGGGGATGGGAAAGGGGCATTTCACATATCGATATGGTATCGCCGCGAGTGCGGACGTTGGAGGCAACGCAGCTCGCCTGGTGTCCGGGTATGGGAAATAAAACGGTGACTGCGGGGTTGGTGATCCTCCCGGACCTGCCGGATTCGGCGGCATATGCGGCCTGGATGCCGTCGGTTAAGGGAAAATTTGTCATGGTGTCGGTGCTGCAGCCCACGGGACGCCCGGATGACAACTGGGAGCAATTCGGGACGGCGGCATCGTTCCAGAAGATCAAGGACGAACGAAAAGAAATGACCGACAACTGGAACAACCGGATCAAAAAGGCGGGGTATACTACGCGCACGTTGCCGGTCGCACTCGAAAATTCCGGGGCCGCAGGGATTGTCTCTTCCTATTGGTCAGTGGGTTTTGGGGTGGACAAGATCTTTGGCGGTTATACCAAAAAAACCCCGTCCATCGATGTGATGCAGGAGGACTATGGGATGTTGTACCGGTTGGTTGAGTCGGGCGCGGACCCGAAGATCAGCGTGCATGTTGAGTCAAAGGAGCGTGGGCCGGTGCCCACCTTCAATGTGATCGCGGGGATCAGGGGGAGTGAAAAACCGGACGAATATGTGATGCTCTCCTGTCACTTCGATTCTTGGGACGGGGGAACCGGAGCCACTGATAATGGAACGGGTACGTTGATGATGATGGAAGCCATGCGGGTTCTGCAAAAAGCATATCCGCATCCGAAACGGACGATCCTGGTCGGTCACTGGGGGAGTGAGGAAGAGGGGCTGAATGGTTCGAGGGCTTTTGTGGAGGATCATCCGGATACGGTGAGCAAATTGCAGGCGTTATTCAATCAGGACAATGGCACGGGCAGGGTTGAGAATATGTCGGGAGCAGGGTATCTGAATGCATATGAGTACCTCACCCGTTGGCTGAGCAAGGTACCGGCCTATATCCGGGATTCGATCAAGACGACCTTTCCCGGCTCACCGGGCGGAGGCGGTTCGGACTTTGCGTCCTTCGATGCAGTTGGCGCGCCGGGGTTCTCGCTGGGCGCGCTGAACTGGTCTTATTTCAATTATACCTGGCATACGAACCGGGATACGTATGACAAGATCGTGTTCGATGACCTGAGCAATAACGTCGTGCTGGTAGCTATTCTCGCGTATATGGCGAGCGAGGACCCGAATCGTGCGTCGACGGAAAAGGCGGCGCTGCCGATCAACCCGAGGACGGGTGAGCAGACGAAGTGGCCGGCACAGGTCAAGGCGATCCGGCGGGGCGGTTTTGATTAATTTGATGAGACAATTGCTTGCGATATGGATGGCGATGGCCAATTTGTATGGACCTGTTGTTCCAAATAAGATCGTGGACAAATATGTGCCGGCATATTACCAGGATATCGGCGGTTACCTTGGCTATCGGTTGGATGTAAATCTTCATAAAAGACTGTTGCAGGTCGATTCGGCAACCATCCTGGCAGGGGTTGAACGGCGCCCCGGTGCGCAGACCTGGATCGGGGAGCATGTGGGGAAATTCCTGTTTTCGGCTTCGAAGACTTACGCGTATAGTCATGACCCGCAGCTGCGGCAACTCATGGACGCGATCGTGCGCACCTATATCGCCTGTCAGATGCCGGATGGCTATCTCGGGACGTATCTGGAGAAGGACAGGTGGACGGAATGGGATGTCTGGGCGCATAAATATGCCATAATCGGCTTGTTGAATTATTACGCCGTTACCGGGTATGTTCCGGCGCTGGAAGCAGCGAAAAGGGCGGCTGACCTGATCTGCAGGACGTTCGGGGATGAGGGCGGAAGGCGCGATCTCATGCCGGCCGGAGAACATGATGGGCTGGCCCCCGGGAGTATCCTGGAACCGATGGTCGATCTGTACCGGTATACCGGTGATCCGAAATACCTGGCGTTCTGCCGCTATATCCTGCGGGCATATGAGCAGCCGGACGGTCCGAGAATCATAAGCCAGCTGGAAAAATATAATGATGTGACGAAGGTAGGCGACGCCAAGGCCTATGAGATGCTGTCCTGCTTCCTCGGGATATTGAAATACTATAAGCTTACCGGTGAGGAAAAATACCTGCAGATCCTGGAGAGGGCGTGGACGGATATTACGACCCATCGACTATATATTACCGATACCGCCAGCGATCATGAGATCTTCGTACAGACAGGCATGTTGAAGGCGACGAATAAGGACGATATGGGCGAGGGGTGCGTGACGGTGACCTGGATACAATTCAACCTGTCGCTTCTTCAAATTACGGGGGAGACTAAATATGCGCAAGAGCTCGAGCGGTCGGTATACAATCATCTGCTGGCTGCTGAAAATCCGCAGACCGGCTGTGTGAGCTATTATACGGCTCTGCAGGGCGCGAAACCGTATCGCTGTGATCAGGGCTATTCGTGCTGTCTTTCGAGCGTGCCGCGGGGGATATCGCTGATACCCGAAATGATCGGCGGGAAGATCAACGGCGTCTTTTCTGTATTGCTGTATGAAAACGGGGTGGCGTCGACGAGCGTGCGCGGTTCCGATGGGTCGGAAGATTCGCTGGTGGTGAAATCGAGTACGCGGTTTCCAGCGGATGGTGAAGTTGAGTTTGAGATCGGGCCGGCGAGCAAGGCGGTCTTCACCATCAATTTCCGGGTGCCGGAGTGGGCGGCTAACTTTAAGGCGACGGTTGGTGGAGATCGTTATGAAGGGAGGAAAGGGGAGATGCTGTCGATCAATCGGACCTGGGCTTCGGGAGATCGGGTGAAGGTTACGTTCGATATGCCGGTTGAGGTCTTGCCGGGCGGGATATCTTATCCCAATTCGGTGGCCATCAAGCGAGGGCCGCAGGTGTTGGCAATTGATAGAACGCTGAATGCAGGGATCGACTCTGGCAGCGAGGTAGCTTATATTGATAACTCGCGGCTGACGGATGCGGAGGCGGCGTTGCCGGCGGACTGGGATTGGAAGGAGGCTTTTTATTTAAATGCTAACGTGGATGGAAGTCCGAAAAAGGTGGTGCTGGTGCCGTTTGCCGAAGCGGGGCAAAAAGCAGGTGAGGTGGCTGTCTGGATTGTGCGGTAAATTTTAGACTATGTTTATCCTTAATAATTATTCCGCGGCGGTGATCTGCTGCGTGGTCACGATGCTTTGCTGGGGCTCGTGGGCTAATACGCAAAAACTGGCGGCGGGCTCGTGGCGTTTCGAGCTGTATTATTGGGATTATGTCGTGGGCATATTACTGTTCTCTTTGGTGCTGGCCTTTACACTTGGGAGTATGGGCAGCGGGGGGAGATCTTTTGTGGCCGATCTGTCGCAGGCTGGTTGGGGGAGTGTGGGTTCGGCGATCATCGGGGGAGTCGTATTCAATGCGGCCAATATTTTGCTGGGGGCGGCGATTGCCATTGCGGGTATGGCGGTGGCGTTCCCGGTGGGGATCGGATTGGCGCTGGTCATTGGGGTGGTAGTGAACTATATTGAGCACCCTGTAGGGAAAGCGGGCCTGCTGGCAGAAGGCGTGTCGATGATCGTCGTTGCGATCCTGGCAAATGCGTTTGCTTACAGAAGGATGCAGGCGGGAATGCGGACATCGTCCGGGAAGGGGTTGGCGTTGGCGGTAGCAGCGGGCATCCTGATGGGGTTCTTTTATCGATATGTTGCGGCGAGTATGTTTTCGGATTTCGAGATACCGGAACCGGGGAAGCTCAGTCCGTACACCGCGGTTGTCATTTTCAGTGTC